>Ga0114918_10002448_pt1 | contig 16648 bp, 11 predicted proteins | sample LantaG_FD_87015 | JGI IMG/M metagenome (GOLD analysis project Ga0114918, IMG submission 87015) | Deep subsurface microbial communities from Baltic Sea to uncover new lineages of life (NeLLi) - Landsort_02402 metaG | ecosystem: Environmental > Aquatic > Marine > Oceanic > Sediment | place... | reverse complement strand
TCTCTCTCTCTCTCTCTCTCTCTCTCTCTCTCTCTCTCTCTCTCTCTCTCTCTCTCTCTCTCTCTCTCTCTCTCTCTCTCTCTCTCTCTCTCTCCCCTCACTTGCGCGACCTCGAGCTGCTCCTCCTCCGCCTCGGCGACGTAGAAGAAGTAGCAGCAGCAGGAGCCGCCGCAGCCTTCCTGGTCCCGCCGTTGCTCGTCGCCGTCGCCCTCTTTGCTGCCGACCCGTTGCTCGTCACCCTCTTTGCTGCCGCCCCCTCGCTCGTCGCCGTCGCCTTCTTCGCGCCCCTCCCCACTTCCGCCGCCGCGGCGGCCTCTTCCTTGGCCCTCCGCGCCTTCTCGACGTCGATCGTCAGGCAGCGGATCCCCAAAAACGAGCACGTCTCCGAGATGACGCCCGTGACGTAATGCAGATACCCGATCGAAATGACCAAAAGGTTGAACGCCACGACGGCGTCCGGCGAGACGCCGAGCAGCCTCGGCGTTCCCAGAGCGCGGCTCGCCGCAGAGTGGATTCCCCCGGCGGACAAAAGCACAAGAGGCCACCAGACGACCTCGAAGGGCTCCTTCGCCATGTGGTCCATGATCAGCTTGGTGGCCTCGAGCGCGTAGGCGAGGCCGAAGGCCGCGAAGGCGGCGCGGGAGTGGAGGGCAGAGCGGGCCGGGGCGCGGAGGGGCTCGCCTGGTTAAAAAAATGAAATATTTTGGTTTTTTTTTTTCAGTGAGTTTTTTTTCTTTTCTCTTTTCCTTTCTCTCTCCCGGAAAGCGTTCCCCTCCTTGTTCGGTGCCTCTTCTCGAAACCTCGCGGAAGAGACAAGCAGACGAAACGTCGTACCCATGGTCGCGGCGCCCACCAGCACGACCAGCGCCAGCTGCGCCAGGTGCTTCGCCGCGGCCCTCGGCCCCAGCTCCTTGTTCCCCCGCTCCGCGCTCGGCAGCCCCGATCCCGAGTCCAGGGCGAACACGCGCCACAGCTGTGTCGTGATCTGGAGCACGCCGCAGCCGCCGATGCAGGCCAGGAGGAGGTCGTTGATGCGGAGCGAGGAGAGGAAGTCGGAGGCGAGGGCGAAGGCGGAAGAGGAGGACGAGGGAGAGGAGGAGGAAACCGTGGCCAGAGAGGTCAGGGAGAGGCCGAGGCGGCCGAGGACGAGCCCCAGACGCTTCGATACGGCTCCGCTCGCGACGCCTCCCGCGGCGGCGCCTCCTGCCCTCCTGCACGCAAAGAACGCGAAGGGCTCGAGCAGCAGGGCGAGCGCCCTCTCTGCGCCCCCGACGAGCCACGCGGGCGCGACGTCGACAACCAGCCGCGACCACACCCGCGGCCCGAAGAGCGCCGAGGCGAAGTGCAGCGCCACGAGCGTGTAGTTGGCCTCGGTCACGCCCCACCAGCCGTTCCCGTAGAGCATCTCCCCGCAGTGGTACTCCTCCCAGTGCGCAGCCAGCCAGGGGCCGGCCACAGCCAGCTGCCCACCGTAGCTCCAGGGCACGAAGCCCACGTCGAGCGTCGGCGCGATCCCGACGAGCAGCAGGTGCATGCAGAGCGCGTCGCACCCGTGGTCGAACAGCTGCCCCAGGGGGCTGGCCGAGGCCGTGCGGCGGGCCTGCTTGCCGTCGAGGCAGTCGAGGTGGAGGTAGGCGAGCGTGGCGAGGCCCATGCACGCGAAGACCCAGCGCGGCGCGCCGTCGCCCCGCATGTCGAGGCAGTGCACGACGGTGGCCAGGTACGCGGCGACCAGCAGCACGAGGCCGGAGAGGGTGATGAGGTTCGGGGCGAGCCAGTGCGGGAGGCGGGCGACGCAGCCTTTTTTATCGGAATGCGTTTCGTTGTGGTGTGTGCGGAGTTTCAGTTGATGGGGGTGGGGGGGGGGTGAGAAAGAATGGGAGGAAGAGGAGTGAGAGAGAGGGAAGCAGGGAGAGGTCGAGGTTGAATACGGCGGCGAAAGAAAGGGGGAGAAAAACGTCGAATTTGGCGGCCCGAAGGAAGAAAAAACTCGGCTTTCTTCCCCCTTTATCTCTCTCTCACCGTTCCAGAACGGCTGGTGCGCGTCGTCGAGCCACGTGTACCCTCCTGCCTTGTACTTGTACTGCTTGAGCCCGCGCAGGGCGCGCGGGGTAAGGTAGCCCATTTTTTGTTGCAGCGGATTGGTGACGCAGCAGCAAGCAGCGGAAAGAAAAAAAAAGAGTCGAAGCGAATTCGTGCCTCCCGATTCTTTATCTCTCGCCTCCGTGGAGATAAGAGAAAGATCACTCGCGCCTTTTTCTTTCAAAACTAGTGAGCAGCGCAAAGAAAAGTCTCCAAAAGAGGAAAAGGGGGGAAGGGAGACAACAAGAAGAGGGAGGGCGGGAGACAAAAGGAAAAGTAAATGAGAAGGAACCGTCGATATGGCTTCGTGACGTCTAGTTTTTCACTCCCGACCCCCCCTCTTTCTCTCTCCCCCCTCTGCCGCCCCGCCCGCGCCCTCCGCTGCCGCAGACGCCGCAGACGCCATCAGCGCCTGAGTTACGGCCCCGTCAACGCGCTCGAACACCCTCGCGAACAGCTCGTCGCCTCCCCGGAGCATCTTCTCTAAAAGAGCGGCAAGCTGCTCGTCGTCGCCGAGCGCCGCGAGGGCCGCGAGGTCGAGGTCGGCGTTGAGGCTTTTTTCCTCCGGGGCTGTCCCCAGCGCTGCCGCTGTCTCTTCGGAAACCTCCTTCTGCGACGGCAGCGGGGAGGGAGCATCTGGATGAAAAGGAGCGGCAGCAGCGGCAGCGGCAGGAGGGAGCGACGCGACCGGCAACGGTGGCGGCAGCAGAGGCGATGCCCGAGCGCTCCCCGTCGTGTCCTCTGCCTTCGCCGCTGCCTTCTCCCCCGCGCAGCAGAAGCGGAGCATGTTGTCCATTGCCGCGCCGTCAGAGCTGCCATCGACGCGGAAGGCGATCTTGGCGAGGAGCTGGGAATGGAGATAGAGTTTTTGTAAGTAGAGAGAGAGGAAGAGAGAAAACGAGCAAAGAGAGGTTCAAATCGCAAAAGGTTTGCTGTAACTTCTTAGGTTTAGTAGAGAAAGAAAAATAAAAAAGAGAGACTGAAAAACGAAAAAGATAGCAGTTTGGCGCCTTTGTATTCAAACGGGCCCGCACCTGCCCCTCGCCCCGCGGAGCCCACGTGCCGTCTCCCTGCGCATAGGGAGACGCATTTCCTCCAGAAGGAGGAGAAGAAGAACGAAAAGAAGGCGCGGGGTCCTCCCTGACGCCGGCGACGAGGACCCAACCGCCGCGTCCGCTTCCTCCCTCTTCTTCTTCTTCCTCCTCCTCTCCCGTCGTCGCCGAGGGGGGGACCATCCTGCAGGCCGCGGGGCAGGGAGCGGAGACGGCCACGAGCCTCCTCCCTCCTGCGTGGACCTGATTGAATCGAGAAGGAGTGAAAGAAAAAACGAGGCGGGAGAGAGAGAGAAAGTGAGGAGGGAGATAGGCAGCTGTTTTTCTCTTTCTCTCTTCTCTTTTTCCCTTTCATCCTCGCCTGAACCAGCACACTCCCTCGGCCCGAGGAGCTCATCGTCAGCGTCGCTGGTTTCTTCCCGACGAGCCACTGGCCAGCCGCAGAAGAGCCGCCGGCGGAAGACTTGAGCGCCGCGAAGGCGGGGCCGAGAAGAGAGGAAGCGGTTGAGGACGTCGCCGCCGCCGTTGCCCCTCGCTGCCGTTGATTCGCCACCGCCGTCGTCGCATTCGTGGGGAACCACACGGCGAGCGTCCCACAGGCGCACAGGGGCGCTGACGAAGGGAACGGGTTCATTCTTTCGAGGGGGGGGGGAGAATCAAAGAGAGGAGAGAGAAAAGAAAAAATTGGAAATGACACAGTGCTCGAAGCAAAAGAAGAGAAAGAAATCGAGCTCTCTCTCTCGCGCTCGCTCGCTCGCTCTCTTTTTCTTCTCTCTTCTCTCTCCCAACTTCCTCTCCTTCTCTTCCCTCCTACCCCCTCCCCAGCGTGAGGGCCCCGGCCCCGAGCAGCAGGTTCCTGGGAGTGAACCGCACGGCCAGCACGGGGGTGGCCTTGGTGCCGAACTCGGCGATCTTGGCCAGGCGGGGGACGGAAGCAGAGGCGGAGGCGGAGGCAGAGGGGGCGCTCGCGGCTCGGCCCCCTCCGGCGGAGCCCGCCGCCGCCGCCGGCGGCGCCGAACTGCAGTCCCACAGCCTCAGCGCGTCGTCCGCGCCTCCGCTCGCGAGGACGTTCCCTCCGCCGCCGCCGCCAGAACCCGCTCCCCCTCCCCCGGCCGTGCCGAACGACCACGCGAGGGACCACACGGCTCCCCTGTGCGCCTGCCCGGCCCCGAGCCTCGCGCGGCGGGCCGCGGCGGCCAGGTCCCAGACGCCGACGCCGCCGTCCTCGTCGCCCGCCGCCAGCGTGCGCCCGTCGTTGGAGAACGCGAGCGCCGTCAGCGGCGCGTGGCCGTTGACGAGCACCCTCGCGCTGGCCCCGTCGCGCACGTCCCAGAGCCTCACGGTCCCGTCGTCGGAGCCCGTGGCCAGGTAGTGGCAGTTTGGGTGCCAGGCGACGCACGAGACGTCCGCGCCGTGGCCGGCCAGCAGCCGCAGCGGCGCGCCGCGCTCGGTCGACCAGACCCTCGCGGCGCGGTCGGCCCCGCCCGACGCGAAGTAGGGCGGCCGCGGCGCGGCGGCGACGCACCACACGGGCCAGAGGTGGCCGCGGTAGGCCGCCACGGGGGCGGCGGCTTCGGTCGACCAGGCGCGGACAGTGCCGTCGGCGCCGCCACTGAAGACGAGGCGCGCGCGCGTCGTCGGCGGGTCATCTGCTTCGCCGCCGTCGCCGGGGACGGAGCCTCCGCCGCCGCCGAGGGAGACGCTGTAGACGGCGCCGACGTGGCCGCGGAGGGTGACCGGCCCGGGGGAGTCGCTGTCGTCGTCGTTGTCGTCGTCGTAGTCGCCGTCGTCGTCGCCGTCGGCGTCGTCGTCTCCCCCTCGTTCGTCTCCTTCGCCGTCTGCCGCCGCCGTCCTCCTCCTCTTCCTCCTTCCTCTCCCTCCCACCACGCCTCCTCCCCCCCCGCTCCTCCTCTCCACCGTCGTCATCTCCCTCGTGTCGTACAGCCTGATGGACCCGTCCACGAACCCCCCCGCGACGACGCCGCCGTCCTTCGACAGGTCGACGGCCGCGAGGCTCGCCGAGGTGTTGGCAAACGTGAAGAACGCCGCCGAGGGCGGCCTCCGCGCGTCGCAGGGCACGCGGCAGCGCAGGTCGGCCAGGGCGGCCCTGACCTCGGCGGGGTCCGGGTCCGGAAGCGGGATGTCGGCGGGAACGCGGGCGGCCTTGGCCTTGTCTCTGCGGGCCTTTTCGCGCTCGGCGGCGCGCAGCAGGGCCGCCCGCGCCTTTTTTGTCAGGGGCTTTCCGTCGGCGTCCGCCTCCGGGATTGCGTCCCCGACGCGGGCCAGCTCGTCGGCCCGCAGGTCCTCGGCGGCGTCCGGGAGCAGGCCCAGGCGCAGGGGGGTCGCGTTGGTCTCCCTGGCGTCGCCGGCCGCGGCGGCCCCGGCGAGCAGGGCGGGGAGCTCGTCATCTTCTTCTTCGTCGTCATCTTCCTGTTCTTCGCCTCCTCCCGACTGCAGCAGCCTCGCCCTCCGCCGCCTCCGCGCCGCGGAAGCCACCCCGCGGGCGTAGACCGGCTGCCCGGGCCTCACCTTCAGCGCCAGGCGGTCGTTGACGAGGCAGAGCAGCAGCGAGGCCGCGCGCGAGCGCAGGAAGCCTGTGAGCAGGTCGAAGGACGCCTGGCACAGGGTCAGGGGGTACCGCGCGGCGCGCGCCGCGGCGACGGCGCGGTCGGCCGCGACCTGTTCCGGGGCCGTGATCGAGGCCAAGGCCGCGAGCTCGGCCTTGCGGGCGCGGGAGCGGACGGAGGGGGCCGCGGCGGCGACGGCCTCGGGTCCCTCGTCGCCGGTGCCGTCTTCGCCGGGTTCGCCGTTCCTCGTCCCGCCCTCTGCTCCTCCTCCTCCTCCTCCTCCTCCTCCACCTCTTCCAAACCGCGCCTTGTGCCTCGAAAGCAGCCCCGCCGCGGCGCTCGCCTGGCCCTTGGCGACCAGATCGAGGTACGAATGCACAAAGACCGGGTACAGCACGCGCGACAGCTCCGGGCGGAAGGCGTCGAGGCTGCGGTCGCTCCACGCGGCCAGCGCGTCAAACTCCTCCGCGAGGTGGGCTGGGTCCCCCCCCGCATCGAGGTACTCGAGGAGGTCTCCGGCCAGTGCGGCGCCTCCCGCGGCCGTGGTCGGGGGGAGCGGGGGCGGGACGGGGGCGACGGGGACGCCGGGGGCGGCGGCGGCAGAGGCCGGGGCAGCGGCGAAGGAGGCCGGGGCTGCGACTCGAAACGCGGCCGCGGCGGCGGTGAGCCTGGTTGTTGATTTTTTTTTTTGCTTTCTTCTGAGCTTTTCTCTTGGATCTGTTTTTTACTGACGTCTAGCTCACGCCATCTTCTCATTCCCATGACGAACGAGAGGGCACAAAGTGGCATCGACGGCGGAGGGAAAAAAAGGCCAAGGAGGATTCGATGCTCCCTCGGATCAATCCGTCGCTTGAAAAAAAGGATCGACCGAAAAAAGAGATTTCTTTAAGTATATCTCTCCCCCATCAACACTCACTTCCTCTTCTCCAGGTACTGTAATACAATGCGGTCGAGAGTCTCTTGGTTCACCATGGTGGAGAGCAACTAAAAAACAAAGAGAGAGAAACGAACAGAGCAGCGCTCTCTGTGCTCTCAAAAGGAGCGACGCCGAACGAATCGACGAAAGACTTGTGAGGTGTTTACGCACTTCCTTTCGTATTTTTCCTCTTCTTAAAATCATCTCCTCGCGATGGCCTCGGCCCCCGCCCCGGGCAAGCCCTCGCGTATCGTCGACCTCAGGCCGTCGCTGCAGGCCGTCAGCGTCCAGTTCATCGTGCTCGAGCGCGGTGAGGAAGAAGAAGACGGAGAGAAATAAAAACTAGCATTCGATCCTCTTTCGTCGCCTCCTCTTTTTTGCTCACCTTTGACCTCCTCCTCCCGCCTCCTCCCACCACTTTCCACAACATACCTCTCCCTCCGACACAAACAGGCGAGACCACGTTCTTCCGCAAGATGGAGGCGGGAGAGCCAGTCGACGTCCAGACCTCGACGGCCCGCGTCGCCGACGCGACGGCCTGCGCCACCCTTGCGCTCACGGGCGCCGACGAGTGCGCCGCGCTGCGCCCCGGCGACGTCTTCCGGCTCTCCGGGGGGCTCTTCACGCTCGACAGGCAAGGGAGGGCCGCGCTGCGTGCCGGGAGGAGGGGAACGCTGGAGAGGTTGGGCTTTGGGGACTTTGTGTTTGCAGAGGGGCCCGACATGAGCTCGGTCGGGTACGAGAGGGAGGAAGCAGCGGGAGGAGCAGGAGGCGGCGGAACCGGAGGGAGCGGAGGAGGGGGCGGGTATCGGCCGAGGGCGCCTTTGCCGACAACATTTTGGCAGCCTCCGAGCCTCCAGGCTTCTAGATGAAGAATGCTGAGAGGATTATTTCTTTCTCTCTTTCTCTCTCTCTCCTCCTCTGGGAGGTAACATTGTAAAGTGAAACTAAAGCGCTGGGGTGAGCACGGTCGAACGAGAGAGAGAGAAACAAGAAGGAAGAGTTTTCTTTTCACCCGGGGTTGTCACTTCTCTCTTCCGCGAACGAAGCACTTGGAAGAGAGAGATAACTTTCTGCCCCTTTCTCTCTCTCTCTTTCCTCAACCGCACAAAAATGCCCTCAACGACGGTAGGCACGATCGCCCCGGCGGCTGTCGTGCTCGCCGGGGAGCGCCCCGGGGCGCTGTACCCCCTGGACGCGATCGGCAGCGGCGGCGGCGTCGCCTCTGGCATCGCCTCCTCTGGCTCGTCGTCGGCATCGTCGTCGTCGTCGTCTCCTCCTCCGCCGCTGCTGCTCCCGCTCGCCGGCGCGCCGCTCATCTCCTACCCTCTGCGCGCACTGGAGGCATCTGGAGTGAGGAGGATCATTATTGTGAGTAGCTTTGCCGATGCAGAGAGAGAGAAAGAGAGAGAGAGGGAGACAGAGACAGAGAGCATTCGTTGCTCCACCGGCCGTCGGCGTCGATCGAGAGGCGACATTTTCTTTTTTTTTCTCTCACCTTTGTTCGACCTCTTCCTCCTCTCTCCCTCTCCGCTCCGCGTCAATCATCCCCAGGTCGTCAACGGCGACGCCGCGGCCTCCAAGGTCTCCTCCTGGGCCTCCAAGGCCTACCCTTCTTCTTCCTCTTCTCCTTCGTCTTCCTCCCCTTCCCCTTCTCCTCCCGCCGTCTCCGTCGTCGCCGCCCCGGAAGACGCCTCGACCGCCGACGCCCTCGCGCTCGCCCTCCCCCTCCTCGGGGACGCCGCCTCGACTCCGGCCTTCCTCTGCGTGCCCGGGGACCTAGTCACAGACGTCTCCTTCGGGCCCGCCGTGCTGCGGCACTTCGTGTCCGGCGCGGGGGTCACGGCGCTGCTGGCGAGGGCCAGGGCGAGCCCCGCCGCGGCCTCGGGCGGCGCGGGCAAGGCGCCCAGGGGGGCGGATCTGCTGTCGGTCGACAGGGAGAGCTCGAGGCTGCTGTTCTCGTGCCCGAGCCCGAGGCCTCCGAGGCTTGGCGAGGACGCGTCCTGTGCGACGACGGCGGTCAGAGGGAGCGGAAGCGGGAGCGGAGCTGCGGCGAACGGAGGAGGAGGAGGAGGAGGGGGAGTGGGAGGAGGAGAGGGTCGCGGCGGAGCGGGTGCGGCGACGGAGACGGTGACGCAGTCGGCGCAGCTCGCGCCTGCCCCAAGGCCGCCGCGCGAGCTCCGCGTCCCTCCCTCGGCGCTGGCCTCCTTCCCCAATCTGGAGATCAGATCGGACTTGATAGACGTCGGGTGCTACGTGTTCGACACGGAGACCGTGGCAGCGGCGCTGGAGAAGGGGAGGGGCGGCAGAGGAGGGGAGCGGGGCGATGCCTCCTCGTCCGGAGGCTACTTTGCGGGCCTCTCGCTGCGCGAGGACGTCGTGCCCTACCTCGTCCGCAAGCAGTTCTCCGCATCTTCTCCGTCTTCTCCGTACTCTGCGGCGGAGGACCTGCTGGCCTACCCCGCGGAGGCGACGGCGCGGAGCCGGGGCAGTGGATCCGGGGACGGCGGCGGCGGCCTCGACCGGGCAGACTCGGTGACGCCGCCGCCGCCCGCGGAGCCCGCCGCCGCCGCCCCCCTCGCGGCAGGGGGCAGGGACGGCGGCGGCGGCGGCGGCGGCGCGGGCGCAGCAGGAGCGGCGCCGACCTCGAGGCGCGACGGCCCTCCCTCCCTCTCCGCCTCCCCCCCGCCGCCAGCGGTCGCCGCTGCGGCGGCCCGCCGCGGCGCCGCCGCGGCCCGCCGCCGCGCGCTGCGCCGCCCGGCGAGGGCCTTTGTGCTGCCCCGCGGCGCCCTGTGCCTCCGGGCCGCCCGCGGCGGCGCCCCAAGCTTTCTGGACGCGGCGCGGGAGATCGCGGCGGCCGCGGCGAGCGTCGAGGCCGCGGCGGGAGGGGGGGACTCGGCGGCGGCGGGGGGAGCCCAGGACGAGCGAGCGCAGGGCCTCGGTGGCGACGCCGCGCCCCCGCCGCCTGCCCCCTCCTGCTCCTCGTCCCCGTCCTCGTCCTCCGCCTCCTCCCTGCTGCCCCCCGAGGCCCTCCCGACCTTCCACCCCACCGCCACCGTCGCCCCCAAGGCAGCCGTCGCCCTCGGCTGCCTGCTCGGGGCCGGGACCGCCGTCGGCGACCGGGCGAGCGTCAAGCGGTCGGCGCTGGGCGCGCGCTGCCGCGTGGCGCGCTCGGCAAGGGTCGTCGGCTGCGTCCTCGGGGACGGCGTGAGCATCGGAGAGGGCGCCGCGCTTCAGAACTGCGCCGTGGCGGCGGGAGCGAGCGTGGGAGCGCGCGCGAGCCTGAAGGAGTGCTTCGTGGGGCCCGAGGTGCAGGTCGCGGAGGAGTTTGCCGCCAAGGAGGAGGTGCTGGTGTCGGCGGCCGGGGCGGCGGCCGCGGCGGCGCGGGCCCGGGGAGGGGGAGGGGCGGGAGGAGGGGCGGCGGCAGCTTCGGGGGGCGTCGGGAGCCACGCGAGCGATCAGTTCACGTTCGGGAGCTCCTTCGGGAGCCTTTGAGAAGAGAGGAAGGAGAAGAGCCTGTAACTTTGTTTCGTCCGCTTTCCCCACGAGGTCGAGAAGGAGAAACGAGGAAGGGAGGAAAGAGGCGAGGGCGGCGGAGTCCGTGCAGAAATTCATCGACGGCAAGCTCTCTCTTCGATCGCCCCTCTCTTGTCTCGTGCTTCTCTCTTTTTGCGCTTCCTTTTCCTTTGTCTCTTGTCCTTTTGATTTCCTTCTGAGGTCACTCCTGCTCGCGCTCGCTCTCTTCCCTTCCACAGAGAGCGACTATGGCGACGGTAAGCCGAGGAAAAAGAAAAGAGTGAAGTCGCAAAGCAAGAACAGGGCGATGATGCTTTCGTATGCCGCTCGGTTGCCGAATTCTCATCACCTCTTTCTTCCCTCCTCTCTCTCTCTCTCCTCTTCCCATCCAAAACAATCTCTCCCCCAGGCCGCCGTGCCCATCAACCCGAAGCCGTTCCTCAACGATCTCACGGGCAAGATGGTCATCGTCAAGCTCAAGTGGGGCATGGAGTACAAAGGTAAATTTGGAGTTGTTGAAGAACGTCGACGTCGTGCATTTTGCCATCTGTTCGAAGCGTGTTTCGCTCTCTTTTGTCGCCCTTGTATCGTCTTCGCCACGCTCTAAAACCAGTGCAGATGCTGATATGAGATTCCAGGGCACACGTGTGAATTCGAATCAGAACGGAAGCAGAGCAGCCAAGCTCGGGATCGAAGCCCTCAGAGATCTCGAAGATCTCGCTTTTTCTTTCCTTTGAAGCTCTTCGCTCAACCTCTTCCTCAAACAAAAACTTCTTCTTCTTCTTCTTCTTCTTCTTCTTCTTCTCTCAGGCTACCTCGTCTCCGTCGACGCGTACATGAACCTGCAGCTGGCCTCCACACAGGAGTTTATCGACGGCAAGCTCGCGGGGGACCTCGGAGAGGTGCTCATCCGATGCAACAACGTCCTTTACGTCAGGGGTGCCCCCGACGACGGAGGGGGCGCCGGAGGAGGCGGAGCAAGTTGAGAATTTGCTTTCCTTTTCTGTTTCCTGTCTCTTTCGTTATCTCCCGTGCAATTTCGACTTAAATTTAAGCAAGTATTGACAACAATGATTTCGTTTTTTGTTTTACAGTTTCTTCGGTGGGAATGGAAGAAAAAGAGAGAGAAGGAAGGAAAATGAGAAGAAGTTCAGGAGAACCTTTCTCTCAAACCTCGGCCAGCGATGGCGACGAAAACTTTGCGGGCCTTTTCGGAGCCGCCCCCGTCGTCAGCACAAACCCCTTGGCGGCCGCTCTCTTTTCCAGAGGGGGGTCGGAACCCCTCTTGAACAGCGGGACGTGCCTCCTCGTAATGGCCGCGGGCAGCGGGGGCTGCGGGAAGAGCGAAGGAGGAGGAGGAGAAGAAGAAGAAGGTTTCTCTCTTTCTGCTTTCGCCTCGGCCGACGTCTCGCGGGCGAGCTCGTCGAGCCTTGCCGCCGCCGCGCCCAGCAGGGCGACCCCCGCGACCCTCGCGCGCAGCAGCTCGCGCACGCTCAGCCTCGCCTGGTCCAGCGCGCGCTCGCTCCGCCTCCACGCCAGTCGATGGCCGAAGTCGCACCCCGAGAACAGCAGCGGCTCCGGCGCGGCGAGGTCGTAGTGCGGCTTCCTCGGCGTCGCCGAGACGTCAAGCAGCTTCGAAACGACCGAGGCCCTCTCCTGCCCCCTCCCGACCATGAGCAGGAGAGACGCGACGCACCTGACCTGGTGCAGGAGGAACGCGGCGCCGCGGATGCGGAGGACGGCCCCCCTGAAGCGCGCCGCGGAGGGCGACGAGCCCAGGAGGCCGCCGCCTGCCGGGGGAGAGGGCGTCGCCTCTCCCGACGGGAACGGGTCGTCGAGCGCGCCGGTCCATTCCTCGACCTCGCAGCTGTAGACGCGGCGAACGAAGTTGGTCACCGCGGGCAGGTCGGGCTTGCAGACGTTCCTGAAGTCGCGGAGGCCCACGAGCGCCGAGGCGGCCTCGCGCATCGCTGCCAGGTCGAGGCCTCCGCCGGCTCCGGAAAGATTAGAGTCGTCGACGAAAAAGTAGCGGTACTCCCTGGCCGTCGCCGAGAACCGCGCCGAGAACGAGCCGTCGTCGCGGAGAGGCGCCCAGCCCGTGACTCTCACTTCTGCGGGGAGGGCCTTGTTGAGGAGGGAAGGGTAATCGATCTCCTCCGAGTCGCTTTCGTCCTGTTTGTCATCTTCTTCCGAGGAGGAAGGAGGAGACGAAGAAGCAAAGAGGCCGTCATGGTCGTCGCCGTCGTCGTCGTCGTCGTCGCCGTCGTCGCCGCTTCTCTCTTTCTCCTTGCTCTTCTTCTTGACTTTCTGAAACCGCCGCAGCTTCGACCGCAGCCTCAGAGAGACGACCTGTCCCATCCCGGACACCCCCGCGTCGGTCCTGCCGCAGCGGGCGTAGCCCAGATCCTTCCACGTCGAGGAGGCTTCGGCCGAGGAGGAGGGAGGAAGGGCCTCTTCGAAGTCTCCGCCGCCGCTTCCGTCGCCGCCGTTTCCGCCGCCTCCTCGGCCCCTCCTCCCGTTCTTCTTCTCGTTCCCCTCGCTCCCCTCCTCCCCCCCGGGCTGCACCAGACACGGCACCAGCCCGGTTCTCCTCAGGGCCCGAAACAGCTGCGCCTCGACCGTGCCGTCGTCGCCGTAAGCCTCCGACCCTCTCTGTCGAGAAGGAGCGGCGGCGCTCGACGAAGAAGAGAGGTCGCTCGAGACGCTCGTCTGCGTGGTGAAGCCGCGGAACGCCCATCCGAGATAAAAGACCTCCAGGGCGACGGGTCGCAGCGGGAACTCCGAGGCGAGGATAGCGCAGACGGAGCTGCTGGCCCTGCGGCGCTCCCAGGCGGAGTCTGTGGAGGCGCGGCGCTCGCGGCGGGTCTGGCGGCGAAGAGGTCGAGGAGGTTCGGGTGTCGCCGTCGTCGTCACCGCCACCGTCGCTGCCGCTCCTGCTTCTTCACATTTGGCGGCTGATGCCGACTGCGAAACGCCCGCGCGCTCTTCGATCTCGCTCGCTGCCCTTCGCAAAGCGGCGGCGAGCTCTCGAGAAGAGGTGTCTCCCGCTAGCCCGAGCGCCGAGCGCAGGGGGTCCTCCTGCGGGACAGCAGCAGCAGTAGCAACAGCAGGAGGAGGCATTTTTAGTGGAATTGAGCTTTTTTGCTTATAATTTCTGAAAAGACTCCTTTCTCCCTCTTTTTTTTACAAAACCTCGCCTCTCAACGCAACCAAGGCAGCACCCTCCTCGCCGCCGCATCAACCACGACGCCCCTCCCTTTCCTCCCCTTGCCCGTCAGCGCGTCGAGCGTGCCCAAGGAATCCTCCAGAGAGGAGCGACAAGAGTCCAAGGAGGACGAAGAGGAAGAAGTGCGGCCAGAGTCCTCGATCCTCGCCGCGGCCTCGGCCAGCTCCGCCGCCTCCTTCCCCCGCTGCGGCAGCGCCGTCAGCAGCTGCGCGTGCCTCCAGGCCAGCGCCGAGGCAACGGAAGGGAACAGAGTCCCGAAAGCGGGCAGGAGGCGCCTTTCCCGACGTTAAAATTCCCAGGAGCTGCCCCCCGCGGCGGAAGAGGCCCTCGGCCACCATCACCTGCCCCGAGCCGGCGCAGATCTGCCCGAGCACCAACAGCAGCGGTGCCGCGGCCGCCTCGGGGCGCCGCAGGCAGAGGTCGCCTTCTTCGGAGTCGAAGGACGACAGGGCGTCTCCGGCGTCTTTCCGCGCGGCCTCGGGGGGCAGGAGGGGCAGCGCGGAAGAGGCGCGGGCCTGCGCCCTGCCGGAGAGCGCCGCGAGCGCCGCGTCCGCCGCGGCGAGCGGGGAGAAGAGGGCGACTTGGTCTCCTCCGCTGCCGCCCCTCCGGGCCCGCTCCGCGAGCGCCGCCGCCTTCGAGTACAGCTCCTCCGCCGCCGAGGCCTCTCCGCAGGCGAGGTGCACCGCGGCGGCGCGAGAGGCCGCCAGGGACGCCAGCGTCGCCGCCGCCGCCGCCGCCGCGGGCGGCTCGCCTCTGCGCTCCCCGCTTTTTTCTCCCGCTTCGAGCCGCGCGAGGGCCCCGGCGGCGGCCTCGGCCTCGCGCCTCGCGGTCTCCGCGTCTCCGCGAGAGTGCGCCGCGAGCGCCCTCATCCCCGCGGCCGAGGACTCGGCGACGGCCGAGGAGGAAGAGGCCGGGGAGCCGCTTTCGACCTCGAGGGTTTCGCCGCCGCCGCCGCCGCCGCCGTCGGCGCCCGCCGCGGAGGGAGGGGCAGCGAGGGCCAGCGAGGCCCGCAGGCGCGCGTCCTCCACCAGCAGCCGCAAATACAGGGCGAGCGTCGATCCCTCGTGTCCCTCTCTCGCGGCCTCGGAGAGGGCGTCCGCGGCGCTCGCGGCGCGCTCGAGCGCAGCCAGCGGGTCGCACCTCGCCGCCTCGGCGTCGCTCCATGCCAGGAGCAGCGCGGCCTCGTCCAGCTTGCTCGAGCTCGAGCTGCTGCTCGCGACGACTCCGGTCCTCAGGACATCGATGGCCTCGTCGGGCTTGCCGAGACAGAGGGTTCCGCGGACGTGCGCGAGCATCGAGGCCGCGAGCGGGGAGAGGGAGGCGGTGTTGCTCGCGGGGGAAGCAGAGGAGGTGGTCGCCGAGAGCGATCGAGACACCGCTGGCGAGTGCCATCGAAGAAGCGAAGACAGGGGCGCTCGCAGCGACCCCCGCGACGACGAGCACGGGGACAGAGAGGAGATGAGCAGACTCTTCTGCTCCACCCGCGACGCCGCTCTCCGGCTCGAGGCTGCGAGAAGGAGGAGCCTCGCGGCCATCGTTATCGTTGAAAACGAATGCAAGAAGGAAAGAAAACTGGCTTGAAAACTGGCTTTTCTTGGCGACAACTTCATTTTTTTCTTTTTTCTTCTTGCCCATCGATTCCATTTTCAGAGAAGAGCGATTACCGCTGCTTCCTGTTTTCTCCTCTTCTTCGGAGCTCTTTTGAACGTGTGGCGGGTCGTAGGTTTCTCACCTCGAAGTTTGCACATTTCGAAAAAATCACTCTCAACCCTCGAAAGACTCGAGAGAGAGCGAAATGGCAGCGCAGATCGCGCTGCAGATCGCCGCCGCGGCGCGCGTCGTCGCCGTGCTCGGCGCGCGGACGGACGCCAACAGGACGCGCCCGGCCTTCTACGTCGCCGACTTCCTCAGCAGCGACGGCGTCGAGGTGATTCCAATTCCCATCCTTCGACCGGGAGGCGGCAGCGAACCCGGCAACTTCCCGGGAGACGCCCAGCCTCTCTCCCTCGCGGCGCTCGCGTCGCTGCCGGAGAGGGTCGACGTGCTCTGCTGCTTCCGGAGGCCCGAGGACCTTCCCAGCGCCGAGGAGATCGTCGCGGCGCGGCCCAGGGCGCTCTGGCTGCAGAGCGGAATCCGGAATCCCGCGCTGGAAGAGGCAGTCGCGAGTGCGAGTCGGCTCGCAGGAGACGAGATCATTGTCGTCGCTGACCGCTGCATGAAGCTCGACAGGGCCGCCGCCAAGGCCTCGAAAATGTAAAAGTAACACACACAAAGAGAAGAGGAAGAGAACGGGAAAAGAGAGAGAGAGAGCGAGAGAGAGAGAACGGCTGTAAAAAGAATAGAAGTTGCAAAGAATGAAAACAAAGGGTGAAAAGCTCTCTGAAGAAATCTCTCTTATCTTTCTCTCTACCTCTTCCTCCTCGCATCCTCCTCCGGCGTCAGCGTCTCAAGCGACAGCGCGTGCACGGGACCCAGCAGCTCCTCCTCCAAGACGACATAGACCAGCCTGTGCCTGTCGATCGTCTTGAGCCCTTCGAACGAGTCCGAGACGATCCTCACTTTGAAGTGCGTCTCTCCCGAGGGGGACGCCACGCCCTTGGCGCCGGCGTGGCCCGAGTGCTGCGCCGACTCGTCGACGACGTCGAGAGACGCGTCCGGGATCGAAAAGGCCAGCAGGAGCTTGCGCCGCATCGAGGCCCTGACGGGCTTGGCGACCTCCTCCTCGGTCGGAGGGGAGGAGGAAGAGGGAGCGGAGGAGCGCAGCGAAGCAGAGGAGAAGGGCGACGGCAGAGAAGTCTCGTCGTCGTCGCCGTTCTCAACCTTGCTGCCAGCAGCCCCGCCAGAGGAGAGCGCCTCCAGCTCCTGGCCCATCAGGTTGACAGAGAGCTTCTGCATCGTCAAAAACATGTTGAGGAAGCCGTTGTTCCTCGACGGCGTGAGCGACTGCGCGAGGCCCAGCTCCGTGATGAAGTCGGGGCTCATCGACGCGATGGCCGAGGGCCGCACGCCAGACAGCCCCTTGGCCAGCAACGCGGCGAGGCCCTTGGTCAGCGCAGAGTCGGAGTCTGCGAGCCACGTCACGAGTCCCGTCTCCGCGTCCATGACGGGCACCACCCAGACCTGGGAGACGCACCCGCGGACCTTGTTCGCCTCGGTGGCGGCCCCGGCGGGTAAGGGGTCGAGCTTCTTGCCGTAGGCGAGGAGCTGCGCGTACTTGAGTTTGGGGTCGGGGACCTGGGTGAAAGTTTTTTTTTTTTTTTTTTTTTTTTTTTTTTTTTTGTTTGTGTTT
>Ga0114918_10002446_pt1 | contig 16650 bp, 10 predicted proteins | sample LantaG_FD_87015 | JGI IMG/M metagenome (GOLD analysis project Ga0114918, IMG submission 87015) | Deep subsurface microbial communities from Baltic Sea to uncover new lineages of life (NeLLi) - Landsort_02402 metaG | ecosystem: Environmental > Aquatic > Marine > Oceanic > Sediment | place... | reverse complement strand
TTCGCCATTCGCCATTCGCAATTCGCAATTCGCCATTCGCCATTCGCAATTCGCCATCCAGCACCACCGTCTGCGTGGGGTCGAACTCCGGCGCGTGGATCGCCTCCCACGCCGCCGCGTGGTCTGGCACCACCTGCGAGCGATAGACCAGGAGAGCCCGCGGCAACGCCGCCGTGTTCAGGTAGACGTCAATCTCCGGGTTCGCGGTATAGACCAGCGCCAGCCGCTCGTCGCCGGGCGGCTTGCCTTTGCTGGCCAGGACATATTTGACACCCAGCAGGTTGTAGAGCGGCGCGCCCCGCTCCCCCACCGCCCAACGGTAGGCCTGGTACGGGGCCAGCCCCAGCGGGTTGTAGACGCCGCCCATGTCGTAGAGGCCATGCACCAGCGCCGCGTCCGGCTGCCAGGCCGCGGCAGCCCCCTCAATGCGGAAGAGACTGGGCACCCCCCCCGTCCCCCCCGAAGCGGAGGGGAATTCCACGTCCTGCCGCAGGAAGGCGACGACGTCCTCGTGGCGGAAGCCCAGCGTGGGATCGTTGGGCTCGGCCTCCAGCGTGGAGCCCAGCCCAATCAGGTCGGCCGCCAGCAGGAGTGGCAGCAGCCAGGCTGCCCACCGGTGCCGCCGGGCAAGCCAGACGAGCAGGCCACTGAGCCCCAGCAGCACGGCAGCGACGATGACGCTCGTCGTGGCCTGCGAGACGCGGTCGGGAGGTGGCAGCGTCCGCGCCTGCGGCAGCCCCACGGCCAGCAGGATTCCCCCGGCGACCAGCGCGCCCAGCCCGGCCCACACAGCCCAGCGATCCCCCCCACCCCGCAGCAGCCGGTCGAGGCCACAGGCCGCCAGCACTGCCAGACCCAGGTCGGCCAGCAGGATCAGCCGCGCCGGTGCCCGCACCTGGTCGAAGGTGGGCGCGTAGCGATACAGCAGCCCGTAAAGCGGCGTGTAACGCCCCATCGCCAGGAGCAGCGCCAGCACTACCAGGAGCGCGAAGAAGTTGCGAATTGCGAATTGCGAATTGCGAATTGCGGGCTGCAGGTTTTGGGTTTCAGTTCCTGGGTTTTGGGCTTTGGGTTTTGGGCTTCGGACTATCCCCACCACGGCCAGTACGAGCGTCGCCACGCCCGCGTAGCCCACCTCGACCCGGTCCCAGGGCCCCCAGAAGCCGACCTGGCCACGCCCGTAGAAGCCGGGGGCCAGCAGGCCGATCAGCGCCTGCGGCGGCAGCGAATAGCGGGTCGCCTCGTCGTAGGGCAGGCGACCCCGACCTGTGTGCGCGGCCATCTCGCGGGCCGGGAGGAGCGTCAGCGCTGCCCCACCCACCCCCACGACGACGATGAGCACCGCCAGCCCCAGCGTGCGCCCTGCGTGTCGCCAGTAGGGGCAGTCCTCACGGCTATCCCCCCTCGCCGGTAGGGGCAGTCCTCGCGGCTGCCCCGCCGCCAGCCGGTAGAGCAGGTAGAGCACGAACGCCAGGGCCAGGAAGAGCAACATCTGGCCGTGCCCGGCCAGCGCCGCCCCCGCCAGCACCACCCCCGCCCCGGCCGCCCAGCCGGGGCTTCCCCCGGTCAGGGCGCGATGCGTCAGCAGCAGGAGCAGCGGCAGCCAGGCCGCCGTCGCGCTGAGATTCAGGTTGCCGACGTGGGTCACGAACAGGTCGGAGAGAGCGAAGGCCATCCCACCAAACAGCGCGGCGGGCCGGCGCAGGCCCAACCCCCGCGCCAGGGCGAACAGACCAGCGCCGGCCAGCCAGACGTGGAAGACGACCAGCGCCTCCATCACAGCGTAGGATGGCTCGCCGAAGAGGGCAAAGGTCAACAGGTTTACGGGATAGAAGACGCCCGACTGGTTATCGGCGACAAAGGGAGCACCGGCGTAGAGATGGGGGTTCCAGAGAGGGATAACGCCCGCCCGCAGGCTGCGAGCAGCGAAGCGGTACGTGGGCCAGAGGAAAGAGACCAGGTCGCCGCCGCCGCGCGGAATCCATTGTCCGGCCAAGAGGAGTGGCCAGAAGAAGGCCACGACGGTAAGCGCCAGCAGCGCCAGACCGGTTAAATCGAGGAGCAGTTTACGGCGTCGCCACCATTGTTTCATTGTCCATTGCTTCATTGTTCATTGATCGATGGGCCCCAGTTCCACGAACTCGCCCGCCGGATGGCCCGCCGCGTCCAGCAGCGGCACGTTGACGACATCCGGGTAGGTGTACATCCCGCTGCGGACAAAGTACGGGGGCGGAGGCGCAGCGGGATCAACGGCGATGTCGAACCAGGTGAGCACGATGTCACCCACGCGCCACTCGGACGCCGGGAAACCCACCCCGTCCATCTGCCCCCAGCGAGTGCCCTCGTCGTCCACCAGGTGGTTGAACCAATGTAGGGGCGCGGTGCCCGCGCCCCCACCGGCCAGTACCTCCCCCGCCCCCCCCGAAGCGGGGGGGGGGAGTTCCTCGACACGCCAGTAAAGGGTCCAGCGCACCGTCCCGCCGGGCCGGGGTTCACCCGACCAGCCATAACCCAGAAGCGCCGCGCCGGAGGCCCAGCGTGCCGGTTCGCCACCCCACGGGTGGGCTGGCGTCACGACAGCCGGCTGCCAGCGGAAAAAGCGGTAACTCGCGTCACTGTCCCCTCGCAGCGGCAGGCCCGGCCCAACCTCGGCGGCTACCTCCGCCAGTGCCGATACCGAGGGCTCAGTCCCGGGGCCCGCCAGATACACCGCCGGGCGGTCTGGCAACACGAGCACCTGTCGTCCATCCACTATGCGGCGTTCTCGCCGCAGCAGAACGTCGAAAACAGCCGCCTGCCCATCGTAGCGGGGGTCGGCCCCTGGCAGGAGGACGATCAATTCCGCATCCCCTGTCTTCCCCCCTCCCCCAGGGGGGGAGGGGCTGGGGGAGGGGTCACTTGCCAGAAGTTCCTCCGCCCGGCGGGCCGCCGCCAGCGCATATTTGACCGGCGCGCTATGCCCACCCGGCGTGTCGTGTGTGTCCACGAAAGCCAACAGCGCCTCCTGGAGATACACCTGCCAGACGACCAGGGCCACCACCAGCAGCACAGCAACCGCTCTGAGCACCGTCCCCACAACCCGCAATCCGCGATTCGCAATCTGCAATCTGCAATTTGCAATTTGCAATCCGCAATCTACCCCGTTCACCAGGAACAGGGCGACGACCAGGTGCTGCACCGGGTACAGCAGACTGAGATCGTGGGGATACACCGGTGCAGAGCGACGCAGCAGCAGCGCCACGGGCACACAGAACCAACATAAGAGCACCAGACGCGCCGCCCCCTCTTGCGAGAGACGGCCCCGATGGGCCAGCGCTTCCCGCACCACCCGCCAGGCCAGCCAGGCCAGGCCAGCCCACAAGAGTGCCATCTCCACCCAGTCGAGCCAGCGCACGTCGAGGCGGTGTCCTGAGCTTGTCCTGAGCATAGTCGAAGGGCCTGTCGAAGGGATGGAGGCCACGAATTCCGCGTGGCGCGCTCCGGCCAGGTCCTCCAGGTGGTAGCCCCCGACGATCAAGGCGGCCATACGGGGGGCCTGCAGGTCCAGGACCCCTTCCTGCCCGACCAGGCCCGCAAAGGCGCGCAGGTTGGGCCAACCGTGGCGGGCGTCGTGGAGCAGGTAGGGGCTGAAGATGAGTACCACCAGCGTCAAGCCAACCAGCAGGGGCACAGGGCGGACGTGGCGACGAAAGAGCACCGCTACGGCCGCCAGGATGAGGAAAAACGCCAGCCCGCCCAGGTGGAGGCCCAGCAGGCACCCGGCCGCCACCAGCGCACCTGCCAGCGCCCAGGGCTTGCGGCGTACCGCCAGGGCCAGGACGGCGCAGACGAAGAGTAACGTGAGGGCCGGCAGGTTCTGCGTCCAGATCTTGCGGCTATGGAAGACCGCCCACGGGCTGGCGGCAAAGAGCAAAGCCGCCAGCGCCCCTACACGCCAGCCGAAGTAGGACCGCCCGACCCAGTAGGTCAGTCCCACCGCCACCACGCCCAGGAATGCCACCCAGCCCGCCGCCAGCCGGGGGTCACGGGAGCAGGCGAAGGGCAGCGCCAAAACGTAACTCATCAGCGGCGGATTGTGAGGGCCCCGGGAACTGACCATCCCCACCACCGGGAGATGCCCCTGGCGGGCGACCGCCAGCGCGCTGCGGGCCGTCGTCGCCTCGTCGTACTTGAACTCGATCAGGTCGAGCCGGGTCAGACGCAGGCCAGCCGCCAGCAGGAGGATGCCAATGAGCAATGAACAATGAAACAATGAACAATGAAACAATGAACAATGAAGCAATGAACAATGAAGCAATGAACAATGAACAATGAACAATGGGCGGGGTTGGTGGTCGGGTGGTTGGGTGGTCATAATGTCTCAGGCGTCACACCGCGATTGTGCTCAGCAGGCTGCGGCACAGGCCCCAGGTGTCACCGTGGGCGGCGTGGGACACCCAGCCCTGCACGGCGGCGGTCAGCCGCGCCTGCGATAACTGGCCGGCCGCGCACTGCCGGGCCAGCGCCTGCAGCCGCCGCCGCGCAGCGTGTCCCCGCCGAGATTTCAACCGCCGGTGGTCGGGGAAGACACGAAAGCCCAGGAAAGGGATACCCTCGGCGACCGGGTAGACCTGCGCCCGGCTCTCGTGCAGCGTCAGCCGCACGCCAGCCAGCCGCTCGATGATCGCCCGCCGCCAGGCGTGCAACGCCGGCTTGTCGTCGGCAAAGAGCAGGGAGTCATCTACAAAGCGCAGATAAGCGCGGCAGCGAAGCGTGCGTTTGACGAATTGGTCCAGGTCGTTCAGATAAACGTTGGCCCAGAATTGGCTGGTCAGGTTGCCAATGGGCAGCCCCCGGGGGCGGGTGGCGGCCAGCAAGTCGTCGCCAGGAAACCAGGCCATCTCGTACTCCCCGGCGAGGATCCCGGCACCGCCAGCCAGGATCTGATCCACCAGCCACATCACGTCCTCGTCGCCGATGACACGGGCCAGTTGGACGCGCAGGATGGCGTGGTCCACGCTGGGGAAGAACTGACGGACATCACATTGCAGGACGTAGCGGTAGCGCCGGGCAAACCCCTGGCAGCGGTCCAGCGCCCGGTGCGTGCCCTTGCCAACACGGTTGGCGTAGGAATCGCCGATGAAGCGCGCCTCGAAGAGGGGCTCAATGACGTTGACCAGAGCGTGGTGGACCACCCGGTCGCGGAACGGGGCCGCCGAGATCAGCCGACGCTTCGAGTCTCGCACGTAGAAACTCCGGTAGGGCCCAGGCCGGTAGGTGCGAGTCGCCAATTCCTGCCGCAACTGAAGGAGGTTTTCCTCCAGGTCGAACTCGAAGGCGGCGACCTCGGGACGGTCACGCTTGCCCCGGCGGGCTTTGCGAAAGGCCCGGTAAAGGTTGGCGAAGGCATGGACCTGGGGGTACATAGAAGTCATCGGTTCTCAGAGAGGCCCTGCCCCGGGCACACAGCGCCAGGGGGCAGGGCCAGTGCGATATTTGCCCGGCGGCCCCCAACCTTGCGAAGGTTCAGAACCTTCGCAAGGTCCAACGGAGAACCACCGGCCAGGAACAGGCCGCGCCAACTCTCCCCGGCACGGGCCGCCGGTCCGTGGAGCGGCGGCAATCTGGCCGGTTATGACGAGGTCTCCCACGATACAGGTGAGTTGTAGGAGCGCCCGAAAGCCGACATTGTTGTTCCGGTTGTCGGGGTTGTTCCTGTTGCGGCAGGCGCAGCGAGCGTTTCGCGCTTCGTTGTTCCAGGAACCGCCGCGCTCTTCGGCCTGTCCCCCCATCACGGCGGATCATCCGCCGGAGACGGCATCTTGCAGGCTGGAAAGCCTGCACCACGTCACGCCAGCGACTTGAGCCAGCCGCCCAACAGGCGGCCAAGTTCCACCAGCCGCCCGGCGCAATACTCGTACTGTTTGAAACTGAACAGTTTGAGGTCCTGGCAGAGCCGGACGGTGAACCGCAGCCGGTCCAGTTCCAGGTCGGCTTGCACCAGAAGCCGTTTCTTCTCCCTGGTCTGACTGGCCGGCAGGCGGCCGGCCTGCAGGAGCAGATCATGGAAGGCGAAAGCACTCTCTTCCAGCCGTTTGGCCATACGGAAGCGCTCGTTCCTGGGGAAACGGGCGCTGCGGCCCAACAGCCAGACCAGGAAATCGTAGGTCTTGACGAAGACAGGTGATTGCTTCCCCCCGCCCATAACAAGTCAGATGATACCACAAGAGAGCGCAGCAGGCAAAGGTGCTGCCCCTTCCCGCACTCCCACTCAGGTATAGGAGGTCGTAGTGGCGACTTCAGTCACTCACTCCCTGACGTGGACGACTGAAGTCGTCACTACGAACAAATTACCAATTTCCAGAGATTCAGAATCTCAGAATCTCAGCATTCCAGCAACCCAGGATCAGGAGAGTTGGAGGAGCGCCCGAACGCCGACATCGTCGAGCCGGTGGCCGGGGAAGTACCAGAAGCGGCAGGCGCAGCGAGCGATCCGCGCTTCGTCGTGCCAGGAACCGCCGCGCACGACTCGGAGGTCAGTGCCGGTCACCTCCTCCCGGCCGTCGTGCGGGTCGTAGGGGTAGCCAAAGGCTGACCGCTCCACCTCCGGCCCCCAGCGGCTGGAGGTCCACTCCCGGACATTCCCGGCGCAGTCCAGCGCGCCGCAGGGGGCAGCCCCTTCGGGGTAGACCCCCACCGGCGTGGTGGTCAGCACCCGCCCCTCCAGCGTGTTGGCCCTCGCCTCGTCCCATTGGTCCCCCCAGGGGTAGCGCCGGGCCCGCTTGCCGCCTGTGGCGAGCCTCGTCGAGCCATCCCAGCGGGCCGCCTTCTCCCACTCCGCCTCGGTGGGCAACCGCACCATGACGGTTTCAGGTTCCAGGTTTAAGGTTTCAAGTTCGCCGTCGCGCCAAATTCGCAATTCGCAATTCGCAATTCGCAATTGCTCCGTGAGCCAGGCGCAGTAGGCGCGGGCCTCGTACCAGCAGACGCCGACGACGGGCTGGGAGGGGTTGTTGTAGCGGCGGTCCTCCCAGAAGCGAGGCTGACCTCGCTCGGCAGCGGTGGCCCCGGCCGCCTCCCGCACCACCCGGGCCAGTTCCTCGTCGTCGAGAGTGGCAACCCATTTCCAGGTTTCAGCCTCCTGCGGGCTCATCCGGCGTTGGGCCACCCACTCGTCGGGGTCTACTGCCCCCTCCCGCACCCACTGAGCGACCTGCCGCCAACGGCGAATCCAGGACTCGCTCAGGTCCAGTTCGCCCCGCAGCCAACTGCGGGCCTCTTCGGTGTCCCACCAGCGCTCGTCCTCGTGCCCCCCGTCCTCGACGAAGTGGCCGTACTCGGCGTTGGTGACCGGGTAGAGGCCGATGGCGTAGTCGTGGGGGATGGTGACGGTGTGGGGGCGGTAACCGGTCCCCTCCGAATATTCGTCGTCGTAGGCGCCGGGGTCGTCGCGGGAACTGCCCATCGGGAACGGCCCGGCAGGGATGGCCTGGCTCCAGGCCGGGACGACGAAGCGGACGCGGCGGCCGTCGGGGTGGACGGCCACCTGCTCCTGCTCCCTCTCTCTCCCGAGGATGCGGGGGTCGCCCAGCGCGCCCAGCGCCAGGCCGCAGGCGATGCGCAGCGAGAGCCGCTGGCGGGCGTCCCGGCCGGCGGCCGCGGCAGGGTCGCGGATGATGGCCAGGAGATGCTCGGTCACCTCGGCCCGCGCCCCCTCCTCCGGTCGCCGGCCCGCCTCCAGCAGACAGCGGGCGGCCAGGGGCGGGTTATGGGAGAGGACAGCCCGCGCCAGACGGGGCCAGTCGCCCCCTCCTTCATCCCCCCCCCTGGGGGGGAGAGAGGGGGGAATGGCGGCCCGGGCCGCCGCCAGGACGGTGGCTTCCTCCCACCCGGTGGTCGGCGGCGTGGGGAGGGGGTCCCAGGCGCTCTCGACGAACTGCCACTTCTCCTCCCAGGGGATGCGCCAGAGGGCCTCCTCGCCCAGGGGAGACGGGAAGCCACTCTCACCCCGGCCGGCCACGGAGCGGAAACGGCGGAGGAGTTCCCGGCTGGCGAAGTGCTCCAGGAGCAGTTGGTGGTAGAAGCGGACGACGCGGGCCTCGGGCCGGCCCCGGCACTCCAGCAGGCAGGCGGACTCGGCCAGCCTCAGCACCGCCGGCGGAGCGGTGGGCACCGCGTCGCCAGCCACATCCACCTGCTCGGGGAGGTGAGCCAGCACCCAGGAACGGGGTCGAGGGGCATTCTGGCCAACCCCCAGCATGGCGAAGGCCAGCCGGTCCAGGGCCAGTTGCAGGGCCGCCCGCTCGGTCCCGGTCAGCACCCGGCCGGGCCGGTCCGCCTCGTAGGCCAGCCAGTGGTCCACGAAGTGTTGCACCAGCGCGGCCCGGTTCTGGGGGAGGCGGTCCAGGCGCCGGTAGACGTCAACCAGCATAACCAGCCAGAAGGGGTTGCGGGCCAGGCCGTAGAGCCCCTGCTCGGGGCCACGGGCCTCCCGGTCGTCCAGGAGCGCCTGCCAGAGTCGCTCCCCCCGCCCGGGCGCGTCCTGGAAGCGGCGGGCGACGAAATCCCGGATGCGCTCGTCGTCCATCGGCTCGACCTCCAGGCGGGGGAGTTCCAGGCCGGTGCCATAATCGGCCACGCGGCAGGCAACAAGGGCGCGGTTGCCGGGGGGGAAATCCTCCCGGAAGAAGCACCGCCAGGCGCGCACGCGGGCCTCGTAGTCCCGCTCGTCGGCGGCGGGCATCTCGTTGAGGCCGTCGGCCAGGAGCCATAGACGCCCCGCCTCCAGGACAGGCGAGAACCGCTCATCGCCGTACCAGCGGCGGTACTGCCCGGCCAGGAAGTCCATGGGAACGCCATCGGCGTGGTCGCCCAGGCTGACGAAGAGGGGGAGATAGCCGGAGGGGTCCTCCAGAACAGCCCGCAGCAGGGTCAACCCCAGGTGGCGCAGGGAGGTGGATTTGCCCGCGCCAGGGTCGCCGAGGAGGACGAGGGCGGGGAAGGGCGCGCTCCGGCGGGAGGCCGGGTCGGGGGACTCGACGGCGGCGCGGATGTCGTCGTAGGTGCGCCCCTCCGGGCGGAAGAGCGTGTCGCCGGGGGCCAGGATGGCGCGGCGGAAGTGGAGTTGGAGGGGAACGTAGAAGGGTTCCTCAGCCTCGGCCCGGGCCAGGGGACCGCGCCGGGCTCGCTGGCGGGCATCATACTCGCTGGCGCGGCAGGTAAAGTCAACCGGGGACACCAGGTCGGGGGAGAGGGCCTGAGCGACGGCTCCCAGCCGGTGGCGATCATCCGCGGGCGCATCAGGAGGCAGCCCGTGCACAGCCTGGGCCAGCGCCTCGGCCTGGAGAGGGCTGACCACTGCCTCCCCCCGGCCCACGACGACGTTGCCCTCCCCGTCGCGGGCCAATTCTTCGTGGACGCGGGACGGGGCGGCCGCCTGCAGCGTCTCGGTGATGACCGGGACGAGTTCCGTCACCACCTGCCGCACCAGGGCCGCCGCTTCCTGGGGAGCCAGGCCGTGGAAGTGAGCCACCGCCCTTTCGCCGACGGCCCCGATGATCTCCCCCTCGGCGTGGTACCTGGAGTTCTCGCCCTTCACTGTCGCCTCCTGGAACGCCGCCACCCCTGCAGGGCGGGCCGGCAACCCACCCCACAGCCGTCAATGCGCATCACAGCAGCGCGTCTTTGTCCAGATGAAAGGTCGCCTGTGCCCCCTCCCCTACCGCGCCGACGATCTTAGCAGCCACCTGGTACCTGGGGCCGGCCGCGTTGGTGCTCTCAATCAACGCCACCAGTTCCTGCACCAGGGGAGCCAGTTCCTGGGCCAGGTCCGGGCTGGCGACCAATTCCCCCTCGATGACCTGGGCCAGCGCCGTCTGGCTCTCTGGGCCGGGGGACTGCTCGCAGACAGCAAGCGCCTTTTCTGCCTCGGGCTTCCCCTTCAGCCGGTTCCGCACGCGGCCAAGCAGGCCCTTGCCTTTCTCGTATGCATCCTTGCCGAACTCCTCGGCGAACTTCCCGGCCCCCTTGGCCAGCAAAGGAGCAACCACAGCCGCCGCAGCCGCCGCCAACGCCGCCACGTCCATTCCAGCACCTCCTACACTATCGGGGACGGCTGACTGCTGACTGCTATTTCCGCCCGCTCCCGCATCGCCTGGCGCAACGTTTCGATGTCAAGCGGCACCAGGTAGGCGGCGAAGGCAAAGAAGATTGAGCAGAGCACCCAGGTAGAGACACAGATGAGCAGAATAGCATTCTGCAGAGATGACCGCACAGCGATCAGACCGGCCATCCAGGGCGCCAGCGCCGCGCCGGCCGACTCGATGAAGTACTGAACAGCCATCGCCGTGCTGCGCACCTCCGGCAGGGTGACGTCGAAGACCGTGGAGGTCACGTTGGGCGAGGCGAAGGGGATGAACAGGGCCGTGAGACTGAGCACCCCCAGGAAAAGCGCCTGGTTCCCCACCGGGATGTTGAGGGTAACCGCCAGCAGGATAGCCCCAAGCAGCACCGCCGTCGTACAGACGATCAACCGGCCGCGCGGGGTGCGCTTGAAGAAGAAATCCCCCACTGCCCCACCAACGAAATAGCCGCAAGCCAATACCAACACCGCCACCACCATCGTCATCAATACGGCGTCCGAGGAATAGCCCCGTTCCGTTTCCAGATAGCGGAAGAACCAGTAGGTGATGACGTTCCACGGGAAGACACCGAAGAATCCCTGGACGAATAAGAGGCACAGGCTGCGCTTGCGGAACAACCCCCGGGCGGTTTTCCAATCGAAACGGTAGATGCCAATCTGCTCCAGGCCCGCCAGTTCTGGCTCACCTTTGCCGCGCGGGACCTCGCGCACGCCGAAGAAGATCAGAATGGACAGCAGCACACCGAGCGACCCGGTGATGTAGAACACGCCGCGCCAGCCCACCACGTCGCGCAGCGTGGAGGCCAGGACCATCCCCACTATATAGCCCAGAGGCATAGCGACCTGTAGCAGCCCGTAAATCCTTCCGCGCACCCGTGGCCCAAAATAGTCGGAGATCAGGCTGTAGAGGCCAGGATAACTGGAGTCATCAATTCCCGTCGAAGCGCGCGTGGCGAGGAAAGCCGGATAGGTGGGCGCGATAGCGCTGAGCCACGTGGTCGAACCCCATAAGAACGAGGCCGCCGCCAGCAGTTTTGACCGCGCGTACCGGTCGTACAGGTAGCCCCATAACGGGTAGAACACCGCCCCGACGGCGAGCGCGCCGGTGAATACCTTACCCATCTGTTCCTCGTTGATGCCGAACGTCTCCATAATAGGCGTGGTGAGCGGGCCGATGAGCAACTTGTCGGCCTGGTGGAGGAGCATGAACATGAAAAACACGAACACGACGAACCAGCGATAGCGGGATTTCATAAGGGCTCCTTTCCATTCATCAACTAATCATCAACTAATCCGCCGCCACATCCAGCCCCACCAACCGCGCCCACTCCCCGTGAATACCGTCCTCCGTCACCCCGTAGTAGACGCGCAGTTTGCCGTCTTCTCGCTGCACCAGGTCGTAGCGCGCCCGGCCGGCGTGCTCCCGCCGCTTGAGCAGGCCGACACCTCCGTGCCACTCGATCTTGCTTGCGTCCACCGGGTGCTCCTCAGCCTGGGTGATGGCATAACGCCACAGCCGTCGCGCCGACTGCCGGGTGACGTTCTTGACCACGTTGCCATTGCGCAGATCACGCATCGTGTGATAGAGCGTGCCCTTGCGCTCCTCGCTCTCCACAATCTCCACTCCTGTTCGGGGCGGCTCGATGCGGCCCGCAGGTTCCTCCACCGGCGCGACCGCAGGCCCCGCCTGCGCCCGCTTGACCAGGTTCACAATCTCATCCCGCACCGCCAGACTGGTCTCCGCTTCGCTGCGCACGTAGATCTTGTTGTCGTCAATGGCATAAGGTGGATCGTCGCCCCGAGGCACCACCACCCGTACCACCTTCACCCCTTCGGCTTTGCTCAGGGCAGGCCCCTGTGTCTCCTGCACGTCCACCGTGACATCGAGAGGGGGCGTGATGCGGCGCTCGATCTCCGTCTGGAGCGTCTTAACCACCCGTGAGGGATTGCTCACCCCGGCAGATCGCTCCGTGGGGTCGGCGCTGATGCCGATGTAGATGGTGCCCCCGTTGGTATTGGCGAAGGCGCAGACGTCGGCCAGAATGGCGTAGAGCCGCCCGCCCCGCTGGGTGTAGCCAGCATGGAAGTCCTGCACAATCGTGACCCCCTCCTCCCGCGCTGCCTGGATGTAATCCACCGGCGCTTTTGCCGCACTGTAGGGCCGCGTACGGGCAAAGTCGTTGCCCAGGAACACCTCCCGCAGCGCGGCGAAACTCACCTCGGGCAAAAGCACCTCCGTCACCCGATCCCCCACGCCCAGATGCCTGGCATCCCTGGAGTCGCGGGCGAGCCGATGGGCATCGGAACTCTGGATGCAATGCATGCGGCGTGGATACTCCGGGCGCGAGCCGTCGAAGAAGCGTGCCGTAGTACGCCGCCCCTTCTTCTCGAGGTCGGTCACCTCCAGTGCGTGGAGGTGGGGATCCTGGGTGTAAGCGATGCGCGTTTGCCCGCCGAATCCCAACCCCCGCATCGCCACACCGTGATTGGCGTTAGCGTGGGCCGCGATGACGATACCGCCAGCCTCGTCAATGATCCGATAGGCCGTCAACACGTCGGTCGTCGCCCCCACCTCGCCGCTGCCAGCGTCAAGTTTGTCCAGCGGGATATTGAGCCGGCGTAGGATGAACTCCAGTTCTCGCACGTCTGTCTCAGAGGAGAAGATGCCGAGGATGTGAAAGCCCAGAGTAGCGGTGAACTCGAAGCCTGGCAGCACCAGCATCTTCTCCCGCAGGCGACGGTATTCTTTAACCCGCTGTTTCTCCTCATTGCGCAGCCGCCCAAGTTGCTCCAACAACTCCAGTTGGTGAACCTCCTCCATCATCGCCCGGTAGCCGGCCACCGTGTTGTGGTCGGTGAAGGCGACGATGTCGAGATCCTTGCGCTCGGCCGCCCGCAGAATGTCCAAATATGAAACTCCCGCTTCGAGATAGTCGGTGGAGGCAGGGGTGTGCATGTGAAGATCAACCCGCCTCCACTGAAGTTTACTCCGTTCTGTTGTACGCTTTTTCATAATGTCTAGTCCTGTTTGCTAACCAAATCTGCAATCAATGTCAGTATTTCAGATGGGCGGAATGGTTTGAGAAGAAATGCATCGGCCCCGGCGACCAGGTACTCATCAGAACAATCCATGCCCGAGGTCATCACCACTGGCAGCGTCTTCAACGTCTCGTCTGCCCGCAGATCATGCAGCACGCCGAGCGTATCCCCACGGGAGACGTGCACATCCATCAGAACGAGTGCCGGCTTCACCTGGTGCGCCGTCGGCACCACGTCCTCCTGATGAGTCACGACCACCACCTGGTATCCTTCCAATTCGAGTATCGTTCGTAGAAGCCTGCTGAAGACCGGGTCATCGTCTACCACGAGAACAGTGTTCACCGCCTGGCCTCTCTCCTCACGTAGAGCCATGTTGCTTTCGTCCATCTACTCCAGCGCAGCCTCAAAGACGTCCTCTACCCACTCGGCCGTAACGAACTTGAGGCTTTTGCGCACTTCCTCAGGTATGTCATCCAGATCTTTTTCGTTCTGTTTGGGCAGGATGACGGTCTTAAGGCCAGCCCGATGGGCTGCCAGCACCTTCTCCTTGATACCGCCTACAGGCAACACCCGTCCGCGCAGCGTGATCTCCCCCGTCATCCCCACGTCATCATGCACATTACGACCAGTCAGCAGCGAGGCCAACGCAGCGGCAATGGTGACGCCGGCCGAGGGGCCATCCTTGGGCACCGCACCCGCCGGCACGTGCAGATGGATGTCGGTTTTTTCAAAGATGTCGTCTGGGATGCCCAGTTCCCCGGCCTTGGAGCGCACATAACTGAGGGCTGCCTGTGCCGACTCCTTCATCACCTCGCCCAACTGACCGGTGACCGTAAACCCCTTGTTGCCAGGCATCTTGGTAGCCTCACAGAATATCAGATCGCCACCAGCGGCTGTGACACTCAGGCCAGTAGCAACGCCCGGCAAGTGGGTGCGCAGCGCCTTCTCCGGGAAATAGCGCGGCCTCCCCAGGAACTTGGGTACATCCCGCATCGTCACTCGCGCCGGCTCTGTATCTCCCTCGGCAATGCGGGTCACCACCTTCCGGCAGACCCGCCCGATTTCTCGCTCCAGATTGCGCACCCCGGCCTCATAGGTGTAGTCACGGATGATCCGGCCCAGCGCACCGTCGGTGAAACTCAACTCATTAGGCCGCAGGCCGTTCTCCCGCAGTTGGCGGGGAATCAGGTATCCCTGGGCAATGTGTGCCTTCTCCATCTCGGTATAACCCGAAAGTTTCAGCACCTCCATCCGGTCCCGCAGCGGCGCTGGTACGGGGTCGAGCCAGTTGGCCGTCGTGATAAACATCACCCGAGAGAGATCGAATGGCACGTCCAGGTAATGATCGCGGAACTCACAGTTCTGCTCCGGGTCCAGCACCTCAAGCAGCGCGGCCGCCGGGTCACCCCGAAAGTCCGTCCCCAGTTTATCCACCTCGTCGAGCATAAAGACCGGGTTCTTCGACTCTGCCCGCCGCAGCGCCTGGATGACACGGCCGGGCAGCGCGCCGATATAGGTGCGGCGGTGGCCGCGTATCTCCGCCTCGTCGCGCATGCCACCCAGCGACTGGCGGATGAACTTGCGCCCCAGCGCCCGCGCAATGGACTGCCCCAGGCTGGTCTTGCCCGTGCCGGGTGGCCCAACAAAGCACAGGATGACCCCCTCCCGTTCGCGCCGGATATTGTCGGTCGGTTCCTCCTGCTCCCACTCCTCCTTACGCTCCTCCCGCAGTTTGCGTACCGCCAGGTATTCCAGAATGCGCTCCTTGACCTCGTCCAGGTCGTAGTGGTCTTCGTCGAGCACCTGCCGGGCGTGCGCAATATCCAGATCGTCGTCGGTCTGGATGTCCCACGGCAGGCTGGTCAGCCAATCCAGGTACGTGCGAATGACGCTGTACTCAGCAGCAGCAGTGGGCAGCTTGCTCAGCCGGTCCAGTTCACGGCGGGCTTCCTTCTCCGCCTCCTCCGGCATCCCCGCTGCCTCGATCTTCGCGCGGAACTCCTCTACCTCCATCTGCTGCTCGTCGGCCTCGCCCAACTCCCGCTTAATGGCCTTCATTTGCTCGCGCAGGAAGTATTCGCGTTGGGTCCCCTCCATCTCCGACTGTGCCTCGCTCTGGATCTTGTGGCCCAGTTCGAGTACTTCTAGTTCCTTCGTCAGCAGACCCAACAGCAGGCGCAACTTCTCGGCGACGCTATCCAGTTCCAACAGCCGCTGCGCATCCTCCAGGTCAAGCCTCACCAGATTGGCGACGGCGTAGACGAGCTGCAAGGGATCGTCCATGTTGACGATCACTGTGCTCATTTCTTCAGAAACCGCAGGCACCAACTCGCTCAGGTGGCGGAAGCCCTCCACGATGCTTCGCTGCAGCGCCTCGACCTCCAGCGATGTCTCGACCTTCTCCGGGACTGCCGACACACGCGCCGTCAGATAGGGCAGCTCGCCGACGAATTCCTCCACCCGGATGCGCAACAACCCCTGCACAATCAGCGTGATCGTTCCATCCGGCGCTTTGAACAGACGGTGGACTGCTGCGATTGTCCCGATGCGATAAATGTCGTCCGGCCCCGGCGTTTCTAGTTTCGGGTCACGGCTGGCCACGAGGCCAACGAGCCGCTTCCCGACCACCGCATCGTCAATCAGCCGTACAGAGCGCGACTGACCGACGCGGATCGGCACTAATGTCATCGGAAAGACGACCAGGCCCCGCAACGGCAGAATCGGAAGGTGTGAGGGAATCTGGAGTACCTCACCACCCGCCTCCTCGTCCGATGAATCGCTGCGCCCCATCGTGATCACCGGGCGACCTAGCAAATTCAACAAGTCACCTTTTTTCTCTCTGTCCTTGCCTGACATCTACCTTCTCAATCCTCCTCCCGTCCCGCTTCGACGACCGGCACGCGCTGCGCCCTGAGACGCGGAAGATGCACTTTCAGAAATCCCTCCTCGTAACTGGCTTCCACATCCTCCGGCTCCACTGGCCAGGGCAGGTAAACCTCAGCGCGGAACTCGCCAAAGCGAATCTCCATCTGATGATACGTCTGTTTGGACGCTGAATCGATACGCGTACCGGCAATGACCAACGTCTGCCCCGCCAGCGAGATCGAGAAATCCCCGCTGCGCATCCCCGCGACCTCAACCTGCACAACCAACCCTTCATCGTCTTCGTACACGTCCGTAGGGGGCTGCCAGGCGCAGGTATGCCGGCAAACGACCCATCCCTCGCCTAGCAGTCGCACGCCCGTCAGTCTGACCGTCATCCCATCCTCCCGCAGAGATTATACCCGCCTTTCAATTGTACCACAACTGTACGTCTGGCTCAAATGCACGTGACGCGACCGTCACACATTTGGGACAGATGGTCGCGGACTGCCCGCCGATGATTGAAATCACCGGCTGGTACCACGAAGTGCGTTGAAAACGCACTGGCGGAACCTGTTTCCAACAGGTTTTGAGTATCAGCGGGGCGTTTCAACGCTCCGCGTGGTGGC
>Ga0114918_10002444_pt1 | contig 16654 bp, 20 predicted proteins | sample LantaG_FD_87015 | JGI IMG/M metagenome (GOLD analysis project Ga0114918, IMG submission 87015) | Deep subsurface microbial communities from Baltic Sea to uncover new lineages of life (NeLLi) - Landsort_02402 metaG | ecosystem: Environmental > Aquatic > Marine > Oceanic > Sediment | place... | reverse complement strand
TGGATTCGTAGATGGTGGGGAATCCGGTTCGTCAGAAACCCCCACATGAGGTGTACCTACTGCATCGATATGCATATTACCAAAACTTCGACCCGGAAGCAGTACGCCCCTGCCCCCCGTTGTTATCTCAAAGGGAATAGCGTTCCTTAGCAATCTATTTGCCGAAACTTCTCTGTAGAACGATTCTATTAAGGTCTCATTATTAAAAGGTTCGCCTGGCTCTCTAGAAGTGTCTGCCGGGAGATCTGTTTCTCTAGATATAGATGGGGCTTCTTGTAGAGAATCACTCTCTGTTGGTGTTCTCGGATTTCCGAAAATAAAATCTTGAATTCTCACTTCTGTCAATGCGTCCGAGTAGTCTGCTGGGATAGTGCCAGGTACTTGCGTTCCGAGAGTTCGATCAATTTCCATAGAGTTCAGGGCTGATAGCTCGGTATCAACGTGGATAACTTTCCAACCCCATAGTTCAAGATCTTTCCCTAAGTCAAGAATAAAGGTCCTTTTACCAGCGGTTGATGCCAGGTGTCCATAGTGGTTTGTTAGTCCTGGCGGCATAAATAAATTTAAGTTGATTGTGACTAGCTGCAGCATGCCAAATCTATAATCAAGATCCGAGTTTCCTATATGTCCCTCTAAAAGCTCACCGCTAAACAATAAATGGTATCCAGAGTTTCGGGTTATCCTCATTTCGACATGATGACCTGGATCTCTTAGGGAGTTTAAAAAATTTAACTCTTCGGTGGTTCCATGAATCTTTGTTATTTTTTCTATACTAAAGCGTGGAAGGTCACCATTCTGTGCCCCAAGCAGTGCGCTCCATTGTACCTTTATCATATTGACTCCTTTCATAAACTGCTTATTGAGGTGTATCTAGAGATAAATTAATCTTTTATATATTAATAATTAAACAAATAGGCGCACCGTGTTGGCGCGCCTATCATAAACGTTGGCAATTACTTTTCTTCGTCAAAAAACTTGGTTACTCCCCATCCAATGATACCAACAATTGTAGTCCAAAATCCTCCCCATCCCTTGCCCATCATCATCATTATTATACCGGCAGCAAGAACGAGAATAAATACAACACGCTCTGTGGGGATTTGTTGTTTTTCGCCCTGTTTCATAATATGGTTCCTACTCCTTACTTACTCCCAACTTCTCGGCACAGCGCGGGCAAATAGCTTTTTCTTTAACTATTTCCACGCCATGAGTAAGGCTGTCATCTGGGTTAGTATATGTTTTCTTTCTTGTCTCTACAACCACGAGAATTCTGGTTTCTCCAGGCTCAGTAACTCTTTTGCATTCCTCGCAAATAAACATCTCCACCTCCATAGAGTGGGAACTAAGTTCCCAATTGTATACCGTGAAAAACTAATTGGCCTCCGGGCCTTACGGTAAGCACGTTGAAGTATCTTTTCCCATCTTTCAATAAAACTCCGGGACAGTCTGACTTGTCACACCCCGACTCACGATTATCAGTTCCGCAAAATGGGCATACACTGCTACATAACATGAAATCCAACTCTTCGGGTGTTGGCTTGGCTATATCACTTTCGGCAAGAAAGTAATGTGTAGAGATGTCATAAACAACGTCAACCGGATCCTCTAATGGCGAACTTAAAATCAATTGTAAAGAAAACATTAAGCTGGTAATATCGGGATGTTTTTCTGATATCCATTCTGGTAGATATCGCCCAAGCCGAGTAGCTACCGCCAGGCCCTCTTTCAAATCTGGTAACGTTACAGCTACCACCATGTCGGTTGTTTCTGACATAAGATCCTTTCTTGTAATTTTACTTCCACCTATTTTATAACTTAATTATGGAGTTATTGAGCACCATCTGTATTCATTATTGTGAATGGCCCACCGCAAAGCGTGCTGTGAAAGGATGCCGCCTCCAGGGCTAGTCTAATGATTTCTTTTGGGTCTTTCTCAAATTGGAGAGCAACCCTCAGTGCCCCGATAGCTAATCTAGACGCCCCTCCAATGGCAACGTATGGCTCAACATAAGATACCACACTCAGTTCTGGACCTATATCGAAAAGGTAATCATCAAAAGCCATAAGTATTTGACAGTTATAAATGGTTGCTCCCGGGATCTGTTCCGGTGATATTTGGTGATGAGAAAAACAATCCTGCAACACTGGAAGCATAGAGCCAACAACATGCGCGGTAGCATCCTCTAGATTTATGTTTCCACTTGGAGGTTCTGGCCATTCAACCATCCTCAACACATTAAGAATGCGTGGAGATCCTGCCCCGGCAATTATATATGGTCCTTTTTTCATTATCTTTGGATTGAGTCTTGGGTCTACCAAAGAGACAATCGTATCGCTATTATCTGATGATGTTATCGCACTATCTGCTCCTACGAATATCCCCTTCTCTTTCCCTCGCACTGCTATAACTACTGACATCGCTTCTCCTTCTTTTAGTGAATTTGCCAATTTGACATCATAGACTATACTAATCACGAGTGGGTGCGATGTCAACCTTAAGAAGGAGAGTTAATAATGAGTATGGAAAAGATCGCTAAAGAAAAGAAAGAGCTTATTCAATATCTGACCAAAGTGGCTGCAGCACGCGTTATTGAAGATGAAATGCTGAAGTCCTGGATGAAGGCCGCTAGTGAAGATGAGCAGAAAACTGCGGCACAGATACAGAACGAACAGATTATTGCTTTGGCAAAAATAGGCCAGCAGGCATTGCAGAAGCAAGCCCAGGAAACAGCACAACCAAAACAGAACCAGGCAGTGGCACAACTACTTACAGCCCTACAAAAACAGGCCTCTGCGCCATCGCCCCAAGATCAGCTTGTGACACTTATTAAGGCCGCAGCCAAACAAGAAGAAATTAAAAAAGAAGCAGCGAACAAGAATCTCTTAAAGCTTCTCGGAATGCTTGGCCTTGGTGGAGCTGCTGGTTACGGAGCATCTCAATACGGAGACGATATTAGTGATCTATTTAGTAGAGCTGGCGGAGAAGAAGCGGAAGCTCCTGGACTCATGGAACAACTGCAGGGTATGGGCAGTTCCGGACAAGCAATGGGCGGACTGGCACAAGGCCTCCAAAGCCTGGTAGGCGGAGGAAATGATAGCTTTAGCGGAATAAGTGACCTTCTCGGTAGAATAGGAGCCGGACCGGCTGCCGGTGGAGCAGCTAATGATATGCAAGGCCTTCTCTCTTCTATCCTTGGTAGCGGTGGAGGTGCGGCCGACGGCGGAGGTGGTGGAAAGATGCCAGACTTCTCTCAGATGAGTTCAGCGGCGTTGCCAAAAGAACTTTCCGGGCTGAATATGGACAGTATTCCAAACCTGCTCTAATTTAAATAAAAAAATAATACCGATTGCGGCCACGACAAAATTGTGGTCGCTTTCTCTTGTTGACATAGGGTTTATATTTCATTTAGAAACCAACTATCTTAAAGGTGGGCAACATGGATAATCGAAAAGTCAATGAAATATATCAAGCTCTTTTGAAGCTTGCTAATCCTACACCTCCGGTTTTGCCGGCCAACGCTCAGGCGTTGTTAGGCCAGTTGGGCGGTATTGCTCAGTCTCCGGGCCTTGCACCTTTGGCACAAGGGGGAACTCAAGGGTACAATACGGCCCTTCCGGAAGCAAGCCAAGAGTGGCTAGACCAGCTCGGGAACCTCCCTTCAGGAATGGATCTTAATGCTATTGCCCAGGCGGGCAATCTCGGCTATCACACAACGGCCAAGGACATGCTTCCAGTACCAGGAAATGTTCCAAAGGCGAAAGGAACCACTCCGGTAGTGAGTAAAAAATCTTCATTCGGAGAGCCGAGAGATGACACTTATCAAGGTATGGGACGCGGAGGGCCACCAATGTCCGGTCCCGGAGGAGAGATACTTAGAAATATTATTTCGGAGAATATATCCCCAGAGACCTTGCAACTGTTGAATATTTTAGCCGTGGCCAAACAGAGAACAGATGCTGGTGGCGGAGGACTGGAAGGAATATTAAGTGCATTGGCTGGATATCAACTTAACGCTCCAAAAGAGGCCTCTGCCAATAATCCGGACTGGATTTCTAAATGGTTAGGGAAGGAAGCTTCTCAAAGTTTGGTGGTTGGGCTCAGAAAGTCTCTTACTGAAATGTTTCGAGACAAGTCTGGTGGAGCTGGAGCCGAAGCCGGGCAAACGGCCGTTCAGGCCCTTACGGAAAACCGAAGAGCAATAGAAGCCATGCAACAGGGTGGCCAAGCGGGCAACACCGCAGTTACGGCTCCGAAGACCCTCCCCGCTAATGTATCAGCCATGCCACGAGCTCAACAGCAAGCAACATGGCTACGTGGTAATCAAGTTTTGCAAAGAACAAATCCTAATTCAACAATAGGAGCATTGTTACGTAGGGCTTATCCATCCATAGATTTGGTTAATTAAGCTTAATCATAAGCATGAAACCCGCTGGCCAAAGTAAGATCTTGGCCAGTAACATCTCGCTGGGCAACGAAGTTATAACAAACGGCGTCGAACGTAAATTCTATTTTAGCAGGCTTTCCGTTGCGATTTTTTGCTACTTTCATATAAGTATGTCCCAAGTCATTTTCTGGGCGCCATAACATTAAAACAACGTCTGCATCCTGCTCTATTGCTCCAGAATCCCTTAAGTCACAAAGATGAGGTTCTCCCGAGTCACCAGAGCTACGATTCAATTGCGAGAGACACAATATTGGAACTTTAAAATCTTTAGCTATGGCCTTTATAGACTGAGAAAGATTTGTTACCATTACTTGGCGTGTCTCGGCTTTCCCGGAATATTGCATAATCTGTAGATAATCAATACAGACCAAACCAATATTGTGTTCTATAATAGCCCTACCCACTCTTGATCTCAACTGTGCCTCATTTAACATGCTAGTATCGTCTATAAACAATCTATTTTCTAATACTTGCTCCAGCCTAGAAACTCCATCCCGAATAACCACCGGTGGAGCATATCCACCATCGTCCACTTGACGTCTATCGTTTTCGGCTCCATTCATCGCTATGCCAAACATAATAGAACGTTCTTGTAGACTTTCTTTAGTCATTTCGACGCTGAAAAATAGGGCAGATATATCAGATTTAATGATTGAGCGAATAATCATGTTCATAGCCATTGCGGTCTTGCCGGTGCTTGGACGCCCGGCCATGATTGTAACTTCACCCTTTCTAAAACCATGAACACTTTGGTCAACAATTTGAAATCCTGAAGTTACCCCTTTTAATCCTCCTTGGTTTTCCCAATTATCGATCATGTTTTCGGCCACAGACCTAAGTCCCTCTATAGCGCTGGAACATTTCGGCTTGAGCGCCTGGGCTTCTTGGGCTGCCTTTAATAATAGCGCCTCAGACTCGGTTTGCAATACTTCAATATCAATCAGTGGTTCTTCTGTCATCCTGGTTATTGCATGAGCAGCCTGTTTCACCCGACGTATATATAGGTTACTTTTCAGTTGCTTAACTATTAAATTAAAGTTACTTCTAAAGAATAAACACTCTTCTCCAAGTTGGAGCAGGTAATCCACCAGTTCGGGTCTGTCTTTTTTCTCAAGGACCGGAACTATGGAAATTATATCTGGTAAATCCCCTCTTTTGTACAAGGCTAACATAATATTATATATGAACTTGTTGCGAGGGTCTTCGAACATGTCTTCGGAGACCTCTTCTATTAGCTCGTGAAGTTCAGATGTTTTAATAGTTACCAGGCTTCCTATAATGTATCCCTCGTCCATTCTACGCATTCTTACTTCTCCTGGCTAGTGCCTCTTCAAGAGAACGCTGATCTTCTTCTCTTTGTTGTTTTATTCTAGCTTGTTCTTTGTTGCGCTGTTCATCTGAAATTTCTTTTGGCTGTATTCGAATCATATTAATCATGATCTCTGGATAATCATTTTCTACAAACCATGGCTTTTGTCCATATTTTTTAAGTAGTTGTTTATCATGAACTATACAAGAGCACATTTGATTGATGATGTCGCCCACCGGTGAGCTAAGCCCCATTTCTTTACTTTTGCCATTAATAAGCTCGGCCATAATCCGCTTGTTTACGTCGGTCCATGCGGCTTCTACCTTTTGTGACATAAATAAAGCCGTTGAATTTAATCCGGCTTTTATTATCTTAGTCCCAGCCTCGGCCATCCCGTGGAATATAGGATTATCTAAATTGCCCCCCATTGGTGAACGATATTTCCCCTTATACTGTTGGTAGGTATCTGTTTCCGAGACGGTAGAAACGGCCGGCTCAACCCTGGGCTCAATGGAGCTGAGGTCTACGCCATTGTATCCCTGATAAAGATCCCAGTTACAGAGAGTTATTAAGACTCCCTTATTCAAATCTTGTTTAATAATTGTTTTAGATTCAGCAAGCCGGTCTAGGGCGTGGTTGATTTTATATCTACTATACTCTATCATTTCAATGAGATCTTTAATCAGCCCTACCCACTGTCCTGGTTTTAGGTGATGTATTTTACCGTCCAATATCCAATCCTCAGGTTCGTGGGCCGCATTCATCATGAGCCCCATCCAGAGGAGGCAGTCGGTATGGCGTTTCAGCCAGCCGTCATTACCTAATTTTCGAAAGAGTTTAATATAGCTTAAATCAACAAGCAATGCCTTAGGATCCTTCATTGGACCCTGCTCCAGCATCAATCCAAACTACGTGGCTTTTCCCGCCATGTCCGTGTATTTGGTCTAATTCTTCCATATTTTCATATACGGTAACGGATTTAATATCACTCACCCAAGCAAGGACTACTTTCCCATTAGTGAACAATGTTCCCTCTGCTACCATCCCGGTGCCAGAGACCCCGCTCTCGTCTTCTGTGCGTTGTAGCACAAATCTCTTATGCATTTCTTCTCCTTTCCCGTGGACAAACAATATGATAAGGCTTTGTCTTTGTCAAGGGTCTAAAAACAAAGGCCGATATAGTTACCTAAATTAACCTCCCCGCATAGTGCCGGGGAGGTCTAATTTTATTTCAATAGAGCAGCTATTACTCTTTGGCTTTCTGCGAAATCTGGACTCAAAAGACATTCTTCGTCTACAAGAATCCCGTGTTGATAATCCAGAGCTTCATTGAATTCGAATTCATCCAGGATTGAGACAATACCATCCTTTGATCCTGTAGACAAAAAGTCAATACAGTCCATTGGATTACCTTCGGTATCCTTTAACCCATATCCAGCTATAACTTCATTGAGTTGACTGAGGTGATCAACGGCAACATCGATAGGATAATAAGCTTCGATGTATTCGAGCATCTCTCTAACGATAGATGCTTTTTGCTCACAAATTGAGAAGAAGTTCTCCACGGTGCTATCGAGCAACTTGATACCCTCTGGAGGGGTACATGCTAGATATCGGAGAGTCATGAAACCCACCGACGTACACACGCTGACAGATTTTTTGTCATATTGTGGCTGATATGTGGAGGGCCCAAACATCCACTCTCCCAAATTTTCTACCGGGGTCATCACGTTGTCAATATTATAATTAATCACTGGCTTGGTGACAACTTCCAAGTAAAACTCGCTACTAAATGTGGACTCTCTTGACAGGAGCCACATTAAGAAATCATCCAAATATTCAACTGAATGATAATCCAGTAGCGGGGCGGGGAGTTTGAAGAGTCTAATGAAGTTTTTCTCGTTGGCAAAAACGCCTGGCAACGCGGGTGGATTTACGGAACAAGATACATCGATTGATCTTACGTCGGATCCCATTTGCCATAGCCTGTTAACACTCTTAATGACATCTTCGTCTTTAATGTGTAACCTTGACATATCATACGCGTCGTCGTTAACCAACACCATGGCCCGTTCGGCCGGAGTTACCTTGGTTGTTTTCCCTTCTTTCTTTTTGATAGAATCCTCATAGTATCCCCCGGGAGGGCGCTGTACCCCGAGCCATGAGTGTTCATCCTCCCACAGTTCGGCATTGTGGTTAGCGTAATCACTCCTCACGTTAGAGGCTGGATTGCGCACATTAGAACTACCGGCGTTGCTTATGACATCTAATTCAGCTTTGAGATAGCTATAATCTAATACCACTTCCATGGAAAGAGATACAACTTCTGGCTTGATTTTGTATTCGCTTAGCTTGATGGGCTCTATCTTGTACTTCACTTCTGTGGCTAGAACCTGTTTCTCTTTTTCTGGTGTAAGTGGATATTTCTGATTGTATCGGACCACCGTCAAGAGGTGTTGTTGCACTTGTAGGGCTCTATCACGTATAAAGTAAGTATCCTCGGAGAGACCCCTTGCTTCGGCCAACGTTTTAACAATTTCAAGATATGGTGGTATGTCACTGAGCTTGAGTAGTTTTCTCAAACTCATTCCGAGCATCATATCTTTTTTGTTCTTTTCTTCAGCCTCAGCCTTGGCCTCTTCTTGGTGTTGCTTAATTAAGGCCTTCTCTTCGGCGAGATGGGCCTCCTTAAAGTCCTCAAAGTTGTTGATGTAATCAAACCTTGCAATGGACTTCCCTGGATCTGAGAAAAGAAGATTAATAACTTTTCCGCCATCTAGAATTTGCTCTTCCACTGCGTTAACATCGGTAGCCGACCAGAAACAACCAAACCCTGGATGCGTGTGCCAGAACACTACGTGATCGGTGTTAAATAAGCCCATTTGAGAGGCCCTGAATAGGGCAGAGCCAACTTCTGCGGCATCCATCACATTCAGTGTTCCGCAGTGACTCGATGTTGCTACAAAAAGTTTGATCAGCCGGAACTCTTTTTCCGATACTGTTTCCACTATCCCGATTCCGCCGATCTCATTTTTGCCAGCTTCGAGTTGCATTGCCGCGTAATCGCTTACTACCGAAGTGGGAATAGTGAGTTTTAGGTCGCTTGCCCTGGCAACGGTTGGAACATGGCTGGCGATTACCTGTGCAGTATTTCCTGTTGAGGGAGGATTCTTCTGTTTGGTAGTGTTTCCCTTCGCCTTAACGGTTTTAATTTTTCCCTTCAGTCCACCCGCATTGCTGTGCGGAGAAAGAAGTTTAGCTTGTTTTCTTCTATTTATTATCATCGGACGCTCCTAAATCGAATTGACTATAATCAATCTCAAAGTCAGTAATCCAGTATTCGTGATCGATCGTAATCGAATAGGGATAAGGTTTCCCCAGGGAGTAATCTCTAGCTATGGCAGCTACCAATCCGCCGACTGTCATGGCATTATAGGCTACACTTTTAGCAGAACATGGTAGTTCCAGCGTGTCCAGTCCAAAAGACGGAAGAAATGATCTATCAGCTTCCGAGGGCTTGAATGCAAATACCATAATTTGATTCCATCCACTTCGTGCATCGATTATCAATTCTGGAAATGGAGAAGTCGATTCCGAGATACGTTTCCATATCTTTTTGCGACCTTCTAGCGTATCTACACTCATAATAAAAATGGGTGTCATGATGGGTTGATCACTAAAACGCTGGTGTCGTGTTGTAATTTCAACCTCGGAGAACCTTTTAGCATTAGCGGCCAGGGCCTCTACTTTAGATGTGCCTATCTGGTCTGGAGCGAACCAACTCGCCGGAACGTTGTGGTCCTCTACGTTGTCAAAGTCATACACTATTAATGGCGCATGGTTTCCAAATCCGGTTTCAGCCATGGCCTCACAGATGCGAGAGCCAAGGTGCCCGGCCCCGACAAGTGTTGCCCCAAGTAACTTTTCTACTGGAGCCACATCCGATTGTCTTTTAAATCGATCTTCTGACATTATTCCCTCATTTCTTAACTGATATTATTTATGTTGATTTAGATTTAATCCTCGTCCCAGTCTACTGAGTCTGATAACTCGTCAAGGGAACCTTCGAGTAAACTATCGATATCGGCGGCTTGAGCTTCCGGTAAAGACTCGCTCAAGATTTGGTCCTCATGTACCGATTCGCCGGCGATAAGATTGTCTAAATCTTGGTCCGTGATCTCTACGGCTTCCGGTACGGCTTCCTGGGCTACTACCGGTGCACTGGTTTCTATTTTAGAGAGCTCTAAACATGTAACACAAACGACCTCAGACCCCGTTCTTGTTCCAGCATGTTCACAACAGACAACAGCTCCGCATTCTACGCAGGTATGAGAGTGATTAGATGGAAGTTTCCCACCACATATATCACACGAAGGAGCACATTCGCTGCATATGAAAACACCCTTATATTTTATTCCGCAAAACTCACACATGGCCTTGCCACAAGTATTACATATTGAGCTATTAGATGCGCGCAATACGGTGCCACAGGTTGAACATTTTGGTGCACAGTCCTGGCAGAAGTTTCTTTCCATAATCCTAGAACCTTCAACCACCGCCCCGGTCTCTTCGCACGTGTCACATATTACCTTATCGCATGAGTGGCATTTTATTATACTGTCTTCCCACACGAAGGCTCCGCAGTTCGGGCATTGCGTTTTCTTAGAACAGTCTTCGCAGATAAGTCCACCTTCGTGCATACAGGCACTACAGAAGAAAACTTCACAGATCTCACACCTAGACAGGGCGTCGCTTCTAAACATCTTCTCACACCGCTGACACCTCACTAAATCCGGATATTGACGGTATGCATCGCTGAAATTTAAATTCATAAGTGCTTCTTCTAACAGGACCAAGAACGAGTAAAGGTCTCCGGCTGCAAGCCTGTCCTGCATAGTATTACGAAAGTTTCCGTCTAAACAAAAACGACCGGAGTCACTGATATGTGGATGCAGAGAATCAATATAGGAGAGTTGCTTAAACATGTTATCTACTATATTGATGTACATACAGAAAGAGTGTTGATACCCGTATTCATTGATCGGAAGATTTATATCTATAACTGCATAAGTTCCCGCAACCGCATCTATAAGTTTGGCGCTTTCGGGGACCATGAACTCTACGGGTCTAACTGCCCCTTCTGCTCTTTTTATATCATCTAGGGTGGTCCTGATTGTTCTAGCAATGCCGGATAATCGTTGGGCCCAACCAATACCAGTATTCCAGCCTATGGCAAGGTCTCTTAAACACCACGATCTAATACCCTTGTATAGTTTCCGGCCCTTAGCAGACGATCCCAAGATGGTTTGTATTGTTTCTATGTCTTTGCCTTCGCCATTGGCTAAGGTTAATTCAACTGACTTTATCGGATCAATCCCCTTGGGGGTTAAAAATATTGTAGCCTGACTTCCGGCGGGAAAAAGGAGAAGCGACTCTTTGTCCTTCGCAACCTTAATATGTACTTTTTGTTCATCGAAAATATTGCCAAATACTTTCTCGATAGAACTGGACAATATTTTCCCCCACAGCGGACGAGACGGATCTACTTGAAACATAGCCACGATCACCCTCCTTTCATAGGCGGCGGAGTAAGGCCTCCGCCGCCATGGACTGCGTTAGTACCTATCCGTTTGTTACGGCCTTAGATACTGTAATAACCGCTCCTGCTGGAACGACTGTTCTCTGGTCCTTCACGGGCTTGTTGTCAATTTTGACAGTGTGTCTGCCAAAATCAATACCGTAATGACTCAGAAGGTCTCCGACGGGTTCTCCGACCCAGCTGCTGGATGGTTCGGCGTATCCTGTGGTGTGTCCAGGAGCCATCAGTCTGATTTTCTCGTCTGCCATTTGTTTCCCCTTCCGGAAGGAACAAGGTTAAGTCCCCAGCCTTAACTGTGTTGATTTTATATTACTACTGGGGTAGCCTCACTTTGTTTGTAACGTAAAAAAGCCTAAATTAGGGATTGACAAGGCCTAAACAATGTTATATATTATTCATAACTATTGGAGGACAGAATCATGGATATTGGAATAGTACAAAACGTAGACATCAACAAAGGCACTATTGATGTTTTGGTACACGGTGTTGGTCGTGAATATACACAAAACAATGTTCCCATTGCGCGCAACTCTGATACAATTTCTATGGTCCCAAAAGTTGGGGCTAGATGTTTGATAGCTTCGGTTGGCAACGAGTTGATTTGCATGGGATATCTACCGGCCGAAGGCGCAGAAGCAGAAGAGGCCAACAAAAACAAGGATCTTCGCTCTGGGGATTTTATGATTGGCGACGAAGAGAATGGTCAAGTTGGTGTACTTGAGGGTGGGATGCTTGTCGTTCTTGCCAATGGAACCGGGATGATTGTTTTAAAAGACAAAAGAGAAGTAGATATTGTGGGGAAAGATGTAGCCATAGACACCCCGTCTATACATAAATATTTCAAGACCGATGATCTTGGTGGGGCAGATGTCGACGAAACAGTATACAGTGGAATAGGCCTGGTTGAGAGCAAAAAGATAAAGGCCAATGAGGGCACCTATAACCATTCAATAGACAGGGTACATAGCGTAAAGCTACAAGTAAATAAGGGAGCAACTTCGGCAGAACTTATCGCCCTGGGACAGGTGCTGCAGGATCTAACCGTATCTATAGCTACAGACGTTGGAGACATTTCTTTAGGCTGGGATGCGATTACCCACAAGTTTACATTGAGTGTCCCGGGAGAGATTGAGGTTTCAGCTCTCACGATGATAAAACTAATTGCTCCTGCCATAGCGTTAAACTGCCCCGGAACTAACTTTCTACAAGGATTAATTAATGGAGAGTATCAGTGCCAAGTAACTGGAATGCCGTTGGCCTCAACTAACCAACAGTTGATGACCGTACAGGGTGGACAGGGTGGAGTGTAATGCTGATAGCTAGTGAATTATACTCTTCTATCATTGGCTTCATGCCAGCTGGCTCTCACTGGTCCCAGGGAAGCCCGCAGAGCATTTTAATGACAAAGTGTGCTGAGGGGTTGGTAGATGCATTTAATGCCGCCACGGTGTCCCCAGGAGCCTGCAATCCAAGTTCTCCTACACCACACTCTCATACCGTAATGCTAAACGGCGCAGCTCTTCAGGCAAAGATTGAATCGTGCGGATTTACAGGATTGGCTAGCAACCTCTCAGCGTCAATGAATCTTGGCGTATCAGGCTATCTTTCTGGAGTGTGTTTTTTTGGAATAGCTCCCGACGGATGTCCGCCCCACTCGCACCTGTTCGGCCTTGGTGGATCAGTTTCGGGTTTTAGTAGCGCTATACATCCAGCATCTTTTAATGGCCAGTATGTATCTGGTTATCTCAATGCAATAGCTTCCGCAGTTTATTCCTATATACCGTTGAAGATTTCTATTAGTACAGTTTCCCATGGTGCCCCCTTGGGGTCACATACTCTAAGCTAGAAAGGTTAACATGTTAAAAGAAGAAGAAAAAACAGATTCTCTAATAGCCACCCCCCTGCCTAAGGGTTGGGAGTGCCCGAAGTGTGGAAGAGCGATTGCTCCATCCTTGGCCATATGCCCCTTCTGCGCCAATAGTGCATCAGAGATTAATGAGACATTCAAAAAAGAAGGAGTTGTACGGGTAGTGGGGGGCGGCAAAGAAACCAATAATGGAATGATCAAGGAGTCATAATGGGAGAAAAAGAAGTCCAGGAAGAAATCGAAGAAGACGCCTTTAATGGTCGTCCTCCATATCACAGCATGACCTGTGCCACCTGCTTGCATCTCGTAGAAGATAATGTGTGTATAGCTCTACCACCAATGCCAGTACTTACAAGCATGGCGTCTCAGAAAGAGAATCAACAGCTAATAGGACTAAGTGGAGGAAAGGTTGGACAATCCACGATGTCTATGAAGTACACTGCGGTTTATCCTAAAATAGTTAACCCAAACGGATTTAGGGCATGTTCTCTATATATCATGGATCTTCCTAAGGTAAAAAAAATAGAAGCAGAAATAGGCGACACAGACTCTGCAATACTAATTTAATTAAAGTAAGTAAAGGAGAGGGCGGCATGAGCCGCCCTCTTTTTTTATCTAGAACGGAATATCGTCTTCGTAATCTGTTTCCGTTCCCCCTCCGGAAGGTGGCGGAGGGTCTTGGGTAGGTTTTTCCTCTTCTTTGGTTGCCGGATTCCCGTCTGAGCGGAATACTCTGCTGGCCGTAACTTCGGTATAAGTCCTCCGAATATCTTTGCGGTCAGTGTATACACTACTCTTAAGCCTGCCCTCTATAAGAACCGGGGTTCCCTTCTCGAGGCGACCACTGAGCTTATCAGCAAGCTCTCCCCAGACGGAAACATTGATATAAGAAACGTGCTCTGTCCCTGAAAAATAAACATTGTTAGCAATGCTGAAACTGAGCTTTGAATAAGCCGCTTTCCCGACCTTGGCAAACTTTGCATCGTCTGTAAGGTTTCCTCCGATAATAACCGAGTTTACTGGTAGCCCTTTCATACTTTTCTCTTTTCTTTTAGAACGGCGGGTCTAACGGTTGAACGTTGATGGTCGGATTGGATGATGCGGCAGAAACGATACCATCGATTAACTTAGTAAAGTTTTCTGCATTAGCCTTACGTTCTTCTTTGTTGTCCACAGACTTGTACACTTCAAGGGCAGTCTCTGCTTTTGCCGCCGCAAGCTCTGCGTCTACTATTTGCTGGTTAACCTCATTGCGGACTTTGTTGCATGCAATTTCGGTTTCCCACTCTTTCTTTTTCTTAAGCTCTTCAATCTCAAAATCTTTTTTGTGTATTGTAAAATTCAGTTTGGCAACTTCTTCTTCGCGACGTTTTTGCTCTTTTTTCATATCCCATTCTGCTTGATTAAGCTCTTCCTGGAGATACTTTTTCTTTTGTTCTAAATCCCTGATCTTTTCTTGAAATTTTCTCTCGTCGTCTTTGCGTCCCATTTTCTTTTTTCCCTTCCAGAACACGCCTCACGACGTCTTCTTGTTCTTGCCCCCGTTGTGGTTTCTTTGCCATCTTTTGGCTCTTCGGAACATGTGTAACTAAACCCACTAACAACAAATTTCGTATTATCAAGGCGGGTTCCGTAAGCAATCCTTTCTGGTAATCTAACCCCTGGTTCTATATATGATCTCCCTGGGCTCCTGTGCTTTTGTGGAGTATGATCAGGAAGATAGTCAAACGGTCTATTAAAATACTCTTTAATGTGATTTTTGGGGCTTCGGCCGCTGTGCATCAATATCATATAATAAATAGCTCTAGCTATTGTCAAAGACGATAGGCCTTCTAAATGTATAGGTGCCGCAATGCCTTCTACGCCTATAAATAAAAGTCTATCAGTTGATGTTTGCATGTTTGTTTCTGGAAAAATAGTTTTCATTTCTTCTAGGTGCACAGCGTCTAGAACATCAAAACCTATTTGGGGTCGGTCTATATCACGTATCGGACACTTAACGCGCATAGGCCAAATTTTAAAGTACTGTGATAAGCGATTATTATCATTGTCCACCAAAAAATCTATCCAGTCTCCGTTGTGCTGTATGCCACCATTGGCAGAATAAGATCTGAGAAATAGTCCGAATTCTCTTAGTGTTGAATTGACAACAGAAAAAAGTTCATTGTCTGGATAATATGGATTTCGGCCCGCGAACCATGGCCCTTTCATAAAGTTCATTGATCCCTCCTTTCTTGGATAATTATCAAAAGAACTGGCACATCCCCTTGTATATAACACACTCAACTTGATTTTAGACTTTACTCGTTTATATTGATATCATGCCGAAGTACTAACAGCGGCTAGAAACGAGCTTGAGTATAAGTGAGAAGTAAGACAAAGTCAACCGCGGATTCCATGGTCTTCTTGACGAGTTCGTTATGAGATCTAAAATATTAGTAGAAACTTATAAACGGAGGTAGACATGTCTATCCTAGACAAACTTAGTGATAAGCCCATTTTACACAGTAGTTACGATATGGTCAAGTGGGCAGATGTAAGCCTCGGGGATAATCCCCAACTGTGGTTTGCTAAAATTTATGGTGCCTTTGAAGGCCAACACCCAGAAGCGTTGCGCCCGAATAGTGCTCCGTCTCTAACCTTTGATAAGCAAGACTTTGTATCCGGCTATGCCCTGGGAGCTATAAGGGTAGCCGCCGGACCCAATCTCATGGTTTTTCCTGTCATAGTAAGAGACAAAAAGCTTGCTCCATTCGACCTGGTTTTTGTTAATGGCAACCTTAGGTATGCCGAGAAAAGCATGATCAGAGCACTGGCCAATCCATATCAACCATTTGTTGGAATTTCTTCTTCCGAAGTTGGGAAGGGGCCAGCCACCGAAGATGCTCTTCATACAAACAGTCCAAATTCGGGTCGCCTCGTTATGGGCCAAGACAACACAATAGATGTAATGGCAGACCTTGAGGCCAGAATAAGACCTGTATGTTATGCCCTGGAAGTGGAGAGATTAAACAAAACCGCGTCCAGCATAAGATTTGAAGATATCAAGCACACCATAACACAAGACCAAATCTACAAATGGGCACAGGTTGCCGTTGAAGATCCTGATTACTATGTCAATAGTACCTCCCAGTTTAGAAATATGTTTGAGGCCCTGTCTCAGGAGAGTGTTAAGCAGGCTTCAGTTATCGAAGATTGGCACGACATTGCCATGGTCGAGAAACAGGATATTGATAGATACTCTGTCAAATTTGCCAAACGCGGATATGATGGCGTAGTTCGAAGCTTGATGGATAGTGCAGAAATAAGGAAACTCGCTGGACAGTTTGACCAAAACGGAAACAGTGTTTTAGACTTAGCAGACAAACTTTATACCAATGGCGGCGGTGTTCTTTTGGACAAAACCAGCTCAGCCATACAAGATTTCTCTGGTA
>Ga0114918_10002443_pt1 | contig 16654 bp, 29 predicted proteins | sample LantaG_FD_87015 | JGI IMG/M metagenome (GOLD analysis project Ga0114918, IMG submission 87015) | Deep subsurface microbial communities from Baltic Sea to uncover new lineages of life (NeLLi) - Landsort_02402 metaG | ecosystem: Environmental > Aquatic > Marine > Oceanic > Sediment | place... | reverse complement strand
TGTTTAAATTTTTTGGAATTTTAATTGGCCAGTTTGCCATTCTATCGTTATCATTATATTTTGAAGCACCTGATAGCCTAGGTCTTGATGCCATTTCAGCCAGTCCAATATAGTATCCCATATTTTGAAGGCTGTATGACATATGATATGATATTTCTTTGTGTTCTTTTACTTTTTCCAATGATCTATACACTTGAAAGAACAAACTATATACCTCTGCAAGTATAACCCTTTCCGAGTTTAGTTGACAATAAAGATAACTGCACAGCGCTAAAGCTCCAGCATCATTGCCATGGCTCTCTATCAGAGGATATATTTGTTTATTGCAAAAATCTATAAACCCTTTAGCCTCGCTAAGCTCTGCATCACTCCCCAGAGCTGAAAGGAAATAAACATCGTCTACTAATTCTTTACATCTTTTTCTTATCGTAGAGAATCTTTTACCCTTTAGGGATTTATAAATTCCAAAGCACTCATCCCATTCGCATTTAGGAATACTCATATATTTTCCATTTATCTATATTTACTATTCAATAGTATATACTTCATTGTGGAAAATACAAATAGAATTTACATTTTTATGCTTGCCAAAAATGATCTTGCCAATCTAACAAGCTCTCCGCTTGACGCTGGGCCTACATAAGTGCTTGTCATCCTGCAGAACACTTCATACAGATCGAAAGCATCATCGCCTATGTCGTCTTTGATTAACTCAACCATACTCTGCCACACTCCGTAGTCATCGTTGTTGAAGTCTTTTGATATTTTTTCCGTATCAGAAACGCCGCTAAATGCAGATATTATTAAGATCCTCCATGTGAATTCTTTAGAGTTTTCACTCCCACTCAGCATTTCTATCTCCTCATAAACGAAGTCGCTCACGCAGTCGAAAACGGATGCGATTGTTGACTGCATCCATGGATGAACCACTGGAGGTTCAAGATCATTAGTTAAGTAACTAGATACATACGCTAGAGATATTAATTTCTCTCTGCTTGACATTCTTCCGAAAACTGAATAATCATCATGCCTGCTGTCATATACATCCATTTCTATCTCACTCGACATCCTACAAACAGATTCTATGAACAATCTTTTCTCTGTAGGTCTAAGCTGTCTTTCGTCTCCCAAGCAACTCCACATATGTATAAATTCCCGTTTTAACTTTGAAAAAAACTTTATCAATAGGGAATTTATAAAAATTATATCTAAACTTACTGCTTAGCCAAGCTCAAATATCTTCTTGGGATCTAAAAGAATCCTTCATTGTCCGCTGGCCTCTTTCTTCCATTCAAAGACTTCTTTCTATCCCATTTCATAAAAAGATACCCAGCTATCGCCCCTCCAGCATGAGCCATATGAGCAATTTTAGGACCTACAGAGAAAAGCCACAATCCTAATGAAATTGGAACTAACGCCAACATCAATGTTCTGACTCTTATTGGCATGACAAAGAATAGCAGCGCTTTGTCATTTGGACGAATTGTCGCGAAAGCAGCAACAACGCCACAGATAGCTCCACTTGCTCCAACAACAGCCCCATTTACACTAAAATTAAAAGAAATCCACGTTGCCAGCGAAACAAATCCACTGAAGAAATAAAGCTGAAGGAATCTCCTCTTTCCTAAGAATACAAGGTAAAGAACCGATGGCTCTAGTATTTGATGGTATTCCGTATCATCTCCGTCAAAAAAACTATCAAACAAACATGGAAAGGTTAGCAGTCCGATTTTCATTTTAGCTTTCTCTCTTGCTGATGCACTCTTCCAATCTCACTCTCATCATATTCAAAAACGAATTCTTTGTTACAATTTCCTTTCTGCACTTCTTGCTAAGCTTCGAAGAAGATCTACTATTGCCACAATGATAATACGTATTGACAGACTGAACAGGTTTAACATCCACGTATACCTCATTAACAATGCGATTTTTCCCATCGTGAACTTTATAAGCAAATGTTTCAGAAAACCAAGTGTCACTCCCCTCAATATGATAAAGTTCTTCATCAATACGCCTAGATGCCTCTTCGATAAACCTATCAATCCCAGCCTGCACACACGCCTCCACATCCACCCCCTCTTCATACCTCCTCAGGTCAAGATTGTAATCTCTAATTACGTAGTTTCCGTCTTTGTTAAAGTGACAAAAAACGTAAGAGCCATGCTTGGAGTAATTAAATTCCATACATCGATGGAAAGATGTGCGAACGGTTTCCATGTCTGCAATCAATATGTCTCTATGCCGCCTCCCCTTACGAGGTGTTGAGGCACTTATGCCCAACACAACTTCAACCTTAGACCCTGATAATTCCCCTGCGAGTTTGAGATTTCCAAAGTTCTTGCCAAAGTGATCTCCAACAAAAAACTTCTCATTTAAAGCATTTAAGAATTTCTCCTTGGCCGGAGGCTTGTTAAACACATGATGCTTTTTGTCCTTATCTATAATCAATAATTCAGTATCGCTAAGCTCCTTAATTACTTCGCATTCTCCGTAAAACTCCATCATATCATTTTCATAGTTTAAAACCAATTTGAAATCCTTTATTTTTCCTACAAGGTCGGCATCTGTATTCTCCCATACAGAATGTCCACTGTTCTCTTCACAATCGCCAAGTCTTTTCATTTTACACCAGCTCTTTAAGTTCTTTCATTTTTTCAGTAATGAAGGAAGAAGCTCTCTGAATCTTTTCAACCATATCTTCGACAACGGCCTCATTACCAAGCAATCCTTGGTAAACTTCCATAAGCTCATTCATTTTTTTCAACTTGACTTCTTGATTCTCAAGGGCAGATGTCCTTTTACCTATCTTCTCCGCACTCTTAAGAACTTCATCAACAACACGCTCGATTTCTTCTTCACAGGACTCCCAGATGTTTCCACGCTCTTGAGGACCGTCATATATTCTTTCGATATATACTTTTCCAATTCCAAGCTCGTTTATGATGTTCGAAAGAGACTCTATCACTTTAATTTTTTCCTGAGGTACAAAATAAATTCCCCCAGAAGGTCTTTTAGGAACTCCACACGCCTTGTTGATTCCAACTCTCAAAAACTGACTGATATCAGCTCTTACAAAAACATCCATATACGACATGTAATTGTCACAAATAGCCTGTGCAAGAGGGCCTTCTGCATCGACTTTATGACTTTCCTTGTCGAACCTTGCACTTGTTTCTTTTCTGTAGTTTAAAGTTTCATTTTCCTTATTGATAGTCTCATCAACAATTCCATACACAATACAATCCTTGTTGTCAGCAATCTTTCTGGACAATTGGTGCCCTCTTGTATTGTTGAAGTCCTTTATCGCTCTGCAAAAAGCTGTCTTTTCAGATGGGAATTTAATATCTTCATTGTTAAATCCATTTGCGCTCATTAAGTCGAGCAATCTCGGTGCTTGAATTTTTCCAACATTCTTGAGATTCCAGTAAACATTTACGCCAATAATACCATTCATCTTGTTATCCTTTGTTTAAGTTGATATCAATATAGTGGTCTAAATTTTTATTACCAGCGCTTTTTCATATTAATTTAAAAGTTTTTACTGGCACAAAAAAAGGCCCCCTGTTTCTAGGAGGCCTAACAATTTAATATAAGTAAATTTACATTACCAAGTCTTATGGGCAGATTCGCCACTCCACTGAGGACTGTTTAAAAACTTATCTTGATTCTGCTGGATGTTCTTCATGTTCTGAACAACTCCTGCTTCGTCTTCTTCATCTGCAAGTATTGATCTGAAAACAACTAAGAAATCAGCCGGAGTCATCAGGGCGACTCTCTGCTTAGCATTTGCCATTGCCTCTGGACTACTGAAGTTTTTAATATTCATGTTTTCCATATACTTCTGCTTAATTTCCTGAGGAGTTAAAGAAGATGCCTTTCCAAACTTATTCTTTCTCGTTTCTCTAATATCTTCCATTGCCTCATCATCAAAGCCATGCTCGTGAAGTAAAGCATGCCCAATGTGAGTAGCTTGCTTTGCGTACTTTAAATATGTCTTCCAATCCATGCCTTTCCAAGGAGACTCTTTCTTATCAGGATTTGCATCAAAATTATAATTAGCATAGTTTATAACGTGCTTATTCTTTGAACGAGTGTACTTGCTCTTATTGGCCTTAGGAGTCACTTCCTCAACAGGAGGAGCTGTAACTGGCTTCTTATCCTCAATGTCTTTCTTTATCTTATTGTTGCGATCATCAACCTTTTTTGCTCTTTCTTTAAGGTTCTTAAGTTTCTTTCTAATCTTCTTAACTTTATCCTTATCCAAATCTTTATGTTCAATCTTGCCATACTCTTCATGTCTTTCTTTACCAGGGTTTCTCAACTGATCTGGCAATCTGTTTTTCGTTGGCTTTCTTTTTACAGTGTGATTCTTAATCTTTGCGGCAGGGTGCTCATGTAAGTATTTTACCAATTCTTTTTGATTCGGGAATTCATATGCTTCTAAATCTTTAGCGATCTTAAGAAGTTCTTTTGCGATTTTTATCTTGTCCATAATGCCTTATACCTTTTTAATATATTAATTGTTATACAAACATTAAAATATTAAAAAATTATTCATACTTCCCGCTTGCAAACAGAGCGCCACTTATTTCATCTACAATGGATCTTCTTCGCATGCAAGTAATATCATTGGGTACGTAATACCATCCATTTATGGAATCATAATACTCCCAGTAGTCAAAATCATCAATAGATTTTCGCGACTCGATTACCATTCTCCAACTACTACCAGTCGTCGTCATAGTCATCGTCTTCCATAATTTCAGCCATGTAAGTTTCTTCGTACATTCTATTTAAAACATCTGCTTTTAAAATCTCAAGAGTTCCAACAACCTCGGCATAGGTTAAGTCATTTTCTATCAAATGATACTCTACCCTTGCCTTCATGTCGTTGTAGAATATCGCTCCGTTTTCTTCACTATCCTTAAAGGAACTTCCGCTCATGGTCTTCTCCGCTGTAATTTAAACTCAAAATCTTTAATAAACTATATTTATCAATAATATATTAATCTTTCAGATTCGATAGCAATATATCGTCTGACACTTCCTGTCTACTTGGAAGCTTAACTTTTATCAATCTTGGAAGAACAAAGAATGCCACTGGTATATTTACAATAAGCGGAATCCATAAAATCTCAGACTTTACAAAGCAGAACAAGATCAGGAAAGGAATCATGAAATATCTTGCTATTCTTATACTAGATATCGCATGAAAATAATATCCCACCTCTCTTCCCTTCTGAGCCTTGTTGCATTTGTCGCAAACAAATACATCAGGGAACATTGTAAATTTATGATCTAAATACCTGCAACAAACACATTTAGTTTTCTTTTTCATATTTTCTTTTTCATATTTTCTTATTGTATATTTTAATCTTACTTACTCATGGAGTAACCAAAGTACTCCATGAGTAAATTGGGCTTGTCCCGTCTTCATGTCAATGCAATTCACATCCCTTCCATTCACCCTCATATAAACATCCTTCGGGTGCCTTATATAAAAGAAGTGAGTTTCGTGAATAAATTCAATTTCCAGCCAACCCCCCATTTCCTTTACTCCTCGATGCAACAAAGTCTGGCACTTCGGTTGTAATCTTCATTTCAATCTCCTCTCATCATTACATCGTAATAAAACTTGCCGTTGGCATCTTTTGTTATTTCATTTCTCGCAGATACGTCATAATTAATACCATATTTACTACAGAACCATTTTAGACGATCATTTTTATCTCCATTGCAATAATTACACATTTTCTTTTTCTGATCTCCTGTCAATGCTCCAGCTGCAACCATTTGAGTAGGATGAAACCAATCCTTTCTCTTCTCTCTGAGCTTATCTCCCATTCTGTCGTTTTTCCTAATAATCAATTTTCTTTCAGTAAAATCGTCATCATACAGAATTCCGAATACTTGACTTCCATGCCTGCCATTTATTATTTTAGCATCGTACCAAACAATATGGAACATAGCATCTCTTGGCCTATCGGTCACATGCACATTAATCCAAGTAGCAAAAGCATCGCTTGTTATATTCCATTCTTGCTGGAACGTCTCTCCGCTCTCCGATTTAAATTCATACGTAGCACTGTTTTGATGCGGATACATAAAAAATCTTTCTCTTCCTCTTCCTAAATGACTATGCTTACCAACCATACCTGGCCAAAACAACACTCCCAACGATTCAACATCAAACAATACAAGCTTATCCTGCTTCTTTGCAGGCTTCACTGTCGTTTTAGAACTACTCTCCTCAGTGCAATATAAAAAAAACACCCCCGCAGCTAAAATAATAAGACCTATTGCCCACGCCATCATTTGATCACCCATCTACCGCTCTCCTCTACCTTCTCTCCAACGTACAAAATTCCTTCCTCATAGTCCTCGCGATAAATCTCGCACTGATACTCCCACTCCTTCTTCGAAGCTCTCTCATATGCAAATTTATAAAACTCAGATTGCACTCCTAGATTCGAATCTTGGCCTCCACTGTTCACTGCTCTCCCTACGTTCAGCCTCATATCATCCATGAAATATAAAAAATAACTAAACCTTAACATTTCCCCCAGCAACTCTTTTTTAGCTCTAACCGAGGTATTGACGTCTGTAAGCAACTCGACAAAATTATTCTTCCAAGCATGCCTTTTCCCACAGATTTGATCAACACTCTCTCTGACTTCGTAATCAATCATAAAATCATGCTCAAAGGAACCTGTACATTTTTTTACACGCTCCAAGATCTTATCCGCATATGGACTAAGAATGCTCTCTCTTGTACTCCCCGTCCACAGCTTCGCTTTTTTCCCAATCTCAATTGCCTTTTCAAAAACATCCTTAGAAAAAAGAACAAGATTAATCGGAGAATCTTTCTCTTTATGGGCTGTCCTTCTCCAAGATAGGTTTTGACGCTCAGAGTTCTCAAGCCAATCCGAGATAGATTCCTCCATCTTTATATCCCCATCCCTTGAGTCTTTGTTTATGTATATTGACTTATCATCCTTCAGCCTGTTTAAATACTTTAAAGTCTCATCTGGAACAAAATCTCCAGGTCTTGCATCAAGATCTTCTATTTTTCCCAATTCATCATATTTCCCAAGAAAAGGAAACATTATGGACATATACCCACCAGCTACAATTAAAGCATAGCAATCTTCTCCTTCTCTTATTGTAGCTCCAGTAATTCCATCAGTCCCAAGCCAGCATCCCATATTCCATTCCTTTAATTCTTTAGTTATTTTTTTAAATAACATATCATGTTAATTAAAATTTACAATACGAGTACATAAAAAAGGCTCCTAAAATTAATTAGGAGCCTTCTGTTCTACTTTTATACAAATACTATACTTCTGTTTTATCCCACTTGTGGACATCGCCATAGCGTCTGTTCAATAAATATTTCTCTTTTGCCTTTTCGGAAAGCTTTGCCTCGCCCTCATTGTCATCGAAATGAATTGCCAACTCTTTGCCAAGTTCCCTTTCTTCATTTCTTTCTTGGATTAGATAATATATTTTAACTCCAGCGTATACTGCAAAACCCCAAAATAAAGCCCCAACAATAAACCATACATACGACAAAGAATATAAAGTTATCATACAGAGGACTGCTCCAGCGCCAGTAAACACGCACAGATGAGCCAGAGCTTGGATTTTAAAGCTCAATACGAATAAGACAATTGTTGCTATTATACAAGCAATGCTGCCCCACCTCATGATAAATCCCAAGTCCAATGTAAGCTTTTCCTTTTGTCCCTCAGCCGTTGCAAGATCTGGCACCTTAGACGGGCCATCTTCCAGTTGTTCTATTTTATCCTTCACATCATCATTGCTGCCCCAAGAAGGGAATATTGAACATGCAGTTAGCGATAGAAAGGATATGGCAATTAAACATCTCATAGATGTAAGTATTTTATTCATCTTTAATACCTCCTTTTAATAATAAGAGGTTAAATATGCAATAATTATAAATGCTCTTTCTTCGATTTAACGCCATCTATTAGGTTTTTATATACAGCAGACGCATGAATATTTGCCAGATGTATTGGATTTCCTATGTGTTTTATCAGCTCTTCCCTAACTCTGCACTCAAAGCACATTGATTAAATTCTCAACTATATTAATTATTTCAATTAGAGATGGCTTTAAGTCATGATATGCCCACATCACAGTCCTGTATGGTAAAATTGAAACAACTTCCAGATCAGATATTTCAATCCCTCTGCATCTAAAGTGATTTACTATTTCCAAGCCATCAACAAGAGCGGTACCTCTGATCATTCTTTTTGAGAAGATTATAACTTGATTATCCGACTTGCCTATTAAGTAGTACATGAACATTCTCCCTTATATAAAAGGTTTCTTATATTTAAAAAATATACAAAAAAGGCCCTGAGATCTCTATCAGAGCCTTACATTCAAAATATTACTTATCTTTTATTTTCTTTATCTCAGAGATAATTTCTTCATCCACGGCCTGAGTTATTTTTTCATCTTTATGAAGGTCATTCAATTCCTCATGCCATGATATTCTGTCTTCCTTGTTCTTTTCAATATTTCCGTCCTTTTCTATAAAGGATACAATCTCGCTCCAATTATCTTGAAACCTGATACCCTTATCATCAATGTAATATTCAGCAAATATCTTCCCTTCCTGAGGAGTTGAAATATCATCATAAGGTACTTTATTCTTCCGCAGCCAGTTTATCAGCATGTTGTATTGAGAAATAAATAATCCCTTACTTATAGCTTGACCATTCAACCTGCATGTGTAAATCTTAATTCTATAGCCCATATCCTTCAGCTTCTGCAGAGATTCATTTGTTCCCTCTATAATTTTGCCGAAACGTAATCAATCGAATCATCACATATAGTTTTATCAAAATCTACAGCTATAGTTGGTTCTAACTCATCCATTACCTTAACTTCCCTGCGTTTGCCATAAACTCTGCTCTAGTGCTATCCTTCTCTTTGAAGATGCCACCAATTTTGCTCGTAATAGTACTTGAATTCAAATCCTCAATCCCTCTACAACGAACACATCCATGTTCAGCATCAATAAGAACAGCCACATTCGAAGTATTAAGGATTAACGACAGACTGTGAAAGATCTGACATGTCAATCTCTCCTGAACCTGAGGCCTTCTTGAAAAGTACTCCACAACTCTGTTAAACTTTGACAGACCTAAAACATTCTTCTCAGGGAAATAAGCAATCGTAGCATGCCCAGATATACTCTGGAAGTGATGCTCACAACATGATGAAACACTTATTCCTTTTACCAATACCATTTCATCATATGACATTTTATTTTCAACAGTTGTGCATTTAGGAAAGTTGTCAGGACTCAAGCCCCAAAACAATTCATTAACATACATCTTGGCCAATCTCCTAGGAGTGTCCATCAGGCTATCATCCTTCAAATTTAAGCCCATTATCCTCATAATATCGTCATACTTAGAAGTAATTAAATCAATTTTCTTCTGACTTGCCTCCGTATACAATGGATCTTCTAAATTCATTGGAGTTTCAATTCCAAGCTCAATCAAATGATTCTGTATCTTCTTTCCAAGCTTACAATCTGTCTTGCTTTTATCTAAACTCATAGTATTGTCCTCAATGGATGTATATTAACTTTTTTTTAAATTATTATGCTATAGGAACAGCATCAAATATCGCGAGAGCATTGAACCTTCTTGATTTTTCTGATTTCTCTTCATCTGCTATAAGGCCCTTCCAATGCTTTATTTGCTTGGCCATCCCTCTTTGAGGGCAACCTTTATAATGATCGCCATCTATATTTGATTGAACATTTGTAATTCCACAATGGCAACACTCTGGATAAAATGCCTTACATGTCCAAGTTCCAAACTGTCTCAGAGTTAGCTTTCTAAGCCTATTGTGAAGTCTTATTATTCTGGGAATATGATTATTTCTCATTCAATCTCATGCTATTGCTTTTATCACTCTATCCGTCAGCCAAGCTGAAGAGATTGCACTCAAAAACAACATGGCTGCAAAGCTAGTCACCCCAAGCATTTCAAAAACAATGGCCAATGGAATCGCTATTGCCATCCATATCAACAAGCATATGATTAACGATATAAGTATTTTCACTTTTAAATATTCCTTTTTGTTTTATGCTAGTTTAAAACAAAAGAATGTCAATCCCAAATACCAAACTTTACTTCACTCTTCTTACATCAGCATGAACCCATAGAGTGCCATCAGGGGAGTCTACATGAATATATCGCCCTTGAGACCAGCCACTGACCCTATGGCCAACAGGCTTCTTCTTTGAATTAAGAGATCTCATGCAAGCACTACACGTAATCTCATCAAACTTAGTTGTTATTCTAAATTTTTCTTTTTCGTATATGCGATTCCCGCAACATGATGTATCATACTTAGAGCCTTTTCCAACACTTCTCAAGTACTCACACATAACTTGATCAATAAAATGAACTTTGTGATTTGCAAAAAACTTATTCTTTATGCTATCTACAACTATCTCTTCGTCCAAATCTGGCCAATACACCTTACTTCCCTTCAACAACTCAAAGCTTTCTATCTCACTTCTTGACAACCCGTCCAAGAATGAGATATCTTCAATTGGGATTGATAACTTACATTTATTTCTAAATATTAAATCTAAGTAACCATCTCCCATTTTAGCGTCACAGACCTTCATCTCAGACTCCCTTTTAAATTTAATCATTGTATGATTATACAATACAATCACTAAATTTTTAACCAAAGACATCTTTAGATCTTTAATAAATCCACACTTATCCCGAATGTCTTAAACTCTTGACTCAGTTCAGCATAAAGATCCTTCATCTCCTTTAGCTCATCCAAGCTAAGGTTCTGACCCATCTCTTTCTTCTTCCGCAGATCCTTCAATTTTTTTACCTTTGGAGCCAATCTTCTTTCAGCTTGAGTTTTTGAATCCTCTTTACCTCTGTCTCTTGTTGTCTTCTTTTCCTCAATGATAAAATTATGTGGATCAGCCTTTGGATGCTTCTTCCTGTAAGTTCTCCACTCCTGATGGGTAAATCTATCCTTGCTTGATATTTCTTCACCTGGCAATGCAGACATTAACAGTTCGGCTATAGCAATAAGCTCTTTTGCCATTTTATCTTGCTTCATTTGTATTTCCCTTAAATTTAAACTTAATAATATTAATTTATAAAAAAATAATAAAAGACTCAAGGAATTAACCCTGAGGCAAATGGTGTTTTTCTACTTTCCGTAATACATATGAACCAAGCTTATATGCAACCTATCCTCACCCCCACATGGACTCCAATTTAAGCGATACCCAATTCCAACAGAGCCATCTTGGCTGTCAAAACATTCATTATAGCCATTTCCGCATTCTTTTTCAAAACTAGCAACATCTGGATCATCCAAAAGTTCGCTTAACGTATCTTCAATGTACCTCTGCCCATTCTTAAAACTTGCATACTTCTTGACATTCTTGTAATCACTGGAATTAGTGGCGATACACATTAAGAACTTTCTCTTTGGCTGTTTTGTAATCCCTCTGTTTAAACTGGCAGCGCATTCAATGGCATCTTTCTCCTTGTTGAAATAATCTCTCTCCCTATAGATATCCACTCCAAGCTCTATCCTATCAGGCTCAATTACACTCTTTCTAAAAACAGAATATTTTTCAAACTCATCATACTTCCCGTCATCAAAACAAAAATTGAAATCTTCAGCCTTCTGTGAGATTATAATTTTTGTTTTATCAAACAAAATATTACCAATTGTATCTAACATTTTCATCAAAGACTGAATATCGTCTGTCTCAAATTCAAACTCTTGTGTCATATTTATAGACATAATTTTTAATCCAAATAAAAAAATCGCCCACAAATTAATGAGGACGATTTAAGTTAATTTAACTTATGAAGTTTCATTGAGAAGCTTTTGAAGATCTTCTTCGCTCATGTTCTCAAGACTATCATTCTGCTTTTTGGCAATGATGTTGAGAATCTTTTCTCGCTTTGCCTTGCTTTCAACAACAGACTTAGCCTTTGTCTTCTCATCTTGCTTAGTCGCAATAACATCCTTGAGGATGTTAAGTTTAAGTTGAAGCTCTGAGGACGCCTTACTTGCAGCTGCAACAAAACTCTCTTCTTCGCTGCCCTTCAAGTCGCGATTAACCTTGATCGCAATTCCATCCAGAGAAACACCATTGGCGCTTGTCAGAGGGAGATCCCACAGATCCTCTACTGTGATTTGACCTTTTTTCAACGTTTCAAAGCGGAGCTTTAATTTACTTGCCTTTTTATACATATCCATTTTTCTTTTCCTTTCTTTTGTTTATATTAAAAATTAACTTTTACTGTTCTTGCAAATTTACCAGACACTTTAAAATAAGCGTGACTTCTTTGCGTTGATGAAAATCCCAAGCCGCTAAGCTGATTGTCAGATTCCTCTGCTTTCAACTTAGAGCCCAAAACTTCAAACACTTTTCTGTGCTCACGAAGATCTTCATTTAAAAACTCATTGAAGAATCCACGACCCTTTTCCCCGCTGTTACATTTATCAACAATGAAGAACCAATGCTTATTGCCAGTCTCATTGTCATCCCAATGATTGGGTGAATTCATAATCATTTTGACTTTGTTAAATGTCTCAGTGTTGATATTCCATACCTCTTTCGAAGAAGACGAAGTTGGCAGTGACGATATAATTTTTACACCATTTTTGCGACTATACTCAAACGTTATGCACGTTACTTTCTTGCCTTTTGTAACGGCTTTATCATATGACATCGAGGTTATATCTCCTTCAAACTCGAACTCAATGTCGAAACCTGACTCATTGCTATTGGAACCGCTAAAATTGTGAACCTTGAGAGTATACTTACCATCTTTTAGATCAGAACTATTGGCCCATGTTATATTCTCCACTGCCGGATTTTTTCTAGTCCCGCCACTTGTATTATCCACATCGAGCCTGCCTGTGCCGTTGGCCGACCTCATGCTGCTAAAATATATCACATTGCCGCATGGCTCAACTAAGTGCAAGTCCAAGTCATTTTTGCTATACCACGCCAGTGAACAACGCAAGTCGCCTGTAACGCTGCCGCCTGCTGCCTTAACTCGCTCTTTGATAGAATCCGTTACTTCGCCATTATAAGCCCATGAGAAGTTGTTCTTCCATTTCAACATGTTCTTGGAGTCTGGATTACTAGGGGCAATCAAACTCATAAAGTTTCCATTGTGCTTATTCTCAACTAACACTTCAATTGAATCGGCCTTTGGCACAACTTTATCAAGAAAATCCTTAATATCAATCTCTTCAACTTTTTTCAAACTCTTAGACTTCACTGCAACTTCTTCTGACATTTCATCAAAAACATCCATAGACGTTTTAAGAGATCTGTCAGCGAATAAAACATTATTGATAGTAATGTCTTTTTCTACGGCAAATCGTCTCTCCAGAGCATCTTCAAACCCCAGTTCTGCTACCTTGCTTTGAGCGCTTGTAATCATAGACTTTGTAATCAAAGACGTTGGACGCTTGTAATTCGCTGGAGCCACTTTCGCTTCAAAACTTTTAACAGATGAATCTAGGTCTTTATCTTCTGACAAATCTGACAATAAAGTTCCAATGACTGTATTTCGAATCTTAGACGCACCTCTAAGTTTTACAGATGTCTTCCAGAGGAAAGTTTCACGATCCCCCTCTTCAAGTTTGTTGAACTCTTTTTTCAGCTTAACGAACTTGTTAACCATCGCACGATGCTCAGCCCCACGATAAAGCGAATTCTGATCAATCAACTCAAGAACTGTTTCAGCAGAATCAAGAGTGATCTCGGAAAGAGAACGCTTCAATACATCGAAGTTACTGCGAGTTTCGGACAACTCAGTAGCGATGTCAGCATTTCTCTTTACAAACTTGCTAGGAATGTTACAGTGGAAATGACTCCACGTTACAGCGGTCTCATTAACCATCTGAATGCTTTTGTCAGTTCCAGCAGATGCTTCATAATGCAAGAACATATTCTTAATGGCTTTTGATTTTACATAGGCAGAAAGCGCATCAGCAACATCCTGATAAAATCCTTCTGTTTTTATGTCCCATACAGAAACAATCTTGCCGCCAACTATACTCACAACTCCGCCGACTGCTCTTAGAAATTGTCTACAACACTGGCAATCATGCTCAGTTCTTTCTTTATAAATTGGATTCGTGCCTTCTGGGAAACTATTAATATATGCATCCCAAATATCATCTTTACTTACATCTGTGATAAACAAGTCATTCTTGCTCATTGAATTAAACTTTTTCTTCACAGCATCTTTTAATACTTTAAACTCTGACATTTGTCAATTCCTTTTAATTTATTTTTTTACCATTTCAGGCACTTGCCATCAGAAATGCAGTAATAACAATACTAAATATAAGACAGCAATTGAAAAGTTCAACTCGCTTCTGGAATTATTTCTTCTTTTTATGAAATATTCTAAGAATGAAAGAACTATCACTTATGGAAGGTTTACCTTTCATAACTTCATCTTGCTTCAGCAAGGTAAAAACTATTCTCTTGAAAGATTAAAGAATTTTTGTTAAAAGGCTTTATTAAAACTAATACTACAGACAAAGCCAATTGTACTCCTTTAATGAAAAAAGTTCATACCTCTTCTTTTTAATTCTCATGTGGCTCCTCCCTGCCTATCTGCAGATTGCCATCCCTATTTGAGACATCCCAATTGTTCATGCAATACTCACAATACAAAGGATCGTTTGTTACCATGGAACTATATCCAAATCCATCTATACGACCATAAGCAGCCTCATCACAAATAGCACAGAGAATACTTAAAAATCTTTCCCTGTTCGATATTTCAGATCTTAATTTCATCCTTTCTCCTATCTATCAATAAACAATTTAAAGGACAAAAATTAGACCTTGCATTGCAATTCACGCAAAGACTTTTTCTCAAGATGGCCATAGGCCTTTTCTTGCAAAGCTGGCACAGTATGAAATCTGGGTATTTGTTGCTCATTTCTGGATATCCGACCTTATTTCTATTTTATCTTTTATAAACAATATACCTTCATACCCTTCTATAACAAAACCACCTTCAATTCTCTCTGATGCCATTTCATGCAATTCCAACACCTCCTCTGGAGTCATTGAATCTATTGCAAACAATGCTCTTTTTAAAAAACTTAAACCCATTTCTCAATCTCCTCTTTTGTGAAAACGGCCAAACAGCCATCGAAGCTGGAGCTGAAGCGCGATACATTAAAGCACTTTCCACAACAAACACCATAACCATAATCTGCAGCATGCAGTGAAGTCCGACTTGGCAAATAATCGCGTTTACAAAGACTACAATTTCTCATCAAAGATCTCCTTTGTGTAAATAGTTAAAGATCCAAATGGCTTTAAAACAAATGCCATATGGCATTTGAATCAAGAATGTATTTGTATTCCTAACATTTGAATTTCTTCCTTAGAACTACAAAATTCACACTTACACTCACTCATAATCTTTAATCTTACCTATTGTTAAAAATCCATTCATACGAGAATGCTGCATCTTAACAAGACAAGGCATACATAAAGTAGCGCCATTATACTCACAACACAAATCACATACATCATACTTATCAAAGATTCTCAATCCGCCATTATTATCAAACTGCTTCTGAAAGCAAGGATAACATATGAATTCCTTCTCATCAGGATCTACACTTATATTTAAATTAGAACCATTTGTTAAAATGCCATCCTGAAGGCATACTATACAATCTGTTTTTGACATATCCTCAACACTCCAGGTTCAGTTGGCCATACAAAAATGTGAGAAGTTATTCTCTTCAGCTCTTCGAAGTCTACGTACCCACTGCGATAAGTCTTCTCTAAAATTTCTTCCGACAAATTAAAAACATCAAACGTGAAAGAAACCCCATACATTTTCCTTAAAGTAAAATGCATGTGACGAAACCTAGCATAATAACAATAACCATCCATATCTGAAAACTCAGCCTGATAAGGAGCAATTCCACCCTCATCTATAGTTCCTTCTAATACGATGGATATCATTTACTGCCTTCCTGCCATCTCAATAACTGAACAATTATTAGCTTTCAACAATCCCATGTCAGCTTGATGAGATTCTGTCACGCAAACTAATACTTCTGATTCACATTCTCCGCACTTGAAGATATCTCCAGCATAACAATGGCCATTCCCAAAGTGAGCAACTGATCCAGTCTTCAAACAAAACATCTCTTTTCTACATTTAACACATATATTCATTTCTTTAATCCTTTAAAAAAATTCAAAATTTAACCAAAACTCTACTCCAACCTTTGTCCCTTGATTTGCCAAGAATCTTTCAAACCCAGCATCCCACACGATCAATGACCCACTCGAACAAATTCTTACATCATTGTCAATCCGATCCATTATTCGCGCATCAAATAAAGCATATCTATCCTCAGGTACTTTCTTCCACTCAATCATGATTGAAGATTCAACCAATATTCCACTCCAAAACACCCCTTTAATGCAATCATTTTCTTTCTCTCTGTTATTTTATAGTTTAAGTATGCAGGATTACCAGAACCAACATATTCATCAAAGCTATCATCCCACGTTATCAACATTCCATTTAACAATTTATTCCTATTC
>Ga0114918_10002442_pt1 | contig 16654 bp, 12 predicted proteins | sample LantaG_FD_87015 | JGI IMG/M metagenome (GOLD analysis project Ga0114918, IMG submission 87015) | Deep subsurface microbial communities from Baltic Sea to uncover new lineages of life (NeLLi) - Landsort_02402 metaG | ecosystem: Environmental > Aquatic > Marine > Oceanic > Sediment | place... | reverse complement strand
GAGGAGGAAGAGAGAGAGAGAGAGAGAGAGAGAGAGAGAGAGAGAGAGAGAGAGAGAGAGAGAAAGATGAAAAGAAAAAGAGAGAGAGAGAGAGAGAGAGGGAGAGAGAGACAAAAGAGAGCGAGCGAGCAGAGAGAGCGTAGAGAATAAGGAGATGAAAGAAAAAACCCACTTTCAAGCCCCCCTCCCTCTTCTTCTTTTTCCCCTTTCCCTTCCTTCCCAAACCAAACCGAACCAACATAGGTACGTCACCCGCGAGCGCGTCGAGGCCATGCTCGAGTACGAGTACCTCAGCTGCTCGCTCAACCTCCGCAAGCAGCGCGGCAAGAACACCGCCTTCTTCGCGTTTGCAGACACCGTCGTCGCTCGGGCCTTCGGCAAAAAAAACGAGTGCCACGGCTGGCTCGGCGTCAAGTTCCAGCCCCGGCCAGGCGACTCCCCCTCGACGGTGATGATCCACGTGAGGATGTTCGACGCGACGGCGCAGGAGCAGCAGGAGGCCCTGGGCGTGCTGGGCGTCAACCTGATCCACGCCGTCCTCACGACGGGCGCCGAAAAGGCCAACGCCGAGAGGAGGCGCTCCCCCTCCCACGACGGCGACGGCCCCTCGACGAGGACGTCGAGGTCCTCCGACATCTCGGGCAAGATCATCGGCAAGCTCCTCGACGACCTCTCCCGGTCCCGCATCGAGGTCGACCTGATCGACTTCAGCGGCCCGCTCTACGAGGGCGTCGACAACCGCGTCGCCGCGCTGCGCCTCGTCCAGAAGGAGCTCTGCGACGCCGCGCTCTTCGACCCGAGCGGCACCCTGCTGGTGCCGCACGAGGCCCTCTACAAGAAGAACGTCCTGGCCGTCCGAGGGCGGTTCCGGCCCTTCACGAACCTGCACAACGACATGCTGATCGCCGCCGCGGAGCAGTTCTTCTGCGGGAGGCCTGCCGCGGCGGAGAAGAGCGGCGGCAGCGGCAACGGCAAGGGCGGCGGCGGCGCCTCGTCTTCCGGGACGTCGTTCGAGGCCGGGTCGCAGCAGCCCTACGAGCGCGAGTGCGTCTACCGCGCCGATACCGTTGTCCTGCTCGAGATGACGACGAGGGACATGATGGAGGGCGGGGACCTGCTGGACTGGACCTCCGACTCGGGGATCAGGGAGGACGTGTTCATCCAGAGGGTCGAGGCGCTGTCGACGATGGGGTGAGTTTTTTGTTTTTCTTCTGGGCTGATTTTTTTGGGGGGGTCGTTTTTCAGAGCTTCGTTTCTCTTTCTTCCGGCGTCTTCTCTGCCAAGAGAGCGCTCTCTCAAAAGACGGAAGATGTTTTTTTTCCTTCGAAAGAGAACGCGAAAACACCCTCGAGAGAGCGAACATAACTAACAAAAAAAACGACACAACAAAATATAAAAAAAACAAAACCCAGCTACACCGTGATGCTCTCCAACTACCGGCGCTACTTCAAGCTCGCGGCCTACTTGTCCACCTTCACGCAAGAGGCCATCGTGATCGCGATGGGCGTCCCGACGCTCAGGGAGCTGTTCAAGGAGAAGCACTACGCAGACCTGGACGGTGCGCTTTTTTGTTTTCCCCCTTCGTTTTCTCTTTTTTTGGGGGAAAAAAGAGAGCTTTTCGCCCACAAAAAAGAAAAGAAAAAATACTCATCTCCCCCCCCCATTGCTTCGTCTCTTTCTCTCTCTTTCTCAACCCTCTTTCTCTCTCTTTCTCAACCCTCTTTCCCTCTCTTTCTCATACCTCTATAAAAAACAACAATGCGGCAGGCGGCCTCCTCGAAGGGTTCGGCCGCCTCCTCAAGTTCGACCTCAAGGTCTACGTGTACCCGACGGTGGACCCGAGGACCGGCGAGCTCGTCACCGCCTCGGACCTGCAGGTCGACGACCCGGGCGTGCAGAAGCTCTACGACTACATCCTGGGCCGGGGGGCGATCGTTCCCGTGGAGCACTACGACCGCGAGCTGCTGCAGCACGGGGACGTGAGCAAGCTGGTCGCCGAGTCGATCCGGTCGGGCACGGACGAGTGGGAAGCCTTGGTGCCCCACCACGTGCGCGACCAGGTGAAGAGGCTCAACCTGCTCGGCTACCGCGGCGGCGGCAGGGACGAGGACGTCGAGGGGGGGAGCGGGGGCAGCGGGGGGAGCGGGGGCAGCAGCGGGGAGAGCGACGGGGGGGAGGGCAGGGGGTCGATGGGGGCCGGGAGCAGGAAGGTCGAGAGCGGCAGCGGCAGCGGCGCGAGCAAGAGTAAAGCCAAGGCCGCGCCTGCGGCGTAGATGTTTTTTGATCCTTTTTAGTTTCAGGTCATTCTTTCGCTCTACTTCAAGTGCCTTTTTTAATTCTTCGACAACAACCCCGCGCAATTAGAAATTTCATTCTTCTGCTGTTTATCAAGACAGGCCGCTCGTTTTTTCTTTTTTTGCCGAGTGGGCAGAAAAAGAGAAGCGAGAAAAATCATTCACTCTCTCTCTGTTTTTTTAGTAAAAGGAACTAGGTCAAGTTCCGACAATTCGCGTCCCGCTCTCCTTTCCATCTCGACGCCATGGCCAGGTGCATCCCAGTTGGCTCTCTCTGGACGAGGCCTTCATCGCCGTTTTATCTTGCCGCATTGCAATCAAAGGAAAAAGTGCAGCTGATTGGTCGAAACGCGTCGGGTTCGGATGCGTCGTCAATTTGAATTTGCCGTCGCCGTCGCCGTCGTCGCCGCTTTCTTTCTCAGACCTCCTCCGTTTCCCTCTCTCTCGAAAAAATACCTTCAACAGCTCCACCACCACCACCACAGCGACCCTCTCCTCCAAGCTCTTCTCCACCGCCGGCTTCACCCTCGTCGCCGTCTCCGGCATCGCCCTGGCCAAGCCGAAGGTGGAGGCCCTGCCGCACGGCAGCACTGAGAAGCAGGTCGCCTCTGCCGCTCTCGTCTTTTTCGTGACGTTGCTGCTGCGCGGGTGCCTCTCGCTTGTCTGGGGCTGGGGGCTTGGGAAGCGAGGGGCAATGAGCGAGTCTGCTGCTGCTGGTGCTGCTATGCCTGCTGCTGCTGCTGCTGCTGCGCCTGCTGCTGTTGCTGCTGCTGGAGGTGCCGCGGCCCGCCCGCGCCGCGCGAGGAGGGCTTGAAAACGGAAGAGGGGGGAGAGAGATATGTTTTGTTTTCGACCTCTTTTAAATACCGAAATAGTAAGAAACATTGCATCCTGTTTCACCTCGTGAGCGTGGGAAATATCAAAGCGAAAGAAGGCAGCGTCGTTTACAAGGTTTGAAAAGAAGAAGAGGAAAGCAAGCGAGAAGGAAAAGGAAAAAGGAAAAAAGCAAAGTCTCTCTCTTCCCTCCCCCTTTCCCTCATCGTCGCCTCCGCGCCTGCGCCCGCGTGCGGACCCCGAGGCCGCCGCCGCTCGACCAGCGCGCAGACGTCGACGCCGACCTCCTCCCTCTCCTCCTGCTCCCTCCCCCTCTGCCTCCGGCCCTCCTCGTCGCCTCCAGCAGCTCGCGCACGTCTGCAGCGAGTTCGATAGCGACTTCTTTGAGTCCGTGCAGGGCGTCTATGGCCTCGACGGCGAGGCGTAGGGCGGCGCTGGCGACAAGGCGGAGCTCGGAGGCCGTGATTGGGTTGGCAGTGTAGGCGGGAGGAGGAGGAGGAGGACGAGGAGGAGGAGGAGCAGGAGGAGGGGCAGAAGGATCTGCGACGTCGGCCGCGGCCGAGGCCGCTTGCGCCGGGGTCTGCGTCGGGCGAGGCGGGTGCTGTCCCGTTGAACCGATCACTCCGTCATCGCCTTCGCGTTCCTCTCCTCTCGTCCTTGTTTGCTGTGCGCCTCCGCCGGGATATTCGGCACGAGGCTCAGCTTTGATGACGCTAATATCGACGGTGTCGAAGAAGAGGTCGCGCGTCGACATTCGGAAGGGGGAAGCGGAATGCGATCGAGCTTCCCAAAGACTTCTCGAAGTTTTGAAAACCGTCACACTCCTCCGTCGAATCGACTTCTTTGTTTTTCTTCTCTTCCTCCTTTTCTCTCTTTCGTTCAGCCAAAATGCGGCAGGCCTCCAGCTCACCGCGATACCGGAAATGGCTCGCGCTGCTGCTCCTGTCCGTCGCGTCTGCAGCAGCAGCAGCCGTCGCAGGCGCTTCGACATCTCCCAAGGAGGCGGAGCGACTGCCGTCGGTGCCGCTCCGATCTAGCGCATTGTCTTCGGCTCCGGCCAACGTCTCGGTGAGTCTGACGATTTTTGGGAGTTTCCACACGCGGGAGTGTTAATAGAGATATGATCGCACCCGCTAGTGCGCGGTTGAGCGTATTCCGTTGCGTGAAGCGATTCCGCTTGGGCGAAAACAGAAAACGGGATGGTGAGACAATTCTCGGAACAAAAAAAGAGGCGACTTGGCCTTTTTTCGCGCTCCTACCCTCTCCTCAACTCCTCCCCCAACGCTCCTCCCCCACCAGGCCCTCCTCCGCGATACGCCCTTGATCCCGGTCGAGCTCCTGTACGGCCAGCCCTTGGCTACGGACCCCCAGCTCAGCCCGGACGGTGAGAGGGAGTTTTCATTTTGTTTATTTTGGAAGCAGGGTGAGAAAAAGCCGACTCTAGTGAAAACTCAAAAAAGCTCACTTTTCCTCTTGCCTTTTCCTTTTCCATCAAACGAACAAACGGAAACAGGCGCGTGGCTCAGCTACCTCGCGCCCTCGCCGCCCAACAACACCCTCAACGTCTTCCTCGTGCCCCTGCGCAACGCTACCGCGAACGACAAGGACCCCGCCCCGCCGCCGCCAAAGGCGTTCCAGCTCACGAAGGAGACCACTTTTGACGTCGACCCCGGGCAGTACCAGTGGAGCCCGGACTCACGCTTTATCCTCTACCTCTTCGACCGCGACCCCAAGGTCGGGGACCGGTACAGGCTGTGGAGGAAGGACGTTTCCAGGCCCGCCGAAGAGGCCGTGGACCTGCTGCCCGAGTTCTCGACCACGAAGCGGAGCGCGCTGGCGGCGAGGAACAGGACTGAGAGCGAAGGCGCTCCGCTTCCTCCTTCGAACCGGACCCTGCCCCCGGGGCTCCAGGGGGACAACCTGCACATCGGGCAGTTTTTCCTTTCGGAGAAGGTTCCGGTAAGGGAGGTGGAGAGAGGAGGAGGGAGAGAAAGAGCGTGATAGAGAGAGAAACGAGAGAAATAACTCACCTGACGGCCGACTTGAAAAAAAAAAAATCGAAAACCAGGACCTCGCTCTGATTACCGTCGACGAGCGCTCTCCCGGCATCTTCGACGTTTACCGTCTCAATCTGGCGACCGGTGAGAAGAAGTTTACCGTCATCGAATCCTTCTTCTTCTGGGGGGGGGGGGAGGAGCGATGTTTTGTTTTGCAGAAAGAGAGAGAGAGAGCGAGCGAATCTAGGACTACATAATACTCACTCTTTCCAAAAAACTGAAAAAATAAAAACTTGAAACAAAACGCTCAGGCGAGCTCAAGCTCGATACGCTCAACCCGGGCGACGTCGCTTCCTGGGTCCCCGACATGTTCCTTCGCGTGCGAAGGGCCAGGGCCCTGCTGCCCGCCGGGGGAGGCGTCTTCAGGACGCGGAGCGTGCGCAGTCCCTACGTCGACCTCAAGAAGAAACAGGACGAGCTCGTTTCCCGCAAGAGGAGAAACAAGGGCGGCGGCGCCCCCCTGTCCGAGGAGGAGGAGAGGATCGCGAGCGCGGCGCCCTACCCCTCGGTCTGGGACGACGCCGCGGAGACCTCGGAGTGGAAAGAGATCACCCGGTGGAACTCGTCCGATCTGTTCATCCCGGTCAGCACCGCGGGCCGCGCCTACGCCTTCGCGAGAGAGGGGAGGTCCGTTCTGGTCCTGACCTCGGCCAACGCGTCGGCGGTGCGGCTCGTGCAGCTCTCGGCGAGCACGGGGAAGCTGGAAAAGGTCCTCGCTGCGGGGGAGAAGGGCAAAGGTGAGTTTTGTTTTTGTTTTTTTCTTCTCCGCTGTGCCTCCGTCGTCGAACTGCCTCGCAGCCTTCACGCTCGCTCGCTCGCTCCTACTCTCCAGCCCCTCAAGACCGCCCAGCGCGGCACGTTCATATCGTCCGCGGCTAAAGCACAAGAAAAAAATAAAAATAGAAAAATCTCACCGCCGCTTCTCTCTCCCTCCCTCTCCCCTCCCCTTATAACTCGGCCCCTTTTTCTTTCTTCAAAAATAAATAAAAAACAAAAAGACGAGGACATCGTCGCCACCGCCTTCGACGCCGTCTCGGGCGAGCTCGTCGCCTTCGCCACCGAGCGCCTGCGCCGCAAGTGGCAAACCACCGCCAAGGCCTGGGACCCCGACGCGGCTTTGGTGAACAGGGCCCTCAACGGCTCCGACGAGTTCTCGGTGGCCTCGAAGGCCAGCGACAACTCGCGCGTGATCCTGCGGTTTGTCTCGGACACGCAGCCACCAACCTTTTATCTCCTGGACCGGAGGGACAAGAGGAACAGGACGGTGACGAAGCAGATCACGGTGAATAGTTTTTCGGAAAAAAGTTTTCTTTTTTCTTTTTCTCGCCCTCTTTTCTCGCCCTCTTTTTCTTGCTCTCTTTTCTCTCTCACTTTTCCCTCTTCGAGCAAACCATGACTAAAAAAAAACAGGAGCTCCCCGGCCTCGAGAAGTACGAGCTCGCCCCGCAGAAGGGGTTCGAGATCAGGGCGCGCGACGGGCTGCTGCTGCCGTCGTACGTCTCTCTGCCCCCCGCTTGGATCGCAGCCAACGACTCCTCTCGCAATTCCTCTTCTCGCCCGGGCCCGCTGTCGCTCGTCGTCGTCGTCAGGGCCGCGCCCTGGGCCCGCGACTCGTTCGGGTTCACGCCCGCCGTGCAGGCAATTGCGAACCTGGGAGCCGCGGTGCTCCAGGTCAATTTCCGCGGCAGCAGCGGCTTCGGGCGGGGCTTCGTCGCGGCGGCGGCGGGTGAGTGGGGCGGGCGCATGACGACGGACCTCGTCGACGCCGTCGCCTGGGCCGTCGAGGAAGGCATCGCCGACCCCGACAGAGTGGCCATATTTGGGTTCAGTTATGGCGGCTACGCCGCGCTCGACGCCCTCACGACGCACCCAGATGTTTTCTCCTGCGCCGCGGCGCTCTCCGGCGCGGCGCGGTTCGACAGCTCGCGCAGCCTCAACCCGCCCGGCTGGGTGCCGCCGCCGCCGGCGCCGGGCTCCGAGGCCGCGGCGCGCTTCGAGGAGCGCGGCTTCGAGATCTCTCCCATAAATCACGTCAACAGCCTCCGGGGAGGTTCCGCTTCTTCTTCTTCTTCTTCTTCCTCTTCGAGCTCAAACGCCTCCTCCCCCTCCTCCTCCTCCTCCTCCTCCTCCTCTTCTCCGCAGTGGCTCCTCCAGGCGATCGGCGGAAGGGACGAGGGCAAGCTGACCTCGGCCGCGAGGGAGCTCGCCAAGGAGGCCGCGAAGCGTGGAGTCATTTCGGAACTGCTGGTGTACCCGAAGGAAGGGCACGCTCTGAGGCTGGACGAGTCGAGGGTCGACTTCGCCTCGAGGCTGACGCGCTTCCTGGGGCGGTGCCTCGGGATTGCGGACGCAGAGGGGGGAGGGAGGGAGCCCCCGCCGGTCGAGGTCGCGGGGGTCGAGGTGGAGGTCGAGCTGGCGAGGTCGGCGGCGGCGGCGGACTCTTCCTCCATTCCTCCGAGGCCGATCAGGCTCGGAGACAGGGCGCCGGCGCCCAACTCGACCGGGCGGATCGACGAGGCGGGCGTCGTTGCGAAGGGCGAGCTTTCGGCGCGGGGAAGGGCGCCGGTGGGGGCGTGAGGAAGGAAAACAAAAACTGTGTGTAAAAACTTTCTGTTCGAGTGAAACGATATCGAGTCATTTTTTCTTTTTGCTGCTCTCTCTCTCGCTTGTCTCTCATCGCTCGCAAAGCGCCACCAGTGAGCTGCAACCGACGGAGCCTAACAGCGCATCCCCCCCGCCGAGGATTAAAGCAAAGGGATTAAACGAAGCTTTCGTTTGCCCCCTCTCTTTCTAATCGAGAGCTGTCGATGCTTCGTCCATCGACGTCGGCTCGGTCGTCGGCATTGAAAGGGAGCTTCCTCCTCTCCTGCGGACCTCCGCGCCCCCGAGCCGTCGCTCGCTCCGCATCTGCTTCTGCTTCTTCTGCTTCGTCGTCGTCGTCTGCTACGATCGCGACCTCGCCCGACGAAGCAGCAAGAGGGAAATCGAGCGCCGAAGGAGGAGTAAAAGCAGCAGCAGCAAAGTCTCGTCGGGCGGCGACGACCCCGACAAAGCCGGCGATGCGCGCAGCAGCCCGGAGCCTCGTCGGTGAGAGAAGAGAGGACAGAAGAAAGAAAGGAAAAACCCCAAGCTCTTAAACGCCTTCGCGCCTTTGTCTCACTCACTCACTCGAGATCGCACACTCACGAACGAAACCATATCAGCCCGTGCCCTGGCCTCCCCAGCACCAGCGAGCTCCCGCGGCCGGGCGAGCAGCAGCAGCAGCAGCGGCGGCGGCGGCGGCGACGGAGGGGCAGGGGCCAAGAAGGCGATGAAGAAGAGCGGGATCGAGCTCGCGGCGGTCGCGACTGTCCCCTCTTCTTCGTCTTCTCCTTCCGTTTCTCCTCCTTCCTCTTCTTCCACCACCGAGAAAGTCGCCGACATCGTCCTGGGTATCGACCCGGACACGCGGGGAGCTATGGCAGTACTCTTCCGAGAAGGAAGAGGAAGCGGCGGCAAAGACGAAGAGAGAAAAGAAACTAGCTTTTCATCTTCTTCTCCGTCGATTACTAGAACCTCGACTAGCAATTTCTTCATCTCGGCCGTCCACGACACCCCGACCGTCGAGGTGCCCCTGGGGCGAGGCACGCTGAAGAAACCCCCGAAGACGCGCAGGCGCCTCGACGCCACCGCGGTCTCCTCGCTCATCGCGGAGTTAAAAAATAAAGCGGAATCGGAGGGGAAAAGCTTGGAGGCGTGCGTCGAGCAGCCGAGCCCGAGCCCGCTCAACGGCAAGCTCGCTTGGTACGGCAGCGGCCTCGCTTTTGGGATTTGGTCGGGCATGCTCGCGGCCCACGGCGTGCGCACGAGCTTCGTGCGCCCCCAGGAGTGGAAGCGGGCGTTCGGGCTGGAGGGCGGCGGGAAGGACGCGGCGAGGGCCGCGGCGGTGGCGGCGCTGGACGAGAAGAAGAGCGACGGCGAAGAAGAAGAAGAAGAAGAAGAAGACCCCCCCCAGCCTTCTCCTTCTGTTTCGATGGCGACGACGACGACCGCGGCGGCGCTCCTGACCCGGAAGAAGGACCACGGCCGCGCCGACGCCATGCTCATCGCGCTGTGGAGGGCGCGGGGCGGGGCGGGCTGGGGCGGGCTCGGGGCCGACGCTGCAGCCGCGGCCGCCGAAGTGGAAGCTCTCGCTCTTGCGTCGGCGGAAGTGTCCGGCGAAGAAGAAGAGGAAGAGGAGGAAGAAGAGGCGACGACCGCGGACGAGACCGACGGAACCGGGTTTGATGATGACGACGAAGAAGAAGAAGAAGCGGAGGCAGAGGAGAGCAGCGAGAGCAGCAGCAGCAGCGGCAGCGACGAGGACGAGACGACGACGGCGGCTGCGGCCAGCAAAGGGAAGAAAAAGAAGGGCAGCGTAAAAGCGGCGGCGTCGGCAGCGAAAGCAGCGAGTGAGTGAAAAGTTTGTTTCTTCGTTTTTTTCTTCTTCTCTATTTTGCAAACGCACGCGATCTCTGTCAGCACCGAAACAAAGAACCTCAGCACGAACAAACAAAACAACAAAAAAAACGAAAAAGGGCCGTTCTCGACACCAGCGGCTGCCCCCTCCTCCCGCCTCCTCGGCGGGAGCGTCGCCGGCAGAAGAAGAAGGAGCTTCTCCTCTTTGGCCGCCCTCCCCGGCTCTTCCTTTGCCGCCTCCGACGATTCTTCCCAGATAGACCTAGCTAGTTACACCTTCATCGTTGACGACACCGTTTTCGCGCCCTCGTATCGCTCGTCCGGAAGCGAAAGCGGGGCCGAGAGCGAAATAGAGGAAGGCGGGACCGAAAGAGAAGAGGAGCGAGGAGGAGAAGCGGGAGGCGAAGGGGGCTCGGCGGCCTTCGGTCAAGTCGGTGGATCGGGCCCGCAGGTGCTCTTCGGCTTCGTGCTCGCCACCGCCGTCCTGCGGAGGCTCGGGGTCGGCGTCGCGGCTGCGGCTCCCCCTCTCCGCGTGCCCTCGCTCGCCCTCGTCGCGGGGATCGGCGAGGGCGACCTCCCTCCCGCTGCCAGCCTCTGGCTCCGAGAGGCCGACGCCGCCTTCGGCGTCTGCAGAGGGGTCTCGTGGATGCAGCCGCCGCTCTCCACCCCTCGCGCGTGGCAGTTGGTCGAGGGGGACGGGTCCCGGACGCAGGTGTGGCGGAAAGCACGCGGAAGCAGCGGAATCGCAAGCGGAGGAGGAGAGGAAGAAGAAGCGAGGGCGGCGGCACTGCTGCCGCCCCTGGTTCCTGATCCTCCCTCTTCTTCTTCTTCTTCTTCTTCTTCTTCTTTTTCTCCTTCTTCCGTCTCCATCCCCCGAAGCGTGCTCCAGAACGCCAGGGCGCACCACGCGGGCCTCGACCCCTTAAACCCGAGGCACCCCCTGTGGCTCTCGGCGCTCCGCGCGGCCGCGCCGCGGGGAACACGGATCAGCGCCGAGACGTTCCAAGAGTGCTCCCGCTTCCCTTCCCCGAAAGAGCTCCGCGCCCTGCTGCGCCCTCTCGACTTCTTTTCGCCGAACGAGGCCGAGGCGGCGAGCCTGGTGGAAGGAGAGCGAGGAGGGAGCGCTGCCTCCGCGGCTCGGAGCTTGCTTCTGGCTGCTGCTGCTGCTGCCGCTGCTGATGCAGGAGGGGGCGGCGAGGAAACTTTCCTCGATTCCGTCGTCGTCCGCCGGGGGGGCCTCGGCGCCGTCCTCGTGTCGAGAGAGAGAGAGAGAGCCCTGAGCGTGCCCTGCGTGGGCAACCTGAGGCTGCGAGACACGACTGGCGCAGGCAACGCCTTCCTGGGTGCGCTCGCCGCGGCGGCAGCGGCGAGCCCGAGCTTGTCCGACGCCGCTCTGGCCCTGGGCGTCGCGAGCGCCGCGGCCGCCGCCGTGGCCGAAGTGCTGGGGACGCCCCCGCTCTCCGCGGACCTGCTCTCTCCTTCGAACTCCCAGGTGGAGCGCGCCGCGGAGAGGGCGCTCGCCGTCAGGAACGCGGGCGAAGAGGTCGAGGTTTGAGGAGGGTTTGATTTTTTTGATTTTTTTGACGGCTAGAATTGCAATCACTTCAACGAATTCTTTTCAAAGTTTCCTCTCTCTCTTTTCCCTTCGCTTTCAGCGCCTCTGTCTTCCGATAGCTATGCCTATCTTCAGGGTGACCTCTGCGCTTTGTTAGGTCGCGCTCTCCTCCTACCTATAGTACTCGAAGAGGGCCTTAGGAATGACAAAGGCAGCGCATGCGTCAGCGGCAGGGGCGACGCGGGGTGCCGCTGCCGTCCCCACGCCGGCGGCGGATGTCGCGTCGTGCCTCCGCCGCATCGCGACGGCGCACGAATTGTGCCCTTTCGAAGAGTGAGTTTGAACAGTTTGAAGACCAGAGAGGTTAGGGAAGAGGACAGAGACGGACGAAATCGAACTCGCATTGAACTTGACCGAGACTCTTCTTCAAACCACAAAAAAAAACAGACGCCTCGCCCTCGCGCTCTCCCTCGCCTCGGCGCTCCTGCAGGCCGAAGGCAGGCAGGACTGCGTCTCGATGCTCGAGGAGCTGACAGGAAGCAGCAGCAAACATGGAGCGCGAGAGGGCGAGGCCGCGGCGGCGGCGGCGGCGGCGGCGTCGGCGGCAGCGCTCCTCCCGGCCAGGGCGCGGGCCGCGGCGCTCGGCGCGATCGGGGACTGGGCGTCCGGCCTCCTCCTCCGCTCCTCCTCCTCCTCCTCCGCCGCCGCCGCTGCTGCTCCGATTATCGCTGCAGCAGGAGGAGGCCCCGGCGATGCGAGGCTGTGGGCCCTCGCGGCGGTCTCCCTCAGGGCGGCGGGAGGAGGGGGCAGCGGGGGCGGGGGGGCCGACGGCGCGGGGCCCAACCCGGCGCTCGTCGCCGCGGCGGCCTCCGCGGCAGACGCCGCCGCCGCCGCCGCCGCTTCGGCTCCAGCTTCGGCTGCAGCTCCGAAGAGCTCCTTGTCATCCTACGAACCTTCCACGCTCGCGGCGTTGGCTGCCTCCGAGGCCCTTGCAGCTGCCCGCTCGTCCGGCAAGGGGGGCGGAGCGACCGGGGGCGGGGCGGGGGGCCTCTCCGCGGCCTCCGTCGACCACGCTGCGGCGCTCGCGGCCGCCGCCCTCCGCTGCTGCTGCTCCTCGCCTTCGCTCTCCTCCTTCTCCGCGGCGACGCAGGCCCCTCCTCGCGGCTCTGCCCGCCTCGCCGTCGACGCCCTTGACCTCCTCCGCTCCCTGGCCCTGGCGCATCCGAATCCGCGCAGGGCCTTCGACGCCGCGGTGTCCAAAAGCGCGGTGCTGGCGCTGCGGGCCGTCGGCAGAGGGGCACGGACGAGCGGGGCGGGGAGGGAGCACGGCGGCGAGGGCGCCCCTGCCCCTGCATCCTCCTCCTCCTCCTCCTCCTCCTCCTTCGGTTCCGTCTCCGCGGCGGCTTCGAGGGCCATGGAGTCGGTGCTGCTCCTGGGGAAGGGAGGGGGGGCCGCGGCGCTCGTCTCTGCCGCGGGCGAGGCCGCGGCGAGGGACACGGCGGCGGAGGCCAAAAGCGCAAAGAAGGGCGCTGCTGCTTCGAAAGGAGTTTCCTATCCTCCTCCCTCCTCTTCCGTCGTCGTCGTCGTCGCGCATCAGTGGTCCCTCGTCAAGGCTATAGAGGCCGCGGCCACCTCCGAAAAAGACCCGGAAGCCCTGGTCGACCTCGCCGCGGGGTGCGGGTGGCTTTGCGAGCGCGCGGCGGTGGCGGCGAGGGCGGGCGGCGGCGGCGGCGGTGTCGAAGGGAGCAGAGTTTCCTCCTCTTCCGATCACTCCCCGTTTTGGCTGTGGTGGGCCCTTCTGCGACCCTTCTTGCGGCTCCTGCTCGCGTCCGTCGATGTAGGGGGAGCAGCAGTAACGGAAAAGGACGACGAGGCGAAGAAGAGGCCGCGGAAGCGCGCCAAAGGGGAGGCGCCCTCTCCTCCTCCTCCTCACCTCGTCGTCCCCTTCGCCGCCGCGGCGGACGCCGCGACCGCGATGCTCCGCCGCGTCTCTTCGATCTACAGGGCCACCGACGATGCCGACGGGAGGCAGAGGGCGGCGCTGGCCGAAGTCGCGGAGGCGCTGCTGCCGCCCGCCGCGGATATCTGGACCAGGGAAGGGGAAAAGTCGAGCCCTTCCGCTCCGGCGGCGGCGGCGGCCGCCGCCGCCGCGAGGGGCGCCGCGGCCCTGCTCGCCTGCGAGCACCGATGCCTCTCCGGGGCCCCGCTCGAGGCGCTGTGGCCCGTCGTATGGGCAAGCGCGGGCGCGGGGGCGGGCGGAGGAGGCCCGCGCGCCGCGGCGGCCCGAGGGGCGGCCGTCGCGGCCGCCCGCGCCGCCGCTGCAGCCGCGCTCGCGGCGGCGGCAGAGACGCGCTCGTTCCCCGCGGCGCTCTCCGCCCTCGCCTCGGCGCTCTCCTCCCCCCCCTCCTCCGACGGCGGCGGGAGAGGCGTCTCGGCGCTCGCTGCGGATGCCGTGTTCGACGCCGAGGGAGAGTCCGAGGCGCACAGGGCCCTCGGGGAAGCGGCGCGCTCGCTGCCCCCGAGGGCGCTCCCGGCCGCGGTGGCGGCCGTCGCCCGGGCCGTCGGCGGCTCCGCGGCCCTTTCCCTCCCTTCGCCGCTCGAGTCGGCCCCCGCGAGGGCCGCCCTGGGCCGGGTGCTCTCCACGGTGGCCACGCTTGCGGTCCCTGAGGCTGGGGTTGCCTCGGAGGCCGCGGTGGCGGCGGCGGAGCTCGCCGGGAGCCTCTCGGGGGTCCTCGAGAGGAACGTCGCCGTCCCCGTCGCCGAGGAGGGGGAGGAGGGAAGAAAGGCGGACCTCTCCGCGGCCTCCTCCGCGCTCGCTCTGTATTCCGCTGCCCTTTCCGTACACGCCGAGTGCGTGGGAGCGGACCCGGCGCTGGACCCCCTGCGCGGGCAGGAGACCGGGGACGTGCGAGGAGGGGGCGGCGGCGGCGGCGGCGGAGGCTTTTTTGCCGCCGCCGGGCTCGCCGCGGCCTCGCTGCCCGCGGCGCTCCGGGCCCTCGTCCCTCCGCAGTCGACGGCTCTCTCCTTCTTCTCCTCCGCCTCCTCTTTGGTGGACCCGGAGCTCGCGGCCGCCGCGGCCTCGGCGGCGCTGGCGAGGGCCAAGGTCCTCCGGGAGCGGCTCGCGCACTCGCGCTCGCGCGTCGCCGGCCCCGAAGAGGGAAGCGGCGGCGGAGGCGGAGGCGGAGGCGGAGGCGGAGGCGGAGGCGGAGGCGGAGGCGAGGGCGGGGAGGAGGAGGAGCGCGAGCTCCGCGACCTCGCCTCGTGGCTCTGCGGCCTCTGCCGCCGCCGCGCTCCCTCCGCCCCTTCCTCTTCGGCTCCTCCTCTCCTCGCTTCCTGCCCGCAGGCGGCGAGCGCGCTCGTCGCCCTCGGCGATTGGTGCCCCCCGGCGGGGGCCGCTGCGGCGCTGCGGCCGCTGCTCGCGTTCGCCGCCGAAGAAGCGACGCCGGAAGCGAACGAAAGCTCGCCCCTCGCTCGCTCTCGCCGCCGCGCCCTCGCCCTCGCGACGCACCCGGCCCTGCTCGAGTGCGAGCTGCTCTCGAGGGCCTGGGCGGAGGCGGCCGCGGGGCTCCTCGAGGAGGGGGAGGAGGAGGAGGAGGAGGCTTGCCCCCTCGCGGAGGCTCTCTCGGCGTCGCTCGGGGGCATCGCCTCGGGTCCCGCCTCGGCCTCGGGCCCGTCAAACCGTTCGACCCCCCCGATGACATCGAGGGCGGCAGCGGCGCTCGCCGCCATCGTCTCCCGGGGGGTCTCTTCGTGCCCTCCCCCGGCGCGCTCTGCTGCGCTCCTGCTCCGCGCTTCGCTGCGTGCAGCGGCTGCGGCGGCTCCGTGGGCAGCTGCCGCCACGGGAGGAGGAGGAAGAGGAGGAGGAGAAAGAGAGACCGCGCTGGCGGCGCTGCGGGCGTGCCTCTGCGCCGCCGCGGACGCAGCGGCGGCGGCCGCCGCCCCGGTGGCTTCGGTCTCCTCCTCGTCCCTGCTCGCCGAGGCGGGCGCCTCCCCCTGGCTCTCGAGGGTCTCTGAGATTCTGCAGGCCTCTCCCGGGGGCGGCCACGCGGCCGCAGCGGCGGGATTTCTGCTCTCTCTCTGCGCGGAAGGGGGAGGAGGAGGAGCGAGCTCGGCCGAAGCGCGGCTCGCGGCTGCGCGCAGCGGCGGCGGTGGCCGAGGCAATGGCGACGGCGACGACGGAGAGAGTGAGAACGACGACGGCGACGACGACGACGACGCTGCCCGAGCCCTCAGGGCTGCGACCTCCGCGAGCGCGCGCGGGGCCTCTGTTGCCGAGGCCGCGGCGCTGCTGCTCGCGGAGGGGGGAGGAAGAGAAGGAGGAGGAGAGTGCTGCGGCGTCCTGAAAGGAGGCGCCGCCGGCAAAGGCGGCGGAGACGACCGCTGGCCGCTCGCGGCGGCTCGCGCCCTCGACGCCCTCGCCGCCGCCGTGGCCCTGTCCTCTGCCCCGCCGTCCCCGATGGCCCTCGGCGGGCTGTTCCTCAGCGTCCTCGAGTCCCTCCCGGCGCCGCCGCACCCGGCGGCGCGCGTGCTCCTCGGCGGCGGCGGAGGTGGAGGAGGAACGGCAGCAGACGACGGCGGCGGCGGAGGCGGCGGCGGAGGGGAACGGTCGAGCGTCCGCGGCGCCGCCCTCGCCGCGGCCCTCGCCTGCTTCGGGAGCAGCAGCAGCAGTGGCGGCAAGCGGCGCAAGAGCAGCAAAGACAGCTCGCTCGCGCCGCTGCTCCTGGCGCTCGCTCGGAAGGTCGAGGCGAGTGCTGCCGAAGCCGCCGCCGCGGGGACAGGAGAAGAGGAGTGAGGAGAGAAGAAGGAGGCTCTTCTCCTCTCGGCCCTGGCCGCCCTCGAGGTCGGGAGGGCCGCCGTCGCTGCGAGCGCCGGGGTCGAGAGAGGAGAGGGAGGCGAAGGCGAAGGCGAAGGCGGAGGCGGAGGCGGAGGCGGAGGCGGAGGCGGAGGCGGAGGCGGAGGCGGAGGCGGAGGAGAGGGAGACGAAGAAGAAGCTCGAGAAGGAGAGGCCGCCGCCGCCGTCGCGCTCTCCGCGGCGGCTCTGGCGTCGCTCCCTCGCCTCCTCCGCCTCTGCAGCAGCTCTCCCCCTTCTCCTTCCTCTTTGGGTCCCTGCCTCGCCGTCGCGGCCCTCAGGCTCGCGGAGGGCGTCGTCGCCAGGCCCAGGGCCTTCCCCTCGGTCCCGGCCTCGGCGGCCGTCGCGGCGCTCTCGGCCGGCGCGCGCGCGATCGAGGGGCTCGTCGCCTTTCCCGGCTCGGGCAGCCCCTCGGGCGACCTCCCCGCGCTCCCTTTCCCGGCCGTCGCGGCCGCCCTCTGCGCCGGGGCGTCCCTCGCCGCGGCCACGCTCAGGCACCGCCGCGGCGCCTCGAGGCGCGGCGGGGGCGCGATGGTCGAGACGGTGGCCGCGTCGGCGGCGCTCCTGGCGAGGAGGCCGGCGGTGCCGGCTTGGGTCGCGCCCTCCTCCTCCCCTCGTCGCGCTGGGT
>Ga0114918_10002441_pt1 | contig 16655 bp, 14 predicted proteins | sample LantaG_FD_87015 | JGI IMG/M metagenome (GOLD analysis project Ga0114918, IMG submission 87015) | Deep subsurface microbial communities from Baltic Sea to uncover new lineages of life (NeLLi) - Landsort_02402 metaG | ecosystem: Environmental > Aquatic > Marine > Oceanic > Sediment | place... | reverse complement strand
GGGGTCGTTCTATAGAACGCCCGTACCATTATTATCAATTAATTGCTTATATATCTCATGACACACCCATGCATCTGTTGCTGCATAAATCTGCTGGGCTTCCGAAAGCTCCTGTGCTTCCCAGTCGGTCACCTGCTGACGTTTTGAGATCCGGAATCCCAGGACAATGGCTGCCAGCTTTTTGAGTCCCGAGCTTGTTATTCCATGTTCTTTTACCAGTTTCTGCAGGTCAACAAAGCCTTCCGGATTAAATTTCTTTACATGTTTCAGGAACCGGATATCGTCATGTACTGCCACACCGGCTTTTATCACCTTCGGATCTGCCAGAATATCTACAAGTTCCTCCGGTATTCCTATTCTATTTATCCTGAAAAGACAGGCCAGATCTGAGGTGGCAAGCTGTATAAGAGAGACCTTATTGTTTCTGCCTTTTCTGAAAGACGGGCGGGTTTCAGTATCAAAACCAAGTATCTTTTTCTCCTTAAGCCTGGTTATTACTTTCCTGTAGATCTCCAGATCGTCGACAACTACTATTTTGCCTTTGAACCACGACAGGTCATAATTTACAAGCTCTTCCGCTGTTAAATTCTCAAGGTATTTATTCTTCATCTTCCCCCCTGAACTCCTTCTGTCTTTTTGATATGAACCATCCTGATGTATCTATGTTTTCACCAGTCAGACTATTATTATCTTCAATACTCTCTATCTCTTTTCCCGAATAGATGAATTTATGGATTGCCTTTATGGCATTTACCAGTTTCTGACCCCATATATTCTCAAAATTCAACCTGCACTCCCAAATTGCATCATTCATAACCTCCTGTGTACCTGTTTGATACAGAAGCAGAAAGTCCTTCATGTCCTGGTAGATATCAGCCATATTTTCTGCAAGGCTTGATGGAACCAGTGTTTCCGATTCAATAAATTTCTCATCAAATAGCTCCAGGTAGTCGTTGGCTGTTCCAAATTTTTCCTTAAGGATATCATGTATTCTGTACCAGTCGGATTCGGTAACAAACTTCTCATTCTCATCCTTGAAAAAGGGTTCCAGATCTGGCAGCAATGATGCCTTAAGGTACAGCAGGGACAGCAGTCGCTGTAGAATTTTAAGTATCTCATCACCTTTCAGTTCTCCTGCATGCTCTGCATATTTGCAGTATTCATTCGCCACTGCGACAAATTCAACCACATTACGTGAATAAACAGGATCTGTCTTTTTCTCCATCTTTTTATTTTTCAGACTGCAAAAATAGGTATTTATCGCGAAAAGAGATCAGGTTCCTTCCACGACAGGAGATGTTTGTCATCCATAGTGATCTTCTTATGGTCGAGAAGCCAGCGAAGCACTTTAACCACCTTTTCTTCCGGATGACTTATTTTGCTTACAAGTTCCTGAGCATCGCACTTCTGTTCAGACAGTACATCCTTTATTTCATCAAGTATGAGATCAAACTCATATTTGCTCAGATCTAGCTCATTTCTCTCGCGGCATACATCACAGATTCCACACCTGTCTGATTCTTCACCAAAATAATCGAGCAGCATCACCTGCCTGCATCTGGTGTTAAAATCTGCATAGTCGATCATGCTGTTAAGACGGACTATATGCTTATCCTTTACATGAAGGTAATTATCAGGAGAGATCATCAGTGCCTTTCTTTCGAGTCTCTCCTCGGTAAAAATGACAAGTGCTGTTTTCTTCCCTGGAATATACCGTATTATGTTTAGCGTGGAGAGCTTCACAAGAAACTTATATACAGCATCTCTCGACAATGCGGATTTTTTAGCCAGGGCCTCCTCATTTATAGCCACAAACTCAGAAAACATACCTGTATAGGACCTTAACAGCAATTTAATGAATCCGTCAAATGATTCATTTGCCACCTGGAATTTATAAAGATCGTCGCGTCCCACAATAAAATGGACCCTTGAGGGATTGTTTATCTCTTCAGTGAATTCGATGTACCCTTCTCTCTGTAGAAAATTCAGGCTGTTATATGTTTCAATAACCGGAAAACGGTATTTTGATATAAAATCGTACATATTGAAGTCAAACACATTATCTTTTCCTGAACCCTGTGGTACCTGCAAATAATTGCACAAAGCCTCATATATGTCTTTAATTTTTTTCACAGGAGGGAATTTTTTACGTACCGAATCTTCGAGACGTTTTTTATCGGAAGGTGAATAAAGAAGTACAGCATAGGCTGGTTTATTATCGCGGCCTACCCTTCCGGATTCCTGGTAATAGTCCTCAATGCATTCAGGTATGTCCCAATGAATTACGAACCTCACGTCAGCTTTATCTATCCCCATTCCGAATGCATTGGTGGAAACAATAACACGGGTTTCACCGGTTGTCCATGCAATCTGTTTCTTATCTCTGAGCTCAACAGGAAGACCGGCATGATAAAAATCGGCGCTGATACCGTTAGATACCAGCAGTTCCGCTATCTCCTTGCTCCTTTTTCTGCTTCTTACATATACAATACCGCTGCCCCTCATCTTCTGGAGGGTTTTAATAAGATAATTCCCCTTGTCCTCTACCCTCCTGACCAGGTAAGAAATATTTTTTCTTTCAAAACTTGTCTTAAGCACATTTTTTTCCCTGAAACCGAGCTTCTCTATTATATCATCAATAACATGAGGTGTAGCAGAAGCAGTGAGAGCAAGAAAGGGTACTTTATCTGATATCATGTCGCGTATTGATGCTATTCTCAGGTATGAAGGCCTGAAATCATATCCCCACTGCGATATACAGTGTGCTTCATCAACAGCCACCAGGTTAAGGTTCAGACGTGGTAGTCTTGTCCGGAAGATCCTTGTTGATATCCTTTCAGGAGAAATATAAAGAAACTTGTAATCTCCATATATGCTGTTTTCCAGTGCAATATCAATCTCTTCGGCCGACATACCGGAATGAATAGCCAATGATCTTATCTCAAGCGAATTAAGCCTGTTGACCTGGTCTTTCATAAGTGCTATCAGGGGCGTAATCACAAGGCAGATTCCCTCATTTACCAGTGCCGGCACCTGGAATGTGATTGATTTGCCTCCTCCCGTGGGCATCAATCCCAGCGTATCCTTTCCCTCTGCAACTGATCTTATTATTTCCTCCTGCAGGGGCCGGAAAGAGGTATATCCCCAGTATTTTGTAAGTACCTGTTTGTAGAGTTCAATATTCATTATTCTGAAACTGATGGCATATACAAAAATACAATTGAATTTCAATTTTTTATGGGTAGTGACTGAATGATTATTTCATGAATTGTTAATTTTTCGTAATTTGCGCAGCAAAACTTAATATCCTGTCCAATGTCATCATTCATAGAAGATAAAATATCATACGAGGGTTTAACATTTGACGATGTATTGCTTATTCCCTCATATTCAGAGGTTCTTCCCCGTGAAGTAGACCTGAGCTCAATGTTCACCAGGAATATCAGGATCAATACACCGGTTGTTTCGGCTGCAATGGATACTGTTACTGAGGATGATCTGGCAATTGCCATAGCAAGGGAAGGCGGTATAGGTGTGATTCACAAGAATATGAGTATTGAAAAACAGGCAGCCCAGGTCAGGCGTGTTAAAAGGGCAGAGAATGTAATGATATTTGATCCGATAACAATAGGACTCGATGCCACTGTAGCGGAAGCAATGAACCTGATGCATGAATACGGGATCGGCGGAATACCGGTAATTGACAAGGAGAGGATACTCAAAGGGATAGTAACTAACAGGGATCTCAGGTTTGAGAGCAATCGCAAACGTAAGATAACAGAGGTGATGACAACAAAACTGATCACCACCAACCATGAAAACAACCTCGATGAAGCAGCAAGGATCCTGCGTAAACATAAAATAGAAAAGCTCCCCATGGTTGACAAGGCTGGAAAGCTTGTCGGACTTATTACCTACAAGGATATTGCAAAGACAAAGGACCGCCCGAATTCATGTAAAGATGAAAAGGGCCGTCTCAGAGTGGCCGGAGCAGTAGGCATTGCTGCAGATACCCTCGAAAGAGTGACTGCCCTCATTGGTTCCAGTGTCGACGCCATTGTAGTTGATACGGCCCATGCTCACACAAAAAATGTCATAAGGATATTAAGGGAAATTAAAAAGAACCATCCTGACACTGAAGTGGTGGTAGGAAACATAGGAACTGCTGAAGCTGCAAAGAAGCTTGTCAGCGAAGGAGCTGATGCCCTTAAGGTAGGAATAGGTCCCGGCTCAATATGTACAACAAGGGTAATTGCCGGCGTTGGAATTCCACAGCTCTCAGCAATCTATAATGTTTACAAAGCAATTGAAGGGTCGGGTATCCCGATAATAGCAGATGGCGGCATCAGATATTCAGGTGACATAATAAAAGCACTGGCAGCGGGAGCTGATTCTATAATGGCCGGGTCACTCTTTGCAGGAGTGGAGGAGTCTCCGGGTGAAACGATAATCTATAGCGGCCGTAAGTTTAAGTCATACAGGGGAATGGGATCAATTGAAGCCATGCAGCAGGGATCAAAAGACAGGTATTTCCAGGATATTGAAGATGACATTCAGAAGCTTGTCCCGGAAGGCATTGCCGCAAGGGTGCCCTATAAAGGTACTCTCACCGAAGTGATCTACCAGATGACAGGAGGTTTGAGAGCCGGGATGGGATATGTTGGAGCAAAAAACATAAGTGTTCTTAAGAAAGAGGCAAAGTTTGTCAGGATCACCAACTCGGGAATAATTGAAAGCCATCCTCATGATGTGTCTATAACAAGGGAATCTCCGAATTACAGCAGAAAGAGTATTGAATAACAACCGGTCTCAACCACGTTTGATGAAAGCAGGATCATCACTGTTGATTTTCATGCTGCCTGTTATCTGTCTGACACAGGATCTTTCAGATAAAATTCTTATGACTGTGGCCGGGAAAGAGGTTTCAGCGGGAGAATTTATCAGAATGTACCGTAAAAGCAACGTAGCGGAAATCCCTTCAAATATTGACGATTACCTGCAGCAATATATAGTCTTTAAGCTGAAGGTTGCCGATGCCATCAGTGAAGGACTGGATACAACAAAAGCATTCCGCAATGAATTTAACGGTTACAGGAATCAGCTCGCACAAAATTATCTTACCGATACCGGGATCAGGGAAAAAGTCCTGCAGGAAGCATATAAACGATCACTTACTGAAATTAAAGCCAGGCATATTCTGATCAGTTGCTCTCCCTCAGCAAAACCGGAAGATACTCTTACTGCCTGGCAAAAAGCTGCAGATATTAAAGAGAGAATCATTACAGGGGAGTCTTTTGAACAGGTTGCTCGAGCTACTTCAGACGATCCTTCTGTAAAGATAAATGGTGGAAATCTTGGTTATTTTACTGTTTTCCAGATGATAATGCCTTTTGAAGATGCTGTATATAATCTCAAAACCAGTTCAATATCAGACCCTGTCCGGACACCTTTTGGTTATCATATAATCCAGGTAACCGATAAAAGAGCCGCAAGAGGAAAGATACTTGTAGCCCATATAATGAAGGCTGCTCCGCCTGGAATTGGAGAAAATGAAGCTAAAAAAGCCGAGGAATCCATCAACTTGATATATAAGGAACTCCAGGGAGGGGCCTCTTTCAGTGAACTGGCATCCAGGTACTCCGATCATAAAGAATCAGCTGCCAATGGAGGAAAAATGAACTGGTTCGGAACAGGTGAGATTATCAGCGAATTTACGGAAGCTGCTTTCACAATACCCGATACAGGTCAATACACAAAACCTATAAGAACTCCCTACGGCTGGCATATAATAAAACTCCTTGACAGAAGACCTCATGGATCGTTTGAACAAACCAGATCATACCTTGAGAGTAAGATCAATCAATCTCACCTCAATTCATTAAGCAAAAAATCCTTTACCGTCAAGCTTAAGGCAGAATATAAGTTCAGAATAAACCAGCCGGCATACAGATGGTTCGTTAATAATACCGATACACTTATTATCTGGGGTCTGGCAAAATATAACAGGGCACAAATGCCTTCTGGCAATCTATATTCATTTGCAGATCGGCGCTTTACAACAAAAGAGTTCGCTGCATATATCGAAAAACGGGGATTGATGATCATAACTGATGATCCTGTTTCATTTGTGAACCAGTCAATTGAGACCTGTGTATCAGATCAGATTATCAAATATGAAAACTCAATCCTGGAAACAAAATATCCCGACTTCCGCTACCTTATGAAGGAGTTCCATGACGGAATACTTCTTTTTGAAATATCAGGTAAAAAGGTTTGGAACCGGATCAGTGAAGACAGTACAGGACTAAGACGTTATTATGAGCAGCATAAAAATGAAAATCTTACAAGAAAAGGAATAGAGGCAAAAATCTATACTCTGAGAAGTCAGGGGAAAGAAAAAAAGCTTTTATCGACTTACAGGAAATATTCACGAAAAAAGGAGTGTGATGAACTTATGCTGGAAAAGTTTAACAGCGACAATGATTCAGTCCTGGTAATAACTGAAGGACAATGGTTTACCGGAGATGATCCGGAACTTGAAAAGATTAAGTGGACTAAAGGAATACAAGTATATACAATCAATAATTACCCTTCAATTGTGGCAATAAGCAGGGTAATTGAACCGGAACCGCTACCTTTTGAGGAGGTTGCGGGTGATATGCTGATGGGATACCAGGACTATCTTGAGTCAGAATGGATAATGCAATTAAAGAGTAAATACACCGTTAATGTTGATGACCGGATTTTTCTTGAAATTAAAAAGAGTCTGAATAATGAATAGAATTCTGACTATTGGAATCATATTAATTATTACCGCCGGATGCGGTAATTCAAGACGCGATCCTAAACGTGTGGCTGTTGCCCGTGCAGGAGATGTTTTTCTATATCAGGATCAGATACCCCGGCTTATTACGGAGGGAACATCAACAATGGACAGCGCAGGTATAATACACGATTATATAAACAAATGGGCAAGAAAAGAATTTCTTTACCAGAAAGCTGTTGAGAATCTCTCCCCGGAACTCAAAGATGAAATAGATAAACAGATCGAAGAGACCAGGGCCGATCTGGTGATCTATCAGTATCAGAGGCAAATGATGCTGGAGAAGATGGATACAACTGTAACTGAGGCAGAAATGGAAAATTACTATTCAGCCAACCAGAAAAGTTTTTTCCTCGGCTCGAATATTATCAAAGCACTGTTCATTAAGCTTCCGGTTGAGACTCCCGACATTTACAGGATCAGACGTCTCGCACGCTCAAATGAGCAGGATGATCTTCAGCAGCTTGAATCCATTTGTTACCAGTTTGCAGATAAATTCGATGATTTCAATGAGAAATGGATACCATTCGACAGGCTTTCAGTGGAGTTGCCCGAAGATATTTCAAATGAGGAATATTTCCTGAGAAGGACATCTTTTTATGAATCGAACGATTCCACTTATATTTACTTTATAACAATCAGGGATTACAGGCTCAGATCCACTCTGGCCCCATTTGAATATGCCAGGGACGATATTAAAAGGATTATCTGGAACAACCGCAGGCTTGAGTTTATACAGGCTCTTGAAAACGGGATCTATAATGATGCACTTAAAGAGAATGATTTTACAATTTTTAATAATTGATATGATGAAAAAGGGTTTGGGATTTATTTTGATGCTGACGGGTATACTAATTTCCGGATTTTCGACCGCAAATGCACAGATGCTGGTTGAGTCAGTGGCTGCAATTGTAGGGGATGAAGAAATATACCTGTCTGATATAGAGACCCTTGTAATCGACTTGAAGAGGAATGGCAACAGATCCCCGATAGATCAGCAACGGTGCATCGTGCTTAATGAACTGCTGGTATCACGGCTCTTTCTCGACCAGGCAAGAATAGATAGTATTGAAATTACACCAGATATGGTTAAAAACGAGATCACTATGAACATAAACAGCGCAATACAAAGTGCCGGTAGTGAAAAAGCTCTTGAGGAATATTTTGGAAAGAGCATGGTTGAAATACGTCGGGATATCCGAAAGGCCTTGATTGAACAGGAAATAATAAGAGAAGTGCAGTCAAATATTGCGGCAGATGTTACAGTTACGCCAAACCAGTTAAGAAAGTATTTTTCAAGCATCCCAAACGACAGTCTTCCGGTTATTCCTGCAAAGGTCCAGTTAAGTATAATACAGCTTGACCCGCCAGGTAAAGAAGAGAATAAGGCTGAAGCAAGACAGAGGCTTCTTGATATCAGAAGTGAGATTCTTGCCGGCAAAAGCTTCAATGTCCTGGCGGTAATGTATTCAGAAGATCCCGGAACCGCAAGGAACGGAGGCGAACTGGGTTATTCTGTCAGGGGTGCGTTTGAAAAGGCATACGCAGATGCAGCATTCAGCCTGACAAAAAATACAGTATCGAGAATTGTTGAGACAAGATATGGATTCCATATCATTCAGCTGATCGACCGCAAAGGTGACATGATAAATACACGGCATATTCTGATTAAACCCAAAGTGAAACCTGATCAGGTTACCAGAGCAATTTCCAAACTCGACAGTCTGGCAAACCTGATAAGGAAGGATAGTATCACCTTTGAAACTACAGCAAAAATCTATTCAAGTCATAAAGACAGCAGAATAAACGGGGGGAAATTAGTAAGTACCAATCCTTCTGAACGGATCACATGGTTCACCCTTGATGAACTGAATCCTGAAATGTACGTAAAAGTCAGAGACATGAAACAGGGTGAAATATCAGAAGCCTTCAGAACTTCAGATGACGACGGGAATGTTGTATTCAGGATAGTACGGCTGGATAATGAAATCCCTGCCCACAGGGCAAACATGAAAGACGATTATGAGATCCTCTGGACAGCCGCGCTGAGAGAACAGCGTTCCAAAGCATATGATAAGTGGATCGATGAGAAGATTGAGAGCACCTATATTAGAATCAGCGATGAGTTTAAATCATGCGATTTTCTGAAAAAAGGATGGCTGAAATAAAATATATCAGGTGTTCCGGAAACTATAAGTATTTCTTCTTATTGCTGATATGCCTGGTAATTACCTCTGTATCAATATCCCAGGATACCGAACCTCAAAAAAAGAAGAGCAAGAAAATTGAAATTCTGCATGCTGACCTATGGCAGGTTGATGAAACAATCGATAAAGACCTGCAGCAGCTCCTTGGTAATGTTGCCCTTAAACATAAGGAGGTTTGGATGAATTGTGACAGTGCACACTATTATCAGAAAAAGAACCAGGTAAAAGCATACGGAAGAATCCATATTCAACAGGGCGATACACTTCATCTTTATGGAAATTACCTTTATTATGACGGAGAGACGGAATTTGCATTCGTCGAAGGCAATGTTGAACTAATTGATAAAGAGACACATCTGTTTACATCCGCTGTCACATACGACTTTGTGACTGACATTGCACATTATAACAATCACGGCAGGATTATCAACGGAGATAACACACTGACAAGCAGAATCGGTACCTATCATGCCACACAGTATCTTTATCATTTCAAGGACAGTGTTAAAATTGTCAATCCTGATTATATTATGACGGCTGATACGATGGATTACAATACCGAATCGGAAACTGCTCTGTTTACAGGTCCCTCAGAATTGGTCGGCGACAGCCTCTATCTATACTGTGAAAGAGGATGGTATGACACTAAGAACAACGTAACAAGCATCTGGGAGAATGCCCTTATTGACAATAAACAACAGATCATAAAAGGAGACTCGCTTTATTATGAAGATAATACAGGGTTTGGTGAGTCTTTCAGAAATATAAGTATTACCGACACTACTGACAATATTATTGTGAAGGGACATTATGCCTGGTACTATAAAGAACCTGAAAAATTCATGGTTACTGACAGTGCCGTTTTTATCCAGGTCTCCGGAAGGGATTCACTCTTTCTTCACGCTGATACAATAAGTACAACATCATCGGTAGCCGATACATCAGGTACAGGATTCAGGACCATGAAAGCATATTATAAATGCCGCGTTTTCAGTAATGACATGCAGGCGAAATGTGATTCTCTCTCCTACTCTTTCAGGGATTCTGTAATAAGACTTTATACAAGCCCTATATTATGGTCGGAGGAAAATCAGCTGACATCCGACTCCATGGCCGTTTTCACAAAAAACCGCAAAGCAGACAGGTTGGAGCTGTATAATATGGCATTCGTTACAAGCCAGGTAGATACGATGCGATACAACCAGATAAAGGGAAGATCGCTCATCGGTTATTTCAAAGACAATGAGTTATACAAAATAGTTATTACCGGCAATGGGGAGTCGATATACTATCTTCTTGACAATGATGAACTTTCTGGTGTGAACAGGGCTGAATGCTCAAATATTGAAATATATATAGATAATGGAAAAATAACTGAGATCCATGAACTGCAGGAACCCGAAGGGGTAATAGATCCGCCTTCAGACCTGCCTGGTGATAATCCGCGCCTCGACGGATTTAACTGGTTTGACACTCTGAGACCTAAACAAATATCCGATATTTTCAAATAACACCTGCCTGAAACGAAATTTTAATTCTATTAGTCCCCTTTTTCAATATTCGTCTTCGTTGAAAAAAAAGTCGTCTTTGCTGGGATAATCGGGCCAGATATCTTCAATACTCTCGTAAATATCACCCTCATCCTCTATTTCCTGTAAATTTTCGATAACTTCCATCGGAGCACCTGACCTGATTGCGAAATCTATCAACTCATCCTTGGTTGCAGGCCATGGAGCATCTTCGAGTTTTGATGCCAATTCAAGTGTCCAATACATCGTCTGCTTCTATAATTTAGTTTTTTTGAGGTTTGCAAATATAAATATTATTTTAGATAAAAAACAACCGCTTTTTTATAGATTTTCAATCCTTCAGATGGACCATTTAATTTCCTCATTATCAAGCTCTAAATTGATTCTTCGGCTTAATACATATAGATAATCTGACAGACGGTTAAGGAATCTTATAATTAATTCAGGGATTATTTCTTTTTCACTGGCCTCTATCACTCTTCTTTCAGCCCTGCGGCAGACACACCTGGCTATATGGCAATAAGATGCCAGAATATTACCACCGGGCAGAATGAAACTATTTAGAGGTTCAAGTCCTTCCTCAGTCTTATCAATCTCATTTTCAATGATCCTGACACAATCCGGTTCGGGATGATATTTACTCTCTTCTGCTTTTGCCGGATCAGAAGCAATGGTAGCAGCAGCTCTCATCAGTTGATCCTGCACATATTTCAGGAAATCCTTACGATCATTGTTTTCCCGGTGATCAGCTAAAAGCCCTATCCATGAGATGAGCTCGTCAACAGTACCATATGCCTCAACGCGAATATGGTATTTTGGGACTCTTTCACCACCCGCCAATGAGGTGGTGCCATCATCGCCTGTACGGGTATATATTTTCATAACCTGGAAATAAAAGATTATCCAGCCATCCTGTAAAGAGCAAAGGTATCAGGCTGGTTTATATTTTTCGTTTGGAATATCCTCGGCTACCTCTCCGTCGAAAAGTCTTATTATACGTGCAGCATGTCTGGCAATATCTCCCTCGTGTGTGACCACGATAACCGTGTTGCCATTTCTGTGTATATCATCCAGAAGGTCCATGATATCTATCGAGGTCTTGCTGTCAAGGTTTCCGGTAGGTTCATCCGCCAATATTATGGAAGGGTTGTTAACCAGAGCCCTGGCTATTGCGACACGCTGTCTTTGTCCGCCGGAAAGCTCATTTGGTTTATGGGTCATCCTGTCACCAAGCCCTACATGGTTCATGGTTTCAATAGCCATTTTTTCACGCTCTGCCTTTTGGATTCCGGCGTATATCAACGGCAGTGTGACATTTTCCAGCGCTGTATATCTGGGAAGAAGGTTAAAAGTCTGAAAAACAAATCCTATCTCTTTATTACGTATCTCAGCAAGGAAATCATCATCCATCTTACTGACATCGGTTCCGTTGAGTATATAGGATCCGCTGGTTGGCGTGTCAAGACAGCCAAGCAGGTTCATAAGAGTTGATTTACCTGACCCTGAGGGACCCATAATTGCCACATATTCATTCTTTTTGATATTTAATGTTACCGATCTCAAAGCTCTGACAATTACTGTTCCAATCTGGTAGTTCTTTACAATATTATGTATCTCAATTACTGTGTCCATTTCCTTTTGAATTTGAATTTCCGAAATTAGATTAATTTAGTTAAATACGAAATTTTAGTGTCTTAATTTTTGTTAATACTTTATCACATAGTTGTAATGATTCATTCCCCCCCTGAAAAAGACGAGACCCATCCTGTAAATATCCAATGTAAGAGTGACCTTTTCATGTTTCTTTATAAGTGTCCATGCCTCTTCCATTTCATATGAACTGTGTATGTCATCGATTATTATCACTGTATTTCTATCAGAAATATCCGCTATCTCTTCGAAATACTTTAAAGTGGGTTCTGCCCTGTGGTTACCGTCGATAAATACGAGACCAGGTTTTACAGATTTTCTGCAGAGTTCAGGTATTTTATCATCGAACGATCCGCAAATAAGGTTTATATTGTGTATCCCGGCTTTCTGAAAGTTCTCATATGCAATTTCAGCAGCGGAGGGGCATCCTTCGATTGTATATACCGTCGATTCGGGGCATGCAGTTGCCAGGTACAATGTACTTATACCCAATGATGTTCCGAGCTCTAAAATGTCAGGTTTTCCAAACTCTGATGCCATGTTTGACAATAACCTGCCATATTTCCGGGGTACTGCTGAATATGCTGCAATATCTGACACTCTTCTTATACTGCCTTTCATTCTGGATGATCCTCCTCCAAGATCCTGAACTGAAATGATCCTGTCGTCGGAAATATTCTTCTTTCTTATATTCTCAATCTTTAAGACAATATCCTGGTCAATTTTATTCCGCATGATGCGCGATACCAGGTCGAAAACAAAAGGGCTGTGGATACCATGCCCTTTCCGGTGCCCAGAAAATATAAGATAGCTCAGATATTTTATCCTGAAAAAAAACATCTTCGTTCAGATAATATATTTTAGGTAAGGTGTGCAAAAATAAGTATTTTAGGTCATCTTTTGAATTGTATAAATCATTAATGAAAAAGCCCTTGTACCTGATTTTTAAAAATTGCGGAATTCAAATCACTTACATTTAAAAATGTACGAATTTCTCGATACTGATATAAAATACCTTCCCGGTGTCGGTCCCAAAAGAGCTGAGCTGCTCAATAAGGAGCTGAACATCGTCACATATAATGATCTCCTGTATTATTTTCCATATAAATATATCGACAGGACGAGGTTTTACAAGATTTCCGAGCTCGATCCCGATTTGCCGTATGTTCAGGTAAAGGGTATGATAAGGGGATATTATACGGAAGGGCACAAAGCCGGGAAAAGGCTTGTTGCTGATTTCGGTGATGATACGGGTACAATAAAACTTGTGTGGTTTAAAGGAAGTAAATGGATAACAGGCAATTATATCCCGGGTGTTGAATATATCGTTTTTGGCAAGCCCGGTGTTTTTAACGGCATGATCAACATAATCCACCCTGAGATTGAAGCATCAGGAAAGGTTGCTGAGAGAATTAGTTCTGCACTTCAGGCACAATACAGCACCACTGAAAAGCTCAAAAACCATTTTTTAACCTCGAAAGCTGTCAGCAAGCTCATGGGAAATCTTTTCAGGCAGATGACATTCACCCTGCCTGAAACACTGCCAGCAGGCATTGTCTCAAAATATAAGTTGATGGGTCTTCATCAGGCCCTGCAGAAGATACATTTCCCTTCTGGTCCGGGTGAACTTGAAAAAGCCAGGTATCGCCTGAAATTCGAGGAACTCTTTTATATCCAGCTTAATCTGCTAAGGTATAAGTACAAACGCTCTCAGAAATTCAAGGGTTTTGTTTTTTCAAGCGTTGGGGAAAATTTCAATAATTTCTATTTCAACAATCTCCCTTTTTCACTTACCGGCGCGCAGAAAAGAGTCATGAAAGAGATCCGTAAAGATCTGGGTTCCGGAAAACAGATGAACAGGCTTCTCCAGGGTGATGTTGGAAGCGGAAAAACCCTTGTTGCCCTGATGAGCATGCTTATAGCCATAGATAACGGTTACCAGGCGTGCATCATGGCTCCGACAGAGATCCTTGCCGGTCAGCATTATGAGACAATCACAAAAATGCTTGAAGGCATCAACTTAAAGATCAGGCTTTTAACAGGTTCCTCAAAAAAGTCTTTACGAAAGGATATCAGCGAATCGCTGCTCGACAGATCACTAAATATACTTATAGGCACCCATGCTCTTATTGAAGAAAATGTAAAATTCGCCAACCTTGGACTGGTAATTATTGATGAGCAGCACAGGTTCGGTGTTGAACAGAGAGCCCGGCTCTGGGGAAAAAGCCTTAATCCGCCGCATGTGCTTGTTATGACAGCCACTCCTATACCCAGAACACTGGCAATGACTCTTTATGGTGATCTTGATGTTTCAATTATCAACGAGCTTCCCCCCGGCAGGATACCGATAAAAACAATGCATTTTTTTGACTCTGAAAGAAATAAGGTTTTCGGTTTCCTGCGCCGGCAGAAAGCAGAAGGCCGTCAGATATATATAGTATATCCGTTAATCAAGGAATCCGAGACCATGGATTATAAGGATCTTGAAGATGGTTGGGACACAATTTCAAGGGAGTTTCCGCCGCCTCAGTACTGCATAAGCGTGGTGCATGGGAGAATGACCCCGGCAATAAAGGAAGAATCTATGAGACTCTTCAGGGATGGACATGCTCATTTCCTTATTGCTACAACGGTTATAGAGGTGGGAGTTGATATTCCCAATGCTTCCGTTATGGTAATAGAGAGCGCTGAACGATTCGGACTTTCACAGCTTCACCAGCTCAGGGGCCGTGTGGGCAGAGGTGCCGATCAGTCATATTGTATCCTGATGAGCTCTCAGAAACTCTCAAAAGAAGCCGCAAGAAGAATAGAGATCATGATAAGTACAAATGATGGTTTCGAGATCGCTGAAACAGATCTTCAGCTCAGGGGCCCCGGTGATATCGAAGGAACAATGCAGAGCGGTATCCCATTCGATCTTAAGATATCTGACCTTTCAAAAGATGGACAGCTGATTGAATATGTGCGTAACATTGCAGAAGATATTCTCAACAAGGATCCTCTTCTTGAACAAGATCAGAATCTTATTCTTTCAGCAGGACTGAAACGTTTGTTCAGTAAAAGGCAATCGTGGAGCAACATAAGTTGAAAAGGCTTATTTAAAATAATTATAAATAATAAAAGCATCATAAATGCTGATAAAAAGCATTACAAGATTTTTATAGTAATTATAATTTTGCCACTTAGTTTCCTGATTACCAAAAACCATGTCTGATAAATTTGAAAGCATTGAACACGAAGGCATAGTGCAGAAATCAGATAATAATTCTGTTGCAGTCAGCATAATATCATCGGCAGCATGCGCTGGATGCCATGCTGAAGGGATCTGTTCACTTTCAGGACGGGAAGAGAAAATTGTTGAAATACCCGGTATTTATCAGGTACATCCGGGTGAAAGTGTGACAATCCAGATGAAACAATCGTCAGGACATATTGCTGTGTTCCTTGGTTATGTAATGCCCCTGATCCTTTTAATGGCTGTACTGATAATCCTTATATCTCTTTCAGTACCCGAGTTAACAGCAGGTCTTGGAGCACTGGCTGTACTGATCCCTTATTACCTGATTCTATATATTTTCAGAAACAGGATAGGCAGGAAATTTATATTTACGTTAAAAGCCTGAATTAATGAGTATTACAGTTCTCATAACGATCATAAGTCTGAGTCTGCTTGCCCTGCTGGCAGCAGTAATACTTTATTTTATAGCTCAGAAATTCAAGGTCATAGAGGATCCCAGAATTGACGAGGTTCAGGCTGTTCTCCCTGGTGCAAATTGCGGAGCGTGCGGTTTTGCCGGGTGCCGCAATTTTGCAGAGGCTCTCGTTAAAGCCGAGACCTTTGAAGGTTTAAATTGTCCTGTGGGCGGTGCAACTGTTATGGAAGAAGCTGCTAAGATCCTGGGGAAAGAAGCCCTTGCCGTTGAACCGCTTGTTGCAGTTCTTTTATGTAACGGGACCCCGGAGTTTCGTCCTCATACTACCAGGTATGACGGTGTTCCTGATTGCAGGATTGCACATAGTCTCTACACCGGAGAAACAGATTGCAGCTATGGCTGCCTGGGATACGGCGATTGCGTCAGGGCCTGTACATTCGATGCAATGTTCATGAATGATGAAACCGGATTACCGGTCATCATCGATGATAAATGTGTAGCATGCGGAGCCTGTGTAAAAGCATGCCCGAAAAATATTATCGAGCTCCGGAAAAAGGCTAAGAAAGACCGCAAAATTTATGTGGCATGCTCTAACTGCGATAAGGGAGGACCGGCAAGAAGAGCCTGCAAGGTCGCCTGCATAGCCTGCAATAAATGCTTCATAGTATGTAAGTTCGATGCCATTACAATCGAAAATAACCTTGCATATATTGATGCCACTAAATGTACATTCTGCAGGAAGTGTGTTGAAGAATGTCCTACAGGTTCTATTCTCGAACTTAATTTTCCCCCG
>Ga0114918_10002439_pt1 | contig 16664 bp, 16 predicted proteins | sample LantaG_FD_87015 | JGI IMG/M metagenome (GOLD analysis project Ga0114918, IMG submission 87015) | Deep subsurface microbial communities from Baltic Sea to uncover new lineages of life (NeLLi) - Landsort_02402 metaG | ecosystem: Environmental > Aquatic > Marine > Oceanic > Sediment | place... | reverse complement strand
TAATTCCTACACAATACGCAGTTAAAACCTATGTAGATAATAATGCTGGAACATCCGGAAGCAGTGGTGTGTCCGGTACGAGTGGTTCATCAGGCAGTTCAGGAGATACTGGAACTTCTGGAAGCTCAGGATCAAGTGGAACATCAGGAGATACTGGTTCAAGTGGATCATCTGGTACTTCAGGTATTAATGGAACAAGTGGTTCATCTGGAAGTTCAGGATCAAGTGGTATATCGGGAAGTAGTGGAAGTTCAGGAACAAGCGGTACAAATGGTACATCTGGATCATCAGGAGTATCAGCTATCGCTGGAGCTTTTATCCACACACAATCAGTTGCTGCAACAACTTGGACTGTATATCATAATTTAGGATATAAATATGTAAATGTTGAGGTAGTAAATGATAGCGATGAATCGTGGGCAGGTAGATGGACATCTCCAATAATTACATTTGTTAGCACGAATACCCTTACTATAGAATTCGATTCAGCAGTAACAGGATATGCTGCTGTAACAAGTGGTGGTGGACCAAGCGGTTCAGGTACATCTGGATCTTCTGGTAGCTCAGGCTCAAGTGGTTCATCAGGTTCAAGTGGAAGTTCTGGTAGCTCAGGCTCAAGTGGAACATCTGGTATAAATTATATAACTAGTGAAGGGAGTAGTAATTATTTATTAGCAGGAAATCTTAGATTCAATGCTGCCGGTGGATATCTCCAACATAACCAGTCATCTCCAGCAGGTACTGTAGTTCTTGGATATAATGGTTATTTCTATGCCACCAGAGTATATAATTCATACTACAATGATATAGCTGACTTTCAACCTCTTGCTGATGCTCCTATATTTGGTATATGTTATTATCAACATCAAGAAGGTGCAAAAATTTGTACCAAGAAATGTCAAGCAGGCATAATGGGAATTGCCAGTGATACTTTTGGTTATGGATTAGGAACTAGAAATCAAAAAGTAGGAAAACAACCACCTATGATTCCCATTGCAGTTGCAGGATGGGTATTAGCTTATGTAGATAAAGAATATGAAATAGGAACTGCTTTAACAAATAGTAAAAATGGTATATTAACGAAAATGACATTTTTACAAAAGTTAAAGTATCCAGAAAGATTAATTGCTACGTATAAGGGAAAAGAAACTTCAAAATCATGGGGCCCAGAAGGAGATAAAGTCTTTGTAGATGGAAGACATTGGGTTAGGGTAAGATAATGGCTCAACAAACATGGACTGATCCTACATTATCAACTTCTATAAAAGTTAAAGCAGTTCACTTTGCTGAATTGCAAGATGCTATTAATGCATGGGAATCTGCTTATGGAATAACAAATACAACATGGATTCAAGACCCACCTACTACTTCATTACCAGTAAGATATATAACTGTTACTGAAATGCAAGATGCTATGGACGCTATTGATGTTCTTTTAGGTGATAAATATTCATGGACATGGACTGGACCAACTCCTGGTTCATCAACAGGCAATATTGTAAACGAAGATTTTGCAGATATAAGTGATTGGTTAGACCTAGATGTAGTTAATGGGATATCAACACAAGTAACTTTTGGTGGTGTATCATGTCTTAAATTAGATAGTGGTGCAGCTGCTGCAGGAACTTATGCTAGAAGACGTAAAACTAATAACACTCCTACTAGGCCAGATGTATTTACTTTTTATCTTAAATTATATCATTCAGCATTAGGAACACTTGGCGGAGCTGATCATTTTCGAGCTTACTTTTCTGGAGATGAAAAATATTTTCATTTTACTCTTAGTACAAACGGGCTTCAGGTATATGATCTTTCTTCTGGTTGGCAATTAGTTGGGTCTGCTGGATTAGTTGAAATTGGAGAATGGCAAGAATGGGAGTTTGCTGTTGATCAATCTTCTGGTGTAGATTTATGTGAAGTTTGGTTAAAAGATACTACTAATACATCAGGACAATGGTTAAAGGTAGGAACTAGAATAAAATGTGGTTATTATTATGCTGCAGCTACTCCTCAATATGTATATTTAGATCAAGTAGGAATTACAACTAGTAATAGAATTACTTATGTTGATACATGTATGTCCTCAACCGGAGGAGAAAAGATAGTTGGGGGGTCCGCAGCAAATCACATAGATCAAATTCGTTCTAGAGTAAATACTATACAAAGCGCAGACTGTTATCTCTGTTATAATACTTGTGATACATATACAGCTTGCACAACTTGTCACTCTACATGTTATACTTATACCTGTAATACATGTTATAGTACTTGTCATGTATATACTTGTAATTGGTGTAATAATAGTTGCTATAATCAAACTTGCATTGTTTGTTATAATACTTGCTACGACACATATCTTAAAGGAGGCTGTGATATATGCTGGAGTACCTGTTATAGTTATACTTGTCCTGCCTGTAATAATTCTTGTTATATTACATTATCTTGTACTACCTGTAACGCTACATGTTATACTACATTATCCTGTTCAACTTGTAATGCTACGTGTTATTCTACTTTTGTATGTACTGCTTGCTATACTGTTGCAAATCTTTATCCATGGACATAAATGAAAAGACTAAAAAATTTTGAAATTTGAAAGGAACACAATGAATACTTTATTTATACAATTTTATTCTGTAGATCAAACTGGACCCAAATTTCTTTGGTCAGTAGAGAATAATACACATGAGCATACAACACATAAATCTATGCTTCTTGGTAATGGCTTGTCTCATGTTTTAAACGTTTGTAAAAGCATAGGAGACGTAATATGGGTAAGATATGATTTGGAGGGGACATTAGATGAAATTATTGAGAAGAATAAGCCAGATATTGATTTGCCTTTTACCAATGGGGAGGTGTATATTTCCGCTATGTTCGTGTCTCATATGTACTATGCCTACAGACTTGCGAAGAGATATACTGATGTCCAATTTTATGTTGGCGGGTCAGCCGTTGGATTTACTTTAATTGAAGAACATAATAAATTATTACCAAATCTTCATTTTACTAGACAACATTGTTGGGAAGTAATTAAATCAGATATAAAACCAAAATGGGGAATCGATTTTCCTTCTACTGATGAAAAAATTAAAGGTATAGTATTGGGATACCCAACTGATAGTGGATGTTATTGGAATAAGTGTATTTTTTGTGGGTATAAACCATCTATTAAAACATCTAAAGACTATTGGGAAACAGACTTTTTAGATTCAATTCCATCCAGCAGTTGTCCCTTTGTTATAGTTCATTACAATTGCCCATCAACTCATGTAGAAGTTTTTGATAGATTTCCAGATATGTGTAATAGAGAAGATAATTTATATTATTCTATTTTTATGAGAGCAGATAAAAATGTAATTCAAAAGTTAAAAGAAATTCTTCCTAAATGTAAAAATAAGAACAAATTACTAATATTTGTAGGATTAGAATTCCCATCAAATAGAATGTTGAATTATTTTAATAAGGGAATTTCTTTAGAAAATTATTTAGAACTTCATAAACTATTAGTATCTTATGATATGTTTACAAGCTCAACAGTTCTTATGGGATGGGATAATTTAATAGAAAATGATGTAGATGAAGCTAAACAATTTATTTCTCAATTAGATCATAAATTACATTTATCTATTAGGCCTATAACAGTTTTAGCATCTAGCCAGTTACATAACGGAACTTATTTCAATAATAGTAAGCATAGAAAAGTTTATAACGGTCCTTTTTATATTGGTTTTGCTCCTATATTAGACGAGAAACAACTTGAACTCAACAAAAAGATAGTTGATTTATTTTTTAATCAACCAATATATAGAATTGCGGATACATATTCTGGTGGTATGCTTGGTAAGTTATCACCTTACTGGAATCATAATGGGGTATAATATGAAAGTAACTTATTTAGACATACAGTTGGGTCAATTCTGATGTTAAAATATTAGAAGATGAAGGAATGCTTGAGGATCTATGGAGAGATTAAAATGACAATAAGATTATCAAACTACTCTGAAATAAGAGATCTAGTAAAGCAATTAAAAATATCGAACCAAATTATAGGAAAAATTCCTTTGGGTTTTCAAAATACAACCCCTCATGTTCATAGTGGTCATATACAATTAGCACAAGCAATAAAAAATAAAGTTGATGTAACAATTTTAGTAATACAAGATATAACTACTAATTTTTCTTATATAGGAAAAGGAACGTGGCCAACCGAATCTATTCTTAATAGTCCAAATATTTTGTTAGATATTGAAAAAATGGAGGTAGAATGTAATTTTGATTACACAATAATGATTCCGTGGGATTCAAATTTTGCTTTAAAATCGCGTAATACTTTAAATTCTATAGATTATTCAAATGTGAAGTCAGAAGAACAAAAATTTTTTGATTTAGTAGAACCTGTGATTAGACAAATTTCATATCTATACGGAATAAATTTGATTTCATTTTTTTCAAAAAAAGATATACCTTTTGTATATAATTTAAGACAAGTGATAAATTTTTACAGGAAAAATAATATTGATTTTGTTCCTAAAAATGCCGATATTACTATCACAGATCAGCAGTCAAAATTAATAGCAGCTCCATTTTTTAGAGATATGAATGGATTTCTTCCAAACGTTAATATTGTAGATGGAACATCTTTAATTTCTTTAAGAACAGAACTAAAGGATATAATTCATAATGATACAACGAGTGCTAATCCATATGAATTAACAAAAAAATTGAGCAATTTTTTGCCGAGTGAATATACTGTTGGTATAATGGGATGGGATATAAATCTTATGAAATATACTAATGATTATTTTCCAGATAAAGGTTATATGGAAATAACATTTTTTAAACTTGATGATCCTTCATTCATTCCTCGTAAAGAAATTAAATTTTTTGGAATGGATGAAACTAAATGGACTAATATATCTACAATGGAGGATATAGAAGAGCCTACAAAAGAAACTATTTTAAAAGAATCTTTAGTGTATTTTGATAAAATCGTTAAAATATCTTGAAGGAGCTAAAAATGGAATGTAAAACTATTGAATCTTGGAAGACAGAACAAAACAGTTTAGTAGAAAGTAATCGTCTTAAAATGCTAAAACTTATGAAAGACAATCCGGATAATAAAAGAGAAGGATTGGGAGAATGGAAAAACTTTCCACAGTTTTGGATTGTTCCTTTTTTAACATGGAGATGTACAAGACGCTGTTCTTATTGTTATACAGCAGAGCAAGGAAAACAGAGCGGTGATATGTCTCCAGAATTATTTTCTAGATTTAAAGATTGGTGTGTAGAAGTTTATAATGAACAAGAGTGGAAAGTATTAACTGTTGTTTGGCTTGGTGGAGAACCTCTTTTAATCACAGATAAGATTTCTGAAACAATGAAACATATTAATTCTCACACACCAGGAGTTGTTGGAAATCTATTTACAAATGCTGATTTAATTGATTCAGTAAATTGGGATCATCTTGCTGAAATTCATTGGATTAATGTTAATATAAGTGACACACCTTTAGAAGAAATAGAAAGAAGATTTAATGTGATGAGAAAATATGGAAGTTTTTATAATCATACTCTAGTATCTACTCTTGACTACTTTAATTTAGATAGAATTGAAAATATTACAAGATTTTTTCTAGAAAATGATTTGAGACCAAGAATATATAGACAGTTATTTCTTGGTAATGATTTAAAATATAAAAAATTATTGTTAAAGAAACTTCATGTTATGTGTGATATAATGGAAAGTTATGAAGCAAAGGGATATAAAATGAGAGTTGGTTTTATACTTGATGCTGTTATACCACATTGGTCTATTGATAACAGCCCATATTTATGTGGAAAAAGTGTTATTACAGTTCATCCTGATGGAAAGATTGGACCATGTATTAGAAACATGGACTCCCCATTCGGAGACTTATATACTCAAAATCCTGTTAAAAGTTTAAGAGAAAAATGTTCTCATTTTAAATGGAACTTGAAAAGAGAATTACCAGATAAATGTAATGAATGTGAGAGTCTCCAGTCATGTCAAGGCGGCTGTCCAAATGATAAAATTATAAATAATACTTGTGAAACTGATCCTTTTTGTGAAGTTCATAAAGAAATATTTCCAAGATTAAAAGCTCTAGCAGGAAATAAAACAGCTCCTTTTAATGTAGGAAATCCAAACAAAAAAATAACAGGAGTGAATATATGAATATTTTGCCAGTTGCTTGTACTTTAGATGTTACAGAAGAATGTAATTTAAGATGTGACTATTGTTTTACTCACACTAAAAGTCATAAAAAAAGGACCTTAGATTTCAAGTTGGGTTGTGATATTATAAAATGGATGCTTAATGAAGTTTCTCCGAAAGAGCCTATGATAAATATATCTTATTGGGGAGGAGAACCTTTATTAGAATGGGATATGTGTAAAGAGCTTACTTATTATGCAGAAAATATAGCAAGTGAAAAAGGATTTTATGACAATATACAATTTGGCGGAACTACAAATGGTATTCTTTATACTCCAGATAAAGTAGAATGGTGTATAGAACATAAATCATTATTTTTAGTTTCATTAGATGGAATACAGCCAGCTCATGATTTTCATCGAAAGCTACCAACTGGAAAGGGATCTTGGAAACTAGTAGATAAAAATATTAGGGAAGCAATTAAAATTGCACCGTACCAAAAAATAAGATTCTCATTCAGTGCTGATACAGTAAAATATTTATCAGAATCTATAAAATATTTTACAGAAGACCTTAGTATATATGATACAGCATTTTCAGCAGTATTTGAATCTAATTGGGATGAAGCCGCTTTAGCAACAATGGAAGAACAATTAGAGATAGTAATAGACTATATGATTAAACGGCATAAAGAAGGAAATCCAATAATTGTAAAACATTTAAATGATGAAGCATGTTTTAAACACAATGGTTTATCAGCTGAGAATCCTTGTGGAGCAGGTTCTGGTTATTCTGGTTGGTCTGTGGATGGATTTCAATATCCTTGTCATAGATTTAATAAACATGGTCTTTCAACTAAAGAAAGAGAAGAATCAAAAGTTACTATAGGTAGAATGCTAAATGAAAAATATATAGAACTTCATCCTGACTGGCGAAAACAATTTTATCAGTTTAAAGACAACCCACCAGAAAAATGTATAGCATGCTCCATTTATAGATTCTCTGGTTGTAATGGTGGATGCTATGGAGTAAATTTTGATATGACTGGTGATTTATACGAACCACCAGAAAATGTATGTAACTATAATAAACTTATAAACAAAATGGGATTATTATTAAGAGAAAAAGCAGAAAAAGAAAAAATAATTATTCCTATGTCAGGATGGAATGCTCCTGTTCAGAATGAAACTCATAATATTGGATGTGTTTGTTATAATATGTGTTATGCAGAAGGAACTAAAGAAGAAATAATCCATATTGATAGGCGAAATGATACGACATGTATGTGTTATCAAACACAATATATGAGTAGTAAAGAAGAGAAAAATTCCAGAACAATACAAATGTTAGATAGTGAGAATGAATTAAAGAAAAGATTTTTAGATTTAAGCAAAAGAATACTACAAACAAAAGATGTAGAAAAATCAGAAGAACAAGTTAAAATGGAACTTGATATTATTCAAAAGACAATAGATATTATCTAATAAGGAGAAATTATTATGGGAGTTATTGCAATAGCAATTAAAAAATCAGTAGTACCAGTAGTCTATGAATATATAGATGATTCATCTTATGATCATCAATTTACAGCTGAAGGGGAAGGAACTATTGAGCTAAATGAAAATTCTAGAATCGGAACTGCGACTTTAAAATTTGATGATGGTTTTGAAAAACTAACATCTCCAGCAAGAGCTATTTGGAATTTAGGCCAAACATTTACAATTGATATGTGGGTAAGAGCTGATCCACAATTCAAAAGCGACATTGTTACAAATGGTGGAGCAAGATTTGTAAGTAATTACCAAGAGCAAGTTGTTGGAGAAACTACTGAATATGAAGGATACGAAGTTGGAGTTGATGCTGCTGGACGTTTAACAGGATGGTATTATCACGGAGATAATGTATATAATAACACTGGTCCTGGTAGTGATATATTTGATGGTGCATGGCATCATGTAGCTTTTCAAAGTTCGGTTGATGGTGAAAATCAGACGTTGACACTGTTTTTAGATGGAGTAGTTGATTCTTTCTATGCATTTGGAGGAGGGTCTGCCCATGATACCGTTACACTGAATTCATTTACTATAGGAGCACGAGCAAGTAGTAGTAGCGATATGCCTTTTATAAATGTAACAATTGATGAACTTGAAATAATAGATGGAGTTGCTAAATTTACAGCTCCATTTACACCACCTACAGTAGCAAATACATCAACAGCAAATCATCTATTACTAATGCATTTTGATTCTAATACTCCTGCCCCAACTGTTTGGTATGATTTAACAGACGACACATATTTTGATGGAGATGGATCAGGTGCTACTTGGGATGGAAGCAAATGGAGTAAAGGGGTTAGTGATATTGAATTAGAAGCAATTGATAGTTGGTTTGAGAATTTTAAACCTAAACAAGTTAAAATAACAGGAACAATAAGTGCAGGTTCAACTATTCATATAACGAATGGTATTAAAGATTTTAATATTGCTACAGGGAATGCAGCCACATCTGTAATTATGCAATTAACTTATAATATAGACAAGGATGATTTTGTATGGCTTCAGTTGCCAGGTTTTTTAACTATTACGGGTATCTTTTTTGATGCTTGGCCAAGAGATCCTACAAATTAATAATGAAAATAGTAATGTTTAGTGGAGGAATGGACTCTACATATCTATCTTGGAAATTATTAATGGACAAGACAGAAGAAGTTCACCTTCACTATGTTTCAATAAGAAATGATGCTGAATCCATTTGGAAAAAAGAAGATATAGCAACTGAAAAAATAATTGAATATTTCAAACTTTGTAAATTTGATTTTAAATATTCAAAATCTAAATTTGAATTTTTTGGACAAGCTAATGTTGGTTTTGATAGTGATCTTTTATTAGTAGTTGCCCAAAAATTAGCTCAAAATTCATATGGTAATACTATTGAAGTATTACTTGGTTGGAATCCTTATGACATGCAAAGGCCATTAATAATAGATAGATCTAATCGTCATGTTACGGAAAATATATGGAAAGCTTTAGTAGAAAGTAATACAAATAGAAAACGCATAAATAAAGTGTTACAATTTCCATTAATAGAACAAAATATTACAAAAGATATAATGGTTAAAGAAATGCCACAAGAATTAATAGATCTCACATGGAGTTGTAGACATGATAATGAAATTCCTTGTGGAAAATGTAATGCTTGTATCGAGCGTGATGAATTAATTAAGAACCATTAAAACTCGGTCTCGTAAGAGATGGTTTATTTATATAAACGGAGGAAGTAAAATGGCAAAATTTAGACAAGGGGATCTTGTTCTTCAAGCAACACAAAAAGTAGTTCAAGGTTCTATTAATGTAATTGATGAAAATGGAGTTGGTCTATTTTCGTCCCTTCAATTACCCACCGGTGCAACAATTATAGAGTTTTCAACTGATGTGACATTAAATGATGACTCTGATACGGTAGTATCTACTGAAAAGGCAGTTAAAACATATGTTGATACAAAAATAGGAACTATTCAAGCAAATAAAATTTTTCAAGCTGATTCATATGTAGAAGTTGCTGATACTACAAGTATGGAAAGTGGAGAAGTGTATGTAGTAATTGATGGAGTTGAAGTTGGTTACTTTAGTGATACCTGGTCTCAAATTGGACCTACTGCTGCAGCAAATATAGGAATAGGATCAAGCAGCTGTTGGATTCGTGTTGATGGTTCTGAACCGAGATTAAAATTAGCAGATACAACTCAAATGCTTGGAGATGATACAGATACATATATATATGTTGCCCAAGATACAAATAGAATTTCATTCAATACAGGTGGAGGTGTTGTAGCTTATTTTGATGCTAATGGTTTAACTATAGATGTTGGTAGTATAAAATTAATAGCTGGAGCAACTATAAATGAATTCTCAACTGATGTAACATTAGCTGGTGATAGCAATACTGCAGTTCCAACTGAGAAAGCTGTTAAAACATACATTGATACAAAAGTTCCTTCTGGTGGAAGTGGTGATGATGGATATTATGCATATTGGAACGATACTGCTAAAGGATATTATACAACACATTCAAAAATTGTTAATAATGGAGATGCTGTAGATTTCTATCATTCTACTTATAAAGTAATGTCTACTTATTCAAGTATTGGGGCCCAACAAGCTGGAATTGATATATACTCTACTACTCCTAGTAACTATACAACATTAATGCATGATAGTGATAACAATACTTTCTTTATTTATAATAAAGGGCTTGATGATTATATACAATTTGCAGGAATAAGTTCTACTACTGGCTATAAAGTAATGGCACAATTTAATCCTAATGCTGCTGTATCATTATGTTATAATGGATCTATAGTAGCACAAACAACTGCAAATGGTATCACTGGAGCGGTTTGGGGTTAAGTGGAATAATAATTAGAACAAAATATAAAAATGAAAGGGGAATTTTATAAAAATGAAAAAACGTGATTTATTGAAATTAAATGGAGCATTAACATCAATCGAAGGTAGACCTTTTTCTGTAAAGTTTAGTTATTTTATTGCTAAAAACAAAGTTATGATCAAAAATGAATTTAATATTCTTGAAGAGATAAGAAAACCTTCTGAAAAGTATATGGAATATGATAGAAAAAGAGCAGAGTTGGCGAGTGAATTAGCTGATAGAGATGATAAAGGTCAGCCAAAAATTGAAAACAATAACTTTGTTATTATTGAAAATTTTGATAAATTTAAAGAAATGCTCGAAAGTATGAAAAAAACATATTCTAAAGCAATAAAAGAACAAGAACAAAAAATGAAAGATTTTGAGGCTCTTCTAAACGAAAATATTGATTACTGTGGTCCTAAAATTGATTTTAAAGACATACCAGAAACAATAGAACCTTCTGTATTGGAAGTTCTCATTACCACAGACCTTATTATAGAAGAACCAAAATAATAAAATATACCTTCATGGAGGGTGACACAAAATGGATTTTTATGGAATTAATTTAAAAAATGATGTAACTGCAGAATCAACTCCAGATTTAGGAACAGCTATCAGTCCTATGGGAACACTATATGGTGAAGCTACCTCTGCACAATGGGGCGACCTTGCAGAAAAATATACATGCAAAGAAAAGTGTGCTAAAGGCACTGTAATGTGCATTTGTAGTGATGGGGATTTTGATATAGAACCTTGTGGAGCGGATTTATCAGAATCAGTTATTGGAGTTATTTCTTTAAACCCAGGATTTATAATGAATGAAAAACTTCCAGAAGGATGTTTCGTTGGATTGACAGGAAGACTACCAGTAAGAATAGTTGGAGCTATTTATAGAGGACAATTTATAGTACCAACCGAGAATGGATGTGCAAGAGCAGGCATGCTACGTGAAATTGGACATAAAATTGGAGTAGCAAACGAAACTAATCTTGACACAGACATCAAATTAGTTGAATGTGTTATTAAATAGGAGATAAATCATGGCTGTTTCAATAGGAAATCAAATAACTGCTGCCAATTTTAATACACTAAGATCAGAAGTTAATAGATGGTTTGCAGATAACTATGCCGGAGGTATAGCTTTTGGCAATGCCAATCAAACATATGGATGGGGTGGGTCCGCTGCTGCAGTTGCTAGTGCAGGTAATGTAATACTTGCATCAGATATGAATACTTTAATAGATAGATGTAATATTGGTACAAATATTTGTAATGTAGTAACAGGCCAAATAACTAGAGTTATAACTGGTAATAGAGCATATGCTTCCGAATTTAATAATACTGAAACTAAATCAGATTTAATTACAACAAATAGATTAAATATAGATACTTTAGAAACATCATTATCTACTGTTGGTTCAAATGCCAAAGCAACTGTTTGGGGAGCTGCTATTGATGCTACTATTAGATATACATTTACAAGTTTCGATAAAGCTAGATACTTTTTTAATTCTGGCGGAGCTTTATCTTGTTATGCAACTATTTCTGGTTATTCATCAGGTACAGGATGGGATGGAGCTGGTTTTAATGCAATATTTACAACTATGGGAAATGTATCTATGAATTATACAGCTACTGTGCAGTCAGGTTCAGGTGGAACTCCTTCTGCAATTGGTTATTATGATTTAACAACATCATTCGTAAATATTTTCAGTCAAACAGGAACTGGTGTTTATACAGATGCAACTTTATTTATTGCAGCAAAAATAAATGCTTCCGGAACTGAAGTTGAAATAAGATATACTCTTACACCTGGAGCTGGAAGAAGTGTAAATGGAACTACTACATTTTATAATCAAAGAAGAAAATTAGATAACCAAAATTCTGGCGGACAAACATTAACAATTACAGCTCCATCATATTCTGTAATTGATGGATTCTAAATATAACGAAAGGTAATAAAGTGAATGGATAAAAGACTCGAAGCTGCACTAGATTTTTCTAATTTCAGAATGATCCTTAGTACAAGACAAGCGAACTTAAAAACTTTTATGGAGAATAAATTACTTCTTCCTTATGAAGGTGGATTTTTCAAGATAACTATAGAATTACTTTCATTTATACATTCTTTAATTAAACAAGATGTATCTGAATATATTCTTATAGATCGAAATGATATTCCAATATTAATCAGAGATTTAGAAGAATTTTATGAACAAGCCGTACAAAAATATGATACTGCTGTGAAACAATATTATGAAAGCTATCAAAAACTGCAAGATATTAGAGAAATAAGAAAGGTAATAGATTGGGATGATAAAACATGATAGAGGATTTTTACTTCATGCATTTTCTAGTAAAGAACTTGATTATGCCACATTAGCAGTCTGTTGCGCCCTTTCGATCAAAACCAACCTCAAAAATAATAACGTTACAATAATAATGGATGAGAGGATAGAGAAAAACCTAAAATCTCTATTCTCTTCTTCTGTTATAGATAAAGCATTTGACGATATTATCATTTCAAAACAAGAATTCAAAGTAGCTAAAAGATTACATTATGATACTCCTTGGGACAGTTTTACGGCGGATTTTAATAATAATAGTAGATTTTTATCATATGAATGTTCTCCGTATAATGAGTCTATTCTTTTAGATACTGATTATATCGTTATGAATGATTCATTTGATAATGTTTGGAGTAGTAAAGAAGATTTATTAATCAATAAAAAAGTAACAGATTTAAAAGGTAAACCATTTCCTAATATTAAAGATCAAAGACTATCTGATCATGGAATACCTTTATATTGGGCAACAATAGTATATTTTAGGAAAAGTCCATCTGCCGAAACATTTTTCAATTTAGTCGATTATATACGAGAAAATTATAATTTTTTTCAATTTTTATATGAATTCCCCCCGTCATTTTATAGAAATGACTTCAGTTTTAGCATTGCTGTTCATATAATGAATGGTTATATAAAAAATGGAATAAAACCTCTAATAGAAGATACTATTATAGCTTCGTATCAAAAGGATGCAATTGCTGAAATTATAGATTCTAGAGAAATAATATTTTTATCTCATAATGTTAAAGAAGAATGGAAAAACACTCTAGTTAATATTAAAGACACAAATGTTCATATAATGAATAAAAGAGAACTATTGAGAATATCTGATAGATTTATCGAATCATGTCTGGAGAAATTATGAATAAGGGATTCTTGACAATAGCACAGAATGGTGAATATAATTATGTAAAAATGGCATATGTGTTAGCTATGTCTTTAAAATCATCACAGCATAAATATAACAAATTATCAGTAATTGTTAACGAAAATGAAGAAATTCCTGATAAATATATAGATATCTTCGATAAAGTGATATATGTTGAAAAACCTGATGAAGATTGGAAAATTCAAAATAAGTGGAGATATTTCGAATTAAGTCCATATGATGAAACAATTGTTCTTGATTGTGATATGTTGTTCTTTAATGATATAAGCACTTGGTGGGAATGTTTACAAGATTATACGTTAGAATTTGCGACTAAGACAATGAATTACAGAGGAAACGTTACTACATCAAATTATTATAGAAAAACCTTTACAACCAATAGTTTACCAAACCTTCATACTGCATTGTTTTATTTCAAAAAAACTAAAGAGAATGAAAATTATTTTAAGTTTATCAAAATGATCTTTCAAAATTGGAAGGAATTTTATGATCAGTTAAAAGAACCTCCAAAATTTTTAAGTGGAGATGTGGCATATGCAATAGCTGCTAAGGTTATGTTTAACAGAAAATGGGATAACTTTCTTACATTTACTCACATGCGAAGTCGACTACAGGATGATGATATTGTTGATGATTGGAATAAAATACTAACAACATTTTTTACTAATTATAATGGAAAAATTGAACTAAAAGTAAATAATTTTAATCAATTATATCCATTTCATTACATCAAAAAAGAATTCTTAAGGGAAGAGGTGATAGAGCTTTATGAAAACACGACACGTTTATTATGACGAAAAAACAGGACGAATAACAGATATTCTAAAAGAAAAGAAAGACGTAGGTGATAACTTTATAGAATGTGATATCGATGAAGTAGTTGATTTTCTGTCTATGAAAAAGAGTTTTAATGAATACATAGTAGCTTACAACAAAACTGAAAATAAACATGTATTAATGAAAAAAGATAATGTTATAAGATTCAGAAAACAAAGTAAAGTATTATATAAAATACCATATGACGAAGATTCTATAAATGATATTACTATAATTTATTATGTAGGAAATACATTAGAAATTTCATTAGACCTATCTCGACTTTCACCATTATATCAAACATCATTTAAGGATGATATTAAATTTGAAAAAGGCACAGAATTAAGACTGTTTTTAAAAGAGAAGAATACTGGAACGCTTTTAAAAGAGATCATAATTGATGCACAAGAATTATTAGAATCTGGTCAATTATTTTATGATTTAGAAGACAATATTAAATCAGATAATGTCGAATTATTTACGTATCAAATGTTTGAAAGTTATACATGGTATAAAGCATCTGTTAGATTAATATCTCCAGTTAAAGAAGGTATTAAATTTGATATTCATAAAGCTGACCATAAAGTAAGAGATAAAGAGTTTTTCTATCATTTAATTGTAGATAATTACTATAAAAAGATAAGAATACATAATAATATAACGAATTTAAATCAAATTCGGTTTGAGCGTGATATTGATTTCTTTATTGTAGATGAACATGACCCGAATATATTGTATGAAAGTTTTTCGTTGTCAGAAGATCAGTTAAAACAAGAGGTAATAATGATAGATTGTAAAGTTGATTTGAAAGGAAAAACTATACTTTATAATCATAAATATATTAGTCTTTTAATAAAGGAAAAGTAATGAATATACCAGTAACAGAATTTGATATTATATTTGTATCTTACGATGAAGATAATGCAGATGAAAATTGGGCGGATCTTAAGAAAAAATGTCCTTGGGCAAAAAGAGTTCATGGAATTTATGGATCTGATGCAGCACATAAAGCAGCCGCTAAATTATCAATAACAGATAGATTTATTACATGTGATGCTGATACTATAGTAAAACCTGAATATTTCAATGCTTCAATACCAAAAGAAATAGCAGAAGATATGACTAAAACTGTCAGTTGGAGTAGTGTTAATGCTGTAAATGGTTTAGTATATGGTAATGGTAGTCTTAAATGTTGGACCAAACCATTTGTAATGAATATGAAGACACATGAAGAATCCGATCAGCCACAGAGTCGAGTTGAATTTTGTTTTGAAAAAGGTTATATCCAAAGCAATAAGATATATTCAATAACATATCCAAATGGTTCTCCGAGACAGGCATGGAGATCAGGTTTCCGTGAAGGGGTTAAAATGACTCTACAACAGGGATTAAAAATACCAATTAAATCATTAAAAGAAGAAATATATTGGAAAAATATGTTAAGATTACTTGTATGGTGTTCTGTTGGAGCTGACGTTAAATACGGATTATGGTGTATGTATGGCGCAAGAATGGGATGTTATATGGCCAATTTGACTGCTTGGGATTATGTTCATGTTAGAGACTTTGAACATCTAAATGAAATGTGGAACGATAAAATCTCGCCAAAATTTGAATTATTTACAGGGGAAGATATGTGTACAGTTAGTGGTTATTGTTGGGATAATGATAAATTAAAGAAAGAGATAGTTAAAATTGGAGATAAGATAAGAGATCATTTAGACTTTTCAATAGCTGATCTGTTTGATGAAAATTCCTCTAAATTTTTCAGAAAAGTATTTGTAAACCCAGCAAGAGTAGATATGGAGCAGTTTTAATGAAAGAGATTGTATTTATAACTCAGCAGAAGGGTACACAAGGATCATATCTAAATTTATTAGATCTTCAACAATACTTGAAAGATAGAGAAGGATATAAAATAAAATTCTATTGTGAAAATGTTAAAGAATTACAAAAGGTTATTAAAAATTCGGGAAGAGCATATAAATTAGGGAAAGGTGAAGTT
>Ga0114918_10002438_pt1 | contig 16665 bp, 14 predicted proteins | sample LantaG_FD_87015 | JGI IMG/M metagenome (GOLD analysis project Ga0114918, IMG submission 87015) | Deep subsurface microbial communities from Baltic Sea to uncover new lineages of life (NeLLi) - Landsort_02402 metaG | ecosystem: Environmental > Aquatic > Marine > Oceanic > Sediment | place... | reverse complement strand
TTTTTCGGGGGGGGGGAGGGAGGGGTCTCACTTGAGGGGGGGTCTCTCTCTCTTTCTCTTCTCCCTCTTTTTCTCACCACCTCTCGTGCTTCTCTTTCGCCTCCGCCCCCCCCCTGAAAAAAAAACGAAAACACACCAGGCCTGGGACACGGGAGGTTTGACGGAGGACGACTGGCTCACCCCTCGCTGGGACAAGATCGGAAACCTGACGACGGCTGCGCAGACGCTGGAAGAGACGGGCGGCGGGTGGGGGCTGCGGCCTTGGTACCTCGGTGTTTCTGCTTCTGCTAGTCCGGCGCCTTCGCCGTCGCCCTCTGCGGCGCCGCAGCCTGCGTGAGAAGAAAGGAAGGAGAGAGAAGGAAGGAGGGGGCTCCAGCTTCAGCTGGAGCCCCCTCTGAAGCTGGAGCCCCCTCTGAAGCTGCAGGGCATTTCCGCCCTGCAGCCTCCGCCGCCGCCCCCTTGAAGAAAAATTAACTTGATTCATTTGTTTGCTTATTTTTTTCGGAAGTTTCATTTTATTACTTGTCAACGCACTTGCAGAAGAAAGAACTAGATGTATTAATTTGAGCAAAGGGGAACGCGATGGAGGCGAGGGAGGAGGTTGGCGGAGAAGAGAAAGAGTTAGAGAAAGAGAGGGTGGAGAAGAAGATTTCTTCTCATTTCCCATTTTTCTCTCTTTCGTCCTTGGGCATTCAATCGAAGTCAACCAGCAGCTTCCGAGACCAGGCAGCCCTCGAAACCATGCCCTCCGACAACGAGGAGCAGGCCGTTGACGCCAAGACCATCGCCGAGCTCACGGAGCAGGTATGAAAGCAGAGAGAGAGAGACGAAGGTTTTTTCTTTGATTTCCAATGCTCGCTTCCAATCATCACTCTTTTTTTTCTCGCCGTCACAACTTCCTCGGCTCCCCATCTCGCTCTCTTTTCGATGACGCGATGCGATCATGAGAGCACGTTCTTGCCGTTGATGCTCGGTGGGGATGGTAAATCGAGCCTGAAGCGTCGAAATCGTTGGAGTCGCATCATTGCTCTCTCTCGACACGAAAAAAAAACTCAAAACGAAAAACCTCAAAAAAAATCAAATGTTCTCCAGACGACGCTTGCCCCAGTCCGCCAGTACCTCCAGGCCTCAGTGGTGCCCGTCCTCCTCGCGGGGCTCACCGAGCTCGCCTCGGCGCAGCCCGCTGACCCGGTGGCGTGGCTGGCGCAGTACCTCATCGACAACAACCCCAGGAACAAGAAAGGAGGGGACGGGGAAGGAGAGGGAGGAGGAGGAGGCGCCGACGAAAAGATGGGAGAGGAGCGAGAAGACAAGGGCGAGGGCGAGGAAAGCAAGTGAGAGGGGGGGGGGAAAGACGACGACGGGGAAAACGCCCCCGTGTGCTTCTGCCTTTTCTATCTGTGTGCGTGTAAAACAAGAACAACGACGACAATATGGTGAGAGGGAAACGAGAGGAACGGTTTTTGATTTTGTTTGAAGCCCCCACTCCTGGCATTTACACCGAACGTGGGGGGAAAGGAAAAAACGTATCTGCTTCTCTTTTGTGCCCCTCTCTCCCTCTCTCCGGTCTCTCTCCCTCAAACTCCGAATATTAATTCTTGTGGTCTCTTCTCTGGTTTGTTGTGGTGTGTCATCGTCAAAAATTGTTCAATGTAAACGAAAGAACGCGGCCGAGCAAAAAAAGAGGGAAAAGCGGTTTGAAAAACGCTCGCTCTCCCCTTTTTCTCTCTCGACTCTTTCCCCTCCCTCTCCGGTTGTCAAAACTCTCCCTCGTTCTTCTCCTGCCTCTGTCTCGTGCCTCTCTCTCTCTCTCCCTCTGGATGTGTGTGCTCCTGTCGATTGCCTCTCTCTCTCTCTCCCTCCAGTATCTCCAACTCTCAACTCCAACCAATAAAGAAACTCTCTCTTTCCAATTCGAAATTTTCTTTTTTCCCGCTCGCTCTCTTTCCTCCTCAAGCGTTGGCGGCAACGGGGTTGGACGCAGCAGCCGCGCCGGGGCTCCCGGCACCAGCCCCGGCGGCGGACGCGGCGGGAGCGACCCCCTCGAGGTTGGCGAGCACGCCGGCGACGGCCTCGGCGGGCCAGACGCCCTCGACCTCCCGCCCCTGGAGCAGGATGAACCGCAGCTCGAAGGCCGCGAGCGGCGACGAGGGCGCGGCCTGCGCGGCGCCGCCGGCGGCCCAGGCGGCCTGCAGCGACGAGAGCCGCGCCGCGGGCGCGCGGCCCTGGACCCACACGCGCGCCGAGCTCATCTCCAGGGCCGCCTCGTCGTCGCCGCCGCCGCCGCCGCCGCCCGAGCTCTCCCCGCCGCTCCCGCCGCTCCCCCACTCGCCGCAGACGGAGAGCGTCGCGACCGACTGCTGCAGGTTGGCCAGGAGCCTCACGAGGTCGTCGTACTCGTCGCGCGTCATCGCGGCGGACCAGCCGTCCCCGCCCGCGACCGCGGAGAAGTTGGTCGAGCCGGGCGGGGCCGCGGCGTCGAAGCCGAGCCTCCACCCCGGGCCCTCGGCGAGGCGGAAGTCGACCGGCGCCGGCGCGCCCGAGGAGGGGGACGAGGACGAGGCCTGCTGCTGCGTGCTCGACGCGGCCCTCCCGCTCCTGGCCCGCGGCGCTCCCCCCTCGCCGCCGCTGACGTCCGCCGCCTCGAACTCGTCGACCGACGCGAAGAACGAGTTGGGCGGCGCGTCCCTGGCCGGCGCGTCGCTCGAGACGGGCACGATCGAGCAGCCGTTGACGTCGCAGCGGAGCTCGACCTTGTCGGCAGAGCGCACGGCGGCCGCGGGCTGGCTGTTTCCGGGGGAGGGGGAGCCTCCTGCGGCGGCGAGGAGGGCCTCTGCCGCGGCGAGGGCGTCGGTGACCTGTTGGGAGGGATCGGGGGGGAGAAGCAGGGAGAGAGAGGAGGGAAAACGAGAGGGAGCGAAGTGAGAGAGACGAGGTCGAGAGCGAGCGACTCGCGAGGCGAAGGCGAGGCGAAGGCGAAAAGATCAAGCCAAAAAAAAAAGCCAAGTGCGCGCTCTCTTTCTCTCTTGGCCCCCCGCCGATCGCTACGTTCTCCGGTGCGCGTCCTTAATTTCTACTGCCTCGGCCTCTCCAGCTGCGTCGCCCATGCAATAGAAGCGAAAAAAGGGGGCAAAAGGGCGGAGCTTGACGGGAGGAGCGAGGCCGCATTCTCCGCGGGCCGCCGCCAACCGCAAGAAACGAGAGGGGGGGGGGAGCGGAGTCGTCGAGGCGAAGCATCATTTCGAAGCCAACCAGAGCGCTTCGCAGCCAGGTCTTCAGTGCCTGCCTCGGCGGTTCTTCCTTGGAGATGTCGCATCGAGACCGTTCCCGATCCTCATGCAGCAAAACAAAAGAACGGGCAGGGCTCGAGGGCTGAACGAAGAAGAGTTTTGGCTTCGTCGTCATCGTCGAGGGCGAAAACAAAAAAACTCGACTCACGGCGTCGTTCGATGCGGCACCGCGGACCCAGGAGGCGCGCTGCTGCTGCTGCGCGAACGACGCGGGCCTCGACGACGGGGCCGAGCGCACGGCGACAGCGGCTCCTCGGCCGAGGACGTGGAGCGAAGCCATGAGAAAGAGATAGAAGAAACGGCGAGATGGGAAAGAGGGTGAGAAAAAAAAGGGGAAAAGTTCTGGCTCTCAACGCCTCGAGAGTCTCGACGTTTTTCTCAGTCTCTCACAAAACTCACTCTTCTTCCCTTTTCGACCCCGACAGGTCTCTTGCCTCCGGAGGAGCGAAGAGGCTTCTTCTCTCTCTGTCTCTCTCTCCCTCTTCAAGATGCTCGCGTCGTCGGCGTCCTCCTCGCGGGCGCTCTCCTCGCTCAGCTGCTCTTCCTCCTCCTCTGCTCGTCGGAGCCCAGCCGCGGCTCCTCTCTGCCGCCGTCGTCCTTCTTCTTCTTCGACGACGACGACGACGACAACGTTGAAACCTCCTCGACGACGAAGACACATCAATGCGCGCGCCCCACCCGTCGCGTCCCTCGTCGTTTGCGCCTCGCGCCGCGACGACGACGACGATGAGGATGATGTGCCGTCAAAGCCTTCCAAGTCCAGGCTCGGAGACGCGATCCGGTACGTTTTAAGCGGAGGAGGAAGGAGAGGACGATGGGAACTCGGAGACGAACTCGTTGGCGATTGAACTGTTTGGTTGCTCAAAACCTCGACCTCCTCCCCCCGCCTCGACCCCCTCCCCCAACACACACTTCATAGCGCCAAGCAGCTCTTCGTCCAGCGCACGCTCACCGCCCTCGGTCCCGAAGGGCTCGAGGACCGGCTCCAGTCGGCCCTCATGACCCCGCCGGCCTCCCCGCCGGGCGCACACGCTCTGTCTTCCGCCGTCGACGCGTGCGTCCGCGAGCGCGGCGCGCCGGCGCTGCTCGTCGAGGTCGACATCGACGTCGGGGGGGGCGCGTTGGGCGGAGACCCGGCGCCCGTGGTCGCGAGGGCGACGGAGCTCGCGGAGGCCGGGGCGGACGCGATCGTCCTGGTCGCGCCCGCTGTGGCGAGGGCGCGAAGGAAGCAGAGCAGCAGCCGCGCCGCCGCGAGGACGTCGTCCCCCGAGAGGGGGGCAAGGGACGACGAGGAAGCCGACGCCGCGGCGACTCTGGCGTGCCTCCTCTCCGTGTCCCGCTCCCTGGCCGCCAACCCCAAGTTCCGCCTCGGCACCGGGGACGTCTCGGAAGCCATCGCCGCGGGCTCGAGCTCCTCCTCGAGCGTTCCCCCCGTCCTCCTGCGGGACTGGATTGTCCATCCCTTGCAGCTCGCCGACGTGAAAGCCGCCGGCGGCTCCGGCGCGCTCGGGGCCGCCGCCGCCGTGCTCGGGAAGGGAGGGCCCGTGCTGACCTCGTTCGGGGCCGCGATGGGCCTCGACGTGCCCCTGGAGGTGGTCAACGCCTCCGAGTCGCGGCAGGCGACCGACGGGGGCAACGGCGTCCCCATCGTCGCGGTCAACGTGTCTCTGGCGCTGTCGATCTCGATCGCTTCGATCGCCGGGGCTGCCGGCGCCGTCGCCGAGGGGATCCTGGGCGAGCTTCCGATGGGGTGCTTCGCCGTCGTGGGGGCCGACTCTCTGAGGGCGGTGGCCGAGGCCGCGAGGGCCGGCGCGGCGGCCATCGTCGTCAAGGAGGAGGCCTGGAGAGACGCGGTGCGGCCGCAGGGGAGCTTCCAGGAGAACAACGTAGCCGCGGCGATGGAAGAGCTGAGGACTGCGGCGTCCATAAGCGATTAGGAGTAGAAGTGGGTTTTTCTGATGACGCGGGAGGAGGACAGAAGAGAAGAAGAAGATATTTGAAAACAAAATGGGGAAAAAATCGGTGTTTTTTTGGATGAAAACTTTACATTTTCTTTTTTCTCTATTTTTCCTGTCGCTCGCTGGCTCTCTCTCGCTCTCTCTCGCGTTCTCGGTTCTGACTGATTCATCTCCGCTAGGAGAATAAGCGCCCGTTGGTAAGGGGCAGAGAGGCGCGCAAACGCCCTCGGAGGGTGAAAGAAAGTCCCTCTCTCTCACTTCTTCCCGCCCTTTGGCTCGTCGTCGTCCCCTCCTTCCTTCTTCTTGCCGCCGCCGAAGAACCTCCCGATCTGCTTGAAAAAGTCGGCGTCCTCGTCGACCCACCTGTTGTTCGACGATTTGACAGAGGAGAGAGAAAAGATGACAAAAAATGAGCCTCCTCTTCTTCTTGACTCTTTCTCTCGCACATCGAAATCGAAAAAAAATGTCGCACCCGTTGTCGACGTAGGGAAGGCGGAGGTCGAAGCGCTCCGTCTCGTACTCCGGGATCCCTGATTAAGGTTTCGAAAGGAAAGAAGAGAGAGAGAGAGAGAGAGAGGGAAGAGACGTGAGAAAAGGTGAAGGTGAAGAAAGAAACAGGGAAAACAAAAACAAACAAAAAACGTGCCTATTGGGTTAATCGGCACGATAATCCGGAACCCCGTCCTCTGCGGCTCCGCCGCCGCCTCCCTCTTCAGCCTCTCCCTGCGCTCCTCGTCGATCTCCTTCTTGAAGGCCGGGTCGCGGAGGTACTTGGAGACTTTGGCGCGGCGGGTGTCGACGTTCTGTTTTTTGGTTTTGATAGTTTTTTTGTTTCCGGGTGTGGTGGGGGGAGGGGGGGCGTTCGTTGTTGGTCTCGAGAGGAGGTCGAGGAGGTTGAATTGCCTCAAACGACAAAAGAAACACTCCCATGCTTGTTTGCTTCTTTCTCTCTCTCTCTCTTCTTCCTTACCTTTTTCCACGAGCCGGACTTCCGGCTCTGGAGGACCTCCTGCTGGATCCTGAACTGCTCTTCTTTCTCGAGGCGCTTCTCTCTCGCGGATTCCGACTCCTTGCCGAAGCCGAAGAGAGCTCGAGTCGTGAGCGTCGATGATCGGCCTCTTCTTGCAGTCGACGAAAGCGCCGGGTGGCGGAGGGGCCCTGCCGACTGGAGCATCATCGTTCGTGAGAGGAGGAGACCGCTTGCTATGCGAGAGCAGCAAACACTGAGATCGGAGCTCGAAAGCTTTTGCCTTGTGCTCTTCTTTCTTTCTCGACCGCAGACAAAGAGCTCCAAAATATCAAGCGAGAAATGAAGAGAGCGAGAGCGAGAGCAGGAAAACAAAAACAAAAAAAACTCTCGCGCTCTCTCGCTCTCTTCCACGCACTGTTCCTCTCCCCCTCCCCGCAAGCAACTACTCCCCGCACGCTCACTCGCAGGACTCCCCCTTCCTCACGCAATGCACACCTCGCTCAGGCTCCCCTCCCAGGGGCTGGCACAGGTAAGGAGAGGACGTTTAGACCCAAGCGCGGGGGTAGAACAAGTCTGTCGATCTGTTGAGAAGAGAGAGGAAGAGGCAGAAATCTCTCGTCTCGCCCCTTTTCTTTCGCTCAAAGTCTTCGTCCTCTCGTCTCGTAAAAAATCAACATTGCAGCAGCGCGCCTCTCCTCGCTCGACGAGGGGGAGCAGCACCCGCGCGCAGGCCGTCTCGGCGCCGACATCCGCCCCGGCATCGTCGACGCAGGTGCGTGTTTTCTTGGTATTTGATCGAGGCGTCGATTCCGTCGCACATTCGCGAGGCTCGCGAATCCAGCTCTCGAGCTCTCTCGCCAAGAGCTGTGAGCTCGACTGGCATGCAAATGGGTACTACAGGGTCTTGCGCGACCTCTGTGGTAGTAGGAATGCGAAGCCAAGGTCTCTCGAAACGGTCCGGCGGGTCGTCGACTGATCTTGACGCCAAAAAAAGGGGGGCGACGCTCCCCCCTCTTTTTCGCCGACGCCGACGGCTGCGCTCTATCCTTATCTCCTCCTCCTCCTTATCTCTCACTTTCGTCAACCTCTCTCCCTCGAAAACAAAACAGGGCTCCTCCTCCGACCCGCTGATGCTCCGCGCCCTCCGCGGCGAGGCCGTCGAGAGGCCCCCCGTGTGGATGATGCGCCAGGCGGGACGATACATGAAGGCAAGAGAATTTTCTGTATCTCCGTTTGCAACTTGACATGGAGGGCAAGGGTGGCATCCAACCCTTGCGCCGCGTACTTTGCCAAAAGAGACGGAAAACCCTAATTCCTCGACACCACCCATCTCCGTCCCCCTTCTCCCCCTTTTTCGTCCTCCTCCTCCCCCCCCCCCCCCCCCAAAAAAAAACTCTCCGCTCCGCAGGTCTACCAGGACCTCTGCAAGAAGCACAAGACCTTCCGCGAGCGCTCCGAGAACGCTGAGGTCGCCGTGGAGGTCTCGCTCCAGCCCTGGCGCGCGTTCAAGCCCGACGGCGTGATCCTGTTCTCCGACATCCTGACGCCGCTGACCGGGATGAACATCCCCTTCGACATCCTGGCCGGGTCGGGCCCTGTGATCCACGAGCCCATCCGCACGATGGAGCAGGTGCGGCGCGTGACGCCGCTCGTGGGCGAGGAGGCGACGCCCTACGTCGGCGAGGCGCTGCGCGCGCTGCGGCAGGAGGTCGGCAGCGCGAGCACCGTGCTGGGCTTCGTCGGGGCCCCGTTCACGCTGGCCACCTACATCGTCGAGGGGGGCTCCTCGAACAAGTACACGCACATCAAGAGGCTCGCGCACGCGGACCCGGCCGTGCTTCACGCGCTGTGCTCGAAGCTCGCGGACGGCATCGCCGACTACGTGCGGTTCCAGGCCGACGCCGGCGCGCAGGTGGTCCAGATCTTCGACTCGTGGGCCTCGGAGCTGGCCCCGCAGGACTACGACGTGTTCGCGGCCCCTTACACGAAGCAGATCATCGACTCGGTGAAGAAGACGTGAGTCTCAATCAGTTCGTTTTTTCTCCCCTTTTTTTTTGGAATCGGGAAAGGGGAAAGAAAAAGAGGAGGGACTCGAGAACAGGAGAAAAACCCAGAGGGGAAAAGAGGCTCACTTTGTTTTACTCCCCCCTCTCTCTCTCTCCAAATCTCTCAAAACAAAAATGTCTCCTCACCACCACCAACAACAACACAGCCACCCCGACCTCCAGATCATCCTCTATATCAGCGGCTCCGGAGGGCTCATGGAGCGCATGTCGACGACGGGGGCCGACATCATCTCCGTCGACCACCGCGTCGACCTCGCCGACGCCGTCGCTCGGATCCGTCCGGGCTTTGAGGAGCGGGGGGCCCCCGTGGCCGTGCAGGGCAACATGGACCCCGGGGTGCTGTTCGGGTCCCGCGAAGCCATCGAGAGGCGCATCATCGAGACGGTGCGGGCCGCATCGGGCGCCGGGGTCGGGTCGAGGCACGTGATGAACCTCGGGCACGGCGTCTTGGTCGGCACGCCCGAGGACGCCGTCGCGCACTTCTTCGAGGTCGGGAGGAGCGTGCACGAGAGGCTGTGATTTGTTTTCTTTATTTTTCTTTCTTTGTCTGTTCACGGCTGTTTCCGGGGGGATGAGAGGGAGGGAGCGAGAGAGAGAGCGAGAGAGAGAGACTGGAGAGAGAAAGAGGGAGTGCATATTCTACTAAAAAAGAGAAGAGAAACGAACAGGATTTTTTTGTTCATTTTGCATCTTCATTCAACATTCATCCTTGTGAAAGAGAAAAAACCGAAAAGAACCAAAAACCAAAGAACATTTATGCCCGCTGTTCAGCTTTTTAATACACTCTGCGATGCCAGCGGTCTCGCTCGCTCCACAAGAAAAAAAAGAAAGTCCCTATCGCGAAAAAAACAAGGGGAAAAAGTCTGCTTAAAAAGATACTTTCCTTTTTACTCGCTGAGGTCGCTGCTGATGCTGCCGCCATCTCTCCCTCCTCCTCCTCCGCCCGCCTCTCCCTGCTGCTGCTGCTGCTCGTGCGCCAGGCACAGACCCGCCAGGAAGTGGTATGTCGCAGGCGTCGGCCTCTCTCCCCGCCTGACCGCAGCGGCGACCAGCAGCTCTGCGTCGGAGGGGTCGACAACGACGAGCGGGGTCGAGGTCGAGGAAGGGACGCCCGCCGCGGTTGTCTCCGCGACGTCTCCTTCTGCTCTTTCTCCTTCTCCGTCGTGGCCGCCGCTCGCCACCCTTCTTACCCTGCACGAGGCCGCGAGGAGCAGGTTGAGCCTCTCCATGTCGATCGGGAGCGGGCTCTCCGATCTCGGCAGCAGCGGCTGCTGCTGCTGCTCTTGCCCTGTTACGACGTCGACGGCAGCGGCAGCGGTGGCGAAACCGCCACCGCCACCTCCGCCAGAAGAGCAGCTCGTCGCCGTCGCCGCCCTCCACGCCGCCGCCAGGGACGCCGGCGTCCTCTCCTCCAGGGCGGCGCGGAGCCTCTCGTCGAAAGGGCGCAGGCGCTCCTCCTCCGCCGCGGGCAGCCTCGGGAGGCCCGAGAGCGAGAGCGAGCAGCGGCCGCGGGAGCGCGAGCGGCGGGAAGAAGGGGAGCAGGGAGAGGCAGAGGGGGCGGGCGAAGGACCGCCCTGCCTCCCCCCTCGTGCCGCCGGCGTCGTCGCCGCGGCAGAGGCGGCGGCAGGGGAGGGATCCTGCTGCTGCCGACGGCGACGGCGCAGCAAGGGCGCCGGCCTCCCTCCCTTGGCGGGGGCCCTGGCCCGCGCGTCCGTCGGCGGCTGCGGCCTCGGCGGCGGAGGGGCCGGCGTGGGCCAGGAGCCGGGCTGCTGCTGCTGTCGAGCTTCCGCCGCCGCGGCTCCTGCTGCTGCTGCTGCTGCTGCTCCGCCGGAGGAGCTGAGGGAGAAGGAGAGGGACGAGGAGGAGGAAGGCGGCCGCGCGGGGCTCGAGGTCTGGGGAGGGAGGAGGAGAGCGCGGGAGGGGCTGCCGCTGCTGCCCTCCTCGTTTCCGTATTCTCGTTCGTCGTCGAGCGCCATCGTCGTCGGCTCCTGTCGGGGCGAAGACAGCAGGAGCGCCGCCGGGGCAGAAGAGGGCCTCCTCGTGCCCCTGATCGCTTCTTCTTCATCCTCGTCATCTTCATCTTCTTTCTCTCTTCCTCTGCCGCCGCAGTCGCAGCTCCCGCCCGGGGCGCGGGCGAGGCGCGACCAGAGGGGAGGGAGAGCGGCCGCAGCCGTCGCTTCCACCGGTTTGTCGTCGGCGACGGCCGCCAGACGCGAGTGGAGGGACCCGCCGCCTCCTCCTCCTCCACTCTGCTGTTCCCGCTGCTGCTGCTGGTGATTGTCGTTATGCTGCTGCCCGCGAGGGGCAAGAGGGGAGCGTCCCGAAGGGTCCAGCTCTGCTGCTGTTGCTTTTTTTTTTGAGGAGAGAGGAAGAGGAAAAAAAGGTTGAGAGAGGAGGTCGAGAGCGCGCCGGTTTCGCAATTGAAACGCCTCCCCCTCTTCTCTCCCTCATCTGGGGCGCACCTGGGGCGCCCGCTGCTACTCTGCACCCATGCTGCTCTTCCAAACTGTCTCCTCTGCGCCTGGTCTTTCGGGCGCGAGGAGCCGTCCAGGGAGAGCGCTGCAATTTCGGGCTTTGCGAGGGGATGCGACTCCGCATGTCCACCTCGCCGCTGGCTCCATCGGCTTCCTTTCCCTGCTGATGCTGCTCTCTAGCGAATGCTGCTGATGCCGCTGCGCCCTTGCCCTCAGCGTACATAGGCACATCTGGAGCCGCCGCAGCATGCGAGGGCCAAGCCTCCATGGAAGCGTCCCGAAGGAGAGACTCGCAATTCTCCATTCCGATTGCGGTGCTTTTGCCCTCTCCGAGAGAGAAAAAACTGCAACCGCTTCTTCTTCTTCAAACAACTCTCTCTCTTCAACCTTTCGCCCCCTCCCCCCCGCCCCCGCGAGCACTATCAGTTCAGTTTTTTATCCTAATGCAAGATATTTACAGTTTGATATTTACAGGTGACGATGACCGCAGTCATAATCATGCACAGATGCGAACACTCGAGAGAAAACAAGAGAGGAAAAAAAAAAGGAAACGCAGGAAGCAAAAGCATTTCACCCGAGCATCGCCCCCCGCAGCCGCTGCAGCAGCTCCTCCTTCCTGCCGCTCTTCTTCAGCTTCCTCGCGACCAGCGCGCGCTGGACCTCCTCCACCTTCAGGTCGAGCCCGGAGAGCGCGTCGGCTTCGATCTCCGCGACGGTGGCCTCCCGGTCGCCTCCCCTCCGGGCCCTGGCCGAGGCGCCGCCGCCGCCCCCTCCCCCTCCCCCGCCGGCCCCTGCCCCTCCGCCGCCGTCCTCGCCGTCGTCGAGCGCGCCCCCGACCGCCTCCGCGAGCCCCCGGGCCAGCCCCACAGCCCTCTCCGCCGCCTCCCTGGAAGGCATCGTCCCGTCGACCGCGCTCTCGGCGGGAGGCGCGGCCTCCCCGAGCGCCAGGGCCTCGAGCACGGAGTAGAAGCGCGCGAGGGCCGGGTTGCTGATCTCGGCCGAGTCAAACGAGACGACGTCCTCCGACCCTCCGCCGCCCCTTTTTTCGCCCGCGACGGGCTCGTCGAGGCAGAGCCCGCGCACGAGCCTCTCCGCGGCGGAGACGGCGGCGTCGCCGGCGGCGAGGTAGGGCGGCGGGCCAAGCTGCGAGGCCTGCGAGCCCGGGCTCGCGCCGGCGTTGGGCGCCGCCGCGGGCCGGACCTCGTCCGCCGCGGGCAGGTAGACGACGTCGAGCCCGGGCGGCTCGAGCTGCTCCCCGGTGCCCGCAGCGTCCTCGACGAGGGCGTGCGGGACCAGGGCGACGAGCTGCGGGCGGCCCCTCTGGCGGACGAAGGTGGCCAGGGCCGCGACCGGGCCTGTCGACTTTTTCGTCTTCTCTGTCCTCTCGGGCGAGCCGTCGGCGGCAGCGGCTGGGGCGGCCCCTTCTTCTTCCTCCTCTTTCACTTCCTCTTCTCCTTCCTCGTCTCCTTCGCCGAGCATGGCCCACCAGAGCGACGAGAAGACCGCGGTGGAGCCCTTGGCAAAGCGCTCCTGTTTTTATCGTTTTCGATTTCCGAAAGGACAGAAAAAAAGAGGGTCAGAAAGAGAGAGAGAGGGGGGGGGAGAGAGAGAGGGAGAGAGAGAGAGAGAGAAAGAAAAAAACCCGAAAGAAAAAATAAAAGAATCTCACGTTGGGGTAGAGGAAGCTCGGGGACCGCTGCAGCCTCTTCGGGTCGATCATGCTCACGGGCACAAAGCCCAGCACCTCGATGAATGACGGGGAAGAAGCCGAAGGGAGCCCATCCTCGTCGTCGTCGTCGTCGCCTTCCTCTCCTTCGCGGTCGTCGTGTTCGCCGTCGCCGCCGCCGCCGTCCTCCCTGCGGCTTCTGTTGAGGCCGCAGAGGCCCGCGGCCACCGCGGCGGCTCGCCTCTCCTCCTCCCCTCCCGTCCCCCCCGTCTCCATCTCTTCTCCCTCCTCCAGGGGCACCCCGACGCACTTGACCTTGGCCAGCTCCTCCGCCGAAAACTCCACAACGCCGCCGGCCACCGTCTTCCTCGCCATCTCGGCCAGGGCCGCCGAGCGGTCCCACCCTCCGCCCTCGGCGTCGAGCGCCGCGGCCGCTGCCCGCCTCGCGACGGCGGCCGCGCCGGCTCTCTCTCCTCCGAGCCTCCAGGCCCCGACGACGGCCCCCCCCTCTCCCGCGCCGGCTCCGCCCGCTCCTGCGGCCGCTCTTGCTGCCCCTGCTGCTGCCGCAGAAGGGCCGTCCGAGAGGAGGAGGCCGGCGTCGCCATCGGCGGCGGCGGCGCCGCCGCCGAGTCCCCTCGCAGCAGCAGCAGCAACAGCGCCCCCCACGGGCACCAGCCTCGACTCCCTCTCGAGCAGCGCGTAGTCCCGCAGAGACACGGTCTCGGCCGAGGCGTACCACGCCTTCCTCAGGTTCTGGTACAGCGAGACGGCGCAGGCGACCGCAGAGGGCTCGCTTCCTCCTTCTCCGTCTCCACTCCCGCTCCCGCCGGGCAGCAGCAGAAGGTAGGTCGAGAGCGCGCTCCTCTTGTAGACCTTGGCCCTCGCGGCCCTGGACACCCCGGAGAAGCGCGTGACCGCCAGAGAGAGCGCGGCGTCGTCGGCGAGCTCGGCGACGCGGGCAGCCTCGGCCTCGCGCTGGAGCTGCTTGAGGCGGAGGGTCGCGACGAGCAGCTGCTGCTGCTGGCTCTGCTGCTCCGTCCCGTTCGCCCCTCCTCGCTGCCGCCGCTGCTGCTGCTGCTGCTGCCTCAGCTCCTCCTCGGCGACATGCCGCGCGGCCTTGATCGCCCGCTCGTTCGCGTCGTCGGACTCCCGCCTCGTGGCGGCGGCGGACGCCAGGAGCAGCTCGCCCCAGGCCGTGCGCTGTTGCCCGGCGTCGCCGTAAAAGTCGGAGGCGGCGGAGGAGCCCCCTCGCCCTCCGCCTCCGCCTCTCTTCCCCTCCTCCTCCGCTTCCTCCTCGACGGCCCCTCCGGCCATCGCGGACCTCTTCGCAGAGAGCGGCTCCAGCGCCACGAGCTCGAGCGAGGCGCAGGCGCCGCCCAGGATCGTCCCGCGCTCGCGCAGCGCCGAGCGGAACTGGGCCGCCAGGCGCCTCGCGGCGCCGGAGTCGGCGGCGGCGGCGGCGGAGCTCGCGGCGGCAGCGAAGGTCGCGGCAGCAGCGGCGGCGTCGGAGGGCGCCGCGAGGAAGGGAGCTGGGCTCGGGGCCGCGGTCAAGCGAGGGGCGGCAGACCCTAGGGGGCTCCCCCCCGGCGCGGGTGCGGGGGCGAAGAGCGAGCGGAACGCGAGCGGCTGGCACGAGAGGACGACGACCCTCCGGGCGCAGTTCCCGGGGCGCTTCCCCCTGGTCGCGGCCGAAAGCAGCGTCGACGCGCGGCGGAGGGCGAGGAGGAGGGCCTCGACGGAGGCCCCGAAGGAGTCTTCTCTTTTGCCGACGGTGTCGTTGGTCCCGGGACCGTTGCCGCCTCTGGCGACAAAGAGCCTTTCCCTCGCCCTGTTCCCTCTTCCTCCTCCTTCTCCTCCGTCTCCGTCTCCGACGAGCTCCGCCAGCGCCCGCAGCAGGTCGGCGGAGGGGAAGTAGATGCCCGAAGCGTCGTGCGCCTGCCTCGCCACGGCGGTCGCCCTCGCCCTGGCCGTTGCCGCCGCCGTCGCAGCGGCCGCGAGTGCCGCCGTCGGGACTCCTCCTCCCGCTGCTCCTCCCGCTCGCGCGTTCCTCCTGCCCTCCAGCCCCAGGTTGAACGTCCACACCTGCGCCTCGTCGTCCGGCGCCGGGCCCCTCGCCACGCGCGGGCCGTAGAACACCACGGCCGCCTCGTCCGTCGTCGGCGCCGCGACGATCTTGGCGGCCAGCGTCTCGCGCACGACTTTCACGGCAACGTCGAGCCACGAGTCTGTCGGAGAAACGCCCTCAACCGCCGCCTGCGCCTGCCGGGGGTGCGGGTGCGGCAGGAGGAGGTGCTGGTAGCAGGGCTGGAGCATGGCCGCGCCGGCGTCCACGAGGAAGACGGTGAACTCCTTGACGGGGCGGTACTGTTTTTTTTTTGGGTGGGGGGGGGAGGGGATTGAGGAAGTGAGCGAAAGCAGGCGGTCTAGTCGATGAAAGGAAAGAGATGCTCCTCTCTCTTTTCTTCTTCTCTCCCTCTCTCTCCTCTTTTCCTTCTTCTTCTTGCACCTCGTCGTCCACATCGTCTTCGAGGTGCTCTGGCGGGGGCGCATACGGCGCCGGGGCCGCCGCCGCAGCGGAGGCCATGGATTTGAGGCGTGTGTGGAAAGCGAAAAAGAAAGGGAGCGAGAATCTCTCACTGTGCTCGCCCCTCTCGCTCCACGCTGTGCTGCGAAATGAATGACGGATGAAGGAGCAAAGGCTCTTCAGTTTTTTTCATCGATTCTTCTTCTTCTTCTTCTTCTTCTCGAGAGAGATCGACGACCCGTTGCTTGCTTCTCGCGTTCTTTCAACAAGACCTCTTCTTTCACGACATAATCATGCAGCGCTCCTCCTCGCTCAGCCGGCCGTCGGCGCCCGAGGTGAGCGCCTCTCTGCGCCTGCGCTTTTTTTGGCCGAGGAAGGCAGTGAGACGAGCAGGAGAAAGAGAAGAAGAGCTTTGATGACGGAAAAAAGCAATCATCATCATCATCGCTCCCCCTTTCTCCTCTCTTCTTCTTCTCTCTCCGCGCCCTTTTCTCGCCTGCTTCTCCAGTGCCGCCTGACCCTTTCGGCGCAGCACTGTCAGCCCTCGAGGCTCCTGCAGCGGGCAAGTCTCGAGAGAGCGGTTCCGAGCTCTAAAAAAGACTGACGTTTTTTCTCCTCGCCATCAAAACATCTTTCTTTCTCAGCTCCTCGGCGCTTCCTCCTCTTCTTCGACCCGCTCGCCCGCCGCGCCTTCCCGTCGCGCCTCCTCTGTCACGACGACGCGCGCCCTCCTCAAAGTCAGGCCCTACACCGTCTCCTCCACGGACACGCTCGAGTCCATCGCTGCCAAGCGAGGTGAGGAAGAAGGAGCGGCAGAGAAGAGCGTCTCTTTGGTTCCCTGTGAAGTGAAGAGAGAGGCAGAGAGAGCACGCGGGAGAGAGGGAGCGGGAGCACGCGAGAGAGATGGAGGGGGAGGCCAAGGCGACGAAAAGCTCTCTCTCTCTCACCCTCTCTTCCTCTCCAACTCCCCCTTCCCAAAAAAACCAAAAACCACCAACCAAAAAAACAACTCAAAAAAAAAAGACATCCCCGTCGAGGACCTCATGACCCTCAACGCCGCCAGGCTCAGCGGCCGCCGCAGCGTCGAGGCCGGCCAGAAGATCGTCCTCCCCGCGGGCAAGCTCTCGGCCCGCGACCGCGAGATCCTGGCGGGGATCGAGCCGGGCTCGGAGCAGCGCGGCTTCCGCGGCAGCGCGTTCCGGCCCTACCCGGTCCGCAGGGGGGAGACCGCGGCGGACATCGCGGCCAAGCGCAAGGTCTCGATGGCGGAGCTGCAGCGGCTCAACCCCGACGTCAACCTGGAAAAGGTCAAGGCGGACCAGGTCATCCGCCTGCCGGCCAACAAGTTCTCGGTCCGCGAGCGGGAGATGCTGACGGGCACGCTGGGCATCCCCGTGGAGTTCTTCAGCTCGCCCGCAGGTGCGACGACGGGCGTGCTGGGCGGGGTGGTGCTGGCCGTGGCCGCGGCGGTCGCGGCGCTGCTGTTCCAGAAGCGCAACCGGGGCGACAATTAGGGGTGGGGAAAGATAGGGTTTTTTCTTCTTCTTCTCTTTCTTCCTTGATTTCATGTTTTTGGGCTTTTCTTTCACATTGAGTGAAAGTCGGCAGAGAGAGAGAGAGAGAGAGAGAGAGAGAGAGAGAGAGAGAGAGAGAGAGAGAGAGAGAGAGAGAGAGAGAGAGAGAGAGAGAGAGAGAGAGAGAGAGAGAGAGAAGAGAG
>Ga0114918_10002437_pt1 | contig 16666 bp, 19 predicted proteins | sample LantaG_FD_87015 | JGI IMG/M metagenome (GOLD analysis project Ga0114918, IMG submission 87015) | Deep subsurface microbial communities from Baltic Sea to uncover new lineages of life (NeLLi) - Landsort_02402 metaG | ecosystem: Environmental > Aquatic > Marine > Oceanic > Sediment | place... | reverse complement strand
GTTACAATGGCGGGGCACCGGGTAACTTTGACGCCGCAAGCCTTTCTCTGGTGGAGTTTGCCCAGGATGCTGATGCCATCTACATAACTGGTAACGAGGGCCACCTCTGGAAGTCAACCGATGACGGCCAGACCTTCGGCAAACACCGCACTGTCGAGGATGACGCTAACATAAACGACTGGGCAATAACCGAAGATGACACCATCTACGCCGCCACCGATGTTGGCTTCTACATGACCACCAACAGCGGTCTTAGCTGGACGTCAGACTTAGCCGACACTGACCTGAACGACATTTGCCTGTCGCCCGACTTTGAGAACGACGAGACCATTCTTCTCGGTGGTGATGGTGAGGTCTTCATGTCCGCCGATGCTGGCGGTAGCTTCGATGTCGATGTGGCTCCGGATGCTCTTAACGGTAACGTCTTCGTTGCCTTTGATGCTGACTACGCCGACGAGGACGCCGATGGCTACACGCTCATCTACGCCGCCAGTGATGATGGCAACATTCAGGTCGGCGAGGTCAGCGACACCGATGACGTTGCCTGGGATGACCTGGAGGACGACGAGAATGGACTCCCGGTAACCGGTAGCTTCTCCGGTTTGGCTGTCTCTGATGATAACGCACTTTACGCCATCGCTACCACTGCTGACTACGAAGGCGTGGAGGTCGAATTCGAAGAGTACATTGGCGACTGGACTAAGACTGGCGTGGTGCGGTTGCTGCTCGATGAGTCCGACAGCCTCTGGGAGTATGCCGATGGCGCTGGTGCCCCAGATGGTCTGTGGCTCTCCGCTGGCTCCAATGTTCTGTGGACCATAGACACGGGTACCGACGCCGGCCTGTGGGTACTAGAGGACACCCTCTCCGGTCAGGTAACCCTGGATTCACCACCTGATGGCTACCAGAGTGACCGCTTAGATGTTATCGGGATTGCCTGGGACGAGATGCGCGGCGCTGACGAGTATCAATACGAAGGCACGGAGTCTAGCGGTCTCGGTATGGATATAGACCGAGATGAGACCGATGATACCTCTATCAACGTAGAGGTCGATTCAAGCTCCGAGTACGACTGGAAGGTGAGAGTGTCACCAGGTGAACCATGGCACAGCCGCTGGTCCGATAGCTGGACATTCAACACCGCTCTGGGTGATGCCCCGTGGGCGCCTTCACTTTACACTCCGGGTGGTATCTGGCAGTATAGCGGCCTTGACGTGGAACTGATGCCAGCCTTTAGCTGGGGAAGCGCCAAGAACGCCGACGGCTACCAGTTTGTACTGGCAGACAATGCCGAATTCGCCAGCCCGCTGGTAGACACGAAAACACCTGAATCCGCCTACAACCTCGATTTTGAGCTGGAGTATAACAGCAACTACTTCTGGAAGGTAATGGCGTACAACGGTAGCAAGGCCATCAGCCGCTGGAGCGACGTTGGTGCTTTCACCACTGTCACTAAGGAAGCACCAGCACCATCACCAGCACCACCAGCAACGGTAACACAACCAGCACCGGCACCGGTAGTAATACCGACTCCAATTCCACCGGTACTGCTGTGGACTATCGTTGGTATTGGTGCGCTTCTGATTATTGCGGTGATTGTCCTGATAGTCAGGACCAGGCGAGCAATCTAGTCCTAACTTGACGGGTAACACCCAAGTCAGATACCCGAGAGCCCCCCGAAATTCGGGGGGCTCTCCAAGCTAATAAAGGGAGGTAGAAAATGCAAGGATACTGTGTGAAATGCCGCACCAGCAGGGAGATGAAGGATGCTAAGGCGATAACCATGAAGAATGGCGTCCCGGCAACCCGGGGTGTCTGTCCGGTGTGCGGCACCAAGATGGTCCGCATTGGCAAAGGCTAAGCTACCATAACTTTTGTAGTACGACCATGGGGGAGAAAAGCAGCGATGTCGACAAGAAATCTAATAATGGACCTACTCTCTATCCACCCTGATATGACCTATCAGGAGATAGGGGAAGTTGTCGGCTGCTCAAGAACCTGGGTGCACCAGGTCGCCAGAGAGGCCGGGCTAGCAAAGAAGTCTCGCCTCTACCGCCCGGACATAACCATAGAGAGAGTCCTTGAGTTCTATTATCATAGTAACCTGCTTATTAAGGATATTATTCGAATGTTGGGTTGTAATGAACTTACTATTCGTAGGCGGTTGAGAGCGGCTGGAATCAGTCCAGGTGAGGCTCACTCCCGGAAAATGAAGCTGCGCTGGGGCCGGGCAAGGGAAGCAGCCAGGGTGGCCGAGAGGAATACACCGGCGTTGGTATAGTGAAATGACTATTGACAGCAACAATCTAGAGAGACTATTCAAGCCTAAGCCGGGAGAACTTGTAGTTGTCTGTGCCTGGTGTGGCAGGGAGATAAGGAGAAAACCTGGTGATGGGCAAACAGGAATATCCCACGGAATTTGTCCTGACTGCCTGCAAAAATTGAAAGAAAGGAGGGATTAGCGATGGAAACAAAAACTATGGCTCAACCTTTAGAGAAGACTGCCCAGGAGAAAGGGGCAAAGGCGCAGATATATACGCCCACCCACATTTGCACTGGATATGTCTCTTGCCCTAGCCAGCGGCGGCTTTTGGACCTCCTCAACGGCATACCGTTCAACAGTGATGAGTTCTTGGCTGTCAGCTTCGCTCAAATGCGCTTTCCAGATGGAACAGAGGCGGCGGTGCAATCTGCCCACATTAACAAGGCCAATATCCTCTTTCTAAAGGAAACCGGGGACGAACATAGAGGGCTTGGTGGCCAAGTTGGGCCTCAACCTTATCCCCATGTGGCTAAGCCATTTGATAAAGGGGTAAAGCTGTATATGCCGTTCTACACCCTGGCTGGCCAGATACAGTGCACCGAAAGGAAGCGCGTAGTGGATGTGCTCAACTCAGAACTGAGGTTCTTTGCTCTAACAAATGTTGAGATATGTCCCTTGGCAGGTGGTAGTGAGTCGGGGGTCAGCTTTGTGGCTGTGAACAAGGGGCAAGTCCTCTCTTTGGCGGAGCTGGGGACTTAAGTGGCAGCACTGGCCACTTTTAGAGTGGGAGTGGCTGAGAAGGGGACGAAGTTTGATGAGCAAGTTGTTTGGCGGTATCTGTATCGCTCTTCTAGTCGCCTTCCTTGCGGGAGGCTGGCATTTGGGGCAGCTTCAGAGCGAATTGGTGGAGACTAAAATGAACTTGGCTGCTGCCGAAGACGGTATCGCTGTTCTTCAGGACGAGCTGGCAGACCGGGGCACCGAACTTCTGTCTATAAAGCAGGAATTGGACAAGGCGCAACCGAGGCATTTCAATTCGTGGGAAGAACTCGAGGTCTGGCTGGCTAACGATGACACCAACCAGAGGGAGTATTCCAGCGACGAGTTTAATTGCATTAACTTTGCTCTTATGTTACAGCAACGGGCTCTTGACAGCGGTTACATTTTATCCACGGAGGTTCTGCCCGTTGGCACCCACTGGGGGAATATCGCCATCATCGGCGACAGAATCTACCTTATAGAGCCGCAGGACGATAGGATAATACTGGAAAAGCAAATAAACAGAGGTGAGTCGGGATGAGTCTCAATAGAGAAGACAATGTAAGAAGGTTACTTAAGCAGGTATATAAGCCGGCAGTTCCCTGTCCTGAGTTCAAGGAGAGACTGCTGAAGCGTTTAAGGCAAATTGTCTCTGGCTGGCGACACCGTGAGGGTGAGAGTGACCACAAATACGCATGATGAGGTAGTTAAGTTAAGAGAGACTGGGGCTACTTATGCCGAGGTCGGGCACCGATTGGGTATAACCAAGCAGCGGGTGGGGCAAATTCTCAAGCCGAAACCCAGACGACAAAAGGCAGACTCCGACTCTAAGGTTATGCTCACCACAAGAGATGTAGCTCATCTCCTCGGCGTCCATAATAATACTGTCAGGCGTTGGAGCAAAAAGGGGATACTAAAATCATACCGAATTTCCTCCCGCGGTGATAGGAGGTTCCGGCGGGAAGATCTGGATAGCTTTCTCAAGGAAGCTGAATTTGAGTGATATAGGTAGACTAATTAAACAGCAGAGAGTTATGAGCGGGCTGGTGCTACGGCAGCTTAGTGAGAAGGCGGGTGTATCCCCGTCACACCTCGGTCGCATCGAAAGGGGCGAACGCTTCCCATCGGCGTGTATTCTAAAAAAGATTGCCCAACCCTTGGGCTTTACTGAGGGTGAGCTATTTACCCTGGCTGACTATTTGTCCCCTCACTCTACCGCTACGGTTGATAGCGAGACATATTTTGGGAAGCTAGACCCTTATGTAGCTAAGGTGTTATCTGAAGAGCCGGTCGAGCTGCAGCGTACTGTCATCGCGATCCTTAGCCTTTTGAAGATTATCGCCAGCAAATAACGCCACAGAATCAAAGATAAGGCGTTTTCTCGGGGTGGCCAATGGTTTACTACCTTGCCCCTCTCCTTTGCAGGAGATTAATCTTGTGAGAGAGAAGCCCCTGCTCCATAAGCTTGTACAGTGTCTCATGGCTAATATTGAGAAACTCATAGCTTTTACCCCAAAACGGTGAGCAAAGTTTAGCATTTGGGCTCTAGTTTCTTCTCAGTATGTCAATGGTCGTAGCTATTTTTGAATAAAGGGCTTGACAGACCCTATGACTTGGGTTATTATATTTCTGTATTACTTTATTACTTTCCATTGAGATTTGCTAGATGAATGATGAGACCAGAAAGCCAATGAGTGTCAAGGTAAGGCCGAGTATTCAGCGGAAAGCCCGGGTGAGGGCTGCTAGTTCTGATAAACGATTATCGGAGTGGATTGAAGAGGCAATAGAGGAGAAGGCGGCAAGGGAGGAAAAGCAGGCAAAATGAGAAAAGACCTGGGGCAACAGGTCTTTCGGGGTAAGTAGTGAGATTATCTAAGTGTCTACATTCTAAAGGAATCAAGAGGACAAGTCAAGCAAGGGCTCAGGGATGCCAGTTTGGTGTACCCGTGAGCCCTCCGGTTTTATTAAGATGATTGGGTATTGGAGGAGATGGTGTCTATGGGTGAATGGCGATAGGGAAAGACCTATGGGCGCTCGGGAAAGACCGATTGATATACAAATAAAGTAAAAAAGGAGTAGAAACTTGAAAAAGAAACTTAGTCTTTTGTTCGCCCTAGTGCTGGCAGTGTCGCTGATGATAATACCAGCCGGCATGGTTGGCGCCGCTGAAGAAGCCGATACCGTCTACCTTAACGGCAACATCTATACCGTTGATGACGCCTTCAGCACAGCTTCCGCCATGGCAATCAAGGGCGACAGCTTCATCTATGTGGGGTCTGATGCTGGGGTTCAGGACTATATTGGTCCTGGCACCGCTGTTATCGACCTGAATGGCAAAACAGTAGTCCCTGGTCTTATGGATTCCCACATACACTTTGAATCCGTAGGCCAAAACATCCTTTTTCCTATGGTGGAGTGCTGGCGGACCCCCCTAGATGAACTGTTAAGCAAAATAGAAGCCAGAGCGGACGAAGTGGGGCCGGGTGAGTGGATTATTGGTTGGGGTTACGACGAGACCTTTTGGGATCCACCAGTAGCGTACAAGGAACTTCTCGACGCTGTAAGTCCTGATAACCCGGTTTTTATGTACCGAGTTTGCTGGCACGCAGGATGGGCAAACTCTAAAGCCATGGAGCTTGCCGGTATAGACGCTGGTGGCATCCCAACACCCGACCCGGAAGGCGGTGTAATAGTGCGGGATGCTGCGGGAAATCCCACGGGCGTATTTGTAGAGAAAGCTAAAAATTTGATCACCGGAATTATGGAGTGGCCTTCTCCAAACGAGCAGGAGTTGAGAGACGCCATGGTAGTCGGGAGTGAAGCAGCACTGGCTGCTGGTCTAACAGTCGTTCATGATGCTTCAAGAACAGGAATGGAGCAGGTTAATAGAATGAAGGACCTTTACGAAGCTGGACTGCTCAAGGTAAGGGTCAACGACATGCTCAGACCTTCAACAGCAATTGAACTGGGTGAAGCTCAATTCGGACTTTACGACAACCACTATTTCCTCATCTCAACTAAGGTTATTAGTGACGGCTCTATAGGGTCAAGGAGCGCTGCCATGATTGAGGAGTACTCCGACGACCCAGGAAACTTCGGCCTATTACTCATTGAGGAGGACCCATTTGCCCTCGAGGTGGCCGAGCTGCTCGATCTGGGCTTTTCGATGAGGACACATGCCATAGGTGACCTGGCTAACCGTGTAGTGATTAACGCCTACGAAAAGGCTCTCGCTTTGACAGAGATAGCCGGGGAAGATGCTAGGCTAGTTCTCGAGCATGCCCAGCATCTTGATCCTGTTGACTTACTCAGGATTGCCCCACTAGGCATTGTTTGTTCGATGCAGGAAGGAGATTGCATTACGGGCATGTTAGCTCCTCCCTATCTACAATCAACTACCGAGCTCAGAGTCGGACCTGAGCGCATGCTTGGATATGCTGCTTGGGGACCCCTTTTGGATACCGGGGTTGTGATTGCCAGCGGGACGGACTATGATGTATTCCCATACTACCCATTCTACGGAATGCACGCTGCGGTAACCAGACAGAACCAACTCAATATGCCTCCTGATGGCGTGAATGCAGAATTGGCTATGACTAGAGAGGAGGCTCTCAGGTCTCGCACCATGGGTAACGCTTATGCCATGTTTGCGGAAGATATTTTGGGCTCCATTGAGGCAGAGAAGCTTGCCGACTTCGTGGTTATTGACAGGGATTACATGACCATCCCAGCTGAGGATATTTGGCGCATCGAAGTATTGATGACAGTGGTCGGGGGTGAGATAGCCTGCACTCCAATAGTGGATATCGACATCAAGCCGGGAAGCGACCCCAACAGTATCAACCTGAAGTCCAAGGGTGTTGTCCCAGTGGCAGTGCTGACCACCGATTGGTTCAAGGCCAGCGATATTGACCCCGATAGTGTGCTCTTCGCCAACGCCGGGCCAGTGCGCTGGACGCTGGAGGATGTGGATGGTGACGGCGACATGGATATGCTGTTCCACTTCAGGACGAAGGACTTAGACCTGACTAGGACAAGCACCGAGGCAACGCTAACCGGTACGACCTATGCCGGGCCGGTCATCCAGGGTACAGACACAGTGAACATCGTACCTACGAAGGATTAACCTTTGAAGGGGGGTGGGATAGAACCCACCCCCCTATTCTTCTGGGTTAGTCGCAGGAAAACTAGCAAGAAAACAAAGGAGGAAATAAGAGGAGAATGAAGGTTTTAGTTTTTGGCGGATCAGGCAAGATAGGTGCTGCGGTTGCTTGGGATCTAGTTAAAAAAGATGATGAGGTTGAAGCAGTTGGAATCATAGGGAGGCGGAAGGATGCCCTTGAGAGGGTAAGTGACTGGATAGATAGTGATAAGGTAGTGTTGCATGTCCTTGACATCACCGACATGGAGAAGACTATAAGATTGATGGAAGAATACGACGTCGGTGTGATTTCGCTACCTGATAGGAGAACGAGCTATAAGGTTATTGATACAGCAATTGAAGCGGGCTTAGATGTTGTCGACATACTCGAAGAGTATCATAGGAGTCCAGACCCTTACGAGATTGAGGGTTTAGAAATTCCAGACGGAATAACCCTTGAGGAGTACGGAGAAGAGCTCCATGAGAAGGCTGTAGAGAATGGTGTGACAATTCTTGATGGACTAGGTTTTGCTCCAGGTATAAGTAATGTCACGATTGGTGAAGGTATTAGGAGGTTGGATAAAGCAGAGTCAGCAATAGGGAGGGTCGGAGGTATTCCCACAAAAGAGGCTGCCGGAAGACACCCGCTAAAATATATGATAACCTGGGCATTTGAGCATGTTCTGAGGGAATATATGGTTAAGGTGAACGTGCTCAAGAATAATGAAGTTGTGGAAGTAGATGCGATGAGCGGTCGTGAGAGCTTCCAGTTCACCCAGTTTGGTATAGATGAAGAATTAGAGTGTGCGATTACACCCGGTATGCCTTCTTTTCTTCATACGAGGCCGCAACTCGGTGAATTTGCCGAAAAGACCATCCGTTGGCCAGGTCATTTTGAAGGAATAAACACACTAAAGGAATGCGGGATGCTCGACCTTGCACCTATAGAGTTCAGCGGTATGAAGATAGTGCCTCGTGATTTCTTGCTGTCAATTATAAACCCCAAACTTAGTACGTTCGAGGGCGATACTGATGTATGCGTTATGTGGAACACGGTGATGGGGGTAAAGGATGGGCAAAAAACGAGGGTTGATTACTATATGTGGGATGAAGCGGATACAGAAAACGGGATTTCCTCTATGGCTAGAGTTACCGGTTTCTCAGCAGCAATAGGTGCGAAGTTTATAGGGAGTGGGGAAATAAAGAAGAAGGGTATAGTGGCTCCTGAAGATTGCATAGAGGGAGAACTATACGAAAAATTCATGAATGAATTAAGGGAAAGGGGCATAAATATACTCGAGATAGTAAGCAGGCAGGTTAGCTAGGAATGCCATAGGTATCTGCTTAAGCGCATGAAAATCTTTCTGGAGGGAGACACATGACGAAGGAAATTAAGACAAAGCGGCCACTAGTGAGTCTTTTGAGCACTGAATTTATAGAGAGGATTATAGAAGAGGCTAAGGATGTTCTGGAGGAGACCGGGGTTTGGGTGGAAAACGAAGAAGGCTTGGAACTCCTCGGCAATGGCAGTGCCCGAGTTGACCGAGGGACAGGTAAAGTTTTTATTCCCAGGCGGCTAGTTGAGGAGTCGTTGAAGTCGGTCCCGTCATCAATCAAAACCTACGACAGAAACGGTAACCCTAGCATGAATTTTGATGGAAACAATAGCTATTTCTGCTCTGGCGGAGATGCTATTAAGGTATGGGACTCAGACCTAGGACAGCTCAGGAGACCTGTCACAGAGGACCAAATCAACTATGTCAAATTAGTTGATGCCCTAGACAATATAGATGCACAGGGTGCTGCCCTTGTTGTTACCGATGTCCCCAAGGAGATTATGGACCGCTACCAAATCTTTCATTTCCTGAGGTATTCGACTAAGCCGCATTACGCTGGTACACACAGCAAAGAGGGCTTTCAACACATAAAGGACTTATTGGTAACTATCCGCGGCAGTGACAAGGCTCTACGAGACAAGCCCTTGGACTGGTTTTCGATTTGCCCTTCACCTCCCTTGAGGTGGAGTGACCTTATCTGCCACGACCTGATACGATGTGCTCAGAATGGGATCCCAGCGGTAATAACGCCAATGCCCTTAGCCGGGACTACTGGTCCAATTACAATGGGAGGAAGCATAGTTCAGGCTACTGCTGAGCACCTGAGCGGAGTAGTGATAAGCCAGCTTGTCAGTCGAGGTGCTCCTATTGTCTGGGGAACTGGCCCAATCGCCTTTGATATGCGCTTTGGCACTACACCCTTTTCAGCTATTGAGAGCATTATGATGAGTATGGCTTGCTGTGAAGTGGGGAAATACCTTGGAATCCCAACGCGGACCTATGCGGGATGTAGTGATGCCAAGTGCCCTGATTCGCAAGCAGGGCTGGAAACAGGGATTGGCACTATCTTGCCTGCTCTTGCTGGAATCGACCTAATAATAAACTCAGGGATGCTGAATTTCGAATCTGCTCAGAGTTTCGAGAAGCTGGTAATTGATAACGAGATTTGTGGCATGGCCCGCCGCCTGATGCAGGGGATTACTCCAAGAGGAGAACGCCTGGCGGAAGACCTGTTTACCGAGGGACTATATGAAGGCAAACACTTCCTCCTCTCCCCAACTACTATGAAGTGGTTTAGTGAGGAGTTTTTCTATCCCGGACCGGTAATCAGTCGGGAAGATGACCAGACATGGATGGAAAAGGGGTCCACCACGGCAGAACAGAGGGCAAAAGAGGAAGTGAAAAGGATTCTGGCCACACACGAGCCGGAACCCCTTGATAAAGATGTTGATAGAGAACTTGTAAGAATCATGACCAAAGACGCCGAAAAATACGGCATAAGCAGGCTGCCCCTGCTATAGCCAGAAAATAGACTAATTGTGAGGTGTAACTATGGACTTACTGGAAAGCATTAAGGAAAGCATCATCGGTATGGACAGGGAAAAGGTGGTTGAACTCACCAGAAAGGCACTGGACGAGGGGATCAAGCCGGAGAAGCTCCTTGATGAAGCTTTAACTCCTGGTATGGATATTGTTGGCGAAGAGTATGAGAAGAACATTAGATTTATTCCAGAGATGCTCATGTCAGCTGAAGCCCTGCGGGGAGCTATGGAACTACTCAAGCCAACTCTGACTAAATCAGAGTTATCCAAGGCAGGAAAGGTGGTTATGGGAACGGTTGAAGGCGATATACATGACATAGGGAAACAAATAGTTTGCATGATGCTGGAGGGGGCTGGGTTTGAGGTTTATGACCTGGGTATCGATATACCCGTAGACAAGTTCGTGGAAAAGGTAAAGCAAGAAAAGGCCGATATTGTTGGCATGTCGGCTTTCCTGACCACCACTGGGCTTCGTTTCCCGGAAGTAGTTGAAGCCCTACAGGAAGCTGGCATACGGGAACAGGTGAAAGTAATGATTGGTGGTGCTGCTGCTAGTGGGGAATACGCTGAGACGATTGGAGCCGACGGCTATGGAGCCAACGCTGGTGCCGCAGTAAAATTAGCTAAGTCATTCGTAGGTAAATAGCGAGATTGACATTGCCTGAAATATGTGAGAGGAGGTGAGAAATGAAGTAGTTAGATTGGTACCCGAAGGTGACTAAATTTTTGAAAGGAGACTAAAATGACAAGGAAAAAACTATTGATGTTGCTGGGTAGTATCTGCTTGGCCTTAGTGCTAGTAGTGCCAGTTATGGCAGGCTGTACACCACAAACGCCAGCACCAACGACACCAGCACCGACGACACCAGCACCGACGACACCAGCACCAGAGAAGTTCACTTGGCGACTCCAAGGTGCCTTTACCCCAGGAGATATATCACATGACCAGCTTTCCTCTTTTGCCGACAACGTTTACGAGAAAACTGATGGACGGATGAACATCGACATCTTCCCCGGTGGCTCCATTGTACCAGTGGAGGAGATGATGTTTGCTCTTGGCAAAGGAACGTTCGAGATGTATCACACCGCCGAGGGGTATCATGAAGGCATACGACCTATATTTGCAATAGTTGAGGGGCTCCCCGGTCAGTGGCCTGGCCTCGGCCAGTTAGACGATGTAAACACACTTTTGTACGACCGTGGGTTAGTGGATATTTTCCAAGAGGCATTTTCCCTACACAATATCCATTATCTTGGTCCCGATTCCTACGGTGCCTACCCCTACATAGTATCGACAGTCCCTGTCCGCAGTTATGAAGACTTCAAGGGCCTAAAACTAAGGTTCGGCGGTCCGTGGCTAGACTTTTATGCCAGGGTAGGAGCTGCTACCACCTGGATACCTTGCGGGGATATATACATGGCCTTGAAGCTGGGGACCATAGATGCTGCCGCCTGGAGCAGTGACATAATAATTGACATGAAGACCTACGAGATTATAGATTACGTCATTGTGCCACCGCTCAACGCCCACCTATTCAGCAATCTGTGCGTAAATTTGGAGGAGTGGAACGCGCTGCCCGTTGACATTCAACAGGCGCTTGAGGAGGCCCAGCAAGAGTATGGCCAGACAGTGTATGAGCTCTACAATGCAAATTGGGAGACTGCAGAAGCTAGAGCGGATGAGCTGGGATACGAAATAATTTGGCTGAGCGATGCCGACATGGAAAAAATAAGGAAACTGGCTGTGCCAATGTGGGATGAATACGCTGACAGGTGTGAATATTCCGCCGAGGCCCTTGCGATAATAAAAGACTGGTGGGGCTTTTAGTAGACTAAGTCGCCCTAGTGAGGGGAGGAGGTGCCACAACGTCTCCTCCCTGGGAACGAGTTATACATGATAAAGTGGTCGGTGCATATTATTGATCTCGTCACCGAGTGGGTGAGTAGGGTTGCTTCACCCTTCGTCCTTCTCATAATGGTCATGTTAGCGACTGAAGTGGTGTTAAGATACGGGTTTGGTCGAGCTACCACTTGGGCTTGGCCAATAAGCATACAGCTAGCTGCCGTTTTTGGTCTCGTAGGAGGAGCATATACCTTCCTCCATAAGGGACATGTCAAGGTAGATGTGGTTTATAATCGCTTCCCTCCCAAAGTAAGGGCAGTTATTGATTTGGTTCTCTCGATACCCTTCTTCATCTTTTGTGGTGTGCTAACGTGGCTGGGGGGAGAGATGGCTTGGGAGTCACTGATGGCAAAAGAAGTCGCAGTGGAGGGTATAACCTATCCCGTCTACCCTCTGAAGGTGTTGTTAGTTGCGGCCTGTTTCCTGCTGTTTCTCCAGGGAGTAACTCAGTTCATCCATAACCTTGGTATCGTTACTACCAGAAAGGAAGCAGCATAATGGATATTGGGCTCATCACGATACTTCTGTTTGGCTCTCTCTTCCTTCTTCTGGCGTTGGGGATGCCGGTTGCTTTCTCGCTGGGGAGTGTCGCTGTAGTGTTCTCCCTACTTTTGTGGGGTGTGAAGGCGCTCTACATCATGCCCACCCAGGTCCTTGGTCAGATGATAGACCCCATTCTTATCGCCGTTCCTTTGTTTGTGCTAATGGCACATGTGCTGCAGCGTTCAGGGATAGCCGACGACCTCTATGAAACGATGTACTCCTGGCTGGGTGGCTTAAGGGGTGGCTTGGCGATGGGGACGGTGTTGATAGGCACCGTATTCGCTGCTATGACTGGAGGGACTACTCCTGGTACGCTCTCGATGGGGCTGATAGCCCTCCCCGCTATGCTTAAGCGTAACTACAACAAAGTTATAGCCGTGGGGTGTATATCAGCTGGGGGAGTCCTGGGAATTGTCATCCCTCCTAGCGTGATAATGATTATCTTCGCCACACTTACCAAGCTATCAGTGGGAAGGTTGTTCTTCGGAGGGGTCATCCCCGGCTTCCTCATTGCTGGCATGCACGCCACCTATATAGGTATAAGATGTTATTTCCGACCGAATCTGGGACCGGCAATACCCCATGAAGAGAGAGTTAGCTTTAGGAAGAAACTCATCTCCCTCAAATCGGTAGTTCTTCCTATCGGCTTGATTCTTGTGGTTCTAGGGTCGATATATACTGGAGCCGCCACCCCTACCGAGGCAGCCAGCATTGGTGCCTTGGGCGCTTTTGTTTGTGCTGTTGTTCATGGCCGCTTCAACAGGCAGATGTTGTCTGATGCAACTCTTGGAACTCTCAAGCTAACCGGCATGATTATGTGGATTTTGGCTGCAGCCGCTTGTTTCAACGCCCTTTACATCGGTCTGGGAGGTCAGAGGTTGATAATTGAGGTAATATCTGGATTAGGGGTAAATCCCTGGGTCATTCTTATAGGAATGCAACTCTCCCTCTTCTTCTTTGGGATGATTATGGACGATTATGCCATCGTAATGCTCTGTGGTCCCATCTTCACTCCTATAATTATAACTTTGGGCTTTGACCCCCATTGGTTTGGGATTCTTTTCGTCCTCAATATGCAAATGGCTTATTTAACGCCCCCCTTCGGCTACAACCTGTTCCTTATGAAGTCAATTGTTCCGGAGGGTGTAACCATGGGGGACATCTACCGCTCCATCATACCCTTCGTGGCAATTCAGGCACTTGGTCTGGTTTTAGTTATGGTTTTTCCCCAGCTAGCTTTATGGCTTCCTAGTACGATGATAAAGTAGCTGCATCATCAGCAATACATTCGGTTATAAATGGCGGCTAGGGGGAACCGGGGTGCCAGTCGTAAGAAGTATATTTATTATTTCATAAGGAGGAGAGCGAGAATGGAATATGGATACAACGGCAAGGTTCTACGGGTTGACCTTACTAGGGGGAATATTTCAGTTGAGGAGCCTGACGAGAATTTCTACCGGCGGTATTTTGGCGGAACAGGTCTAATCGCTTATTACCTATTGAAGGAGCAAAGGCCAGGGGTAGACCCTCTTAGCCCGGAAAATAAGGTAATCTTTGCTGCTGGAGTTGTGACTGGAGCTCCAATAGGTGGCAGTGGCCGTAACGCTATAGGGACCAAATCCCCTCTCAGCAATGCCTTTAATACTTCCGAGGTTGGCGGTTACTGGGGGGTGGAACTAAAGCATGCCGGGTATGACGCTGTAATTATAGAGGGTAAAGCAGAAAAGCCCGTGTACCTGTGGATTCAGGATGGCAGGGTGGAGATAAAGGATGCTAGCCACATTTGGGGTAGGAGCGTCGGAAAAACTCAAGAAATAATGAGGCAGGAACTCGGTGACACAGGAGTCCGCACCGTTTTAATAGGTCCTGGGGGTGAGCGGCTGGTTCGTTTTGCCTGCGTGGTAAACGACCTTAGTCATTTTGCTGGTCGCGGCGGCACAGGAGCTGTAATGGGATCAAAAAACCTGAAGGGAATCGCGGTTCGGGGACACAATCCGCCGCCTATGGCAGATCAAAAGGCAATCAGTGATATGGCAAAGAAGTTTCGTGACAGTATCAAGACTCACCCATTCCTCAGCGAGTACCATCAAATCGGAACCCTTAGTGGCCCAGTGGGATACAGTAGTAGGGGTGGCTTGAGTGTCCGTAACTTTCAGGAGGGTGTTTTCCCGGGGATAGAGAAGTTATCAGAAGACGTTTATATGGATGAACTAGGGTCAGAAAGGGATACTTGCTATGCCTGTCCCATCCGATGTAAGCACAGGGTAGAAATAAAGGACATTCCCCATGGTCTGACCTTTGAGCATTACCATGGGCACGGCCCTGAATATGAAGCCTTGGTTGCCTTCGGACCATTTTGTGGGGTTGACAACCTCCAGGCTATCGCCTGTGCCAATGAGTTGTGTACTGCCTACGGTGTGGATACCATATCCTGTGCGGTAACAATAGCCTGGGCTATGGAGTGCTTTGAGAAGGGTTTACTCACCCAAAAGGATACCGGCGGGCTTAAGCTGGAGTTCGGCAATGCTGAAGCTATGGTAAAAGCGACAGAGATGATATGCCAGCGTGAGGGCTTTGGTGATGTTCTTGCCGAGGGTTCTCTCCGAGCAGCTCAGAAAATTGGTAAAGGCGCCGAACAGTATGCCATGCATGCCAAGGGAGTAGAGATACCAATGCATAGTCCCTACTTAAAAACGATTGTGGGGTTGGGCTATGCTTTGTGCCCTACTGGCGCTGACCATATGCGCAGCCTGCCCTATGTCCACAATCTTACGAAACCGGGACCTGCCTTTGATATGTATACGCCTCTGGGGATACTAGAACCTTCACCTCTTGAGGACTTCAGCAGTCCAGCCAAGATTCGTCTGTATGTCTATGCTATATGCGGGCGTACTGCCTTAGATTGCGCTGGCATATGCTACTTCTGTGGAGATGGTTATCACCCCAACCAAATAGCAGAAATCGTGAGAGGGACAACTGGTTGGGAGACCAGTTCCTGGGAAGTAATGAAAGTAGGGGAGCGGGTGATGAACATGATGCAGGTTTTCAATAAACGGGAGGGCTTTACCCGGGAGGATGACTGTATACCGGAGAGATTTCACCAGCCTTTGGCTGCTGGTCCGCTTAAGGGGTTCAAGCTTGATAAGGAAGAATTTGAAAAGGCTAAAGGTATCTATTATGGCATGATGGGCTGGGATGAACAAGGAAAACCCACACGGGGAAAGTTGCAGGAACTAGACATCGGATGGGTGGCTGAGGAGCTTCACACTTGAGGAGGCAAGAGAGGAAATCATGAGAGAAGTCACAACGCCTATCGAGCACAGACTGTTTCTGCGGGCTTTACAGGGCTTAGAGGAGGGTGAAGCAATCCGGCTGCATTGTCACGACTCTGAAGACGCAAGTCTTCTAGTTGAGGAGACAAGAAGCTTTATCCACCGTGGGCATAGAAAGGGACACCTCAGTCATCGCTTCTCCGTGCTGAAGAGGGAAGAGCGTAGAAGCTCATTTGATTTAGTCGCAGTTTACGTGGTTAAGGGAGGCAATCAGGGTAAATAGTGGCGGGCTCTGTCAGGGGAAACTGGGGTGCCATGGGTTTTGTGTTTTCCCCCACTGGCTTAATTATGAAACCTCCCCCTCCCGTGAGGGAAGCCTCAGCTGTAATCGGGCAAGTGGCATCCCGCCTTTAATTAGGAATAGCGATGATAGAACGCAGGTGTATCCATCACTGGATGATAGACAAGAACAATATCGGAACCTGTAAGAAGTGTGACGAGGTAAAGGACTTCGGAGCACTTCTGGCTAAAGAGGGGCATAAAAAATCGCCTCGCCAGCTTTTGTCGCTAAGAACTGGTGGCATAGATGGGTTGCCACCTGAGATCTATGACCGGATAATCGTGCGGTAGGTTTAAAAGAAAGAGTGTCAAGATAAATGACTAGTCTGGTTGTGCGCGAGGTAATTGGCGGAGGAGTGCTGGAGCTGAAGCGGTGCCAGGTTATCTGTCCTGCTTGCGGACAGCAGGTTGAAGCTGTAGCCGCGGACGGCCGGGTTAAAGGATACTGCGCGGTTGCTGAGCAGTATGTGGACTTTCTGATTACACAGGGAATCGCAGCCCCGATGAGTTCACAGGCAAGTACGGCAGACACCAGGGTTAAAATGTCTGCTTCTGCAAAGAAGCGTTG
>Ga0114918_10002436_pt1 | contig 16670 bp, 18 predicted proteins | sample LantaG_FD_87015 | JGI IMG/M metagenome (GOLD analysis project Ga0114918, IMG submission 87015) | Deep subsurface microbial communities from Baltic Sea to uncover new lineages of life (NeLLi) - Landsort_02402 metaG | ecosystem: Environmental > Aquatic > Marine > Oceanic > Sediment | place... | reverse complement strand
GCATCGTCGTGGCGTCTATGGTCATACCGGTCCTGATTGGCATCGTGGCAGCGGCGGCCCCGGTGATTCTGGTAGCGGCAGCGCTGGTGGCGGGCGTGGCTCTGTTGCGCAACGCTTGGGAGCGGGACTGGGGCGGGATACAGGGAATCACAAAGCGAATGGGAGAGATGCTGGTCTCTTGGTTCGGCACCATTTCGACTTGGATGCGCGACCGATTGCCAAGCGCAATCAATACGGTTGTGGGAGCGCTCGGAACTTTCTGGGGGTGGATTGACAAAGCCAGGGGCGGCGACTTTGGCCCGCTAATGGCTGGACTTGAATCTGTATTCAAGAATGTGATCGAATGGGGGCGGGAATCAGTTAGCAAGCTGTGGGGCGTCATCTCGGACGCCATCGGGACCATCAAAATCCGGGTAGCTGACTGGTTCACCTCTATTGACTGGGGCGGCATTCTCGCCACCATCGGTGGGATGGCCGTTGCCTTCGGGACGTGGGTGGCCGGATGGCTGGGCAAGATCGAATGGCCGTCGATGGCCGACATCAAAGCCTTCGGCGTGTGGGTGACGGGCTGGCTAGGGGATGTGGCCTGGCCCGTTATTGCCGAGACATTCCAGAAATTCACCACATGGGTGACGGGCTGGCTGGGAGACGTGGATTGGCCGACCGTGAACGATCTGATCAGTTTTGCTGATTGGGTGTGGACTTGGTTGGGCACGGTAGCATGGCCTACGATCAAGGGCACGATCAAAACATTCTCCACCTGGGTATCCTCGTGGCTAGGCACTATTAAATGGCCTACTGTGGCTGACTTCCTCGCTTTTGGCGCGTGGGTGAAATCATGGTTGGGCACGGTAGCATGGCCAGCCATTTCGGAAAACTTCAAAGCGTTTACGGCCTGGGTGTCTTCTTTTGTAGGGTCAATTTCATGGCCCGCTATCGCCGAGACCTTTAGGACTTTCTCGGCCTGGGTGTCTTCGTGGTTGGGCAAGATCGAATGGCCTACTGTCGAGGATATATTGTCATTTGCCGAATGGGTAAAATCATGGATCGGTGATATTGCATGGCCTGCCATCAAAGGCACGCTGACAAGTTTTTCCACTTGGGTGCGATCATGGTTGCCAGAAATAAAATGGCCTACAATAAAGTTTGCTGAACCGACATTCGATATTACCCCTGTGGCTATTCCCATGCCCACATTCGATTTTTCTTTATGGTCGTGGACGTCTGTCACCAACGGAATACGCGACGGCCTGATTGCGGCCGCAACTGCCGGTGTTGATTCCGTAGATTGGTCTCGCTTCAGCACGGGCCTGGCGCGCGGGATCAGCACGGCAGCGGCGGATCTGAGTGGTGTCGACTTTTCGGGAATGGGGGCATCGCTAAAAAATAGTTTGCTTGGTTGGAGTTGGAAAGCATCGCTGGGCATTTTCGCCGCCGCCTTATCTCCTGCGCTTACGGCGTCAATTCTGACATACAGATGGATATTCAGTAGTGATCTGTGGGGCGGTTTCGCCACGTCGGTAAAGACTGCGCTCAAAAATATCAACTGGTCTGATTTGGGTTCGTCGCTTGATGCGCTAAAGGAATCTGTAGCCGAATCCCTGGCTGAGTTCGTCTCTGGATTTTTGGGGATTGACAATCAGGGATTTACCCTTGGACTTGAAAAGCTTTTAGCCTGGGAGTGGCCAACTATTCCAGAAGCCATCACCATCCTGGTCACCACGTTTGATTGGCCCTCCATTGGGAAGTGGTTCCAATCTCTCATGGACTATAAATGGCCGGATCTGACATGGCTTAAAACACTCACAGACTTCTCCTGGCCGGACTTGGAATGGCTGTCGAGTCTTCTCGACTTCTCTTGGCCCGCGCTCCTGTGGCTTGAAAGGCTCATCGCCTTTACCTGGCCGGGGCTGGCTTGGCTTCAGACTCTGCTTGATTTTACTTGGCCATCCATTACTATGCCATCCTTCTCCTGGCCGTCTCTACCGACCTGGCACTGGCCAGTAATTCCCACGCCGACATGGTTGGCTTCTCTCCTCGCTGCGCTTGGCGGCAACAAAAGCAACGCAGCAGGAACCAGCTTCTTTTCCGGCGGCATGACAATGGTCGGCGAGCGTGGCCCGGAACTTGTAGTCCTGCCCCGCGGCAGCCGTGTCCTCAACTCAGAGCAGACGGCCCGGTCCGGGCAAGGCAGCATCAACGTGACCATCAACGCAAACGTGACCGACGGGATGGACCTGGAATCCCTGGCCTATCGTATCGCCTCCATGATTCAACAGAAGCAGCGGGGAGGTGCCCTTGGCTACGCATAGTCTATCTCTCACAGACGGCACAACCACGGTCTCCCTGGTTACATCCTCGATCTATCTTCTGGACTATACCCCGCGCACGCCCACGCGCAAGGACGACGAATGGCAGGACATCACCGAATCGGCCACGGTACTTGTTCAGGCGGCCACCAGTGCCCTGGCGCAGGCGGCCATCAACAGCATCGAGAAGTTGCTGCGCAAGGCCGAAGAACGGCAACCGAACACGGGGGCAGATAGGGTATTCGTGACTTACCAAATGTCAAACGATGCGGCTGCATGGCGTTCTGAGGTTCTGGCCGGGCGGGTAGAGTTGGGTGACGACGCATGGCGGCACTGGAATACCAAGACCGTCGAGGCGTTGATTATCTGGACCCGGCGTTATTACTGGGAGGGCGTCGAGGGGGAGTTGCCTCTTTACTCCTATACGACAGGCACTACACAGACTGGTGGTAGCACGGTCACAAATTCGGGGGGGGGCGGATTGTACATCATTGCCACCGGTACAACCGGGGTAATACCTGCCCCGGTGCGCTTGGAGATGGCAAACAATAACGGTGTGAGCGTAAGCTTTCGGCGCTTCTGGCTGAGTTTGGATGTTTTTGCGGGCGCAACCTCCCATACCATCGAGGGTGAGGCGGCTGTCGGCGTAGGATATGGGGGAAGTACACCCGCAGACGCCAATAGCCGGGGCGGATACTACCAGCGGATCACATGGACAGGTGCAATTGATCACACCAATTGGATCAACTGGACCCTGTCCTCTGCTGTGCTGGCCACCTTGGCGGGGGGGCGTTTCCGCATGTTAGTTCGCTTTGCGAATATACCATCGGCCAACACCTACATCAAGCTGGCGCTCAAGATCCCCGCCGGGGCTGCCCCGTTGACCACGATTTGGGAGAGCGGGGAGACATTGCTGAGTTCCGCTTATCCCTTGCAGGATCTGGGCACCATCCCCCTGCCGCCGTTGGGCCTGTCGGCCTTTGACGACATAGCGCTGATTTTGTCGGTGCGTTCGGCTGGCACGGCAAATCTTGACGTGGATTTCTTCGCATTACTGGCCACGGACGGCCTGCACACATTTGAACAAATCGGGTATCAGATTCCGGCCAATGACAAAATAATTGTCGATGGGATCGACCGAAGGGCTGTTTTCTTCCAGTATCTCGCGGGCAAACAGTTGAGCATCTACAACGACAACCCGCCCCACTTATATCTATGGCCTGGAAGGAACCAGGCCATAGAAATACTCTTTGACGAGGGCGGCACTATGATGATCACTCGCACCCTGTCCGTCCGTGCCTACTATCGCCCCCGCAGACTGACGGTGTAGCCCATGTTCACAGCCAAACTGCAACGCAGAGACTTCACCACCTATCCCATCGCCCCGGTCACGCTGACCCCCGTGCGCTGGTCCTGGAATGCTCAGGGCGGGCCGATGGATGCTGAATTTGGAGTAGAGGGGGATGTCTGGGAGGCTCTGGGCCTGCTGCGCTGCCCGATTGTGATCCGCAACCAGAATCAAACGCCGGTCTGGTGGGGCTATGTGTCAAGCGTCCAGATTGGGGCCGGGTCGGTGCAAATTGGCGTGGACCTGGACAGCATGGCCAACCGGGTGGCCGTTGCCTATAGCCTCGTTGCCCCTGGGTCCGTCACGGTAGGAGGGCGGGCCACGACCGCATGGACCCAGGACGCCGACTCGGTGAGCGAATACGGCACGAAAGATTTGTTGGCAAGCGTGGACGGCGCAACGGCAACGACGGCGGAAGCGGTGCGGGATGCGCTGCTGACTATGCACAGATACCCAATCGCTACCCCGAACGCTCAGAGCGGCAAGGGCGGCACACTCTACGCACGGGGCTGGTGGTCCACCCTAGGCTGGCGCTACTACGCCAAGGCGACCACGGCCAGCACTGTGACCACTACGCAAGTCGCCAATATGGTGACGAGCGTCGGGGAGTTCCTGACTGGGACAGACGTTGTTACGGCGTCTGGCGTCTCTACCAGCGAGTATCGGGACGGGGACAGCACGGCCTTGGACGTGGCGGCAGGAATACTCAGGGGGTCCGGCTTGCTGGGCACGGTGACGGTGGACCGGGCGCTGCGCATCGAAGTGGAACCCGTAGCCGGGGCAAATGATTGGCTTTTGCAGCCCAGCGGCGAGTTCCAAACCCGGCGGGGCGTGGTCCTGGAACCGGGCGTATCGGTGCTGGGCTGGACGGCATTTCGGGGCGTGATTCCGGCCTCTGCGCAGTTCAGTTACATGACAGCCCCGTCTCCGTTCTTTGTAGAAGAAAATGAATATACCATCAAGAGCAACGCTTACCGATGGCGAGCGCGGGGCGTGCCCAGCCCGTGGGAGTTGGCAAGGATAACATGAAACTCAGCGACCTGGTAGGACAAATCAAACCCTTTGTTCAGCGCTGGATCGACGGGTCCCTGTCGGAAGGCGTGCGGAACCTGGGCACGGTTGGGCAACCCTTCGGCACGGTCTACGCCAATACGATCACCGCTACCACCGTGGCGGGTACTTTGACCGGCACTGAGTGGGAGGTAAGCGGGAATCCTGTTATTGACGCCAACGTGCCGGGCGGGACGGGCATTGTTTACGTCGTCAACCAAGGGGCGGGCGGCGTTGCCGATCTGGATGTAGAGCGCAATATAATCGTCGGTGGCACAGTTGACGAGGTAGACGTGGCGACATTTGCAGCCGGTCTATCCGCTGTTGAAAACACGGCCCTGTCCACTTGGGCGGGTACTGCGAACATCACCACCCTGGGGACCGTCACGACCGGTACGTGGCACGGTGGGGCAATTGCCGTCCTATATGGCGGTACTGGGTCTACCACGGCTTCCGGGGCCAGAACAAATCTGGGTCTTGCAATTGGAACAAATGTTCAAGCCTGGGACGCTGACCTCGACGCCATCGCTGGCCTGGCACACACAGACAGTAACTTCATTGTGGGCAATGGCACGGCTTGGGTTGCAGAATCCGGGGCGACGGTTCGCACAAGCCTGGGCCTGGGAACCGGAGACAGTCCAGTATTTACAGCCGTCAATGTGGGCCATGCCACAGACACCACGATAGCTAGGGTATCGGCGGGGCTGATTAGCGTGGAAGGCGATACGGTTGCTCTGCTTCTGGCTACGCAGACGCTCGCTGGCAAGACGCTGACCACGCCAACCATTGGCGATTTTACCAACGCCACGCACACCCACCAAGCGGCGGCAGGCGGCGGAACCCTCGACCACGGCCTGGCGCTGACCGGTCTCTCCGACGATGATCATACCCAATACCTTTTGGCGACCGGGGGCAGGACTGGCGCATCTTCCAGCAGCCAGACATTCACGACGGGCGTGATAGATTCTAGCCTGACCGCTACCCGGCTGATGGCGAGCGACGCAAGCAAGAAACTAGCCAGCACGACCCTCTCCACATGGTTAGCCGGTACAGCCGGACTGATAACCGTAGCCGACGATGGGGATGGGTCGTCTACCGTGACCATAGCGAACGGGTCGGCACAGTATCAAATCCTCGTGACCGGGGCCACGTCATTCACTCCGGGCTATACGCTACTGAGTACCTACGCCGGGGCTGGGCTGGACTGGGCCAGCAATGCCTACGCTGTGGGGGCAGGGAGCGGCATAACGGTAAACGCTAACGATGTGGCGCTGACCACGCCCGGAACACTGACGGTTTCCACAAGCAACAGTAGCACGGGCAGCCACACCCACGCCGTCACGTCATCAAGCAACCCAGGAGCGGCGGCCAGTCTCCTGGCCACGGATGCCAGTGGCAATGTGGCCCTAGACACGGACACGCTCTATGTGAGTGCGGCCCAAGATGCCGTGTGGATCAACAGCGGCACGCCCGACGGCTCGTCGGCGCTAAAGGTGACAGCGGCGGCGGTTGACGACTACACGCTTTATCTCAAGCAGATTGCCAGCCAGACCGCCGACATGCTGCGCATTGAGAACAGCGCCGGGTCTGCGCTGCTCTTGGTGCAGGAGGATGGCGACCTAGAAAGCGGGCTGGTCGGCTTCGTCTCTGGCCTGGCCGGATGGCAGATAACGGCGGGGGGCAATGCTGAATTCGACAACATCGTGGCCCGTGGTGAGTTCCACGCCAGTACGTTTGTCATGGACGAATTCTTGGTCCACGCCGGAACAAGCGTTCTGGTCAAGAGCGGCGGGAAGCTGCTGAATGCTGCCACCAGCTTGACCACTCCAACCACACGCACGCGCACGACCCACAACGGAGATATACGAGTAACGGCGGCGGGAGACACCAGGGTTGCTCTTAGCGATGCTTTTTCAATTGACGTGGAAGACCCGGAAACCGGCCATGCGCAACTGTTCTCTGCGGGTGATATTCTACGCATCAAGGACTGGACCGGGGCGGCTGTTTATGACAACTGGTTACTGGTCAACAGTGTTACCGATAACGCGACCTATTTCAGCTACTTTGTTTCCAAGATGAGCGGCACGGCTACCACATTGCCAGCGGGGGCGATGGTCGTGGATTATGGCGTGAGCGGGGACGGTGGCATTTTGTCCACGGCTGCCCTCTCCAACGCACCTTACCAGGACGTGTTCAGCATCAATTCTACTCCGTGGAGTAGTGGCACCACCGCTCACCTGCGCACGGGTAAGATAACCGGCGTCGGCTCTGCGGTGGGCACGTGGGGGTTGATTGGCGGAACGGACCTGAGCGACACGACGCTGGACGCTGCCCAATTCGAGATAAGTGACAGCGGCGTTTATCTACGCAATATCGGACTGTCCATTTACGACGGTTCCAACAATCCGCGGGTTAGCTTGACCAGTGCAGGCGTGCTGAAACTGGGGGCGGATGTAGGGGCCACGGCTACGACCGGCTTTTCGTTTGACCCTGTAGGCAATACAGTTACGATTGGTTCGGCAAGCTACACGGGGACGGTGACCATTTACGGCGGTGGCACATTTACGGGGGCACTGTCTGCGGCCACTGGTACATTTGCCGGGTCATTATCTGCGGCGACGGGCACGTTTACAGGTGCTTTATCTGCGGCCACTGGCTCATTCTCTGGCGCTATCACTGCGGAAAGCGGGTCGATAACCGGTGCGCTGACCATCGGCACGAGCGGCGGGATCTATCAGGGGACGGGAACCTTTGCTAGTCCGACCACCGGGCTGAAGATTTGGAACGACAGCGGTGTCGGGCGTATTGGCGGGTACAACAGTGGGACTGCTCAATGGTACGCCAGCACCGATGGGAAGCTGTACGCTGGCGGCGGATTGGTGAAGTTGGATGCGGCGGGCATCGTTGTGGGAGATGCCGTTGCGCAGATGCGGATTCTCGCAAACGGAACAACTGAATGGTACAAGGATAGTTTGGAGCTATCCGTCAAGCAGGCATATTACGATGTGGCCACGGGTGATTTTGGTATTGGAGAATCCGCCGATTTCCTGTGGGACAGTAGCGCGGCGAAGTTGCTGATTCAGGGAGCGATGGAAGTAAGCGGCGGCTCAATTTCGGCAGGTGGTGGGAACATCTTGCTGGATGCCAATGGGGTTAGCATAATCGGAAGCTCCACACTTCGTATTATGCAGGATGCCAGTACCCTGAAAGGGTGGCTGTATTCATCTAATCCGCTTTCCAGTTTGCTTGTCAACACTACTGGCGTTTCGTTACGAACAAATGGCGCAGCCGCGGCAGAGTCCGTTACACTTGACGCACGAGCAAGCGGCGGTAGGCAGGCAGAGATAGCGGTGGAGGCGACGGGCAGCAGTAGCACGAACAGAATTCGGGAGTACGTGTATAGCGGGAGCAACCTTACATCGTCTCTCATCACCTTGGGGGAAAGCTCTTACACTATACAGGTTGGTGGAACCACTGACATCCTAACCGTTACAAGTGGCCTAAACGTCGGCATCAACGGGTTGTCCGTAGGCGGCGGAAGTGGAGTGATGTTCGTTGCCAACGCCACCACGGTCCCGACAACAAACCCAACCGGCGGCGACATTCTATACGTACAGGCAGGTGCTCTAAAGTACCGGGGCAGCAGTGGAACGATTACAACATTAGGCGCAGCATAATCACACATAACAGGAGACCGCAATGCAAAACAAGATCGCAATTCCCACCCCGACACGAGAACGCTTAGAGAAGCTCATCAGCGACCGGCAAACGCTACAGGCGTTGATTGACACCACGGTGCAAACGGTGCGAGAAGCGCTGGTCGTGCCGGAGGACTGGATTTTGGCGAATTTGGCGGACGGCTTCACAGCGCCGGCCAAGCCGCCGCCTGTGAGCAAATAGGAGAGTATCATGGCAAACGTAAACATACCTGATTTGGGAACGCTGGCTGTTCCCGCTGCGGGGGACACGATAGAAGTCTACGATCTAAGCGCGGCGACCAATACGAAGCTGGCGCTGTCGTACTTCATCAAAACATCCGATCTGGCGGCGAATGTGGCCACGTTCCTGGCTACGCCGTCCGGGGCCAACCTGCTGGCGGCGCTGACGACGAAGACGGGGACGGGGGTTCCGGTGTTCGGGACGCTGCCCACGTTCACGACGGCCATCATCTCGCCCGCCATGCGCCCGACGTCCGACTCCACCACGGCGCTGCAACTCCAGAATGCGGCGGGGACTGCGGTGGTGACGGTGGATACGACGAATCTATGGGTAGGGATCGGAACAAATCCGACAACCTACCTGGATGTAGTCGGCAATGGCGCGCATGGGATGGCGCTTAACGCACGGGCTGACGCTCCAACGACTAGCAGTAATTTTTATTTTCGTGACACCGTGGCAGTTGTCGCACTGAAAACAACATCCGGGCGATTTGGCATTTTCACGGGTGGGACCATTGGCGTGTCATCGGGTACAGAGAAACTGTCTATGCTACAAACTGGGGCGGTCGGCTTGGGCGGCACGACCGCCCCTACAGCGTGGCTGCACTTGCCAGCCGGAACCGCCACCGCCTCCACCGCCCCGCTAAAACTCACAAGCGGCACGAACTTGACCACGCCGGAAGCCGGGGCGATGGAGTACAATGGCCGATTCAGCCTCACCGAGTCCGGCGCAACCCGGCGCTTTGTCGTGCAAGCCGTTGCCAGCACCAAGACCACGGCGGGCGCTCCGTATACGAATGATGGGTATGCTACAATAACCATCAACGGCACAGACATTCGAGTTATGACAACATTAGGCTAGGAGGCCCAACCATGCCAATCACCATCGAAGAGCGCACCCGCCTGGCAGCGTATCAGGCGGCGCAAGACGACATCCGGGCCACCATCACGAATGGGGTGCTGCCCAACACGGAGAAGGCGTTGCGCCAGTATGCGGCGTTCGGGCAAGCCCTGGCCGATTCCAGCATGGCTGACATTGCGGCCCAGTACGGCGCTGAGTTGGCTGAGGTCGGACTGACCACCGCCGACCTGGGCGAACTTGTGGCGGCGCTGACCAATGCCATCACTGTCATCAAGGCGAAGGATACCAAAAGCGGCGGGCGGCTGTTTGCGCTGCCCGTCCCACAACCAGAAGGGACACCAGTATGAACGCAGAACACCTACAAGCCGTAATTGAACTACTCTCTCGCCCCATGCTTCCTGCCATGAGTACCGCCGACCGGCTGATTGCCCAGGCGTTCATCAACGCTTGCGGGGCGCAGATTGAAGCGGAGAAGCAGGCGGCGGAAGCTGCCAAGGTGCAAACCGCACCAGAGGAGACACCCTGATGGGATTCGGTGGCGTATTGGCAGCAAGACGCAGCATCGGCAGCGGACTGGCGACCAGTGCGGGCGGCGGCTTTGTGGGCGCATACGACGCTGTACCGTCTATTGTGGCGGCCTACGGGATGCGGCGACTACGCACGGCCTATACCGGCAGCATCCTACGCATACGGCGCAGCAGCGACAGCGCAGAGCAGGACATCGGCTACACGGGTAGCGGCGACCTGGACACGGCGGCGGTTGCCAGCTTCATCGGCGGCGGTAGCGGCTATATCAAAAACTGGTACGACCAGAGCGGCAATGCGTACACGGCGAGCCAGGCGACGGCGGGAGCGCAGCCGCTGTATGTGGCGAGTGGGCAGAATGGGAGACCGGTGGGCAAGTATGAAAATGGTGATTCCATCAGCACGGGATTGAATTTGCCAGCGCCATTCACGATATTGTATATAGCCGCCATGACTGCCATTGGGCAAAAAAAACGCATCCTAACGGCGTCTGTTAACAATTGGCTGCTAGGGTGGTGGGAGAATAAACGGCAAGCAGCGTATTTCGAGGGGTGGGTGTCTAATCCAACAATTGTAACGAATTATTTGTACTATCTTTACGGTGCAGTAGGGACGGGATCGCTATCGTCCGTTTATGAAAATGGCATACAATTTTCCAGCAATAGCAGTGGAGTAGCGGGACCAAATGGGTTGGGGATTTGTAATTTTGGAACTGAAACATCAGATTGCACCGTTGCCGAACTCGTCATCTGCAACACCGCCCTCTCCACCGCCGACCGGCAAGCGGCAGAGGCGGCGGCGAACAATTATTGGGCCATTTACTGAGTCACACTAATCACAGGAGCCACACACACCATGATCACAAACGACGAACTTCTCACCGCCCTCAACGCAGCCGGGTTCACGCCCGCCACCCTCACGGCGTTCCTCGTTTCCGGCAAGCTGGCGCTGGAACTGAACATGATTGACGCCAAAATCCGCAATGCCGAGGTCGCACGCACCCAGGCCAGCCAGGAGACTGAGACGGCTATCCAGGCGTTGCAGGCGATGAAGCAAGCGAAGCAAGCCGAAATCGATAGCCTGGGCAAGTAGCCGAACTGAAGCCGGGAGGCTGACATGCTAGAACAAATCGCCAACGCCATAACATTCTATGCGTTCTATATCGACACGAAGGTAGGCAAGGCTGCGCTTACCGTTACTACGGATGTTTACCGCAACGGGACCATTGTCGTCACGGCGGGCAGTGCCACGGAGGTGGGCGGCGGCCTGTATTCGTATCAGTTGGCTTCCGGCAGCGTGACGGTGGAGGGCGTGTACATCGCCATCTTCAAGACGGCCACGACCTCAGTGGACCAGCAGCACTTGGCGTCTGCCTACCTCATCGGCACGGCAGGCATTGAGTACCTTGACGCTGCCATGACATCCCGGCTGGCGTCTGCATCCTACACGGTTGCACCCACGGCGTCGGCCAATGCGTCTCAGGTGCGTACCGAGTTGACAACCGAGTTGGCCCGTATTGACGTGGCGACCTCTACCCGTGCCACGCCTGCACAGGTGGCTACCGAACTAGGGACATACGACGCCCCGACCAAGGCGGAGCTTGACAGCGGGCTGGCGGCGTTGAACGACCCGACAGCGGCGGCCATCTCGGACGCCGTGTGGGACGAAGCGACGGCAGACCACGCCACCGTAGGCAGCACGGGGGCAGCCATCACTGCGGCGGGGGCGGGCGGCGACCCGTGGGCTACGACGTTGCCAGGAAGTTACACGACCGGGCAAGCGGGGGCCACCATTGGCAATATCGTGGACAACGTGTGGAGTCGCACGCCAAGAACCCTGACCCAATCGGCGGCCAGTGTGGTGGCGGTCGTCTCCGGCAGCAATATCACGGCCCATCGTGGCGATTCGCTCAACTTCTCCCTGACGGGCCTGGGCAGCCTCGCCAACCGCACCAAACTTTGGTGGACCGTCAAGACCGGGACGAGCGTAGCAGACAGCGCAAGCACAATCCAGGTTGAGGAAACGGCGGGGCTGCTTTACCTGAACGGGGCAGCGGGAACCGCCATCAACGGCACGCTCACAGTTGACGACGAGGCCCTCGGCAATATAAGCGGCACGTTGAAAGCGGTTGACATGACCAGCCTGGGCGTTGGTGATTATGTTTATGACGTGCAAATGTTGACGGCAGCGGGCGCTGTAACTACAGTAACCGATGGACTGTTCTCGGTGCCAGCGGACATCACTCGAACAATTACATAGGAGGTACAACCATGAAAATCAAGACACCTGGACTCACCCTAACCGGCGTTTTCGCCGTCCTGTACTGGCTGATTGGCTGGGTTGATTCGGCCTGGCTGCACCTGGGATTCGTGGAGTGGATGCCCAAGGCGCTGCAAAGCCTACAGGCCATCGGCGTACTCGTGGCAATGGTCATCACGGCGCTGGTGTCGGCCTGGGCGTCCTACATGGCGGAGGCGAGCAAGCAACACGACCGCCCCGTTGCGGGCGATTCCGTGAACTGGACCCAGGCCCCTGATGGCACACGGTCGGTCAACTGGACGGCGGCTGACAAGAAACCGTTCTGGAAGTATTTGCTGTGATACGCTGGCCCGTGTCCGGCGGACCGTGGCTCAGGCGCACCATCGGCATTATGCTGGTGGCTGAAGCGCTGGGCTACGGGCACATCGTGCTGGCCCATCGTCCGCTGACGACCAGTTATCTCATCCAAGCGGCCTATGCCCCGCTGTGGCTGCTTGGTTTGGCACTGGCACTGGTTGGCATTTCGCTGATTGCCACGGTCCGCAAACGCTACACGCTATCGGCGCGCATGATTGCGGCGGCGGGTATCGCCCTGCTATCCACGATAGCGGTCACGTTCTACATGGCTGATGCATGGACAGCCGTCTATCGATATGCGACAATGGCGATATTGCTGGCCTGGGAGATGATAGCGATAGAGTGGACGCCATGACCACCGTCGAACTCACATTCCTGGCCGTGGCTTTGGTTGCGGTGCTGTTGGCCGCTACCAGCCAATGGCGACAAAACTGGAGCGGGCTAGAACCAAATACCGTCAAGGGACTGAATCAACGAAATGCGATGCTTATTCGGGAAATGGCCGGGTTGCAGCAACGGCTGACTAGCCTTGAGGCGCAGATAGCAGATTTGCGTCGGGAGAATGCCGTTTTGCGGAATCGATTGCCATGAATATCCTGATTGTCGAAGACGAACTGATGCAATCGGCTATGTACCGCACGAGACTAAAGCAGGTCGGCTACACCGTCACGATTGCAGATAATGCGTCCGAAGCCCTAGCGTTGGACTGGCGAGAATTCGACGCCGTACTATCAGATGTAATGATGCCTGGGTTGAGCGGTGACAAAATGGTGCGGCTGGCTATGGCTACCTATGGCGACGCTATGCCACCAGTGATCATTTTTTCGGCGGTGGCGAACAGTATGCTGGAACGGATTGAATACGACATGCCACAGAATGGCCATGTCACGTACTGGCAGAAAAATGGCACACTCGCTGAACTACTAGAAACATTGGAGCGCACCGTTGAAAACGCTTGTCATTGCACCAAAGTCGAACATTGACGCAATCGCTGAAATTATCGCTGCTTCTGGTCTGGGCGAGACGCAGACACTTTACGGGATGGTGGCTGGCCGTGAGGTAATCTCCACTGTCGCCAACGGTAATTTCGGGATTTTGGTTTTCGTCCTGGATTCCAATACCAAGTTTCTCGAAATGTCGGATGGGCTGCTGAATACCGACGAACTAGAGAATGCCATTCAGCATTCTGGAACGATCTACCTGGTCGTCCTCAGTTCGTGTGAGGGTCTCGGCACGGCTGCCGAAATATATCTAGGCGGTGTGTCATACGCTATCGGCTGGCAGAGGCAAGTCGGGGACAAGGTGGCCTCGGAGTTCACCAGCACTTTCCTGCGGGCGTATCGGCTGAATCGTAACATACACGATAGTTATGATCTGGCCGTCAGCGCCTTGAGAAAATTCTACCCGACTGAGGATGCGCCCATCCTGCTGAATGGTCGGGATCGTGGTTATCAGTCGCAGATTGAGGATATGGCGACGCAGATTATCCGGCAACAGCGCTGGATATTTATTTTGGGGTTGGCCGTCGCCGCAAGCCTGCTCCTGGAGCTTATCACCATTTTTTACATGATGTCGGGACAAGTCTAATGCGCAGATTCTCACTCATTTTCCTATTCGTAGCGGTGGCGCTTATGGCCGCCTGCGACATCACCCCGCTCACGTCCCCCCTGCCCACGCCCGAACCCCAATTCCACACGATGGCCCCGGCCTATCCGGGGCCGGCCCAGGGCACGGACAACGTTCCCATTATCCTGCCTTTTCGCACCTACTTCCCCCGCATCCTGGCCCAGCACACGCCGTCTAAATTGGGCTGGGAAGCGGCCAGCGATGGGCAAGCACTTGCAGCACGGGCGGCTATCCTGGCGTTGAGTCCGGGGACGGTGCGGACGGGCATCGCATGGCGAAACGTGGAGCCGGTTCGGGGGGCTGGCTATATTTGGTCCGCAAGCAAGGATCAGCACATCAACCTGCTGGCCGAGGGTGGCAACCGGATCATCGGGATACTATTGTGGAGTCCCCAGTGGGCCGTCGAGACGCCGGGCTGCTCACCGGTTGCGCCTGCGTACTATAGCGACTGGCTGGCTTTTGTGCGGGCAGCGGTGGAAAGGTACGGGGACAGGATTGATGTGTGGGAGGTCCAAAATGAAATGGACGCACCTATCTCGCCAGAAGATAAAGGCTGGGGGTGCGCGGGGAAACCGTGGTTGGCGGATAAGGGTGGTACGGAATGGGGGAAGTTTGTCGCCATGACTGCGGATGTTATCCGGGCCGAACAGCCATCGGCTACCATCCTGTCGGGCGGGCTGCTTCTAGGCTGTGACGTGGCGGGTCAATATGGCCCATGCACCGGCGACTCATTGACGTTTTTCGCTGCGGCCTTGCCCTACATGCGGGACCATATAGATGGAGTCGGATTTCATTCCTATGACTACTGGACCAAATCACCGCCGACCAATACGGCTTCGCTGGATGCCAAGGTTGTGGCGTTGCGGAAGTTGACGACGCTACCCCTGTGGCTGACTGAAGGGGGGATGCTCTGCCATCGAACCCTTGACCAATTCCTGTGTGCAAGCCAAGAGTATGAAGAAGCCCAGGCGGATTATATACACTTGTGGGGCGATTCGTGTAGGCGCCTGGGCCTGGAGAGTTGCGTTCACTATTCGATCACGAAAAATGGGTGGGCGTGGGCCGACTGCATGAACAATGCCACCACCCCACGCCTGTGCTATTTCGCATTACAGGACGAACTTCGAAAGTAGCTACTTGACGTGTGTCCAGCCCTCGCCCCTAACGATTCTATGAATTGTCGATTCACTCACGTCAAGCATATCAGCCATTTTGCGTTGTGTATATTCACCCGTCTCCCAGGCCTTTCGTGCCCATCGGACCTGCTTGTTGTTTAGTTTTGCCCTTGGATTTCTTTCCCCCTTTTGCGGGGCATTTCTACTTCTCCCCTTTTTTACCTTGTCCTGCATGTTGTCCCCGTCCGTCCCAGGCCAAAGGTGTGCGGGATTGCAACACAATTGCGTATCGCAAGAGTGGCAACAAAGCAAATGGGGTGGAATAGGCCCATTTGTTATGGTATATGCAACCCGATGCGCTAGGACTGTAGATCTATTTTCTCTTTTCCCTACTCCAATTTTTGCATATTCATGTCCATGTACCGGACGATTCCACGGCCAACATTCGTCCTTCCCCCGTATATCAACCTTCTCCCAAAATCTAGCGATTTCCTTCTCTGTCATGGGTGGTATGGGCTTAGACCAGTTCTTCATTTCGTACCTCCTGAAACAAAACACAATCGGATGAAGGTTAAGGTAGCCACCAAGCTGTTCGCCCGCCAACGGTTGACCCGTTTTTGGTTGACCTTAACCCCCATCCGATTGTGTCGAAGGGGACGTATGAGGGGTACAAAAAAACCGTTGACCTAGGCGAGTACGCTTGGTGGCATGTCTTCGCTACCTACAATTATACTCGATTTCGCCACATTTTGCAAGCTACGAACGGGGCAGAGCGGGCCGAATCTTCTTCGCTTCCGTTCTGGCATTTCCCACAATCGCCCTGACGACTTCGGGGTATGGCGAAAAAATACGCACGTACACTTTTCTAGGATACCCGTGGCGTGTCCAGGTCCAAAACGAACGTGGCTTGTACGTCCATGAGTTCGTTGCCCTTCGCACGCCATCCTCCGTAAAATACTCTTTGCAAGCAGCCAAAACAAACGGGAGAAACTCGTCACCATCCGGCAATGTCAAGTCCGAAAACTCATCATGGTGTCGATACTTTACCCTGGTATTGATACTCATACATCCCCTCCGTCATCCTCATTTATCGCCAACAAATCGCCACGCAATCGCCAAGAACGCCAACGTATCGCCAAGCCAACAACCCCGGCCAGTGGTGCGCCGGGGCTACTCATTATTCTGGCTGTCTCCGATTCCCGCCCCAGTTATCCGGCGGGCGCTGGCCAGTGCGCATGAACTCGACGGCGCTGGCGATATGCTTGCGGGCTGTCACCCTGT
>Ga0114918_10002435_pt1 | contig 16674 bp, 21 predicted proteins | sample LantaG_FD_87015 | JGI IMG/M metagenome (GOLD analysis project Ga0114918, IMG submission 87015) | Deep subsurface microbial communities from Baltic Sea to uncover new lineages of life (NeLLi) - Landsort_02402 metaG | ecosystem: Environmental > Aquatic > Marine > Oceanic > Sediment | place... | reverse complement strand
TATTGTATCCCCATTTGTTTACTGTGCTAATAAACTGTTGATCAATCAATCCTGTACGAGTTAGGCCTTTAACTTCACTGCACATCTCATGAGTGTTAACATTATAGTAAAGTTGTTTCTTCCCTAATGGATCTGTGAATGCTATAATCTCTTTCCCATTAGATAGGACAAAACTCCAGAATCCATCCCACTTATTCATCTCATCAATTATATCATCCATGTTCATGGTGGTCTCAAAGTAAGCCTGAAGATACTCTACATCATTATCATACTTCTCTTTATCGTAATTAAAGATCTCTCCATTGAACATAAGATACCATCCATCTTTGATATAGACTGGTTGATCCCAAATATCGTCTTCAAGAGTTTGAATAGGCAAACGATGATGAGTATGCTTCATTCCATTCAACGTTGTGAATGTTGTTTGAATCCCGCGATGCTTAGTTAGCTCGTCTTGGAAATAGTTTTTATGTATACTTATTCCGCACATATTATTTAAGATATTCTATTTCTACTTTTCCTTCCTTTAATACTTCTAAAGATATTTTAAAATCTTCTCCCCATATTGGGTTTTCCAGATCTGGTTTATAACATACCAATTTAGAAATACCTGAACTAATGATAGCTCTTGCGCAATCTACACAAGGAAACCAAGGTAAAAACATAGTAGATCCCTCTAATGATATTCCTTTTCTAGCGGCTGAATAGATGGCATCTCTTTCTGCATGCTCTATCCACTTATACTTCAAAGGTCTTTCTAATCTTTCATCCTTTGATTTATCACAGCCAACAGGCATTCTGTTAGATCCTTTTACCCTTTTTCCATCCAGAGTTATAATTAAACATCCGACTTGAGTATGTTTATCATCGCTTAAGGAAGAAACTTCCTTTGCAAATTCCATGTATTTTTCTGAAGTTCCCATCATAATTAAATTAATTAAATATTCCTCGATTAACTTCAGGGGGATCTTTCTTCCCAGAAATCCCTGTAATGTTTTATTTGTTCTTCTAATTGTATAGATAAATTATGATATGACCTGTATGCTGAAAGGAGGATAATGCTGCTCATATCATCAGCATGGTATATTCCATGATCATTGAACCATTTAGCTAAATCATTTTTAGTCCATAATCCTAAATTATTTCTTAGCCAAGTTCCAAACCCGTGATGGATCCGTCTAAGATAAGTATCCTCATCCCTATGAACGATGTTAATAAATTCGGATTCTTCTTTGTGTATATCTAAAATCCATTTAATAGCTGAATCCAGATCTACACATTTATCTTTATCTTCAAAAGTCCATTCATTCATGATTAAAAGCATTTGCGAAAGTTTGTAAACATTCTTGGCAGATACACATTACATCTTTACAAAGGCATTGGATTGAAGCTAATGGTTTTTTTTCATCACAGAAATCACATTCCCTTGGCTCTTCTTTACAATCAACGTAAATTAATCCGATTCCTTTGGGCCAGCTATTCAATATATCTTTCTTAGCCTTAGGAGGCTGAACTAATTCTGTCATACTTTGATATTTTAAGATCAATTAATGCTTTTGCAACGTTCCAACAATGTAATGATCCTATCCACATTGACATTGTTCCTAGCTCAAGCTCAGGGTTAACCTGGTCTCTTACATATTGGGCCAGTCGAATAGTCATATAGATATCATTCTTAAAGTGTCTCATGATATCGCAAGAACGAATAAGGTATGCTAAATGCATTTTGCCATTCCTAATAAGGAAATGATATCCAATAGTGCATGGAAGTCTTACCCCATCATTGTTGCTATCCTGCGGATGCCATATAGCATAGAATGCCTGACGTGAGCCCGGATCATCCTTTAACCTTTCGATCAGATCATTAAAGTCTCCGAAATTATATCCCATCTTGCCTGTTCCCTTTAGAGTTTTGTCAGGCCAAAATCTTTCCATGTAGGTATGGGAGAAGAATGTTTCACCTTCATTGCGAAACTTCTTATCATTTTCTTCTGTGTTAACTTTATAATAAGGCCAATTCTGATATTGATATCCTGGGTTGTGATTACAGTTTGGATCTATTCTTTCTTGGAAATGATCTTCTGACCATGGCATATCAGCATCACATTGTTTTGCTAATTCCTCTGTGCCTTCTGGCATATCCATTTGAATATAGGTATTGATTATCTCAAATAGATCATCCGGGGTATCAATTGCTTGCCACTTCCTTGATGTAGCTATTTCACCGTTATCCCTTAAATCCTTAAAGGAATCCCCTATTGCTTGACTAATTGACTTCATTCACTAATTGTTTTATTTTTTCTGTATAAAATTTATGATCCTTAGAATGGAATCTTTTTACATAAGCTGGGTGTTCGATATAATCTCCTTGACCCACTTTCTCATGTATTTCCTTTCCTAAACATATAATATGTCTTGGCTTAAGTTTATCGATTTCTCGATTAATAGCTATTAACTTATCATCATCATTGTCGAAACCTTTACCAAAGTTTGTAAAGTAAGGCATTTCTTGTTCATAAACACCGGCATCTGTCAAAGTCTTATGTAGGAATGCTGAAGAACCTTTATCGGATAAGAATGCTCTAATGAATCCTTCTCCAACTGATTTGTCACTAGGCTCATCCCCAATGAACATAATTCCATCTTCACCAAGACAATTTCCTGCTGATAAGTATTGATGGAAAAATTCTGTGATTTTTTGATTAGATTTATGTTCAAATCTGGCTTCTATTAGCTTTTCATCCAGATCATCTTTCTTATAATCATAAGTTACAGATGGCAAATGAGATCTTTCTATAGCCGCATCATATTCTACAAGCATACGATCTATTTCATCTTCCGAAATATAATCATCACCACGAGTATTGATATTTTCTAGGATAGTTTCTCTGGATGGCCGGAGATAGAATATTACAGGAGCATATTGATAAAGTCCTGCTTCGATTTGGAATTGTTTCCAATCCTGCATAGGATCTCGATTGAGCTTAAATCTTGGATAGACTACTTCACTTAGGTAATATCTTTCAAGGTAATATCCTTCATAAAGAGGTCCGGAGTGAAGATAATATGAGAGCTGATTCTTTTTGGGATAGTACGGTTTTACTACCGGACTTCCGAGCTCCCTTCGAATGTAATTTACCAGCGTGCTTTTACCTGCCCCATCTGGTCCTTCTATTATGATCATGTTTCATGTATTTGTGTATTATGTCTTTTATGGACTTATCCCTAATTTGTTTCGGGATTATCGGAATTTTCTTCAGGTTTTTCCAAATATGCTAATTGTGCATTCAATGTAATGAGCGTCTGTTTGTAGTGTGCAGCAAGGGGATAATTGTAATCATATAATGCCCGATGACGATCTATCTCCATCTCGGCAATTCTCTTTTTTAACATTTTGATATCTTGTTCCTTACTCATTTTCTTATAGTTTCATAGTCATTTATAATTTATGTGATTTATGGAATAGTTTATGGATAAAAAGTTTAAATCTTTTCCATTTACTTATTTGCCAATAACTTCTAGTCCCATTTTTATCTGAAACAATAACTTTAGTAGTTATGATTTTCCAAGGGGCATAAATTAATCCAGGTTCCATATTACTTTCTTATGTTTTCATAGTTTTCTTTAAACCATTCATAGGTACTTTTAATACCATTCTCTAGAGATATTTTTGGCTCCCATCCTAGTTCATTCATTTTGGATGAATTCAATAGCTTTTTCGGTGTTCCATTAGGATATTCCCTATTATATCTTACCTCTCCTTTATACCCTACAATATCTGCAATCATTTTGGCCAGAAACTTAATAGGAACATCATATCCAGCTCCAACATTAATATGTTGGGCATTATCATATTCGTTCATTAAAAGGTATAAGGCATCAGATAAATCATCAACATGTAGAAATTCTCTTTGAGGAGTTCCATCTCCCCAGATTTCTACAACCTCAATACCATTAACATAGGCATCGTGGAATCTCCTAATAAATGCTGGAAGAACATGAGATCCCGGTATATTGAAGTTGTCGTTGGGGCCATATAAATTGGTGGGCATTACAGAAATGAAGTTTGACCCGTATTGTTTTCTGTAGGCTTTACACATTTCTATTCCTGCAATCTTTGCTACCGCATAACCACTATTCGTGGGTTCCAAAGTTCCGGTCATTAAAGATTCTTCCTTAATAGGTTGCTCTGCATACTTTGGGTAAATGCAGGAAGATCCTAGAAATAATAATTTTTTTGATTTGGTCTTTCTTGCAGCTTCCATGACATTTGTTTGGATCATAATATTGTCGTAGAAATATTCTCCAGACTCTGTATTATTAGCATGAATTCCTCCGACCCTTGCTGCAGCAAGAAAAACATAGGTTGGTTTATATAATCGAAACATAGTTTCGACATCAGTTTTTTTGGTTAGGTCCAATTCAGACCTATCGAAAGTTAATATTCCCCTATGTCCTTCTTTTTTAAGTTTTCTTACAATAGCAGATCCAACAAGACCATTATGGCCTGCTACGTATATTTTACTGGTTTTTCTCATTTAAAATTATTTCATTTCATTTAACATCATTCTTTTTACTAAATCTTCGAATTTAGTTTTAGCTTCCCAACCTAATTTTTCTTTTGCTTTGGATGGATCGCCTAAGAGTAAATCCACTTCAGCTGGTCTATAATATTTTTCATCAATACCAATAACTAATTGATTGGATATATTATTCCATAATATATCTCTTCCTTTTTCATTTTTTTTCCACTGAAAACCCCCACTTAATTTTCCAAGTAAGCCTACATTATGAAGACATTCTTCTATAAATTCTTTAATAGTATGAGTTTCACCTGTTGCTAATACAAAATCTTCAGGATCTTCTTGTTGTAACATCATCCACATACCTTCTACAAAATCTGGAGCATATCCCCAATCTCTTTTAGCTTCTAAATTTCCAAGATAGAAAGGTGTTCCATCTTTTAAATATTTTGCTAAACCTTCAGTTATTTTTTTAGTTACAAAAGTACTTCCTCTTCTTTCAGATTCATGATTAAAAAGTATTCCATTAACTGCAAATAAATTATAAGATTCCCTATAGTTCTTAACGATATGATATGAATATAGCTTAGCGACTCCATAAGGAGATCTTGGATTGAATGGAGTAGTTTCTTTTTGGGGAATTTCTAAAACCTTTCCATAGAGTTCGGAAGTAGTTGCATTATAAAATTTAGCATTTGGTGCATGTTTCTTCATAGCCTCTAACATATAGAGTGTTCCGAGTGCATCGACTTCCCCCGTATACTTAGGTATGTCAAATGATACATGAACATGAGATTGAGCTGCTAAATGATATATTTCATCAGGCTTAACTTTATAGACAATATTGTCTATAGAAAGAGAATCGGTCATATCCCCATAGTGTAAGAATAGATTTTGATCGTCTGTATGCGGATCCTGATAGATGTGGTCTAAGCGACCTGTGTTGAAAGAGGAGCTCCTCCTTATAATTCCATGAACTTCATATCCTTTTTTCAATAACAGCTCTGCAAGATATGAACCATCTTGTCCTGTGATTCCTGTGATGAGTGCGATTTTGTTTTTAGAAGGATCTGGTCCCCCAGAAAATGATAACATATTTGTGGTATTTTGATTCTTATATCACAAAAAAAGAGATTAGTTTTAAGCTCTAGTTATTTTCTATGAAATATTCATCCAGCCATTTTTTCTCATAAGTTAATGCATCTTCTGGATTGTCATAAAAGGTGGGTTCATCTGCATATGGCTCTCCTGTATCCGAAACAGCATAATAAATATCCTCCGCTTCATGACGGGGTTCTTCTATTTTTGCTATCTTAATTTTAAATCCTTTATAATCATGAAGATCCAAAATCTCTTCTGTTTCTAATTCTTCCGGATCCGGATACCAATCCCAATCTATTTTAGCAGCCTGATTCTTTAAATCAGCTTGATGACCAATTCTCATGGCTCTCTTTGGATCCTGACCTCTCTCAAAGTTTACGGATTCGAATACCCCAGCCCAATCCTCGGTGTCTTCAAATGCTTCTGTGAATTCTACGAATTTTTTTACAGATCTTGCAGTATCTTCTTGCTTAGATACTACATCCTCGCATAAAATATAATGCTGAGTTAATGTTATTACAAATTGGACAGGTATTTTAAAATCATCCTGATCTGTATAATAGAATTCGGATTCTATATTAAAGTATGGCGGGTAGTTTTTTTCATGCTGGATTTCGGAAACCCAAGAAAAGTTTGGCGAGATATGAGATAGATCATTGCACCTTTTGAATATCTTCCAATACTTCCCATATTTGCTTTCCATCTCTGCATCTAGTCCAACACTCATAGCTTCTCTAGGATCTTTACCCCTTTGAAAATTAACAGATTCAAGTACCATATGATCATGACCATCTAAAATACTATCATCATGTATTATAGTTTCCTCAATATCAGGTTTGTTTGTAAGATATAATCCCATCTCCTTCATAGTTGGAAGATATCTTTTATAATCCTTTACAAACCTTTCATATCCATCCTGCATTTCTGGATCCTTAAATATATAATCCTTCCCACCAGTATAACCTAAGTTAATATAACCAAAATAATCTACATGATCCTTATCTAGCTGAAAATCATTTCTAACCCATTGTAAGAATTTCATTACATTGGCATTAACACCAATACTCATGGAATCTTTAGGATCCTGCCCTCTCTCGAAATTTACAGATTCGTTGGTTTTAACATATTCTATTATTTGAGATTTGATCATATCGTAGACTGCTTTCTCTGAAGGCTGCTGGCCCACAAATATTCCGGGTATATCAGTTACTCCTCGATAAGGAAGGTATTGATTAGCTATAGGTTCTTTGATTTTGGTGACAAGTATTTTGTGACCCATGAAGTCCATATCGAATCCTACTACCTCCTCGATTGATGGCAGTATATTCTGAGACCAGACTACCTCATCAATCATTCGGCTAGCCCCAATATCCATTGAGGATTTAGGATCTTGACCTCTCTCAAAGTTTATGTTTTCATTAACTAGCTTCGCTTTCATAAAAGGGTTGGATAGTCATTTTTGTGAATTCAAAATATGGATCAAGGTCCTCGTGATGTTCTTTCATCATTTGCATTGTAGCAAGATCCATAGAACTATCTACTTTATCATCATCATCGAATGTAACCCAAATTCCTACTGAATCTATTTTTTTATCCTTACTCTGATCTTCTAGATTCTCTGCTACTAGCATCATTGCTTGGCTTACATATTCTACATAAGAATCTCCATTGGATAATGGATCCTTCAATTGAGGATTTTGCTCAATGTATTCCTCTGGAAGAAACGTTCCACTTGTTCTAATAATATAGTTTCCCTTTCCCTTATCATCGATAGAAAAATCATCTTGCTTTTCCATAAGGGAAATCTTACATTCTAATATTCTTCTCATAATTTTTATTGTAATAAATCGATTAATCTCTCTGCAATATATTCTCTGACTTGCCAGTTTTCAAACCAAATATCTTTTCGGTCAGCGGAGGAACTAATTATTCGGGCTAAAGCGGCAGGGTCTGCGTCATTTTTATTAGATTGATCAGCTATCTCCTGTTTTATCTCTGGGTCATCAACAAGGGCTTCCACTCTTCTTCGAAACGGTCCTGGAGCGCTTTCCCATCTAAGCATAGTAGTCTCTCTTGATGCCGGCGATTTCCATTTAATGATGCTGGCTCCTCCACTAGTGGAGTCACTCCATATTTCTACATTTTCAGGAGTAACCCTTCCTTGATTTCTAAGCCACTTCTTATAGTCTTTTTTGAAGACATAAAGAATAAATTCATCATCCCAATCGCTTTTATTGGTTCGTTCGCCCTTAAGTTGTTTTAATTTTCCTTCTAGACCAACCCCCATAGCGGATTTAGGATCATTTCCTCTTTCGAAGTTTATATTTTCATTTACTCTTTTGGCTCTCATGATTATTGTTGTCCTAATCCTTTTATAGCTACTCCTGATACTGCAGGATTTGCCTTACTCTTTGGTTCCGCAAATAAAACTTTGGATCTTCTTTCCTGTACATCAGCATCCAATGGAGTTACAGGTTGTACCATTCCGCTTTCTTCTATTTCCCCCTTTTCCCCTTCTGGCTGGGTTTCACCTTCCTCATCCTTAACAGCAGAAATATTTGGATTTCTTGCTATCAAATTTAAGTTGCTTCTTTCTTCCCAATAATCCTTCCCATAATCTATGGTGAGTTCTTCAAATGCTTTGATCGGGCGATTAGCAATGAAAAACATATGTCGTTGTCTTCTATTATATGCGTAATCTACATTAGGCTTATCAGAGTGGCCGTATAAGGAACCATATCCAAGAACTAGGGCATATTCTCCTTTCTTCTTATCAACTTCGAATAAGACATCCTTTAATCTATCCACGTTCTTAGCAATCTCCGGAAGAATAAGCATTGGACATATCTCAATAATCTCGCCCTTTGCAAATTGAGTTTTAGCAATTACAGAATAATCCCCTCCTGGCCTTTTTGACCATTCAACTCTTGCTAAGTTAAAAGTTTCTTTCCTTGGAGTAATAAATCCTCCAGCATCTGCAATATGTCTAGGCTCCTGTTTTGCTGTATTTTCATCATCTTCAAAAGGATTATAGAAATCCTCATGGAGTTTGATATAGTCATCTAAGGATAGTAATTTATTATCTTTCATTATAGATTCATTATTTTGTAATTCCTCTTGTTTCTTGTGCCAAAATCCAGAGGCTCTTCTCATTAAAGTCTTTTGAATCTTTGGAGTCATTCGATCCCACTGATCAAATTTTCTTTTAAAATCCTCTAGAAAATATGATAGAGGTATTAATTCTCCCCCATCTATATAATCCAATTCAGAAATAGCTTCCGAAAACCTGCTAGAAATCTCATGAGGAAATCTAAGATAAGTATCAAAATTTCGATCCACCTTCTTAGTATCTATAAAATCTTGAAAGGATTTAGTATTAAGGACCTTTCCCCCACTCCTCCAATAATCAAATGCGTGTTGTATCTCATGAATTAGAATATTTCTTGGAGCTTTACCAGTAAGAGACTTATCATAAAAGAATGATTCTATCTGACCCTGTAATATTCTATCTGGGTTGAGAGTATCTGCGATTTCATAATAGGGAAATTTCATTATGATATCTCCTGTATCTGGTCTGAATACCCCCATATTTCTTTTTGTATCCGCATCTACCTTGGGTTCTAAAGGATAAACCAGTATATTGCCATTCATCAGATCCATATATTTGGACAGCTCTGGATATTTACTTAAATCCAATTGTCTGATTGGGATTTGTATTCCAGAAGATGGCTGTTTTTCATTGATGACCGCAAGAATTTCTTCAGAAGCTTCTTCGATTATATCATCAACGAATTCCTCTATTTCTCTTTGGCTTTCATATGTTTCATTAAGATATGCCATTGGCTTTCTTATATCTCCTTAATGATATAAAAGACTCTGCAATATAAGAATATACAGATTCTCCCTTTTTATTCACATAAGATATTATTTTCTTTGAACCTACGGGAAAAGAATCTTCAGAGAAAAATTCTTTAACTTTTCCATCTGGGGTTTCGATAAAAAACTTTGTTGTAGTCTTAAGTTTTTTTGTAAACTCCCTTGGCGGAATGGTTGTTAATCCATCTAGGATATCCTCTTGATCCTCGTTATCCTTTAACTTCCATCTTTCTTTCTCATTATAGTCTTTAACCTCTTCAGCATCTTTTTCTCTTTTTCCTATTTCCTTTTGGGAAGCATAATATAATTCTTCTCCGGGCCATCCTTGTTCTTCCTCTTTTTTAGAAGCCCCAGATTTCTTAGCTGAAAGCAAAGCATCGAGAATTCTAGAAAAATATGGTAGGGTCATATTTCCTCTTAGTATAGATTCTATATTAGATTTATATCTTTCGACCCTATCTGGATGAGTTATAAGACTCACAAAATCCGTGGCCAATTCATTAGCATCACCCGAATATTTAAGAGGATATTTCTTTTTGACCGCAGTAATAAATCTTGGAACCGCTTTTAGCAAATCCTTGTAATAACTATCTCCTAATAATTTCTTACCCATATAATAAATATCCTCCCCAATTTGACGTAGGTTCTTCTTCACATTATCCAAAGCATCCAGATTTCCTTCATCTTCTAAATAATCCTCAATATCAGATATATCTACTTTCTTTATTTGCTTTTGAACATCCTCAATTTTATCCATTGCATCCATAAACTGATGATCCATTATTTCCTCCCCAGTATTAGTTAACTCATCAAAAGTAGAAGCAACCTCGGGATAAAGCTGGAGCAATTTGTTATAAGCGTGAACTGATGTTTTAATACTCATGCTAAATGTATATTATATTAATCCTCCTCTTAATGCGGGTCCGGAATAGGATGGCTTTACAAATGAAGATGGTTCGTCTCCTCCGACATCTGCACCAGCTAGAATTTCTTCTCCCTCTGCTTTTAATTTGTCCACATCATTCTGAACTAAGCTATTTGCATATTTCTTTCCCGATGCAGTTTCTATGCCGGCTCTTTCCATAAGTTCTTTTAATAAAGCTACTTTTACTTCTAGAACGAGAGTGGCCCAAGTGAATCTTAAAGCATCCTTAGATGAATCCTTTATCTTCCTGCCATCGATATATTTTTTGATTTGTCTAGCTTTAATTGCGGAGACCTCTTCAATGTAATTAGAGAATAACTTAGCTATCTTAATATCTAAAAGTTCCAGCTTTCTTTTCTTATCTGGTGGGAGTTCGGTCCATTTCTCTACTCCTTCACTTTGTTTAATCTCCTCTTTAGCCTTAATCTCAGCTTCCATGGCTTTTTCCATACCTCCAAGTGCTTGGTTCTTAAACTTGCTAACCTCTCTACGAAGTCTTCTTGTAGCTAATCCTGTTTTGAATTTATTCTTAATCTTTTTTCTGAACAGAATACCAAGGGCTAAAGCAGCAACACCAGCTCCAAGACCAATTGGACCTAATGAGCCCAAAGCAGCTTGTATCCCTGCACCTGGCATTGATGCCAATTGAGCAGACCAAGCACCTAAAACCGGTGATTCATTTAATGTAATAGATTCTATATTTCCATAAGGAAATAATTCATGGAGCTCATTTACCTGATCAATTTTTTCTTCAATGGATAGGGATTCCCATTCATTGATATCATACCCATAGGATTGGGCTATATCGGATTCCATGATTTGTCTTATCTTATGATACTGTGAATATTTCATGCCTTTAATGATTTTGTTATTTTCTTATAGCTTCCTTATAGCTTCTTGTGTTAGCTTTTGGAGGGTCTTTTTCTCCTTAGTACTCATATTCTTTGAAGGTTTTATTTCTAGGTTATATAAGTCCTCCAATTTTTTCTTTCTGGTTTCTTTATTTAGTCCTTCTTCAGTAGTTATGTTACCAAATTTTACTTTAAGGTCTTGGAATGTTCCATCAGTCTTAATCTTGTCAGAAACTTCAGTTTCAGCGGTATCGGATCCAGCTACAGAACCGTTTGCATGGGGAATTTTTTCGCTTTCTAATTTATCCCATATAGCTTTTTTCTCTTCGTCTTTAATAGTTCCATCTGCTAAAGCTAATTCTAATTCTTTATATAAAGGAGTTAATTTTTCATTTTTTTGCTCATCTGATAGAGATTCATCACTTAAAGTAGCTAAAGCTTTTTTGAAGTAATCCAGATCTTTTTTAGCTCCTTCCTCACCTTTCTTTTCCTTCTTGTATCCAGTCTGAACTTTTTCAAGGGTTTTAGCTAGAGCCCCCTTTTTCTTTTCCATAGCCTTATTAAGAAGTCCTCCATACTCATCGGATTCAATAACTTTGGTTTTCATAAGATCTCCCAATAAGGTTACCTTTGCTTCCACTGATAGAGATTCCCAAATTCCCTTTAATGCTAATTTATCCCCATCGGTCAAATTTCCCTGCTTTTCAATTTTGCTATAAACCTCTTTCTTTTTCAGTGCTGCTAAGTTATCGATAGTCTCATTAAAGACCTTAATAATGGATTTCTCTACATCTTTAACTTCTTCCTTCTTTGGATCAGATAAATCTTCAAATGATTCTACATTTTCAGCCTGGTAAATAGCTTTTTTAGCTGCGAAAAACTTGGAATAAGCATCTTTTAGAGCTGATGTAGCTTCTTCCTTGAATTTGGCAGCTATTTTGGAGAGGCTTTTAATATATCCTTTTTTGAAGCCTAGAGATACAAGATTTTTTCTAAACATTGATCCTAATTTCAATAAACCCGCTCCGCCAGCAAGTAACCCTCCTCCAAGTGCCAGACCTATCGCTTCATTCATAGCTGCGATTTCTAAAATTTCGCCAAGCTCCTGTGTTTTCTTATCTACCGGAAGATTATTCCATTCATTCAGGTCATAGCCACGGGATGATACTTCATCTCTTTCAAATAGCTGTCTGAATTGATGATATTCTGAATATTTCATATCTCGTATATTTGATTTTTTATATATATCCATAGAAAATATCGACGATATATAAAATAAACATTTGAATTATGGCAACTAAGCACGTAAAAGAAACCTTAGGCGAATTCCAGGATTGGAGATTCTTTTCAATTCTAGAAGCAAAATCGGAAGACAAAGATGTCGATGAAAAAGCAGAAAAAGAAGAAGAGGCTAAAGATGGTGCAGAAGCAATCAATAAACTCCGTGATAATCTAAGCAGATTCGAAACTGCTGCTGGAGGAAAGATTCTTAAGTATAAAGAATTTTTTGAAGAAAATAAAGATATCGCCGATCAATTTGATGAGGATGGTGATATGTATAAAATGTGGGACAGCGATTATGTTGCTGGTGTTTTAATCCTGCCGGATGAAGCTCTTTCAGATGAAGAGATCAACGCCCAAATTCAAGAAATTGATGCTGAAGAGGGGGATGGAGATGATGATACAGAGGAAAAGGATGAGAAGGATGAGAAGGGTGAAGAAAAGGAAGATGATGAAGATGATGAAGACGAAGATGATAAAGATGAAGACGAAGATGATAAGGATGAAGATGATAAGGATGAAGACGAAGATGATGAAAAGGAAGACGATGACGATGATGAATTAGAAGAAGGGAATGCTTTTTCTGGAGCACTTAAAAAAGCAAAGGATAAAGGTAAAAAGAAATTCAAGGTTGGAAAGAAAACATATCCGGTTAAAGAAGGCATGGATTATGAAGAATTTTCCTTAGTGGAGGAAGAGACAGAAGATATTAACGAAACCGTTATAGAAAAATATAGAAAACTCCTTTTAGAAAAGGCTGAAGAAGACGAAGGAGAATTACCTGCAGATGACGTAGTAACTCCAGATGAAGAATCAGACGAGGAAAAGAAAGAAACGGATGAAGAAGGATTCGCAGGTTTTGAGGTTCCCGATGATGAGACCGATCTAGGTGACTTGGATGGAGATGGTATTAACGAACCTGATTCTGAAGAGGTAGCTGTTGAGGATGGTGAAGCCGTAGAATTAGATGACGAGTTTGGATTGAATGGTGATGGAGAAGGAGATCTGGAATTCGGCGAAGATGGCGGATCCAGCGAATACTTTGTAATATTTGATACCGCAGGCGGTGGACGTGAAGAAGTATTCAGAACAGATAATCCAAAAATTATAGAAGAATTTAAAGATTTCTATGAAAATGGATATAAAGCTGCTATCCAAGCTCAGATTCAAGCTTATAAAGAAGCTCAGGAGGAAAAGAAAAGAGAAGCAGAAAGAAGGGCTAAAGAGGAATTAAGAAAAGAACGAAGAGAAAAACTTGATAAATTCATGGGGGAAAGCGTTACCCAGGAAAAAAAATTTCTAAGAGAAGATTTTGACGAGGATCCTTATGATGAGGAGTTTGTATTAGATAGAAACTATAACGGGATTCCTGATTACGAAGAGGATGATTCAATGATGGGAAACCCAAACGATGATCTCAGACCAAACGAAGAATTTTATCCAGAAGATGATATGGATACATTTGAAAATGAAATTGTTTCTATATTAATTGACGAGTATGGATTGGAAGAGGGAGAAGCAGAAATACTAGTCGCTGAACAAGATTTGGAGGAAGCATTTGAAATGGTCCAAGATCCTGATATTGATTTTAGCATAGAAGATTTCATAGCAGGACTTTATGAAAAATATGAATATGAAGGCTAGACTAGTCATAGAAAATATTGATTTTGAACGGGGCATTAGTCCCGTTCGTGGTTTAGGGATAGGAGCCTATGCTGATATTTATAAGAAATTTAAGGATAGCAATGTAAATATAAATGAAGCTATCCAACACTTAACTGAATTATCGAAGGGCATACAAATTGTAAATGAAGATAAACTAAGACCTAATAAGAAGCTCTTTGGGGTTATGAACCACTACAGAAAGGATTCATACCATACTGACAAAGTGGATTTTATCTATGACTGGATATGGGATATAGCATGGACTAACTGGACCCCTCCTTCAGAAGAAGAATTTATGAAAAAGACCTTAGAATTCACAGAAAAAGTGGATTATCAACCAACTCAATTGATAGACACCATCCGAGGACTTTACTACGCATATAAATCGGATCTTTCCAATTATTATTAAAACTTCCCCAACCTTATTTCTATAATATTTAAAGAGAATATGATGGAGGTATTATGGCTGGATAATAATAAAAAGAAATTTATATCTCATGCTAATTTAGAATATGGCAATCACTATCTAGGCCAGAAAACTGGAAAAACCATACCTTGTTGGTATTACTTCCCGCCAGAAGGAGGAAATATTAGAATTCCAATTAATAATATAAAATTTATAGAGAATGAATAGAACTGATCTACGTATCGCCTTTAAAATGGACACTGGATCCGGTGCATTATGGGCTGAGAATCATGATGGTACAGATATTGGTGGATGGGGTTCCCGTCCAAGAACTTTTGTAAAAGGTCATCCCAGAACCGTTTATGGGTTATGGCTAGAAGAACAAACAGGAAAACCAAAATACTTAAGAGATCGTTTCTTTAAGCTAAATGCTGAATGGCCAACAAGTAATTATTTTATGCCTGGTGGTAGAGAGGTTCTTTATTCCGATTACATTGAATGGTTAGAAGATTTTGTTCTAAAGTTTTTTCCACAGGTTATTAAACACATATAAAATGGTACGAACAGAAGATGTTCATAGAATAAACAGGGAGTTTGATCGTGTAGTATGTATCAACCTCGTTAACCGTCCAGATAAGAGAAAGAATATGGAGGCCAAGTTCAAAGAGCTTGGCATTCTTGTGGAGTGGTTTGATGCAGTTCCGTATGGATTTGCCCCGGAGATTGTTAATAGTCTTAAGCCTACTGTAAATGATTTTCCAAGGTTTAATACCAAAACTCCTAATGAGTTTGGTGCAGCAATGTCTCATTACACTGTCATCAAAAAAGCACTCTTAGAAGGCGCTGAGCGCATCTTCGTTTTTGAGGATGACGTTATGTTTCGGAAAGATTTTAATGACAAATTTGATCGGTATATGGACGTCCTACCGGGTGATTGGGACATGTTCTTATTATACTCCTTTATGTACGAGATTAAACCACAAAATGTTAGGATCAATGCAAAATGGATGCGTTCTTATCTAGCTTGGTCCCTTATGAGTTATGGTATTACTAAAAAAGGGATGGAAGGGTATATTGCTGATCAAGATAAGATGTTTCAGATAGCGGATAGAGCCTCATTTAAGATGCAAGAAAAAGGGTTTAATATATATTCTGCAGTACCTACATTGTGCATTCCTAACCAAGAATTAGGTAGCAATATTAGAGGAGAAAATATGAATTACATAGCAAATAAAACTGTTTTGAATATGGGGTATAGCGAAGATAATTTTGAATAATATGGAAACTATTAAAATAGCATTTGCTGATTTCTGGCCAGAATGGGATCAAGAAAATTTTATAACTCCGATCTTAAGAGAGAAATATAATGTTGTGGTTGATCAAAAGAATCCAGATGTCCTATTTCATTCTATATTCAATAGAATGCAGGATACCCCAAAGTATAAATGTAAGAAAGTATTATTTTTAGGAGAGAATTGGAGGCCTAATAGATTTGGTTCTGATTATAGCATATCTTTCGATCCTCATTCTGAGACTAATTTTAGACTTCCTTTATGGCAAGTATATGTTCTCCACCAAAGAGGATTAAAAGACCGTCTATTTGGAAATAAAATCCAATATGATAAATTCGAAAGATTTGCAGCATTTATAGTTTCTAATGGATCAAATTTTATTAGGAATGGTCATTTTGATTCTCTTTCTAATTATAAGAGAGTTCATTCATACGGAAGATTTAAAACAAATGATTATTCACTAATTGATTATTCCAAAGGAAAATATTGGAGAGATGCTAAAGATATATTTTTCATAAAACATCCTCATAAATTTATGATGGCATATGAGAATACAGCATATCCGGGATATTGTACTGAAAAGCTTATGGATGCATTTGCGGTTGGGTCCATTCCTATGTACTGGGGAGATCCAAAGGTGGTAGAAGATTGGAATAATGATGCTTTTATTAATGTTTCCAAATTGGGAGGATCCTGGCTTGATGCTGTTAAAAAAATAGATCAGGATCCTGCATTATTTAAAGCAATGTATGAT
>Ga0114918_10002433_pt1 | contig 16683 bp, 15 predicted proteins | sample LantaG_FD_87015 | JGI IMG/M metagenome (GOLD analysis project Ga0114918, IMG submission 87015) | Deep subsurface microbial communities from Baltic Sea to uncover new lineages of life (NeLLi) - Landsort_02402 metaG | ecosystem: Environmental > Aquatic > Marine > Oceanic > Sediment | place... | reverse complement strand
CTCGCTGAACTCGTCCCGCGCCTGGTTCAACATGGACACCGCCGACGCCGACGACGGCTTCGTGGAGTACCAGCCGTCCAGCCTGGGCAGCAGCGCCAGCGGCGGTTCTCCGTACGGGTACATCACGCAGGTGTTTGGGCGGGTGTCCAATGGCGCGTTCACGCACGGTGTGGGCATTCACATGATCGCGGGCCAGCTGTCCATTGTGCGGCGGGTGGCGGATGTGGACACGGTGATGGTCAGTGCGGGCACCTACCAGGCCGGTGACGTGCTGCGGCTGTCCTACGCTGCGAACGTCCACACGCTCACCCGCAACGGTGCGGTGGTGGGGACGTGGAATGATTCGGGTGCCACCGCCTCGTCCGGTGGGGGCTACCGGACGTTGGGCATCCGTGGGGATGGTGCTAAGGACTTGCTCGGGCCGCGCCGGTTCAGCGCAGCCCTCGACTACGTTGTGATGGGATGAGAACATGACCGACCGGCTGATCTCGATTGACACCGACCAGGATGCCGGAGAACAGTTTCCTGCCCCGGTCAGAGACGAGATTGCTGCGTTGACCGGCGATGCCGTTCGCGTTACAACGTACATAGGAAACCTGGCGACGCCAGAAGATGCTATCGCTGCGGCTATCGTTGAAGCGGCCACCCGGCCGAACGGCGTTGTGGACTTTGAGGGTATCTCCTACGTCACGACCGACACGGTGACAATCACCAGTCCCGGCGTGACATTGCAGAACGGCGGTATCCGTCCGACCGGTCAGTTCACCGCAGTAGAGGTTACCGCCGCCGACGTGACGGTTCGCAACATGACGTTCTCGCGCGCTATCACAGCACCGTATTCGGCCACAATCACCGAGCGTTCCTGCGTATCGGTCAGCGCCGCACGTTTCACGTCGATCGACTGTGACTACTTGGGTGCGGCTGGGGCGTGCGTGTTTCTTTCGCACGGCACCTGTGATGGGACTGTGATTCGCGGCGGTCAGATGACCGGTACGCCGTCATTTCAGGACGCCTGTGGTGTGTATGCGGCGGCGGGCGCGACCGGCAACCGAAACATCACCATCGAGGGCGTCCACATCTACGACAGCACCCACGGCATTCATTTGTTTGACACTGCCGAGAGTCTGATCTCGGGGAACCGTGTGGAGTCGCTTCGCATGGTTGAGACGATTGAGTTGACCGGCTGGACGCTGGTCGGTGGAAACATTTATAAGCAGCGCACCGCAACCGGTAGCATTCCCGGAGACGACGGCCCGTCGACCGACCGGGCCGAAGGCAACACCAACACGGTGTATAACAACGGCGTTCATATGGGTGAGGTGACGCAGGGTAGCGACTCACCTGCGGCGAACCGTGCCTCCGTTTACCTAGGCTACGTCTATATCAACCTCAATGGCACTAACCCCAACACCCGAACGATCACCGGGGGCATTGTCACCGGTTACGCATTTATGCTCTACATGTCGGCAGCGATGCAGCCGACACCAGAGGTCATTTCGGGCAACCGAATTGTAGACAACTATTGCGAAGACATTGACGGCTACGGCATCTACTTCCAGTTCTCAGTTAATGGCGGTGCCTATGGCAACCAAGCCACCGGTAACCACCTGAAGGATGTGTGTCTTGAGGGTGCCCAGAATCCCAGCTTGCCGTTCGGTGGCATCGGAGTAGTCGGGGGCACCGACACTCTGCTCGCCAACAACACGATTGACGGCGTGGGCTCAGTCGGTAAGACAGTGCCGGGGGTCTATATCTACCAGGGTTCGACCAACACCGACCCGAGTGGCCGGATGATCGGCATGTCAGTTCGCGGAAGCCTCAACGTCGGGTACAGAATCCGCGCAAGTAACTGGATCGTCTCAGGCTGCCGCGCCGATGACAACGACAATCACGGGTTCTATGTCTCGGAGACGGACTCAGGCGCAAAGGTTGAGGGAGTTACCCTGTCGGGCTGTGTAGCCCAAAACAATGCCGGTGTCGGCATGTATGTCGACGGTTTATCGACGGCCATCTCCAATATCAGCGTCAACATCATTGGCGGCGCGGCTATCGGCAACACCAATCGCGGTGTCCAGATTGCCGGGTCAGCGTCTACGACGACGGTGACCGGATGCTCCGTAATTGGGGTTCTCTCCAAACAGAACGGTGTCAGTGGGGTTCAGCAGATAATCCTGTCCGGTGCTGCTGATGGGATTACCGTGGCCGGGTGCAGCATGATCCACAGCGGCACGGCAATCGGATTATCCGTTGGCGCTTCCATTACCAACGCGGTTGCGTTTGGAAACTACTTCTCTGTCTCGACGCCGACAAGCTACTCCGCAACTGTTGGGGACGGGGCAGCTGCGACCCTCGTTGGTAGGGCGTTGACTGATCCGAAGATCAATGCGATCAAGGACACGAACGGCAACACGTCGATGACGTTGAGTGCCACCGCCAGTGCGGTCAACTACTTTCATGTGGAGAACAAAGCCGCTTCGGGTGGTGCCATTGGGTTGTACGCGATGGGCACCGATGCGAACATCCCGATAGCTGTTTGGTCGAAAGGCTCCGGCACCTCAGCCGGGGTGGCGTTTCGTACCTTGGCGACAGGCGTGTACTTCTCCGCACAGCCCGTTACTTCCGGCGTCAACTATCTGGGCACGACCAGCGCGGTAACCGGCGCGGCTCCCCCGCTGACCGCTATCGGAAGTGACAGCAATATATCCATCAGCCTCGTCCCAAAGGGAACGGGGACCGTGCAGGTTGGGTCGAATCCGGTTGGCGTCAAGGTTGCAGTCCCGGCCAGCGCCGCGGCCACGGGAGTCGTAGGTCAGTGGGCTGCGGACTCAGGGTTCATCTACGTCTGCACTGCCGCGAACACATGGGTTCGTTCCGTTGCGGCGACGTGGTGACCTAGCCCGACCGTGCGCCCCATCGGCCGCGACCCGGCCTGGTCTCGCGCCAGGCGTCGATGGTTTCCGGCAGCCAGCCCTTGCGGTCCCCGATCTGGGCGTCGTGCGGAGGCAGGACAATGTGCGTCATGGAGCGGAGCGTCTTGAGCCCGAGGTAGTGCGCGACCTCGGTGCGGCCGAGGTAGACGGCGACCGGGCCTTGCCCCGGCTGGACCTCTCCGTCCATCAGGGCATCCAGGTCGGACTCCCCGATCCTGGTCAGGTCTGGACGTCCGAGGGCGCGGGAGTAGTTCGTCACGGCTCCGAGTGTAGCGAGCGACCGTACTCCACAGCTGCACGTCCGTACACGGCTCGTGTCCATTCGTCCATGGACGGAGTCAAGGTCAGCGTGGTCAGAGCGGAGCAGATGGTCTTGTGCCTGGCGCGTACGACGTCCGCGTCGAACTTGTCGGCCACCTTCTCGATCGTGTCGAGCAGCCCCGGCGGGCAGGCCCGCTGGTTGTTCTCAATCCGTTCGTAGCTGCGGGCGTTCATCCCGAGCTGCCGGGCCATCTCGTCCTTGCCGACGCCAAGGTAGTTCCGGTGCGCTCGTATCGTCTCTCCGAGACCGCTGGCGTAGTCCGGTGGATTATTCATGGTTTTACTTCCTCTGCTTTGCGCGCCACCGGCGTTGGTTCTCCCGGCGGCAGATCCGACAGCCGCGTTCGCGACCGTGCTTGCCATTCATGTGGTACGTGTTCTCCTCGTCGTATGGGTGCCCTGCCGGGCAGCTGGTCTTGGCGGCCTGGTGGTTATCGCCAGGTAGCCCGTGCTCCATGATGTGGACGCCCTGCGGGATCAGGTCCAGGTGCCACGGGTTGACGCAGGCTGGGTTCTCGCATAAGTGGTGGGCCGCCATGCCGGGTGGGCAGGGCTGACCAGTCGCCGCTTCGTAGACCAGGCGGTAAGCAAAGGTTCTGCCGGAGGCAGCCCGGCCGTCCTCCTTGCGGAGGCGGCCAGGCCACACCCAGCACCTGTCGGTGTCAATCACCATCCGAGACGCGCCGCACATACTGGCCCGATCCCGCGCTCGCGGCTCTCGTCGTTGGTGAGCGTCCGTCCGCAGACACCGCACTTTCCGATCTCCAGGCCGTAGGTCGCGCTGGCCTCGGCTGCCCCGACCGCGGCGATCTTCGCCAGGATGGCGTTGCCCGCGGCCTTGCTCATCCGCTGCTCGTCGTCCGAGACGATGAGCTTGACGAAGACGTACCCGGCCCAGCGGCCGTCGGTGGGGCGGTCGACCTTGTAGAACGCCAGGGCGTTGGTCGCCCCTTCTTCGGTGGCGACCGCGTAGCGCCCGGCCGGGACCTTCTCGATCGAAGGGACGTCGGCCGCGACGACGGTGGTGCCGTCCTGCTGCTTGGGTGCCCGATACGGTGCGACGCCCTCCGCCTTCAAGCGGTCGATGTTGGTGCTGACCTCGCGCTGGGTGCGACCCTTCTGCATCCAGGTCTCGACGAGCTCGGTCGCGGCTTCGGCGGTGACGCCCTGGCCGATCGCCTTGCCCAGCATGAGGCTGCGGAGGTAGTTAGCGCTCGCATCTGATGCCAGCTTGGCCGGGGCCGCGGGGGCAGTGGTGCTGGGCTTGGTGTCAAAGGGAGTGGACATATTCGGTTCCTTCCGTGGTGGCGGCTGATTGCCGCGCTACCAATAATAATACCATCCGGCCCCGTAGCAGCAGGATTCCAGCACCCTGTGGGCTACCGTGGCATTGTGCCCTCCGTCTCCGAGTATGGCCTGCCCGCCGGGACCTCGATCACCTATGGCTCGGCTGGCTTCCCGCAGTGGGTCTACGACCTCGCCTTCGCCTTCGGGCTGAAAGCCAGCACCTACCCCGGCCATCAGGAGGGGCAGAGGGCCGAGGCGGGATTCGCCCCCAACCCGCAGAACCTCAACCGAGGCATTGACTGGACCGGCTCGGTCGACGCCATGCAGCGGTTCGCCGACTACCTGCTCACCGTCAAGGGAAACCTCGAGCAGATCATCTGGGAGAACCCCGTCACCGGCGTGCAGGTCGGTGTGGCCGGGGGCGGCGACGTGAGCGGTGGTCCCTACTACGCCAGCGACTACTCAGGGCATCGCGACCACGTTCATACCCGGCAGTCCCGGCCGATCCCGGCCCCGGTCACCACCCGCCCTCCGTTCACCGAAGTCGAGATCTGGTCGAGCAATTACCAGTCGCGCGGTGGAGTGAAGCCCGACCTGTTCCTGCTGCATACCCAGGAGGGCGGGAACGGGGACGCCGTGGCCCTGGCCCGCTGGATGGGCGGCGACGTGGGCGTGAGCTACCACTACTCCGTGTCGACCGGGCGTGACGCGGTGACGGTGTGCGACGTCGTGGACACCGACATGGCCTCCTGGTCGGTCCTGTCCGCTAACAACCGATCGGTCAACCTGTGCTTCGCCGGGTCGCGTGCCTCGTGGTCCCGGCAACAGTGGCTTGAGAACGCCGTCGCCATCGACGTCGCCGCATTCCTGGCCGTGCAGGACTGCCGCAAGTACGGCATCCCCCTCCGGGTGCTCGCTCCGCCCTACTCGGCTGGCCGGACCGGGATCACCGATCACAACTTCGTGACCGAGGTCCTGCACGACGGTACGCATACTGATGTTGGGCCAGGGTTCCCATGGGACTTGTTCGCCAACGCTGTCGCCGCTCACTCGGGCACCGTGACCCCACCAACCGACGGAGGATTCCTCATGGCCCTATCCGATGCCGAGCAGCGCGAAGTTCTCGAGCTGCTCCGCCAGCAGGCGGGCTACCGCCGCGTGTCCCGCTCGCCGCTCCGTCATGTTGGCGAGGGCGAAGTGGGAACGATCAGCACGTTGGCGTGGAACACCGACGGGAGCGTGCATGTGCTGTTGGTGCAGCAGCTCGCCGAGCTGGGTGATCCCGACGCCCTTGCCTTGCTGCGCGAGGTCGCCAGCCTCGACCCTGCTCGCCACCCCGATCGAGCTCACGACCGGCTGCTGGCTCAGGCCATCTTGAACTCGCTCGACGGAGTCAAGACGGTAGAGTCCGCCCGGCCCACCGGAGCGACGCCCGGCGTGATGGTCGAGCCTGTCCCGGTGCCGGTGGTCTACGTCCAGCCCGCTCTGCCCGCTCAGGTTGTCCTGCCCCCTTCACCGCAACCGGCAGCCCGCGAAGTGACTCCGGTCCCCTCAGCCGAGGGCGGGCTGTTCGGTGAGATCCAGGCCCTCGCCGAGAAGCTTCGCGAAGTGAGCGCCCAGGTCACCGAGATCACCGAGGGGCCTGGGCTGTGAGAGTCGACGGCGTGTGGTGGCTTGGCCCCGGCGACAGCTCGCCCGAGATCCGCAAGATCAAGGCGTTCATGCGGCACAAGTTCTCCACCTACGCCGGTCAGCTCCCCGACACCGACGACTACGACCAGGCCACCTTCGATGCGGTGTCCGAGATGCAACGGCGTTACAGGCTTCCTGTCAACGGCCTGATCGGGTACAGCACCAAAGTGCGGATGGGCTACCTGGCCCCTCCGCCCAAGCCCGCGCTGCTCACCGTGAACGGTGCCGGTGTCGACATGTGGACCGGACCTCAAGCCGACATCGCCCGAGCCGTCGAGGATCTGTACTACTGGCAGCCGATCGGCTACGACAGCAAGCCTGTTCCCATGGCCCCCGGCGTCGCCCAGGCTCGAGCGGAGATCGGCGTTCAGGTCGACCGCCATCCAGGTGAGCTCAACGCCGTTGTCTACTCCGAGGGAGCGCTGGCGTTCTCGCAGTTCGTGAAGTACGACATGCTGCCCGACGGTGCCCCGTACCGGCATCGGCTGCGGGATCTTCGGCGTGTCGTGGCGATCGGTAACCCGTATCGCGAGCGCGGCGTGGTCTGGGTGGTGGATGACAGCCCGGCCCCGCCAGGATCGCAGGGTATCTCCGACGACCGGCTGTCAGGAACGCCGGACTGGTGGCGGGAGCTGGCGCACAAGGGTGACATCTATGCGGCCAACGAAGTGTCCGACGCCGGTGAGTGGAAATCCTCGATCTACAAGATCGTCCAGGGGCAGTGGACCGGCGGGGTCGATTCGATGCTCTCGCAGCTGATCGAGTTCGTGGGCAATCCGTTCGGCGAGGGCTGGGCTGCGGCCCAAGCCATCATCAGCGGTATCGGGTTCGCCGCCTCGGGGACCGGACTGCATGTGAACTACCCGACTCAGCAAGCCATCGACTACCTGCGGGCTCGCTAGACTCGCAGCACTACGACAGAACAGGAGCACGGTCATGGTTGGTCTTCAAGGGTGGCAGGTGGCGGGCAAGAGCTGGGTCGCCCTCATCGGCTCGCTGCTGACGTTCGTCATCCCCTGGCTCGTTCAGGTGTCCGCGGGGCTGCCAGCACCGTGGCCCGCGCTGATCGGGGCCATCGTGGCGTTGTTGACGGCGTTCGGTGTCTACCAGGCCCCGTACAAGCCGGTGCCGCCACGCGAGGCCCAGAACACCGGGCCAACCCCCTGGCCCAGCGCGTAGCGCTCCGGTCGCTGGACGCCCCGCGTTTGGTGACCTATCATTGAATCGTCCTCGTGGTTGTGGACTGTGGTGGTTGGGTGAGTGCGAACGACGAAGGCCCGGTCGGGTGGAAGCGACCGGGCCTTCGTTGTGTCTCAGGTCAGCTGCGGCTGGCCTTGAACTTCTCGTACACCGCCATGTCCTCATCGCCCGGCGGCAGGAACAGGTAGGGCGCGGACTGGCCCGGCTTGGCTGCCCCCTTCGTGCAGCGGGCCAGCAGCCAGCGGTTCGGGCCGGAGTACGTCTTCTTGAGCTCCCGCTTCAAGGCGATCTGGAAGATCAGGACGTCCTCATGGAGCTGCCCCGCCGACTCCCCGGTCAGGGGCATGATGTTGACGCGGAACACATCCGTCGGCTCCTTGCTGGCTGAGGTCAGCATCGAGTCGATGTACTCCACCGGCTCCACCAACAGGAGCTCGCCCAGGATGCCGGGATCGCTCATGCGGGTGCCGCTCGCCGTGCTCGGCACCGAGGCCGAGTACGGATCGCCTGACTTCACGGTGTCCGCCGCGACGCTGTTCGGCTTAGTGGTGGCGGTGCCACCAAAGGGATTCGACATCGGTCATTCTCCTTCTGTGTTGAACAGGGCTGCGATCTGCTGGCCCAACTCAGTCAGGTCCTCGGTCCATACGTCCGAGTACCTCTCCCAGACGGAGGGCAGGTCGCCCGGCGCTGAGATGTCCTGGACCGCGTGGCGTGCTTCGACGTAGCGCAGCGCCTCCGGGGTCGGTGTGGGGATCGAGTGGATCGAGGGAACCGCCTTCTTGGCTTCCCGTCGCATCCGCCGGATCGTGAGAGCTTCGTGCATCCCCGCCAGGCCGAACGCCAGGTCGAAGGTGACGCAGGACGACCGCTCAGGCTGGTCGCTCGGAACGTGGATGCAATACGCCGCCCGAGTGTCCAGGGACGGCATGGCCTCCCACTCGGTTCCGTCCGTGGCGAGCATGAGCCGTGCGTGGCTATAGATCGCGAACTGGACCGCATACGACAGCCAGGAGAACTCCAGCGTCTTGGACGTCTTGAGATCGCCCAGGACCAGCTCGCCGGTGGTCACCAACCGATAGATCCGGTCGATGGTGCCGACCACCGTCTCCTCGCCCGCATCGTTCAGGACGATGCGCTCGACGTACTCCGGTACCGGGACCAGGCCGTGCCGCAGGAGGACCTTGCGGTACGCCGTCAGGTAGGGCTGGAACTTCTCCGGTACCTCAGCCGGTCGGATCTGGCCGATGTCCACCGCCTCGAGCCAGGCGTGGACCGCCGACCCAAGCTCCGCCGAGTCCCGCCCGCCGCAGCGGTCGTTGATCTGGTCGATGATGCCGTTCGTCTTGGCGGTGACCCCGTTGCTCAGCTCGCCCTGCAATGAGGCGATCAGCTCCGACAGCTCCGGCTCGTTCGACTCCATCGCCCCGAGTACCGCGGCGACCTTCGTGCGCTCCAGCCACCGGTTCAGGTTGTAGGTGTCCTCCATGGTGGACGACACCGTGGTCGACCGGGCGAATGCCGTGGGCCGTCCGGTGGAGGGGCTCGGCAGCTGGTACTGCTTGTACCGATTCCACGTCGGCTGGAACCGTGGCGGCTCCGGCGGGAGCTCGTACCCCATCGTGGCGGTGGTCCGCTGTGCGGCCACCCCGTCCTCGTTGATCTCGGTCATGACAATCCCTTCTTGGTTGTGGTGCGTGATTACTGACGCCTGAGCGCCCCTCTGAGGCGTTTTCCGGCCTCGGTGGTCTGGTTGCCCCTCGACGGGGCTGCCCGAGTGGAGCGAGGCGCTCATGCGCTCCGCTCCTCTCCGGCGATGTCGACCGCGAGGTCCGGCTGCATGTGCTGATCCAGTGCCCGGCTGGCGAACACCACCGAGATCTCATCCGACAGCCGACCCTTCGTCATGTCCTGGTATCCCGCGATGCCGAGGGACCGGGCGACGGTGACCTGACGCTCGCTCGCCGCCTGGTTCCCCCGACGCCACCCGGCGCGGGCCTTCGGGATGGTGAACCCGGCCTCGGGGATGGACCGCTCGGCGAACGCCACCGCGTCGGCCAGGGGCAGGTAGTTCTCCTCGTTGCCCACCCAGCCCCCGGCGCGGGTGCGAGTGTTCAGGCTGCCGACCGCGTAGGACGTGGAACCGCGGACCCCGGCCTTCGGCCACAGGAACACGAGCCACCCGTCGTCCAGGCTGATGAACGGCACCCCCGCCGGGGTCTCCAGCCAGAGCGTGTCCGCATCCCCGCCGTTGCCGAGGATGTCGATGCTGACCATGCGGACCGGGCCGCGCAGCTTGGGCTTGAGCGGCCGCAGGATCTCAGCGACCTCCTCCGGCTCGGTCGGCTCGATGAACTCCTCGCCGTCGCCGCCCACCACGCGGGTCTCCACGCCCGGCAGAATCTGCGGCAGGTTGGTGAGCCGCATCTGGCGGGCCGAGCCCGACAGGTCCAGCACCAGTGCGTCCTCCTTGCCGGGATGCAAGCGGAGCGCCCGGCCAATCATCTGGGAGAACAGGTTCGGGCTGCGGGTGGGCCGCGCCAGGACCACGCAGTCGCACATCGGGAAGTCAGCGCCCTCCGTCAAGACCATGACCGTGACCAGTGCCCGCACCGTGCCGAGCCGGTAGGCGTGGTACAGCTCCTGGCGGGCCTCGAAGGGCTGCTCGCCGGTGACGGCCACCGCAGGGTAGTCGTTCTCGGTCAGGTGCTCCGCGATGGCGTGCGCTGCCTGCACGCTGGCGGCGAAGATGATGGGCCGACGGTCCGCCGCGTGCATCTTGACGGCGTCCACGACGTAGTCGCTGGCCGCTTCCATGACCGCCTGCATCTCGTTCTGGACGAAGTCCCCCGCCACGCTGCGGACGTCGTTCAGGGCGTTCAGGTCGTCCAGCCGGACGGTGAGCCCCTTTGGCCGGATCAGGAACCCGTTGTCGATGGCCCAGCGGATGTCTTTGGTGTACGAGATCTTCTCGATGACGTCGCCCAGCCCGACGCGGGTCCGGGGGCCGCTGCGGCGCATGGTGGCGGTGAACCCGCACATGAGCGCATCCGTGTAACCACCCAGGTCGGTGAACGTGGCGTGGAAGCCCTCCGCGGCTGCGTGGTGGACCTCGTCCCACAGGATGACGTCGCGCTTGCCGAGCGCCTGGCGGCGACGGGCTGAGGCGAGCGTCTGGAGCGTGGCCCCGACGATGGCGGCGTGATGATCGTTCTGGCCCGCCTGCACGGTGCCGACCTGATCGGCCGGGATGGTGGGGTCGACCTGGCGGATGGTGCTGACCATCTGGTCGATGAGCTCCGCGCGGTGCGCCAGCATGACGACGCGCTGCCCGCGGTGGTAGGCGTCGACCGCCAGCTTGGCGATGACGGTGGACTTGCCCGCCCCGGTCGGGAGTACAACCCCGACCCGGCTGTGGCCCTCGGCCCAGTCGCGCTCAACGGCGGCGACGGCTTCGGTCTGGTAGGGGCGGAGTTCGCGTGCGGTACTGGTGGACATCTGGGTCCTCTTTCGTGGTCGTGTTCGCTTGCGTGTGGTGGAGCCGCGGGGGCGGCCCCGGCTATTAATATACCTTCCCGCCCCCGCAGCCGGAAACCCCTAGTCGGGAATCATGACCTCGTCCGCGGCCAGTGCGCGTGCGTTCTCCACCGTGGAGGGTCCGGGTACATAGCGGGCTCCCGACGGAGTGCCCGACAAGGTTTCCAGCAGGCCGTAGCGGAGCGCCCGGTCCACCGCCTCGGCCACCTTGAGCCGCCAGCTGCGGTCCGCGTTGCGACTCTCCCGCGTGTAGGCATCCATCGCCACCCCGGCCATGATGTCGCCGCGGGTGACGCCCTGCTCGGTAAACCGCTGGGCGAAGGCGTGGATGCGGACCGCTGTTTCCACCAGCGGCTCCGCCACCGGACGGGCCAGGAGTACCTCGCCCTGCATCGGGTCGATAAACCCGGTCGGCCCAGTGATGAGCGGGGCACGGTCCTGCCAGTTCGTCATGAGCAGGTCCGTCCATTCGTCCGTGTACTCGGCGTTCTTCTGCTTGGTCGTACGCAGCCTGATCGGCCTGGCCCAGCCGTCACCGTGCGGAACCCGCTCGGCGTCGGCCACCACGAGTACCTCCGAGTCCACCGCCCCGTTCAAGGCCGAGCTCCCGCGGGCCACCGTGGCGTTGGCCCCCTTGCCGGTGTGGTGAATGACCATCACCCCGCAGTTCGTGAGCTCGCGTACCTGATCGAACCGCTTGATCGCCAGGCCGACCTCCGTCGCCGAGTTCTCGTCGATGCCGGTCGCCATCCGGGCGAACGTGTCGAAGACGATCAGCCCGATCTCCCGCGCCGCGACGTATGCCCGCAGCTCCGCCCAGGCTTCCCGCGTCGCCCCGAGCTGGATGATCGGCTGGCCGACCTCCAGGTCCACATCCGTCGGTGACAGGTCTCGTGCCGCGCACCACGCCAGAATGCGCTGGATCGCCCCGGCCATGCCCTCGCCCGGCAGGTAGAGCACCCGCGTCTTGAGCACCTGCTTGCCCTGCCAGGTGCGGCCGGTGGCGATGTGGCAGAGCATGTCCAGTGCCACCGAGCTCTTGCCCGCGCCGGGGGAGCCGATCAGAGCGCTCAGCCCGCCGTGCTCAAACAGCCCGTCGATGATGAACTCCGGCGGTGCCGCATCCGCCCAGAACGCGAACGGTGCGATCCGGGGCATCCCCTCGTTGCGCGGCAGGTACAGACCGGTGTGCGGGTCCACCGCCCCGACGTCAGGGAAGTCGCTGTCGTCTCCCGCCAGCTCTCGCAGTGACATGTTCTCGATGGGTGCAGTGACTGCTGTGGTGTCCTGATCCGCCATCGCCTCCCACAGCGGCCCGCGCTCGTCATCCCGCAGGTTCGCCGTGCCGGTGTCCGGCGCGGCAAGGTTGTGGAGTGAGACGCCCTCGATGGTCACCTGGCCCGGCGCGATGCCGAGTGCCTCCACCGTGGCCGACATGTCCCCGCCGTATTCCGTGAGCGCCACCGCCTGGAACTTGGTCACCGTGGAGCTGTTGGTTCTCATCCACGCCTCGAACGGCTCGCCAGGATGGTCGGTCCAGATATGTAGGGGCGCATTCACGTCGCTGTTCCACAGGCCGCTGGTGCAGCCCGCGTCATGAGCTGTGGCCGACTTGGGGCTGGCGTGATCCCCCGGCGCTGTCCAGAGCGGGCAGCCGCAGGGAGCGTCCGCCGAGACCGGCACCCAGCCAAGCGGTTCCAGGATCGAGTCCCAGGACACCGCCGCCGCCCAGGCTTCGATGGCCTCCCCGAGCTCTCCGCCCGAGGATTCCCTGCGGCGCTCGATGCGCTCCCGGCGGTTCCAGCAGCGGGCATGGATCTCGTCATGAATCCATCCGGGCAGCGGGTAGTCCCGCCCCGTCAGCTCGTAGGCTCCCTCCGCCCGAACCGAGGGCGGGATCAGGACGTACCGGTTGTGCCACATAATCGCGTAGCCGCTGTCCCCGAGCGTGATCGAGCCGAGGTCGGTCGGCAGCTCCACCCCCTCGGGCACGGTGAAGTAGAAATGCCCGCCGTCGCGGTGGCTCCACGTCCCGTCGGCGTTGCGCTTGCCGGGGGAGCGGACCGTCGGCGGAACGTCCACCGGAGCGCCGCTGGCCGTCAGGAACTCCGCCACCTGTTCCGCGGTGTCGCAGTCCACCACCACCAGGCGCGAGCGGCCGACCTCCACAGCCAGGTTCACCGCCACCGGCTCGGTCATGCACGGGCCGATCGGGGGATCGCCACCGTCGTCGTTGCTGAACGTGGAATAGGTCTGGGCGTAGCGGTCCAGGTAGCGCAGCACGATGGTCGCGTCGGTAGAGGCCAGCGCCAGGCCGGACGGGCTGCGGACCCGTTCCCAATCCCGGCGTCCCGCCTCCCGTGCCTGCTCTCGAGCCAGCCGGTCATCGGCGTTGCGCTTCTGCGGCGTCCGCATGTCGGCGGGGACCTTGGTGCCGGGCTGGATCAGCAGGAGTGCCAGCCCCGCCGAGGTCGCCGCTCGGACGAAGCCGCGCATGGCCTCGTGGTCGGTGGGGTCGACGCCGGAGCCGAGGACCGCGGTCAGGTTGGTTGCGCCGAGCATCAGATGCTCCCGGCTGTGGAGTTTGGGGACATGGTAGTGATCCTCTCAGTGGTTGTGATGCGGCCTGGCTACCAGGCTGCGTGTCTGCGTGTCTAGGGCTTGGCCCAGCTGTGGCCGAGGTCCGCCCGGTCGGTTCTCAGTCGGGGAGATCGACCCGCCCAGGTCGACAGGAACTCCGGCGGGGTCTCCATGATGCGCTGCACCTCCCCCGCCACTTCGGTGTCGACCACGACCTCGTCGTGGATCGCCAGCTGTAGATGGTCGCCCAGCCCGTCCCGTTCCATGCGTACCACGGTGTCGTACATGACATCCGCCGCCGAGCCCTGGCAGACGTGGTTCACCGCCTTGTAGCCGAAGCCCTCCGAGGCGGGCAGGATGCGTCCGGCGGCTGTGATGACCCTGCCGTGCTGGTCGGCAATCGCCGTGACCCGCTGCATCCAGGTGGCGCACTTGGGCATGGCCGAGAACATCTGGCGGCGGATCTGTGATGCCGACTCCGACGTGTGCTTGATCCGCTTAGCCAGTGACGTGACGCCCTGGCCGTACATGGTCGCCAGCAGGACCACCTTCGCGGTGTCGCGGTTGACCCCCGCCGCCCGCTGGATGGGCTCGTACAGGTCGGCCCCGGCCTCGAAGGGGGCCAGGAACCCCTCGTCCCCCGCCATCAGCGCCATGGTCACCGGCTCGATCTGAGCCCAGTCGATCGACGTGAGGCCCTGGCCGTCGTCGGTGATGATCGGTCGGGCCGGTGCCGAGAACTGCTGCATGGCCGGGACGCGGTAGGACATGCGCCCGGTCTGGGACGCCCCGAGTACCCCGACTTGTGGATGACAGCGGCCGGTGACTTCGGCTTGCAGGGACACGTTGGTCAGGTAGTCGTGGATCTTGTCGATCTGCGCCAGGGTCCGCTGTGCCGCCGCCAGCGGATGGTCAAGGGAATCCAGGAGCGCTTTCGTTGACGTGAGCTTCCCCGTCGGTGTGGTGGGCCAGTCGTGCGGCAGCTCCCCGATCTCGGACAGGTAAGTGATGAGCCCTGCCGCCTTGCCCGCCCCGCCCGCCAGGCCCGCGTGCTCCAGCGCCAGCCGAGCCGCGGCCTGTTCTTGGTGGACTGATTCACCGTAGCTGTCCAGGTGGTGCAGATCCACCGCCAGCCCTCGAGCCGAGCGTCGGAGCATGACGCGGTTCACCGTCTCGGGCGTGGCGATGACGCGGTCCGCTTCTGCCGCCGTGGTGGCACCGTAGTGAACGAACGGATGGTCGGTCGTCCAGGTGCGGGCCGCGGTGCGAAGCAGCGGTTCCAGGCGCAGTGTCGCCACGGTGTCCGCCATGGCTCCGAGTCGGTAGATCGGGGAGTCGATGTCCATGCCCTCATATCCGGCCTGCTGGGTCGCATAGCCCGCTGCCTTGAATGCGGTCTTCATGCCGCCGGAGTAGCCCGGCATGTTCAGGTGCCGATCCACCATGGCTGTCAGGGTCTTGGGGATGTACTCGTCCGGGTAGGCGATGCGGGCCAGGACGAGCGTGTCCACGATGCGGTTGATCGCCGAGTCGTCGATCAGGGCGTGGTGCGCCAGGATCGGGACGTCAAAAGGCGCGTTGTGGAGGACGATCCCCGACGCCCGGCTGTAGAGCAGGCGGGTCGCCGCGGCATGGCCGGGGCTGCGGAGTGGGTCCAGCAGAATGGCGTGGATGCGCTCGCCCTCCAGCCAGGCGAAGGTGACGCAGTTGATTGTGAAGGTCGCCAGGCCCGGCGTCTCGATGTCGGTCGCCAGGAGTCCCCCGCCGAAGCGTTGGGCTGCGTCGGTCGCGTGGACGCCGGTGTGCAGGGTCGCCCCTAGGACCGGGTCGAGCCAGCTGCGGGATGGTACGTCAGGCATCGGTTCTCCGGTCCAGGTCGTTGTGCGTGAACAGCTCCAGGCGCAGCGCAATTGCCGCCCGTTCCGCATCCTCTAGCCGGGGGAATCGACCGCCAAAATGAGATACCCCATCGTGATGCGCCGCCACGCGCCACACTCCACGATCGGGCTCCCAGCTGACGCCTCGGATACCGCTCTGCGAATCACGGTGAGACCCAGCCTGGTTCTCCTGGTTCTGCTTGGTGGTGGTGGCGCGGAGATGTGCCGGATTCATGCAATGTTTTGGGCAGGAAACTCGGTGGTCCACCTCCATGTGGGGCTCCAGCGGCCCATGCACCAGCTGGTAGCCAACCCGGTGGGCTGTGGTGTTCGTTCCATTGAACCAGAATTGCCCGTATCCGTTGAAGCTCAGATAAGCCGTCCACAGCCAGCACTCGTCTGGTCCACGAACGTCAACCTTGGCCCAGAACCGTTCCTCGACGCTCATTCGGTGACGATGCGGTCGATCATGGATAGGGCCAGGCCGGTGTCCGCCCATGTCGCCGTTTCCTGGCTGTCATGCTGTTCGCGGAGCGCTTGGATCACCGCGGCGTAGGACGGCGCGGGCTCAGCCATGCCCGGTTCGGTGAACGGGAACGTGCAGCGGTAGCTGCCGTCAAGGTGCTTCCAGTTATTGCCCGAGGCAATGATGGCGCGGTCGCAGTACATGCAGAGGGCCGAGTCGGTCATGGTGGTGCTCACTCTCGTGGTCGGTACTCCGAGGGTATTCCTCTATGGCGTTGTGGTGCACGTCCTTTGGCATGTGCTTTTCCTGTGCATAAAATTGTTAGCCGTTCTAACTACCTGCTGTTGGAAACTATTACGATATTCACGGCAAACTCTAAGGCACTTTCTTTTTCTATGGCATAGGCTCGGGTCCTCGCCATAACGCGGACCCAGAGCCGCCAATGCCGGTGTCGTTGTCGTTATCGGTGTCGCTTTTGGGTGGAGTCTGCCCGTAGCCGGGCCAGGGCTACGGGCATTTCTTATGGGCTGGGCCGGGCCTCGGGGCAGTGCTTGGGGACGAGAGCCCCTCTACCGGGGGCTCCGGCCCCAGCCGGGCCGAGGGGCAGTGCCTGTGGAGATGGTGTGCATCCCGTCGGCTGCGGTGCCAGGCGGCGGTGTCGTTCGTATGGTCGAGGGTATGAACAATGCATTGATCGAAGTATCCGAGGCCGTCGAGGATCTGGTGGCCGTGCATCAGCCGGTGTCCGTGTTGCGAGCCGCCGTCAAGCAGTATCGGGCTGTGGTTGTCCCCG
>Ga0114918_10002432_pt1 | contig 16688 bp, 13 predicted proteins | sample LantaG_FD_87015 | JGI IMG/M metagenome (GOLD analysis project Ga0114918, IMG submission 87015) | Deep subsurface microbial communities from Baltic Sea to uncover new lineages of life (NeLLi) - Landsort_02402 metaG | ecosystem: Environmental > Aquatic > Marine > Oceanic > Sediment | place... | reverse complement strand
GTTGTTTTAGAAATATATTACTCGTATATTTATATTTAGAACTAGTTATAACTAATAAAATTTATGGAACAAGCACAAAAATTCCCTAGCGAAGTAGTAGATCTACCTTCACAAGGAAAACTTTACTCAGAAGAATCACTTCTAGCATCAGGTACAATTGAAATGAAGTACATGACAGCAAAAGAAGAGGATATTCTAACAAATCAAAACTTTATAGAAAGAGGAGTAGTTATCGATAAACTACTACAAGCACTAATTGTAGACAAAAAAATAGACTACAACGAATTGTTAGTAGGAGATAAAAACGCTTTACTAATCGCAGCACGTATCTTAGGTTACGGAAAAGACTACGAATTCGACTATGCTGGACAAAAAGAAGCTATCGACTTATCTTTATTAGAGAACAAGCCTCTTCATAAGGATATTGAGAAAGCAACAGAGAATAGTTTCAACTACACACTACCTACATCCGGAACAGTAATAACCTTCAAATTACTAAACCACGGTGACGAACAGAGAATTGACGGAGAAGTAAAAGGATTAAAGAAGATTAATAAAGATTCTTCTGCAGAACTATCCACCAGGTTAAAGCATATGATACTTGCAGTAGATGGTGATGGTGAGAAAAAGAACGTTAGATCCTTCGTAGATAATCAATTCCTAGCAAGAGACTCTAGAGCGTTTAGAAACTACCTTAGAGACTTTCAACCCGATGTAGATATGAAGGTATATCTAGAGAACGGACCAGAAGGGGGGATGGATGTCCCTATCGGGGTTAATTTTCTTTGGCCTGACGCCAACCTATAGGGTTTCGGTATTTAAACAAATACATGAGATAGTATTCCACGGAAAAGCAGGGTACGATTTTGATACAGTTTACAATATGCCAATATGGTTGAGAAACTTTACTTTCAAAAGCATACAGGAATTTTACGAAAAAGAAAAAGAAGAATACGATAAGGTTAATAAGAAATCGCAGACACTGAAAGGTAATACGATTAAAAAGCCTACATATAGTACAAGGGCTCGCAAATAACGCGAGCCTTAACTATTTATAATTAAACAACTCCAGTAAATGGCGAATCAGCAACAACAGGAAAACATAAGACTCCAAGAAGCAAAAAAATTAATACAAGATATTAACAGGCTGAGAGTACAGATGAACCAAGAACCTCTAAAACTCGGGGATACTGAAGCTGTTAAAAATATACAATCGCTAAGAAACGAATTCAAGCAACTCGCAAGAGATATTGGGGATGTAGACAACTCTGCTTCGAACCTATTCGAACAGATGGTAGGAATAGCGAAAGAATTTGGAGCTGTTAACAAACCTGCCAACCAATTAAAATCTGCTTTTAAAGGACTGGTAGAACAGGCGGGTAAGTTAAAAAACGACGAACTAGGACTATTAGACCTTAGGACACGAGATCTAGAAAGTATAGAGAAAAAACTAGGGCTTGCCTACGAAGCTGCAAGAGTAGCAGCATCTCAATTCACAGGACAAGAAGCATTAATCCAAAAAGCAGAAAAAGCAAGAGAAGAGGAGACTAAGCAAAGAAACCACATTAATAAACTCAAACAAGCTGCTATAGACTTAGAAGCTCAAGGCAACGATAACGGCGCCTTTTTAAAACTTAAAGCTGTAGACCATTACGAAAAGCAAATATTAGGTGTACAGAGAGCTAGAGTTAAACTAGAAAAGGGCATTAAACCCGAAGCAAAAGCAGCATTAGCGTTTCTAAAAGACCAAGAAGGTGCATACAAGGGGATACACGATACTCTACAAGTAAGAAAAGGTCAAGAAAAAGAGATATCTAGACTTACAGGTGTAACAGGTGCATTAGTTGGAGGTACTGGAGCATTAATGGAGAGATTAGGTATGAGATCTGGAATATTCCATGACGCTATGAAAGACTCTGCAGCAGAAATGCGTGCAATGGCTAAGTCTACAGCAGAAGGAGGAGAGAAGTTTAACAAACTACAGATAGCTGCTAAAGGTTTCTCTACACTTGCTAAAGGATTCGGCGGAGCATTGAACGATCCAGCATCTGCAGCACTTGCAATAGTTACTGCTTTCTTTGAAGTCAATAAAGCACAGACAGAATTCATACAATTAACCGGTCAATCTGCTGCCTCCCTAGGAGGAGTCAACACAGAAGTAGCTTCAATGACCGATTTGTTAAAAACAGCAGCTGAGTTTACTAAACAAACCGGATTAAATGCAGCTACGATATTCACACCACAACAGATAGGTCAGATAGCAGACGCGACACAACTACTAGGAGTATCCGCAGAACAAGCTAGGACCTTAGGGATGGTAATGAAACAGACCGGTAAATCAGCTGATGATATCGGTAACGCTATATACGACAACGTAGATGCAGGAATCTCTCAAAAAGTAGTTTACGACGATGTATTAAGTGCTTCTGACGATATCGTTGCATCAAGCGGTGGTAATGTAGAAGCATTAGGTAGAGCAGCTTCAGCAGCTAGAAAATTAGGGATGGATCTAGCAAAAATAAACCAGATAGCGGATGGTTTAATGAATTTTGAAGATTCAATCGGTAATGAACTAGAAGCACAGCTACTAACCGGTAAAAATATAAACTTATCTAAAGCTAGAGAGCTTGCACTTAATAACGATTTAGAAGGAGTTGCAAAAGAATTAGAGAAAAACGGAGCATCAGCTGCAGAATACGCAGGTATGAATCGTATTCAACAGACTGCTATGGCTAAAGCAATGGGAATGTCTAGAGCTGAGTTAGGTAAAATGGTACTAACACAAGAAGCAATGTCTAATATGACCGCTGACCAGATAGCAGCCGCTAGAGGAGTTACTTTAGAGCAATCCAAACAGATGGACATACAATCTAAAATTAAGAAATCCATGGATAGATTAGCTCAAGCCTTTGCTCCAATCTTAGAAGCAATCGTTCCGATAGTAGATGTTATGCTTAATATCATCAGACCTGTAGCAGCTATTGTAGGGTGGTTACTAAAATGGAAAGCTGTAACAATACCTCTTACTGTTGCATTCGGACTTATAGCCGGGTATATGGCAGCAAATAAAATAGCAAGTTTTGTAGGAATAGGAGTCAAAGGGTTCACTGCTATGACTGCCTCAATAACAAAGATGGGTGGTGGCTTGAAAGGTGTTGGAGGATTAGCTAAAAAAGCAGCAAACGGAATAAAAGATAGTTTTCAAGGAGGTCTTGGGAAGAAGGTACAATCCAAAGCAGGAGACTGGTACGGTAAGGACTCCTCTCAAGGTAAGATGATTACAAATATGAAAAAAGGAGGAGGAGATAAGACAGCAGAAGTCTCCGATGCAATGAAGAAAACCTCAAAAACATCTGAAGATGCAGGGAAAGTAAAAGAAGGAACAGGCGCAAAAATACAAGAGTTTTTCACTGGGTTAGCAGCCGGATTAAAAGAAATGAAATCTAAAGACGTACTTAAAGGCGCACTTAACGCTCTCCTATCAGCACCAGCACTAATATCTTTAGGAATCGCTTCACCTGGACTATATATTATGAGTAAAATCAAAGGTAAGGGAATAGAGGACTTTTTTACTGGACTAGGGAATGGATTAGCAGCGATCGGTAAAAGGTTTGGAGAGGTAGTAAAAGGTTCTTTAGCACTAGGAATAGCAGGAGTAATTATAGGAGGATCTTTTGCATTAGCTCTAAAAATGGTCGAAGGAGTTGATCCAGCACAAATGCTCGCATTCTCTACCTCAATTGCAATGTTTGGAATAACTTTAGCACTGATAGGTAAAAGCAGTTCTTCCGTAATAAAAGGAGCACTAGCTATGGGAATATTAGGAGTAGCACTAATACCAGCTGCTTTCGCATTTAAGTTACTTGAAGGCGTCAACCCAGGTCAAATGTTCGCTTTTGCAGGAGCAGTAACTCTACTAGGATTAGCCGCAGCAGGGTTAGGATTCTTAATAGGACCTATTGCTATGGGCTCTGCTGCACTAGCACTGTTAGGGTTAGCTCTTATACCGATGACATACGGACTCTCTTTATTAGAAGGAGTAGATATAGGGACTATCTTTAGTTTTGCTGCCGGAATAGGAATCCTTGGAACAACAGCAGCTCTATTAGGAACCGCAGCCCCACTTATTATTGCAGGATCAGCTGCATTAGCAGTACTAGGATTAGCACTCACTCCTATAGCGCACGGACTCTCACTAATAGGAGATGTAGGTGTAGAAACTATTATCGGCTTTGCTTCCGGAATAGCAATCCTTGGAACAACAGCAGCACTGTTAGGAACCGCAGCCCCACTTATTATCGCAGGATCAATCGCAATAGCAGCACTAGGGTTAGCACTTATACCAGTAACTCACGCATTTAGTTTACTTGGAGATACTCCTATAGAAACTATTGTAGATAAGTTACAAGGATTAGCAACTATGGCACCACAACTACTACTAGTGGGAGTAGCATTAATGTCTATAGCAGCAGGCTTAGGAATGATAGCAATGACAGGGATAGCAGCAATACCGGCATTAATGGCACTTTCAACATTCGCAATCGTTGTTACACCACTTGCAAGCATTGTAGGAGACTTATTCGGAGGAGAAGGAGGAGGAGAAGATAACTCTATGGCAGAAATATCTGCTAAACTAGATACACTAATATCAGTCGTATCTAAAGGAGGTGATGTTTTCTTAGACGGAAACAAAGTAGGTGAAACATTAGCGATAAATTCTTATAAAAGTTCTTAACTTCTATTTATAATAAAACAAATAAACAATACAATTATGGCAAACGGAATTTTATCAAATCAACTACCTAACTCTAACCTAGGATTAGGAGGACAGACACCAGGACAAAACCCAGGAGCAGATCCAGAATCAACGCTACACTCTGAATCTTCATTAAATAATAACCCTGCAATTTTAAGACCAGCATCTGAATTAGACTTAAACGGAGTAACACCTCCTAAATACTCAGATAACACTCCAGGATAGTAAATGGGGATCTTACAGAACTATAATGAAGGTAATATGGATGCCCTGCGTTCGGTTAAATACTCCGAAACAGGGACACAGGCTCCTTATGTAGTAAAAGATATAAAGAATCCACCACAGAACAACGACAATACAATTGGCCTACAACTCAACACACGTATTGACGATACTTCCCGTATCGCTCAAATGCTTGTTGATAAACCAGGTTTAAAGTTTATAGGCAATCAAGCACTACTAAGTGCTTCTGAAATAGCAAGCAAAACCAAAGCAGCTGCTGATAAAAAAAGAAATCAAAAAGGTGGAGCAACGGCTGCAGGAGTGTTCTTAGCAGGAGCTGTAGGAGGATTAGATGCTACAGTAGCAGCAGCAGGACAAGTACTTAAAATTGTAGGATCAACCTTAGCTCAGGTTCCTGTAAACGGAACAGGTACACATTTTGTACGAGGGTTTAATACTGATACATATATTAACAAGTACTACGCTTTAGATTTAACAGCTCCAGCAAGAGCACTACGAGGAGCACCGATAATCATCAACAACGATGGTAGCAAAGGATATAACGTACTATTTCCAAAAGATAAGTCTGATTTAGCAGACAGACAATCAACTCTTACTGAAAAGAAATTACACCATACTCAGAACTGGACAGACGAATCTACATATACAAAAACTGATACAGAACTTAATACAAAAGTAGCAGAGACTGGAGGAGTTATACTACCTGACAATGTAAGTCCAGAGTATGTCCCTCCCATTACATCATACTTAAAAGCATCAGGATCATCCACTCCTTTCGGAAACACAGAAACAGAACTCAGCAAAAGCAGAGTAGACACTCCCACACCAGCTCTCGCTCAATCTGGAAGCGTAATAACAATACAAGGAGGTACTGCAACAACAGCTACTAAAGAAACTTTCGGAACTACAAACCAAAGTATAACAGGTAACGTTACAGGACGACAAGGGTATAAAATAGGCCCTGCTAGCACTGGAAGTATTGAAGCTACTAATTCGACTGAGGAAAATATAGCTAACACACAAATTGGAGCATCAATTCCTTTAGTAAAAGAAGAAGGAGCTAGAGAAACCACAGTAACTTCAGGAAACCTCGGAATCAGTAGTAATGTATCAAGCAGCGCACAAACAGTAACAGGAGATACGACTGCAATAACACCCTTCCAGATAGACAGTGAAAAGGCAAAAGCAACCTCTACAGACCAACAAAACACTCAAAATGTACAGAGAGGTAATGTAGTCTCACTGAAAGGAGACACAAGACAAACTACAGCAACCTCCGGTAGTTTTGGAATTAGTAGCAATGTATCGAGCAGCACACAAACAGCAACAGGTTTACAAGACGTAGAAGCTTCTGTATTTGAGGTAGATGATGATAAAGCAAAAGGTAAGTATGCCACTCAACAAAATACCCTTAATGCACTAACCGGCTCTGCAGTTGCTTTAAAAGGAGACACAAGACAAACCACAGCAACTTCTGGTAACTTTGGAATCAGCAGCAATGTATCGGGCAGCGCAGAAACAGTAACAGGCTTCCAAGAAATCGAAGCTTCTGTATTTAGTATAAACGACGATAAAGCAAAAGGTAAATCAACCACTCAAGAAAACACCCTCAACGCACTAACCGGTTCTTCAATTCCTTTAAAAGGAGACACAAGACAAACCACAGAATCCCCCGGACAAGGGTTAGTAGGAGGCCGTAGCAATAAAGTACCCACTGACGAAGGAGATATTACCGAACTAACTCCTAGAATCGACAACACATACAGTTCAGAAGACACCTTTACATCTAAAGGTACTGCAGATAATATAAGAAACCTACAAAAAGGCACAGTATTCGGTAATGACGGTGCTATCCCTTTAAGAGCTAACACTGACAGAGATACAATAGAAAGTGTAGACCAAAACGTAACAGGAGACTATAGTAGGCCTATTAACCCAGGCAGTATACAGAACTTTAGAACTGGATCATTTGCCGTAGACTACAACTCACGTACAATCAACAAAGAAACAAGAGTAGGGTTAGGAAATCAAGGAAAACCAGGTGTAGTTAGAACGAACTACACTACAGACCTAGGACTAAGTGATCGAATAAATAAATTAGATGTAAGTGACAAGAAAGACACAGACGACTCCAGAGACTTCATAAAATTTAACTTTCAAATAATCACACCAGAAGATACCACCTTCCTCTACTTTAGAGCCTTCCTAACAGAACTCAGCGATAGTTATACTGGTGCTTGGGATACTACGAAGTATTTAGGAAGAGCAGAAGACTTTTATACTTACCAAGGTTTTTCTAGAAGTATGAATATAGGGTTTAATATAGCAGCAGCTTCTAGACAGGAAATGAAACCATTGTACAGAAAAATGGCAGCACTAGCATCCGTTACAGCTCCAACATACGGAGGAGACGGTAAGTTTATGAGAGGAACTATAGCTAAAGTAACAGTAGGGGACTACATATACGAAGTACCAGGGATAATAGAAAGTGTAAACTATACATGGAATACAGACTACAACTGGGAAATAGCTTATCAAAACGTAGAAGGACAGACAGACGACGACATGCAAGAATTACCGCAAATTATGGACTGTAGTTTAACATTTAAACCAATCCACAACTTTGTACCAGAAGCAGTTGGAAAAGTAGGTGGAAAAACCCAATTACTTCCGTATATTACTAATCCAACCCCTAATGGAACTGGTAAAGCTAAATTTATAGAATAACAGCCGTAGTATATGCCGAATAGATATAGAAATATAACAAAAATAAAATCACCTAACGGAAAACAGTACAGGAGTACTACTATATACCCAGAAGTACCGTTAAACGAAAACGATACCTATGTTATATCGTCTTATGGAGACCGGTATGATGTACTAGCACAGGAGTTTTACAGTAACTCAAACCTATGGTGGATTATAGCAAGCGCAAATAATTTCTATAAAGGTTCATTAAACATAACACCAGGAATACAGTTACGGATACCGTACAATAAGGATCAAGCCTTAGAAAATTTTGAAAATGTAAATAAAAACAGGTAATGGGGACAGAAACAATAGGATCAGGATTCTCCCAGAGTGTAAAAGATCAGCTAAAAGCAAGAGAAGCTTTATTTAGTGCAAAAAAAAGAGAGAACGACCAGTTACTGTATATGAACAGCAACGGTGCGTGGGCTAGGTTAGTATCTAGCATTAATACATTAACAAAAGAAGAAACAGTTGCGCTAAAGAAGTTCGAGGTAGGGCCTAAAGATATAGAAGGAGATAATACACTAGCATATAACAACGTACTACTAGGAGGAACTAAAGCACAGACAGTTCGCACTAAAGGAGGTATAGATACAACACCTAATTACAATCCAATAATACTAAACGATGACCAGACTATCTTAGCCGGTCAACCAAGAACAAACCAATACAACAATTACGCCTCTCTAGGATTCAGGCCATCCCCAGGAATAGAGACAGTCTCTATAGAATCTAAAAACACTTACGGAACATTAAGAGAAGCAAAGATAAAGATTACTGCTTGGACACTAGAAGATCTAGAGGTTATTCAAGCACTGTACTTAAGACCGGGATATTCTATGTTACTAGAATGGGGGCATAGTATGTACATTACTAATGATGGGATTCTCAAGAAAGATGGAGTAGGAAGTTTATATAATGACTTTTTAACTAATAGCTGTAAAACCGGTAGACAGATTGAAGAGGATTTATCACAAAAGAGAAAAGATAACGATAACAACTACGATGCAATGTATGGGTACGTTAAAAACTTTAACTGGAGCTATAGACAAGACGGAGGGTACGACTGTGAAGTTACTTTAATTTCAAAAGGATCTATTTTAGAATCAATGTCTATTAAATTTGACCCAGCAAACACATTAGAGGTAAAGAACGAAGAAACTAAAGATACAAGAGAGTTAGTTAGTCCATTTCATAAGTTCTTTCATGACTTAGCCAAAGTAAAAAAGACTTCGTTTACTGAAATCGACTTAATAAATGAACTAAACAGTAAAGAGAAAGGTAATTATAGTAAATTACAGAAATTCAACGGATTTTGGCTCGACTTAGACACCTCAGGAGATTTAGGGCCCTTTGAAGATAGGGGGCAGTTTATAACTTTAGGAACACTTCTTGACTTCTATAATAATTACGTATCCCCTGTAAACCCTGCAAGTGATGATGAGGAGAACAAGGGTAAGTATAAGTTGATAAAGTACTATACAGGACAGACAGACTCAAAACCCACCGGGCCTTACGAACAAATTGCAAAATACGTTACAACAGATAGCCACTTTTCAATAGATCCCATGAAAGGGATACTTCCTAAAGAATTTACTGCTCCAACAGAAATTACAAGCGTATCAAAGATACTATTTTACAGTGCAGTAGCGGCAGCTGTATCTTTAACTGGAGGAATAGCATTACTCTTTTCAGATAAGATAGAACAGATATTAAATAGTACCGGAATAGGACAGGTAAACCAATTAGACTTAGGACCGGTAAATAAGATTAAAAAACAACTAAACAAACAGATAATAAAAGGAGACTCAGACGACATACTTAATATAGTTATCTCAACACATTACCTAAGCACAACTATTGACGATCTACTAAAATCAGAAACTAAAACAGATCACAACATGCAAGCGTTTGTTAGTAGGATATTAAACACATTAAACGATAGCTTAGGAGGTATAAACGACTTAGACCAGTACTACAACGAAGAACACGATATGTGGTATATTATAGATAGAAAAAAGACACCTAGTGGAGACAATGTAGGAGAACTCCCCTCGATGATACCACTTACAGGACTTAAATCAACTATAACCAACTTAGGAATCAGTAGTAAAATCTCTAATGAAATAGGGGCACAAGTATCTATAGCGGCACAAGGAGCAGGTAATAACTACAATGAAGATGTAAGTACCCTACTAGAATGGAACTCAGGACTAATAGACAGAACAATTCCTATAAAAACAATAACCCAGGATGAGTTTGATAAACAGAGCGAAGAAGCAGAAAAAAAAGCTATTAAGAAACTTGAAAAAGTAGTAGAATGGGCAGAAGAGGTTACAGATGTTTTTGATGAATTTAGCGAAGGTGGAGAGGGAGGTCTTTTTTCAGGATGGAGCGATGTAGACTACGAAGAAGAGGATCATAATAATTTAAAAAGCGGACATAAAGAATATTGCAGTAAGTACGTCTTAGATGATTATTACAAACCTAAAGAAAACCCAAAACCACCACCAGGAGTAATCCCAGTAGAATTATCTTTTACAACTATAGGGATAGGAGGATTAAAAATAGGGCAAGCATTTACTGTAGAGAAAGGAGTACTACCTGAAAGGTATAGTAAATATTTCGGGTTTATACTAACCGGATTATCACATGATGTAAGTGGAAACAAATGGACGACATCAGTAAAAACACAGTTCTACAGTATAAGAACAACACCTTTAGATGAATGTAAAGAAACACCATCACCAAGACCGGAGACAACCGCAAGTACGATTACCCCAGAAGGAATAACCACAGTAGATCCATTGACAGGAGTAACTGCAACACCAGAACAACTTAACGAATTAGATCCTGCACCAAAAATTAACACAGGGAGAGTAGGAGGTATAAGTTACTCAGCATCACCTCTAGCAAAGAAACTACAAGGAGAGTTAAATTTTAATGGACTCTTAGATTTAGGTAATCTAGAGTTTATCGGGGAAACACAAGGAGCTGCAAGATATTATATTAACCCTAAAACAGGTAGACCGGAGTATATGTTGCATCCTGCAGCTGCCAAAGCTTGGTATGAATGGAGAGATGAAATGAAATCACAAGGAGTATTCTACAGAGTAACAAGCGGGTATAGAAATTCCCAACACCAAGGAGGATTAGATTCTGGTAGATCTGCATCCCCGGGTAGATCACCACATGGATGGGCAGGAGCATTAGACTTCGGAAATCTCTACCAAGTGGTAGGAGGAAGCACAAACCTAACTACTAACGTTAACGGAAGGATACAATCCCCGGACTATACCAAGATGGCAGAGATAGGTAAGAAGTACGGATGGTATAACCCCTGGAGGCTTTCAAACAACGGTGGTTCAATGGATGAATTATGGCACTGGGAATACTGGGGCACTGTTTAAAACTATATAAGAAATGTATTTACCGAAATCTCAATTTGTCGAAATAGCTACCAACTTAGCTCCGTTCTTATTAAATAAGTTCGGAACAAGATATAGCAAACCGACAGTAATAAAAACATCTGCTAATGAGTACTACGATGCACCGGAAGGCGATACTGCATTCGGGGACTTCTCTAATGCAGAAAAATTAACAATAAATGTTACCGAGGGTACATTTGCAGAAGAAACCACAATCCCAACCCTCCCTACCGTAGTCAAACCAGCAAAAAAAGATTACGAAGCAGATAAATTCTATAGGTACTTCCTGCAGATAAACAAAGCTAAGATTATAGAAATATCTAAACAGACATTTGACACTAAATCAAAAAACATACGTCCCTTTGAAAAACTTTCAAAACTAGAATGGAAATTACAAGGACCCGTAAGCGATATTACAGTGAAAGGGAATGTATTCATAGGAGCTAGAAATGTAAATAAAAACGCTGTTATGGAACTGGACAAGACAATGAAAGGACTAAAAGAAGTAGTGGTAGACTATGCAGAGTTCGTTACACCAACTCCTGCAGATAAAATGGAAGAAGAAAAGCCAAAGCAAGAAAATAACTCCTTTAACATACCTTCTCCCTCAAAATAGTTGTAAACTAATTATATTCTACGTATATTACATATAACAAAAGGTTATAAGAATGTTTTATATAATAGAATCTCTACAGCAAATAAACTCACTACTGTTAGTAATAGAGAAAACTCCCTGTTTTATAGAAGTAGTATCCTCTAATGACTTCTACCACCCGAAATTAACAACTACTGTTGCAGTATATATAAAACCAGTAGGAGAAGAGGGAGGATACATAATACCTATCCAACATAGTGAATGCATTAATATAGAAAAAGACCGTATCTACGAACTGCTAAAAAAAGCACTCTCACTATATACACTAAATAAGAAAACCCTACTGTATCACTTTAATCTACAGGAAGCTATAGATATCTCCCTCTTATACTCAATGAAGTATTATAAAAGGTTAGAGTATAAAAATACAAATAACACTATAGATAACTTTTACAGGAAATACGAAAGTAAACCAGATATTAATAACATAATACCTATATCAAAAATATACCAGAGATGTGAAATAATCTACGAATCAATAAAACCTTTTATTTCCGAGATATGTATAAGTAACAGTACAGTAGTACCAACGGGATTCGACTTTTATAATAACACCGCAACAAATGTATTTTTTTTAATCGAACAAAACGGAATAGGTATAATAGAGGAGGATTTTAACGAAGTGCACAAGCCGAGGAACCCAATACATAACACACACAACTCATCCGTATACTCTCTCTACAACCTATATAATGCAACATCTAGACCAACTAATAACTTTAATAGCGTTAACTTTGCTGCTATTAACAAATCAGAAGAATACAGAAAGTGTTTTAAACCAAAAAACGACTACTTTGTGGAATTTGACTTTGATGGCTATCATTTGCGTTTGCTTAGTGATCAGATTAAGTATACCTTAACGGAAGAATCAGCTCACAAACAATTAGCAAAAAATTACTTCGATACAGATAACATTACAGAAGAACAGTACAACTTAGCAAAACAGATAAACTTCCAAGCGATTTACGGGAAAATACCAGACGAACATAACCATTTACCTATATTTAAATTAATACAATCGTATATAGATGAGATGTGGGGAATGTTTGAAAAAGAAGGGTACGTATGTAACCCACAAACTGGAAAACCTTTTACAAAAGAACTAAAAGAAATGCACCCAGCAAAGTTAATGAACTATATGATGCAATCGTTGGAAACCTCAAACAATATCACTATATTAAAAGAAGTACTACGATACCTTCAGGATAAAAATACTTTTATAACGTTGTATACGTACGATGCTATATTATTTGACTTCTCTAAAGAAGATGGGAAAAATACTTTAGAAGACATAAAGAACATTATGGAAGGAGAAGGTAAATATCCAGTAAAATTTAAGTACAGTAAGGATTTAATGTTATAGAAACAAACAACTATTTATTTATGTTAACAGACACCAAAATATGTAAGTTCGATTACGATATCGAACACCCCTTTATCAGCGAAGACATGAGTAATAAACTTTTCTGTACATTCACTACAGAAAGTACATTATCTGAAGTACTAACAACTATACAGAGTAGATACAAGATACTATATAATAAGATCTTCGTACTGTACGCTAGTACGCAAGACGAGTACATGTGTACATACAATGTAGATTTCGGAAATGTCGGAGAGTTCCTAGAAAACACAATACTTGTACATAGGAAAAAAGAAACAAATACGTTATATACAATAAATGCATTGAATACGCTAATAAAATCCCTCAACGACGGTAGGTTAGATACAACATACAGGGTAAACTGGCAAGATTACCGCAACAATATATTACTAACTAAAGGACCTGAATTAAGACAGGTAAGTACAAAATTACATAAAATTATAGAAGTATAGTTGCTCCTTAGGAGTACTTTTCTTATCTTTACAATAAGTAATTATTTAAAATCAGTTATATATGAACATTAATGCAATTAAAGCTAAATTAGACTCTTTAAACAACAACGGTCAAGATAGAGAAAAGACCGACTATTCAAAACTATTCTGGAAACCAGAAATAGGTAAACAGACAATACGTATTGTGCCTTCCGCTCTGAACCCGGACTATCCTTTCACAGAATTGAAATTCCATTACGGTATCGGGAAGTATCCCATGATCGCTTTGTCTAATTTCGGAAAACAAGATCCAGTTGAGGAGTTTGTAAAGGAGTTAAGGAAGACCAGTGATAAAGATAATTGGTCATTATCAGGGAAAATCTCACCAAAAACACGAATCTTTGCTCCTGTAGTAGTTAGAGGAGAAGAAGAGAAAGGAGTTAGATTATGGGGGTTCGGAGTAACAATCTATAAAGCATTATTAGCTTTAGCTGAAGATGAGGATATTGAGGACTTCACCGATGTAATCAACGGATGGGATATGGTAGTAGAGATGCAGAAAGGAAATCCATACCCTGAAACTACGGTTAGGATTAAGCCTAAACAGACAGCACTATCTGACAACAGTGAGTTAGTAGAGGCTTGGATGAAAGAACAACCAGAACCACTCGGATCGTTTACTGAATACGACTATGATTTCGTAAAAAGGAAATTAAAAGAGTATTTAGATCCAAACGCTGCTGTGGAAGAAACACCACCAGCAAAAGAGGGTAAAACTACAGATAAACTGCCAGAAAGCTTAGGTCAACAAAAAACAGACTTTACTTTGGAAACAGCTACGGCTGGCAACAAAGACACAGTTAGTAAATTTGATGACTTATTCAACGAATAATGGCAAGTAAACAAGAGACACAACAAAAGGCTTCTGATTCAATCAAGAAGTCTTTTAATTTAGGAAACTTTAAAAAGAAAAAAGGGTACGCTCTGACTTCTGTAAAGTTCAAAGAACAGGGATACATTCCAATGTCTCCTGCTCTTCAAGAGATCACATCACTACCAGGATATCCTGAAGGACATATTACATTACTTAGAGGACACAGTGATACAGGAAAGACTACCGCTTTAGTGGAAGCAGCGGTACAATGCCAGAAGAAAGGTATACTACCGGTATTCATCGTTACTGAGATGAAATGGTCTTGGGAGCACGTACGAGAGATGGGACTTGAGTTTGAAGAAATGGTAGATGAAAGTACAGGGGAGATCATAGATTACGAAGGATTCTTTCTATACGCTGATAGAGGTACCTTGAACACCATAGAGGATGTTGCTGTTTATATGGCAGACCTAATGGACGAACAAGCGAAAGGTAACTTACCTTATGACCTATGCTTCTTGTGGGATTCTATAGGATCGGTACCATGTGAACTATCTGTACGTTCTAATAAGAACAACAACGAATGGAATGCAGGTGCGATGTCTACTCAATTCGGTAATAATATGAATCAGAAAATATTACTATCAAGAAAAGAAGGAAGCAAGTATACTAACAGCCTTATTGCTATTAACAAAGTATGGACTCAGAAACCTGAACACCCAATGGGCCAACCTAAATTACAGAATAAAAACGGGATGACAATGTGGTACGATGCTACACTTATTATAACCTTCGGTAACATAACTAATCCAGGTACCTCTAAAATTAAAGCGATTAATAAAGGTAAGCAAGTAGAGTTTGCTAAGAAGACCAATGTACAGATAGAGAAAAATCATATTGGAGGTGTTCAATCAAGGGGTAAGATAGTAATGACTGCTCACGGATTTATAGAAGACGATAAAAAAGCAATCGACAACTATAAAGCAGAACATAAAGACAGGTGGTTTAGACTTCTTGGATCAGATAAATTCGACTTAATAGAAGAAGGAGATACAGAAGAGGAAACAGTTAATATGAAGAAGATAGGTTAATGAAGAGTTATACAGATATCCTGAATAACCTTGAAGAAACCCCGCCTAGAGAATTAAACGATCACATACTTGTAATTGATGCTATGAATATGTTAATTCGCAGCTTCTCTTTACTAAAAGCAATGAATCCATCAGGCCAACACATAGGAGGTTTGGTAGGCTTTATGCGATCACTCGGATATGTAACACGTATCTTTGATCCTACTAGAGTGGTGGTAGTATGGGATGGAAAAGGAGGTTCAGCAAACCGAAAAAATATTGACCCTAACTATAAAGCCAACAGAGCAACCTCAAGGATAACTCATTGGGGACTTTACGATACTAAAGCAGAAGAACAAGAAGCTTTGATAGGTCAGCTATATAGAACACAAGACTATCTCGAATGTTTACCTATTCAACAAATAATGTTAGAGAAATTAGAAGCTGATGATATAATCGCATACCTCGCTAAACAAGCCTCTAAGAATAGTAAAAAAATCACTATAGTATCATCTGATAAAGATTTCTTACAACTAGTTAACGAGCATATTAACGTATATGCACCTATAAAGAAGAAAGTCTTTAATAGTGGTAATATAGTTGACGAACTAAAGGTATTACCAGAGAATTACAACATAGTTAAAGCACTACTAGGAGATAACTCAGATAACCTGCAAGGAGTCAAAGGATTAGGAATAAAGACTATACTATCTGAATGGAAAAGTTTTGCATATGATATAAATGCAACATTACAAGATGTATGGGATCATTGCGAAAAGCAAATGGAAGTTAAAAAACCTAAGAAGATTTTTGCTAAAATAATTCACAATTGGGATAGAGTTGAGACTAATTACGAATTGATGAATTTACATGAAACAGTGTTGGATGATAGAGAAAAAAATGCTATATTAGATATAGTGAAGGAGGATATACCTAGTTTAAGGACAGGGGCATTTTTGCACCTACTTGATCAAGATAAGATAGAAGGAATTACTAAAAATACAGAAGGTTGGTTAGAAAACTTTCGAGGACTAACAGGTTTTAAAAAATAAGTTATATGACACTAAAAGCACTAAATCAATACGGGAAAGGATTC
>Ga0114918_10002431_pt1 | contig 16689 bp, 14 predicted proteins | sample LantaG_FD_87015 | JGI IMG/M metagenome (GOLD analysis project Ga0114918, IMG submission 87015) | Deep subsurface microbial communities from Baltic Sea to uncover new lineages of life (NeLLi) - Landsort_02402 metaG | ecosystem: Environmental > Aquatic > Marine > Oceanic > Sediment | place... | reverse complement strand
TAAATTCCAGGTAAATGGTTTTTTGTTTTGGTATATTATGGAAAATAAAAAATATAACAAAGTTGTTAAACTGTCTGATTTAAAGGCTAATCCTATTAAGAGAAATAGGACGTGGTTAAGAGACCTTGATGCTCTTTATGGTACAAGTGATTTGCCTGAGCATAATATTGGTATGCCTAAAGGTAAGATTAGTTTATGGGCAGGTGAAAGTGGTGTAGGTAAGAGTAGGTTATGTATTGAAGTAGCTAAGAGGTTTAGTACTCGTTATGATGAAGGGATAGTTTTATATATACAAACAGAGGCTCCATTAGAGGATTTTGCTTCTTGGGTTAAAGATACTTCTAAGTATAGTACTATTTATTGTAGTGGAGTAGAGACTCAGAAAGATATTATTGATGTAATTTATCAAGTTAGGCCTAAGTTAATCTTTATTGACAGTGTTAATGAGATAGTTGATTTTATTGGTAATGCTAAATCTGCTACTAGATTAATAAAAGGTGATGGAGATATGATAGGTTTAAAGCAGGCGACTAATGATGTAGGTGCACATTGTATCTTATTAGGTCAATTAAATCAGGATGGTAAGACTATTAAGGGTGGTACAAGTTTGCCTCATTTAGTAGATGTAGCACTGAATGTAGTTTGGGAAGATAAGGTTAAAGGACGATTTAAGGTAGAAGTAGGTGTAAAGCATAGATATGGTAGTAGAGATAAAACGGCTATATTCAAACATACTAATGATGGAGTTACTGATATATTGCCTGTTGTATCTGCTCCTGCTCCTGTGCAGAATAATGGTTTACCTCCTGGTTATAGAAGAGTTCCAGCTATGACTAGGAGTGGTTTTTGTACTATGGGTCCTAATGGAGTGGATCATAATGACCCTGAATTTTTAGAGCATATGGTTAATTATAGAGCAAGTAGAGCAAATGAAGTAAATGTAAAACCAAGTGGGATAAGCACTTATATGAAAATAGGTAATTTTTTAGGTAATATGTTAGGAAAGTAATATTTTTTTCTTGCAAAGCGAGAGCAAAAATGTTAAAATTTTTTTGAAGGGTATTAATGAGTTTTCTTCAACATTCTTATATGTGGCTTATAGTGCTTCTGCTTAAACAATACATCTAGCTTCCACGTGATTGAACAGCAAACAATTTGTTTACTTTTCATTCCCCCTCCATCTAGATGTATTGTTTAAGGCTATTCAAAAAAATTTTAAAAAGTAGGAAAAAGTTTATTGACAAGTAGAGACAAATATGATATACTATAAAAATGGACATCACCCTCCTCCGACTGGGAGAAAGATGATATTTTTATTTTTTTCCCAGTTATTTTATTTTATGGGTTGAAAAGCGAAAGTAATATGGTATAATGTGGTTTGATGTAGTTTGATGGCAATTTGGGAAAGGGTGGTAAATAATTTATTTATTACTTTTTCCCAAATATTTAATTTTTTCTAAAGATTTTTAGAGGAATTGACGATAGTAGTTAATAATAGTATAATAAATAGTTTTTGAACAGAGAAATTTTAAGGAATTAGCAAGAGATGACTATCTCTACCAGACAATCAGTTGAATTAATATTAAGAAGTACCCATACAGTTTTGGTTGCATGTCCTATTTTTGGAGATGCCTCTGATGGCCAAGCTGTGGATATGCTCTGGTCTCGCCCTATAAATAAAGGGGAATCAGGGTAGTCGCTTTTGAATCTATATTTTCCTCGTTCAAAGGCGATTACTAAAAGTAATCGTCTTTTTTTTTGCTCTTTTTGAAAAATAAATAAGATAGTTTTAAGGGTATAGTTCAGTTGGTAGAATATCTGGTTTTGATCCAGAAGATCGTAAGTTCGAGTCTTACTGCCCTTGTTAGTTTTGAAAATTAAATAATAAATATAAAAGGATATTCTAATATAACACAGAATAGTTAATATATAATGTTAATTATTTTGGAGAGTATTAGAATGAGTAAATCATCAGATAAAGTTAAAAGATGGAGATTACGACAAAAAATAAAATTGATGGAATACAAGGGTAATAAATGCCATGAGTGTGGTTATGACAAAATAAAGTATTTATCTGCTTTTGATTTTCATCATAGAGATCCTAATGAAAAAGAATTTGGTATTGCTTATAAGGGAAGATGCATAGGTTTTAAAAAACTAAAAAAAGAAGTAGATAAATGTGATGTGTTATGCACAAGATGTCATCAAGAACTACATGATAAGAAACATTGGGAAGAAAGAAAAAGATTATTAAGTGTTAATAGAAGAAAAGTAACAAAAGAAATTAATTGTCATTTTTGTGAAAAGATATTTAAGCAAAAACGAAAAGAACAAAAATATTGTTGTGTAGAATGTGGTAGAAAAGGTATAAAAACAATACCTGAATATAATATTGAATTATTAGAAGAAGATTTTAAAAAAATAGGTTATAAGGAAGTTATGAAAAAATATAACTTGAAAAGAAGCTCTTTATATAAATTATTAAAAACATAATTCCAGTGTACCCGAATTGGTAGCAGGGGGCGGGTTGTTAACCCGTTAGGCACTAGCCTCATTGTTGGTTCGAGTCCAACCGCTGGAGTTGTAAGATATTACGATTTAGACAGTTAAATAAATTATAAATCGTAAGATATTACGAGTTGTAAATCTTTGACAAGTTAATAGGGGCGGCAGAAGCCGCACACAATGTATTAAGTTTTTGTAAATATTAATACACGGAGAGTCTCTATTTGGAACATTACGAAATTGGCGTTTTGAGGTTGTATAGCACCGAATAGGAGTATTCTCCGTGTTTCTAGGACTATAACTTAATGGCTAAAGTACCGTCCCGATAAGGCGGTTATATAGGTTCGACTCCTATTAGTCCTATTATTAAATCTGTTGGTAGTATTTCAATATTATTATGTAGTTCTACATGTAATTCTCTATGACAAGTTGAACATAAACAAATACATTTGTTTAATTCTTTTTTAATAGTTAACCATCTATGATTACATTTTTGAGAGATTGTAAAAACTTTTTTATCAGGATCCTTATGATGAAATTCAAGATTTTCAAAATATTTATTATATCCGCATTTTTGACATTTGCCACCTTTATATATTACTCCTAATATCTTTATTTTTTTTCTTCTACGTTTAACTTTTTGATAATTAGATAATTTAGCATAATCTTTTCTAGGTAATTTATTACAAAAAGAACGAACAGCTTCAATACTAATATTAAATATATCTGATATTTCAGTAGTTTGAATGCCATAGTTATAAAGAATTTTTATATTATTAATTAATTCTTTTGACCAATTAAGACATTCATTTTTGTGAAAAGATATTATTTTTTTGTTATTCTTTTTAATACTTTTATTTTCTTCTAATTTAGAGCAATGAAAACTAATGGTCCCTTTTGAACAACTTAATTCTTTACTAATTTGATTATAAGATTTTCCTTGTTTTCTAAGTTTTAATATTTTTTCTTTTAATCCATAATTCATTTTTTTATAATCCTAATTAAACAATATTACTATTATATAATTCGAACTAAATTACAAAAATCCTTTATTTTTCTTCAAAATAATAATAAAGGTTCAAATAAAAATTAAGCAGGTTGAATGTGAAAAAGTTATCGTATTAGGAACGAGTGGCGGAGGTTCGAGTCCTTCTCTCCTGATTTGACCAGGAGATAGTGTAGGGGTAGCACACTAAAACATTTTTTCCTCTCACATATCTGCTTTTTACCCGCGTAGCTTAACTGGCGAAGCGTCTCGTTTACACCGAGGAGTCATATAGGTTCAAGTCCTATCGTGGGTATTACACAGGTTGATCGTATGAAGGTTATCGGTTAAAACGAAAAATTTCAAACATTTTTTGCGAGTAGGGTTCAAGCCCCTACACCCCAGAAATGGGCAAATTCTTCTACACTCGCATATCTGTGTTAAACGCGCATTGGTGTAAAGGAAGCACAGAACACTGTCGATGTTCAAGAAGCGGATCGTTACCGCTATGCGTGGTTTAGGTTTTTCTTACACGGCTGTAAGAAAGTAAAGGAGTTATACCAAATTCTTTCCTATTTAGGACAGTATTGAGCAGTTGGTGGCTCAGACGGCTGTAACCCGTCTTCCGTAAGGACTTGTAGGTTCGAATCCTATTGCTGTCATTAATTAGTAATATTAGTGAATAATAAAATATAGTAAATAAGAGTGATATTTATTCTTTTTACCTCATTTAATATTAGTGACTAATAAATTAATATTAGTGAATAATAAAAGGAAGAGCTGGCAAAGTAGGCGTGCCAAGCTGATTGCTAATCAGTTCTGCCCTAGGGTAGTGCAGGATCGTCCCCTGTCTCTTCCTTTTTTGGTAGGTCAAGCAGATGGTTGGCGACTGCACCGCTCTTGAAAAGCGACGAGCCGAGAGGCCTTAAGAGTTCGATCCCCTTACCTACCGTTTATAAATTTTTGGCAATATGGTGAAAAAGGCTATCATAGATCTCTCATAAGGATCAGTTCCAAGTTCAATTCTTGGTATTGCTATTGAGTCACGTAGCACATAATAATTTACTAGCACTGTATGACCCGTTCTTCTAGCGGTTAGGATCTCAGGTTTTCATCCTGAAGACAGGAGTTCGATTCTCCTACGGGTTATTGTATGACATGGATATCCAAACGATACATAAAACAACGCTCTTCTTAGATCGCGGGAGTGGGACTAATTTCCAAGCATAAGGAATTAGGTTGTAGTAAAAGTCTAAAGAGGTCTGCCAAGGCCCTATCTTCTAGTTGGCTTAGGATCTATGGTTCTCAACCATAAGACAGGAGTTCGAATCTCCTTAGGGCTATTATTTTATCTCCTTATTATATATGGACTTAGCTATCACCGAATAAATATTTTAATTTTTCCAAAAAAACTATTGTAAAGCGAAAGAAAAATGGTATAATACTAAATATGATGATTAACTAATAAGTTATTTACTACTTCTTTGACAAGTTAATAGAGAGAAATTAATTATACGGGTTGAAGTTTTAAAGTTATCGAACTGAAATTCAAAAATACTTTTTAACGTTCCACATCCGTATTTTAATTATAACATGTGGGTTGATTGATATTGGTTATCGATATTGTTATGAGGAAAAGCAAGTGAGGATCAAAAAGTGAATTAGGAAAAATTTGAGTTGAGGTTAACGCCAAGCTAATATATTCAGAGGGAAGACTAAGGAGCTTTGAGAAAACCTAGATTGAAATATATTATAGGCTTTGCATTCCAAATTTCCCAAAAATTTTATATTCCCTGACGTTTTATCTTATGATTTAACTATAAGAGGGAGATCCAATTTCTTCTACATATCCACAGGCGTTATATTTAGGTCGTTTTAATAAACCTATTGAGATCTTAGGATCTTAATTAGTTAAGACAGCAGAGTAGTACGATTTATCGGAAATACTCAGAAGATGTAGGTGTAAGTCCTGCCCTAAATACCAAAATAATATTTGGGTCGTATGATCTAATATGCCACCCCTTCGAGGGTGGAGACGTAGGTGTGAATCCTACCCTAAATACCAAAATAATATTCGGGTCGTCTGATCTAAGGCACTTCCCACTTCGGAGGGGAGAAACGTAGGTGTGAATCCTACCCCGAATGCCAAAATATGTTAGGTAGTTTAAGTAAAAAACATTTGTTGATTCTCCCCCGAAGAAACAAAAGATGATAGGTGAGATGCCTATCCCCTACACCTACTAAAATTGGTAAAAAGTAGTGAATTATTAATAATTTATAAAAAATATAGAGTGGACCAGATGGGATTAGAACCTAAAACCTCAAGAGTTTCGATCACGCGTTGTCCAAATTCAACTAACGGTCCACTCTTTACTTGTATTGGGTAGCTTAATGGTAAAGCATTTGTTGAGTCGATCTGAAGGCTATAGTACTAAAGATCATATGTCTTAATAGAATATAAGTGGGTTCAATTCCCCTTCCTAATATTGACTGATGTAGTGGCTGAATAATCTTGCCGCCATGTCTTGATAAAGCACATTGAAAACAGAGGTAGAGTAAGTCTACAATTTAACCTGTTGGAGATGGTTCCCCTAGTAATCATATTAAGGTTACATGGTCAAGGGGTTACAGTGAATATCAAAGTTTGATCACTTTGATGACCTAGTTCTGTCTATGTCAGTCTTCTTTTTTCTCTCTATAACACTGAATAAAATTATTGCGGGGTAGACTGGAGTTGGTTCCAGCATGGTCTCATAAGCCATTCCACGGAGGTTCGAATCCTTCTCCCGCTATTAAGAGCAATCTAACAAAATCTTGTTTGTTATGCAGGGACATAAATAAAACTTGAGCTGGACGCACTGGCAGAGAGTTAATATTATGTAAGAGACTATTAAGAGTGCTAGGTAAATGCGAATAATTCCTAGAGGGCAAATAGTTCCTAGAATACTGACTAACTGAATCCTATATTGGTTTCAGCTAAAATCCTGTCAGAAACTGTGATGACATGTTGCGTAACAGGTCAAATTCATTTCTCTTCTTAATTTTTAAATCAATACAAATACTGCCTGTAGGGAAGTATGGCCATCCCGCAAGTTTTGGGAACTTGAAAGCACTGGTTCGAATCCAGTCAGGCAGAGTTAATTAAACAAATATTTGGGAATAAAAAAGGAATAGTTCAATTTATGTCGAATATATAAATAGTAAGTTATTTATATAGGAGATATAAAATGGTTCCAAATGTTAAATGTAATAATTGTAATAAGAATATTTATAAGAGTCCATATGCTTTAAAACATCATAAAATATTTTTTTGCAATAAGAATTGCTTAAAAGAATTTCATAGTAATAAATCTCAAATATTAAAAACAATTTGTAATCATTGTAAAAAGGAAATAACTAAAACTAAATCTCAACAAAGAAATAGTAAAACTGGACTTTTCTTTTGTAATAATCTATGTAAAAATAGATATTTGGCTAAAAATAAGAGGTGGAAAATATCAGGAGATAATATACTACATCACAGAAGCAGACAGGATATTTTATTAAAAAAAACTAATTATACTTGTCAAAAATGTGGATATAATGAAGATAAAAGAATGTTAGATATTCACCATTATGACCATAATCATAAAAATAACAAATATGAGAATTTAAGAGTATTATGCGTATGGTGTCATATTAAACATCATAGATTAAAAAAAGAATATAATCTTCCCGTTATAATATCTAGTGATGAAATGGAAAAAGAAATTAAATTATATATTAATGAAAAAATAAAAATTAATACAGAAAAGATATTAAAAAAATCAAGAAAATTATTAATAAAAATATGTTTAACTTGCCAAAAAGATTTTAAAACAAAAGATAAGGAGCAAAAATATTGTTCTCAAAAATGCTCTTCAATTAGTAAAAGAAAAGTTAATAGACCATCTAAAGAGCAATTATTAAAAGAAATAAAAGAAACTAATTATTGTGCAGTAGGTAGAAAATATGGAGTTAGCGATAACTCAATAAGAAAATGGGTAGCATAATTTTTATTTACAAGTGAATAATATTCCGATAGTATCTTGTTAGTCTAACACTGAATAGGAGATTTTTATGATGCCTCAGGGTAATGTTCGTTGGTTTGATAAGAAGAAGGGGTATGGATTTGTAGAGCATAGCCGTGGAGATATATTTATTCACTATACTGAGATAAAAGAAAAATATGTTCCAGAAAGTAATGATCTTATCTCTTTCGAAATTATCGATGGAGAAAAAGGTCTAAAAGCACAAAATATAACTAAAGTGGGTTGAAGAGAGAAAGTTATCGCCATTTAAGCTGGAGGTCGTAGGTTCGATTCCTACTATCCTGCCATGCAGGATATAGCTCAGTGGCAGAGCGACATATACACTTTTTTTCAATCACACATCCACAAGTTATATGCAACTATAGCACTTAACTTAAGTGCTATAATGGGGAATTAGCTCAGTTGGGAGAGCGATTGCTTTGCAAGCAATAGGTCGAGAGTTCAATTCTCTCATTCTCCATTAGTTATAAACCTGGGGGCGCATGTACCAAGGGTGGCGAGAAACCTTTGCAAGGTATCTGTGGTCGGTTCGATTCCGACCGTCTCCATTAATCAGGTTGATTGTAAGAAAGTTATCGTAAGTTCGAATCTTATCCCTGGCTTTATTTTTATGCCAGGGTCGCTCATGGGAGCATCCTTTTTTACTGTTACATATCTGATTATTACGCTGAAGTGCCCGAGTGGTTGAAGGGACTGGTTTTGTAAACCAGCGGTGTATACCCACACAGGTTCGAATCCTGTCTTCAGCTTTTGTTCTGAGTAGTTTAATGGTAAAATATCCCTAAATATTAGGAAAGATCCAGGTTCAATTCTCTGGCTCTAGACACAAGGAGAGATAGTGTAGGTGGTCGCACAGAACGTTGAAAACGTTCAAGTACCAGTTCAACTCTGGTTCTCTCCACTTATTTACATATTATATTTACATAAAAATATAGCTTAAAAATAAAAACAAAATAAAGGATTTTTTAAGCTATATGTCGAATATATAAATAGTAAGTTATTTATATGGAGATTGATAGTTATGAGAATTTGTAAAAAAGAAGGATGTAATAATGAAATACCTAAATATTATATAAAAAAAGATGGTAAGAGACATAATCTTCAAAGAAGAAGATATTGTTTTGAATGTAGTCCATTTGGAGAACATAATACTAGAAATTTAGATATTAAAAGAAATAGTATTTGCAAAAAATGCGGAGGAGTTTCTCAAAAAGGAAGATCTAAATGTTATAGATGTTATTTTTCTGAAACAAAAATAAAAAAAATGAAGAAAGTTTATTCTTTGATAGGATATTTTTGTTGGAAATGTAATTATAATAAGGGATTAGAAGGAGTCCCTGTTTTAGAATTTCATCATATTGATCCTAAAACAAAATTAACAGGGTTAACTACAAGGGAGCTTGTAGGAAGAAAATGGAAGTTGATTCGAGAAGAAATGCAAAAATGTGTTTCTTTATGTTGTAGATGTCATAGAGAATATCATGCTGGATTAATCCCTGATAAAAATATTTTGAAAATTTATGAAGATAGGTGGAAAGAAATTGGACCCTTAGCTTAGTCTGGTCAAAAGCGAAGCTCTCATAAAGCTTAGATCCTTAGTTCAAATCTAAGAGGGTCCATTATTTAAGGATGTGAAGCTGAAGTGGTGCAGCACTGGTCTTTTAAACCAGAGTTTCGTGGGTTCGAATCCCACCACATCTATTTGCCTCTATAGTTTAACTGGAAAAACTTACGATTCTTACTCGTAGATTCTTGGTTCGATCCCAGGTGGAGGTATTTTATGTCCAAGGTAGCTCAATTGGCAGAGTATCGCACTGTGACTGCGAGGGTTGGCGGTTCAAATCCGCTCCTTGGTCCTTTTGATCGTGTGTCCGAGCGGCTAGGTACGAGTCTGCAAAATTCGATACGTGGGTTCGAGTCCCACCACGGTCTTTGAAATTCCAGGTAAATGGTTTTTTAATTTGGTAGAGTATGAAACAAGCGGGAGTAATTCAATTGGTAGAATGTCTGGTTTCCAACCAGAATGTCGCAGGTTCGAGTCCTGTCTCCCGTATTTAAATACTCGACCGATGAAAAACCACTCTTTAGAATTAGTTGAATGCCTGATCAGTATTATAAGTTGTATACGACTTATTAACAAGATTTTAATTGTGTAGAGCTAAGTGGGAGAGTATTTTATGCGTCTGTGGTATAATGGCTATTATATAATCCTGCCACGATTAAGATGTGGGTTCGATTCCCACCAGATGCTTATAATTTTTTGGCAAACATAAAAAATAAAAAAGGAAGTTTGCCATTTATGTTGAATATATAAATAGTAAGTTATTTATATAGGAGATAAAGATGGCAAGAAATTATAAAAAATATACAGACAAGCAAGTGGGAGAGGCAATTAAAAATAGTTTTTCGTGGAGAGCCACAGCTTTTAAATTAGGTTTAAATGGAAATGCTGGTTCTAATAATAAAACTTTAAAAAAAATAGCTAAAAAATATAATTTTGATTTTTCTCATTTCAAGGGAAAGGGATGGAATTTAGGAGGAGATGCAATTAATGCTATTCCTCTTGTTAGTATATTAAAAAAAGGAACAGTTTATAAATCAATTGATTTAAAAAAAAGATTATTTAAAAAGGGTATTTTAAAAAATATATGTTTAGAATGTGGTCAATTACCTATATGGAATAATAAATTATTAGTATTAGAACTAGATCATATTGACGGAGATATTACTAATAATGAATTATCTAATTTAAGAATATTATGTGGTCATTGTCATAGCCAAACTCCTACATTTAGAGGAAGAAAAGTAAAACAAAAAAAGTATAAATATGTAAAGTTGCATATATGTGAAGGTTGTGGAAAAACTAAACAAAGTAGAAGTAAAATTTGTAGAGATTGTTATAATATTTTAAAAAGAAAAATAAAAGAAAGACCATCTAAAGAACAATTATTAAAAGAGATAAAAGAAACTAATTATTGTGCAGTGGGTAAAAAATATGGAGTTAGCGATAATGCTGTAAGAAAATGGTTAAAATAGGCTCATGTACCAGAATTGGCTTATGGACTGCGTTTAGACCGCAGGGTTTGCAGGTTCGACTCCTGCCATGAGCATTTAGAAACTAGTTGTTGGTGGTTCAACTCCACTCGTGGGTATTATTCCAGGTAAACAGTTTTTTGTTTTGGTAGGTTGTAGCACTGAGTTAATAATTTTTATTGGAGAAATAATTATGGCTAGTCGTGGAAAGAAAGATTGTCCTAATTGCACTACAGAAATAGCAGCTAGGACTCAATTGTGTGGTTCTTGTGGATGGCATTTTGTTACTAAAGAAATAAGAAAAGACCTATTAGAGAAGAAAAATGCTCCTATAGAGATTAAAACTTATACTTCTTTAGGTCAGGGTAGGAAGAAATGTCCTGAATGTGATGTTATAGTAGGGGCTTGCACTAAAACATGTCCTAAATGCGAATTTGATTTTTCTTCCGTGAAAAAAGAAGTAAAGCTGAAAAGAGAGAAGAAACCAGAAAAGGAAGAAAGAAAAGAAACTTCTTTAGTAAAGGAATTAAGAAGAGAAAGTAAATATGTAGCACCTGATAAGATATCTCCTGCCGATCATGCTAAAAGAGTATTAAGTTATGGACCAGATAGAGCTAAGATATTATTAAATATAGCTTTAAAGAACAAAGTTTGGAACCATGTAGATTGGAATATAGTTGAAAAAGAACTATCAAAATTAGTTAAAATATAATAAAAGGGTAACTATGAAACGTAAACTAACTATGGATGATGTAAGAGAAGGTATGTATATTACTGTTCTAAGAGGCAAAATAGAACAAAGAGTGTTCCCTATGCCTGATGGTCCAGAATTGCAATTTAAAGAGCATAGTGGTTTAAATGGTAAAATTCTTGAGGTTATAGCACTCGATTTGCCTTATATCGTTGTAACTTGTTATGAGCCATTAGGTTCTAGAACTATGCATATGGATCTTAGAGAAATAGAAGTTATAACATTAACTCCAGAATATATTCATGCTATTATGCCTAAGCTAAAATTACGAAAAGATTCTTATTGGAAAGAAGTTGATAGTCCTTCTTTAGAACGTATTGATAAGCTTTTTGATAAGATTCTTAAGGAAGAGACCTTTGGTGAAAATCATCTTGAGAACCTTTAGCACTGAATAAGCTCCTGTAGTCTAACTGGATAAGGCCCCAGCCTTCTAAGCTGGCGTGAGAGATCACTTGCAGGTTCGAATCCTGCCAGGAGTATTACCTACTTTATAATTAGAAAATTTTATTCATTTTCTACATTTCTCCACATTTTTTACAAGTTATAAGTTCTTATATTTAAGTGGTTTATATTTTTTTCTCCACATTTATCAACATTTATTTTACAATAATCTAATAATTTTCTTGCAATGTCTTTCGCTTTTGTGTATAGTATATACAGTCATGACAGATGTTGTAAGAAATGTAAATATTAATTGTGTAAATGTGGCTAAGCCACGGAGGTGATGTAAATGAGTAAAGTTGCAGTAGGTAAGGAAACCTCACAACGAACTGGCAGTGAGATATATGTTCATACCTACCAGGGACTTTTGAGGCAAAAAGAGAAAATTGACAGAGATTTATTAAGGCTTCAAGAAAAGTTTTTAATGGCAATATCTAAATCACGAGGTATTTTGCCAGACAAAAGAGCTAAGTATGTTCCTAGACTTTATAATACAACGATCTTAGCCTCAGCAATTCGAAAATGTATGATTCCTAACACTCCGATGACGATGGGAGATATTCTTAAATCGTTATCTAACAAGGATTTGTATCATACTGACAGCAAGTATTTCTATACAATGGTCAACAATAAACTTAACCGTGATCCTATAATTAAGAAAATAAGTCGCGGTGTTTTTATATATGATCTTGAAAATAGAAAAAAGGATAATATGATGGTATAGCACCGAATGGAAATTGATACTTTGAATGCCCAGTCCTTTCGAGTTACTGGGCATTTTTTATTTATTTTATAAAAAGTCCTTGTATAATTTTTATAATAGAGTATAATATGCCCAAATTATATTTTTGAAAATTTAATAAGCAAGGAGGAATAGATGACTAAGAACGCTAGAATGGAAGAGCAAAATCGTTTATTATGTGAGAAAGTATTAAATGAATCTTGGTCAAAAGTTGAGAAATACACTAATGATATCAGATCAGCATTAGAGAAAGATGAATTAAGTGAAAGAGGTTTGGTATTAATTAAGATGGCAGCTAGAGCTTTTGTTCAAAAATCTATGATGGATAGAGCTGACACCATATCAATATTTGGAATAGATCTATATAGCACATCTCTTTGTGGCATGAATTCTATAGAAGATTGTCCATGTGATAGAGATAAATGTTTATTAGATAAATAGGCTCCTATAGTATAAAAGGACAGAATAAAACTTTCCTAAAGTTTAGATCTTGGTTCGATTCCAAGTAGGAGCATTCCCTTCTTAAAATTTAACAAGTCCCCATAGTATAAATGGACAGAATACAAGATTACGGATCTTGAGATCGGGGTTCGAATCCTCGTGGGGATATTATATAGGAGTGTGGCAGATAGGAATGCAGCAGTTTCCAAAACTGTGCTCGTTTGAGCTATGTGGGTTCGAATCCCTCCTCTCCTGTTAAAATTTTTATTTTTTAGTTGAAAAAAATATTTATATCAGATATAATATGCCCCTGTACCAGAATCGGCTTATGGGCTGCACTTAAAATGCAGAGTTTACGGGTTCGAATCCCGTCAGGGGTATTTTCTTAAAACTTAAAATAAAAAGAGGAATTTAAGTTAGTAGTTCGAATATATTCTTAATAAGGTGTTTTTATTAAGGATATATAATGAAAAAGTATTCAGAGAATGATTTTATAAAATATGTTAAAAATTCAACATCTATAAGTCAAGTATTAAAGAAATTGGGATTAATAGCATCTGGTGGTAATTATATTATTGCTAAAAGAAGAATAAAAGTTTTGCAGATAGATATTTCTCATTTTACAGGACAACATTATTTAAAAGGAAAAACTCACAATTGGGCTAAAAAATATCTTTTAAATGATATTATGGTTGAGAACTCGACTTATATTAATACTAATAGTCTTAAAAAAAGGTTAATTAAAGAAAATATTTTAGAAAAAAAATGTTATAAATGCGGATTAACTCATTGGCTAGGTCAAGAACTTTCTTTAGAATTAGAACATATTAACGGTAATAGATTTGATAATAGAAAAGAAAATTTAACCATATTATGCCCTAATTGTCATAGTTTAACGCTCACTTATAGAGGTAGGGGTAAAAAAAATAAGAATAGATTATTTTCTATCCCTAAAAAGAAATATTTTTGTAAAAAATGCAATAAGGAAATAACCAAAAGTTCTAAAACAGGTTTTTGTATGAAGTGTTCAATAAATAATAATAGAAAAGTAAAAAATAGACCACATAGAGAACAATTATTAAAAGAAATAAAAGAAACTAATTTTTGTGCCGTTGGAAGAACATATGGAGTTTCTGATAATACTGTAAGAAAATGGATTAAATAAAAACTTTTTAAGGGATATAAAAATGTTAGTTTTAAGTAGAAAAAAGGATGAATCGATAATGATCGGTGAGGATGTTGAGATTATTATCGTAGATATTCGAGGTGATAAGGTTCGTTTATGTATAAACGCTCCTAAGGAAATCTCTGTTCATCGTAAAGAGGTTTTTGAAGCTATTAAGAAGGAAAAAGAAGATAAGCCCAGGTAATGCTAATTGGCAACGCTACGATGCTCAAAATATCGTGTATGGAGGTTCGACTCCTCTTCTGGGTATTATTCCAGGTAAATGATTTTTTATTTTGGTGAGATATGAAATATAAAATAGGAGATGTATTAAATTATTGTTTTTATGATAAAATAGAGATTATAGGTATTGATGAACATCACTATATTCTTAAAGATAAGAAGAATAATACGAAAAAGATTCATATTGAACTTGTGGATAAATATGCTACTTTAGAAATTCCAGGTAAATGATTTTTTATTTTGGTAGAGTAATAGTGTTGTAGAATATGATGATAATAGTATTTTGATGGAGGTCAAAAATGAGTAATGCAGTAGAAACACGGAAATTAGTAGCCCATGAGAAGTTGTTGATTGATGTAATTAAACGTCAAGCAGGAACTCTTAAAAAAGCAATTCTTGAGGGAACAATGAATTCTGTAGAAGCAGGTGCTACAGAAATTGACATTAATTTTATGGCCGAAAAGAGTAAAGATAAGGATAATCCTGAACCTGCCTATCTTTCTATATATGATGATGGTATTGGGATTAAAACTAAACAGGAGTTGATTAAACATTTTGAAACCTTTGGTCAACCTCATGAAGTTAGTGAAAATGTTATATGGAAGCAATTCCGTATGGGTCGTGGTCAAATGTTTGCTTTTGGTAAAAATACATGGAGAACATCAACATTCAAAATGTCTGTAGATGTTGATACTATGGAATTAGATTATCATTTACAAGGTGGTCTTGAACCTGTTAATGGTTGTCAAATTGATATTGAATTGTATAATAATCCTTTGGATAACTATACAATTTATTCTGTTAAATCTCTTAAAGAAGAAGTTAAAGAGCAGGTTAGATATGTTAATATCCCTGTTAATTTTAATGATGAAGTAGTATCAGTTGACCCTAAAACATTGAATTGGGATTATGAGGATGATTATGCTTATTATAAGTTTTCTGATACTTCTCAACTAAAAATTTATAATCTTGGTGTTTATGTTATGTCAAGGTCTATAAGAGAAGTAGGTGTTGGTGGTATAGTTGTTTCTAAGACTATGTTAAAAGTTAATTTTGCAAGGAATGATGTTGATTCTACTTGCCCTGCTTATCAAGAAATCAACAAAATTGTTTTAGAGAATAAGATTAAAAAAGCAAACAAACAGTATAAGACATTATCAACAGATGAAAGATATAGTTTATTGATTGGTTTGCGTGATGTAGAAAAATCATCTTATGATTATGAGGGCAAACGTATTTTTCGTTTAACAAATAATAAGTGGGTTTCTTGGAAAATGATTGTTAAAGATGGTAGACCTTGGTGTTTTGCTCCTGCGGGGAATATGATTGCTGATAAGTCAATGCAGTCAAACAAAGCAATTTGTTTTGATGAAACGATGATTGAAGAAATGGGTTATGACGGCCCTATTGAGGAGTTTTTTGATTGGCTTTGGTCAGACCAAATCAGTGATACGTATTATCCTGAGCATAAGTTAAATGAATTAGCACTATTAAAGAAGCAGTTTATTCGGTTTGATAAAAGTCAGCACGTTTCTTCTAATTGTCAACAAAGAACATTGAAAGACACTTTTTCTGAAACTTATAATTATATTCCTTATGGAAAATTGACTAAAATAGAAAAACGTATTGTTGATATACTTCATTGTTTAGGGTGTTGGGATGGAAGGAAAATCCGTATAGGTGTTAGTGATGTAGCAAGTGCTTGGACGGATGGTGCAACATTCATAGCACTTGACAAAAGTTGGTTAAACAATATTTGGATGAACAATGTTGGTTCTGTTCTTAAAATGTTTACTACTTTATGTCATGAGATAGCTCACGATGAGAATACAGCAGGAACACATAATCATGGGCCTGAATTTTATGAAAAGTATTATGAAATCACCACAAGGTCTGGTTTGGAGAACCCTCTTTATCATGTTTATAAGTTTTCCGAAACAATAAGCAAATATAAAACTACTGAAAGAATAAAAGAAGAAAAGCAGAAAGAAAAGAAAATGAAAGATTCTTTAAGTATTGCAGCAAGTAGTTAAATTATTAAGAGAATAGGAGTTATGTAAATTTCTCCTGTTCTCTATTTTTTTCTTGACAGGGAAAGTGATTTCTTGTATAATGCTATCACCGAATAAGATATATAAATTAATTAAATAGGAAGGTAAAATATGTATAGCAAATTGATTTTAGTTGTTGTGGTTCCTGTAATTGTTTGGTTTTTTATTAAGTTAATCAGAAGCCCAAGGTGGGACAAGTTTTGTAAAGACCTCTTTGCAGGTAAGTTAGACAATCAATTAGACCCTAAAGATACTATGAAAG
>Ga0114918_10002427_pt1 | contig 16693 bp, 16 predicted proteins | sample LantaG_FD_87015 | JGI IMG/M metagenome (GOLD analysis project Ga0114918, IMG submission 87015) | Deep subsurface microbial communities from Baltic Sea to uncover new lineages of life (NeLLi) - Landsort_02402 metaG | ecosystem: Environmental > Aquatic > Marine > Oceanic > Sediment | place... | reverse complement strand
TCTCTCTCTCTCTCTCTCTCTCTCTCTCTCTCTCTCTCTCTCTCTCTCTCTCTCTCTCTCTCTCTCTCTCTCTCTCTCTCTCTCTCTCTCTCTCTCTCTCCCTCTCTTTTCTCTTCCTCTATTTCCTCCCTCACTCCTCTCTAAAATCCTCCTCCCCCTCCTCCTCTACAGGCTTAGCTTGCGAGGCGCCGACACGGGCCTCCCGGCGCGCGTCTGCGGCGGCGCGCCCCTCGTGCGCGAGTTCGCGCGCAGCGACGCGAACCCGGGGATCTGCAGCAGCGCCGCCGTTGCGTTGGCGACCTTGGCCGCGGCGGCCGCAAAGCCGAACCCGCCGGTGCCCGTCGAGGTCGTCGTCGTCGTCCCGGCAGAGGTACCCGGGGAGACGCGGCGCTGCTGCTGCTGCTGCTTGGAGGGCAGGATAATCGAGCCCATGCGGCGCTTCATCGACGCAGCAGGCGGGGAGACGCGCTTGGCGACGCCACCGCCGGCGGCCTTGAGGCGTTTGACGACAGCAACTGCCTTGGCCGGTTTCGCCTTGGCGGCGGCGGCGGGCTTGCGCTTGCCGCTGCGCGACTTCTTCGCGGCGGCGGCGGCGGCGGCGAGCGCGGCCTTGGAGGGCCGCCCCCTTGCGCGCACGGGCGAGCGAGCGCAGCAATCGTCGTCGTCGGAGGAAGCGGCATGGTGGTGGTGCCCGCCGCGAGAGGAGGCCTCGGAGACCGAGCGCACGCCGCCGCTCGAGGCAGAAGGCGTCGCCGAAACGTCGTCGTCGCTCATCTCCTCCTCCTCCTCCTCGCCGTCGCCCTCCGACTCGGAGTCGGACGGCAGGTTGTCCAGGATCACCTTCCTCGTCGCGGGGTTGGCGTGCGGCAGGAAGAGCTCCATCTGAATGGTGACCGAGTCCGGGGAGCAGGTGCAGGCCCGCGCCCGCGCGCCGACGGCGACCCACGCCCGCGTCGCAAAGTTGGTCGACTCGGCGCAGTTCCACCCGTGGTTGAAGCCCGCGTGGTAGGCGCCCGGGAAGTTGATCATGAACTCGCCCGGCTCCTGGGTGCACTTCACCACGGGGATCGCGTGCGCCTCGAGCAGCTGCGGGCTGATCATCAGCTCCTTGTGGCGCAGGAACTCTGGGCACTGGCGGAAGACGTCGGGCAAGAGGCCACGCGCGAGGCGCTCGAAGCGAGCGCGGTGGGCCGGGGGCACGCAGTACCAGCGCTTGGGGGCGCCGAAGTGGAGGTAGTTGACCTGGTTGTATTTGTGTGTGTGGGGGGGGGGCAATGGGGAAGAGAGGAGAGAGATAATGAGTTTTTTTCGTTTTCTTTTTTCCCTTGGCGAAGAGAAAGGTCAAAATTAAAAAAAATGGATAAAAAGTCTTCAGAACGTACCGAAGCCAGGTCCATGTCCTCGGTGTGCCACGCGAAGATCGATCGCCACATCCCGAAGTAGAGGTAGCTCGTCGAGACCCCGGGGATCTCGGCGTCGTGCTTGCGCAGCGTGCGCGACAGCAGCGAGTCGAGGCGGCCGATGTTCCAGCGGTCGACGGCCGGGTTCGAGGTGTTGTGCGCCGGCGCCGACGACGCCGACACCGAGGTCGGGGCCCCGCCGCCGCCGGCAGAGGAGCTGGCCGCGGACCCGCCGCGGGGCTCGTCCCAGAGCGTTCCCGCGACGTCCGCGCCGTAGAGCGGCGGTTGCATCGTGATCGACCGCCAAAAGCGGCGCTCGCGCGCGGAGAGCACCCCCTCGTAGCGCGCCGGGTCGGCCTTGGCCTCGGCCGCCGAGGGCAGCCGCTCGCCCGCGGGCAGGGCCGCCTCCTCGGCCTCAGCCAGGGCCTGGAAGTCGTTGCGGGCCGACATCGGCTTCTGCTCGACGAGGAGTGTGCGGTAGAGGCCGCGGGTGCCCGTGGCGTGTTGCCTGTGGGAGAAGGAGGGGGGCGCGTCGAAGGAGAGCGGAAGGGGGGGGGGGGGGTGAGGTGCAAGGAGACGGGGAAAAAGGACGTGCGGCCCCTCTCGCCGTCGATTGGAAAAATTCGAATAATCGGCCGCTTCTCGATCGAAAGTCGAAGTCTTTCTCAACGCCCGTCTCCCCCTCTCTCTCCGTCCCTCCTTCCCTGTCACTCAGAATGGAAAGCAAAGTCCTCCCTTTCTCGGAATCAACGAAAAACAACAACTCACTTGATCGGCCTGTCGATCGTCACGTCCCAGCGGTTGTTGTATCCGGCCCGCCTCGGAGTCCAGCCCGCCGGCGGGACGATTTTGGCGAGCCCGGCCGTGGCGAAGCGCCCTCCCTCCCTCTCGATACGGTGAACGTAGGCCTCGAGGCCGGCCTCCATCTCCTTGAGGGTGAGGCGGTAGACGGGGACCTCCATCGCCTTCATGGTTGCGAAGCCTGTTTTTGGTTTGAGGGGATTTGCCGGAAAAGAGAAGAAGCTTGAGGGCTCGTCGTCGTCGTCGTCGTCGTCGAAAATCGCAACGCGAAAGCGCTGTCGCAAGAGGGAGGCTCGGGAAACATCCGCTCGCACATAGGCGAGGGCACTAGTGTATCTAGCCAATTCACGCGGTAACATCATGGAACGGCGGCGCGCCGAAGCACCTGCGGCGAGGGAGCTTCGAAAAGAGCAAGGCAAGGGCGCGAGAATGCGCTTTCTCCAATCTCTTCACCCAGGGAGCTGCCGACGACGTCGCCGCTTCTTGCTCGAGGTGCGCCTCTCTTTGAATTTTGCATCGCTCCTCTCTCTCTCTCGATTGAAAAAAGTTCGAATCGCGGAACGCTCTCCCGGCTCCGGGAGGGCGCCAATGCTCTTTCTGACAGCTGCATCGCCGCCTCATGGATACAGAGTCCAGCCGAGTCACAAAGAGCGATCGCAATGGATAATGGCAGGGCAAGGGAGAGCGCGCGTGCCAATTTGGAGTCTCTTGCGGCAGCAGCGTCGAGCGAGCGTCGTTTTTTGACGCACGTCTCCTCACACGCGGGCGCTCATCCAGCAAAGCCTTCCTCACCTCTAAAGTCCCTCGAAGCGCACAGGCGGGAGGCGGTGTGACTCGCTCACGGGGCTCGCGCGAGCTCCCTCTCGAGAACAACGTGGGCGGAAGCGGAAGAAAGAGAGCGCAGGGCGGTCGCGCGAGGGGTTGTCGTGGGAAGCGGATGAGCAAAAAGGGGAGAGAGGCAAGAGAGAGGAGCTTCCGGCAGCGAGCGCTCGAAAAAGGAATAGTGGCAAGGTTTGAGCGACCTCTCCTTCCGCCCAAAATCTCTTTCACTCTTTTTGCTTCTTTTCTTCCTTCTCCCTTCCCAACTCCAGGAAGGAGGAAGAAGAGAAAGAGAGAGAGAGGGGACCCCTATGAACTTCCGCTTCACCAACTTGCTGGGCGCCCCCTACAGGGGAGGGACCATCCTTCTTTCGAAGGGGGACTCGCTGCTGGCCCCCGTGGGCAACAGGGTGAACGAGGTAAGGAGTTGCCGAGGGTGGAGGGTGGAGTGTGAAAGGGTGCACGTCGAGCCGCCGGAACGACGCACGCTGCAGCGGCATTGAGCTGCTTCCGCTCCTTTTGCGCTCCTGATCTTTTCGCGGATGGCAACGGAGAGATCGCGTATGACCCCTCGCGTGCAAACTGAATCAGATAGAGCCTCAGCGGCGTCGCTGAGGCGCGCATTCCGACGCGGCACCTGGCGACGGCTAGGCTCGCAAACATTTCAATGTCTCACCATTCTCTTCCACTACTCTACACAAAAAAACAGTTTGACCTCATTTCGTCCTCGGTATCGACGCTTCCTTTCGAGAACAGGGAGCAGGTAGGTAGTTGAAATTGGGTTGAGAGAGAACGCTAGAAGAGAGAGAGAGAGCGAGAACGCAACGCAATTTCCGCGACGGCGACGACGGCAACCCCCTCTTCCTCAACCTCTTTTTCTCTCTTCTTCCTCTTCTTCTCTCTCTCCGCCCCCCCCCCCCCCCCCCCCCCCCCCCCCCCCCCCCCCCCCAAAAAACACCCCCCCCCCCCCCCCCCCCCCCCCCCCCCCCCTCTCTCTCTTTCCCGGACAGGCAGCCCTCGCCTCCCGCATCGCCGCCGAGGGAGCCCGGTCCGTCCTCGACCTCCGCGGCAGGCTCGGCCCGGGGGCGGGGCAGCGCAAGGGGAAGCGGCTCGACTGGGGCCGCTCCGAGACGCGGTTCGCCGGGCTCGTCGAGGGCCTGTGCGACCCGGGGTCGCTCGACGCCGACTACGCCGTCCGGAAGAGGGAGAGGGAGAAGGAGGAGGAGACCGTTGGCCTCTCCATTGTCGCCAAGGACGACGACGACGACGACGACGAGGACGAGGACGAGGACGACGAGGGAGAGGGAGCGGGGCCGAGAGAGGTTATGTGGCTCCGGCGAGGAGAGGACGAGTCCCGGACCCGGGGCTTCGAGCGCGTGACCGAGGCCCGCGAGAAGGACTCCAGGGCGAAGCAGCTCGAAGCGTGGTGCGGGAGGCTGGTCTACGAGGTCGAGGAGGGCCTGGCGAGTGAGCTCGCGGGGCGCGGCGGCGGGGGCGCCTCCCCGCCGGCGGAGGGGGGCGCCGCCGGCGCCGCAGCCACGCCGTTCGACGCGAGGGCAGCGCTCTGCGAGCGGCTGACCCGCTCCTGCGCCCCGGCGAAGAGGGGGGGGGCGGACGCAGCACCATCGGCAGAGAAAGCGGCGCCTTCGGCGCCGTCGGAGAAGCGAGAGAGGAGCTGGCGAGGGGAGAAGAAGAAGCAGCAGCAGCGCGAGGAGCTCTGAAAAATTGTTACAAAAGATTACATCGGAAGAAAACTCAACGCCGTTTTCCTCTTCTCTCGTCACCTGTCGAGCGCCGCGGCGACCGCCCTCCGTGAGAACGGCGCGGCGCTCGCGGCCGCGGAGATCAGCGCCGCGACCCGCGCGGCGCTCGGGCGGAAAGCCGAAGCCGCCGAGGAGGTCGAGGCCGCAGCAGCCGCGGGGTTTCCGGCCGAGGAAGGAGCCGCCCGCGCCCGCGCCAGCGTCAGCAGCAGCCTGCCAAACCGCGGGGATGCCGCCAGCTTCGCCCCGCTCGCCGGGCAGGAGGCCGCCGCCGCCGCGCCCCTGGACAGGGCCGCGAGGAGGGGCTCGTCCAGGAGCCCGAGAGAGGAGGGAGCGGAGGCGGAGGGAGGCGTCGCGGCGGAAGGGGGAGGATGTGCCGTCGTCCTTGAGCTCTCCTCAAGGAGGGCTTGCACGACGCCGACGGCGCCCTCGCCCCACGTCGAGTCCCTCCCCTGACTGGCGCCGCTGCCGCCGCCGCCGCTGCCTCCTCCTCCTCCTCCTCCTCCGACGTCCGCAGCGGCGGAGCGGAGCAGGGCGCGGAGAAATCGGGGGTTCCTCTTGGTCGAGCTCGGAGCCGAAGAAGCGTTGCCGCTTCCGTTGCCGTTGGCGCTTTCTCCTCCCCCTCTCGTTCCTCCTCCCCAACCGCCGCCGCCCCCAGCCGCCCTCACGACCCTGACGAGCAGATCTGCCTGCCTCTTGCCCAGACTTCTTCCTCTGCGGAGCATGGGGCCGAGGCAGGCGTCGACGACGGCCTGAGGGTGGCTCTCCGCGGCGGAGAGCACCGCCGCGGCAGCGGCGTGCGAGAAAGGCGGCGGCGGCGGCAGGGCTCGCCCCGCTCCTCCCCCTCCGCCGCCGCCACCCCCGCACGCCTCGCCCTCCTCGAGCGCCGGGGAGAGCACCGCGGAGAGCAGGGCCCGCGCGGCGGCGTGGCTCGTGCGCTCCGAGGAGAGCGCGAGCGGGGAGGAGCAGACGAGCAGGAGGGCGGCGTCGGGGAGGAGGGGCGGCCCGGCCGCCCCGGGAGAGGAGGGAAAGGGAAGGGACGCGGCAAAGGCGTGGAGGCTCTCTGCCTGCTCCGCGGTCAGGGACGCGGGGAGCGCCGCCGGCGGCGCCGCTGCGACCCCAGTGGTTACGTCTGCGTCGCTCCCTCGCAGGGACTCGAGCAGGGCGAGCCCCCTGGCTGCCGCCGCCGCCGCCGCTGCTGCCGCAGAGGGCGGAGGAGTCTGCGACGGTCGACTCTTCCCCATCGTGTTGTCTTGCTTTCCCTCCTCTGCACCGGTCTCTTCGCTCCGCTTCCTCTTGGCGCTGCTGCCCTCCTTCTTTCCTCCTCGCGCCGACCTCGAGAGGGACTCGAACGCATCAAAGGCCCACGAGGAGAGCGAGCCGGGGCGGACGGACGATGATTGCCCCCCTTCGATCCCTCCGCAGAAGCCGGAGCAGTCGAGCGAGGGATGCCACGGTAGTTCGACCGGTCTCGGGCCGCGGCGAGAGGGTGCCGATTTCGACGTGGCCCCGCGAGAGGGAGTGGTGGCCATCGGCCAGAATCGCTTGTTTTGCGCGCGAAGGGAAAGGAGGGACGGCGGCGGCTCCTATCGAGGAGAGTTGGCGTCGAAGAAGATTAGCATCTTGGTCTCGTCGAGCGAGTTCGAAAAACAAAGAAAATGAAAGAGAGATCCCCGACCGCTAGAAAAGAGAGGGGAAGGAAGAGGGCTTTTTCTGGTACAGACGCGCCTCTTGCAGGGTCTGCAGGAGAAGAAGGGGCGCCTCTTTCAGCGAGGCTGCTGCTGCTGCTGCTGCTGCTGCCGCTGCTGCTGCTGCCGTTTCTGCTGAGGCGGCAGCGGCGGGCCAGCGCCGGAAGAGCGGCGCCCCCTCGGCGTCGCCGCCGCCGTCGGTGCTGCTGCGGGCCCCGATCCCGCCGAGCCCGAGGGGAGCGACGGCCTCCTCGGCGTCGGCGGCCTCCGCCTCGGGTCGAAGGAGGGATCCCGGAGCGTCGTCATCGGGGGCGGGGCGGCAGCAGCAGCAGCGCCCCCCCGCGCCCGACGGGAGGGCGAGGACGAGAGCAGCGCTGAGGCCTCCCTCGCAAGCCCCTGGAGCGCCCTCCCGGAGCCCGGAAGGGTCAGCGCGGAGAGCCCCGCGACTGCGAGGGCGACCGGGTGCGCGAACAGCCAGGGCGAGGCCACGAGGAGGATCGGAAAGAGCAGCAGGGAGAGCTCGAGGTCGAACCAGCCCGAGCGGAGGGTCTGGGCTGCCGAGGTGCCGTCGTCGAAATCTCCGCCGTCGACGTCGTCTAGTTGACGTCGTCGCCGCCGTTCGACAACATCTGGCGCCATCATCTTCGTCGTCGTCTTCCTCGCTAGGGCTTGGTAGCTCCTCGCCCTCGCTGCATAGACGTCATCGACGGCGTCGGCGTCGTCGCGTTGTACAGGAGAGGGAGAAGAGGAGGAGGACGACGACGAAGGAGGCACGGCGAGAGCGACGACCGCATGGCCGTTGCCGGCTCGCCGCTTCTTTGCCAGCAACGACAACGGCATCGCGCCTCCTCCGACCCGCGCTGCTGCTGCTGCTGCTGCTGCTGCTGCGGAGTGCCGGATCATGTCGGGCGAGGCGACAGGTGCCGCGCGAGAGGAGCAAGGAGACGAACCGGGCGGAGATGGGGCAGAAAATAGGAACGGGTGAGAAAAGAGAGTTTTGCGAGCAGCAATAAACGAAAAAGAAAGTGAGGACCAACGAAACCTTAGGGTCGCCGCCTCCACCGCCCTTTTCTTCACCCTTTCACCCACATCCCCGCCCCCCTCTCTCGTGCGAACGTCTTTGTGAATCAACGTTCGTTTTCTTAATTCTATTCTAACAAGTGCTTTTGCGATCAAATGAGACAGAGAGAGGGAAAAACAACGGAAAAGAAACCAATTTCGTCTCACGTCCCTCCTCCGCCACCCGCCTGCTGCTGCGAAGCCTTCGCCCTCGCCACCGCCTCCCTCCCCCTGAGCGACCCCAGCGCGGCATCGTACGCCGTCGCAAACTGCCACACGGTCAGCAGCAGCGCGTTGGAATCGGTTCCCAGGGGGTCCTCGCCCAGGAACCGGGCGAGCTCGGCCCCTCTGGCCAGCGCGGCCTCTGCCGCCGCGGCGGCCCGCTCCCTGCGCGGCGCGGCCCTCTCCAGGAACCGCTCCATGACGCCGGCGAAGGCGACCTCGCCCTCCGCGACCTCCTCCTCCGTGGGGGAGGAGGATGGAGAGGAGGAGGAAGGGGCGGGGCGGGGGGGAGGAGAAGCTGCTGCGGCTGCTGCCGCCGCAGACGCAGGCGCGACCGGGGGCCTCCCCGACGGCGACGGCGAAGAAGCTGGCGCTCCTGCTGCGACGGCGGCAAGTGCCGGCTCGAGCGCTCTCTTCGGAGGAGGTGGAGAAGGCGGCGGCGGTGGCGGAGGCGCTCCCGTCGAGCGGCGAGGAGAAGCTGCTGCTGCTGCTGCGGTTCCGGCCGAGGGAGAGCGCGGCGGCGGCGGCGGCGGATGAGGAGGCGCAGCGGCAGCCTCCCTCCTCGGAGAGGATTTCGCCTCCGTCTTCGCCTCCGTTCCCTCTTCCTCCTTGGGAGGAGAAGAGCGCCCCGCGCCGAGCCTGGCCTCCAGCGCGGCCTTCGCGGCTTTCCGAGCGGCCGCTGCGTCGTACTGCTGCTCCTGCTGCTGCTGCTGCATCTCCCCTTCGCCCCCGCCGTTTGCCAACCGCGACGACGAGAGGAGCCGCCGCTGCCGCGCCGCCTCGCCGCCCCTCCGCGCCGCGGCGAGCTCCGCCTCGGCCGCCCGCACCCCCATCTCCAGCGCCGACGCCAGCTCCCTCGGGTCGCCTCCGCCGCCGGCCCTCAGCGCGCCTCGGCCCCCGGGGGAGAAGAGGGCGCGGAGGGCCGGGAGCTCGTCGCAGAGGAGGCCTGTCGCGCCGGCGCGGCTGCCGCTCCCCGGCGGCGGCGGCAGCGGCGGAGACCGAGAGGAGACCAGCCACGCGACAAACTCCAGCAGGTTCCTCGCCGCCGGGGCGCCCCCGGCGCCACGAGAATCAGCCGCCACCATAGCCGTGGCCTTGACATCGGCGAGCTTGAGCAGCGACTCGAGCCGCAGCCCCTCGGCGCCGCCGCGCGCCGTGCCGGCGTTGAGCTCGTTGCCGGCCGCGAGTGCCGCGGCGGCGGCGGCCGCGAGCATCGGCGAGCGCTCGACCTGCTCCGCTGCGGCCGACAGCGACGCCGCGGCCGCCTCTGCCGCCGCAGCGTGCGACTCGAACTGCCGCACCAGGATCAGGAGGTTGAGCTTGGCCGGCAGGCGCGGGACTGCGCCCATCGCGAGCAGGAACTTTTCGGGGTGCGCCAGCTCGCGGTCCGGAGACTTCGGCATCCCGGCGCCGCCGGCGCTGTCGGGGGAGAGCGAGCCCGCCGATGGGGAGGAGGCGGGGCCCCTGACGGGCGGCGGCCTCCACGCCCTCAGTGCCCGCACCTCGTCATCCTTGGGCGCCAACTGCAGCAGCAGCGCGAGGTGCTCGACGCTGAGGCCCGAGTCCCCCTGGACGATCGCCCGACGCACCGTCGCCGGGTCCCCCCTGGCGAACGAGGAGAACTGCGTCAGCATGATCGCGACGTTGTTGGCGCGGGGCAGGGGGAGGACCTTGACCGCGGGCGAGGCTGGGGCGGCTGCGCGGCCCCTGCGGCCTCGGGGGTCGGGGGTGCCCCGGCCGCTGCCCGGGGAGGCTCCTTCCCGCCGGGGGACGTCGCCGCTGGCGCTGGCGTCTCCGCCGCCGCCGCTCGGGGACGGCTTGCCGCTCTGCTGCTGTTGCTGCTGCGCGGCGAAGAGCGCGCCGAGGGCGGCTTTGGCGCCACCGTCCAGGAGCCTCGCCGCGGCCTCGGCGGCCGAGGAGGGCACAGCCGTGGCATCTGCTCCTCCTCCTCCGCCGCCGCCGCCGCCGTCGCTGCTCCGCGGCAGCCTCTCCCAGAGCGAGCCCTCCCTCGCCGGGGCCTTCTCCCAGAAGAAGGGGCGAAGTTTGGGGCCCGTTCGCTGAGTCGTTGAGGGTGGAGGCGGAGGAGGAGGAGGGGAAGGCGTCCCCGCCTTCGCGAGGGAAGAAGAGGAAGGGGGCGGAGGCGGCGGCGGCGGCGGCGGAGGCGCCGCTCCCGTCGCCCTCCGGGCAGCAGGCGGCGGCGGAGGAGGGGGAGGAGGCGCGGCGCTCGGGCGTCGTCCTCCGGAGCCCGGCGGGCTGCTGCTGCACGTCGCGGCGGATCCGGGCCTGAGGGGTGGCGGGGGAGGCGGAGGCGGCGGCGGCGGCGGGGGCGGGGGCGCGCTGGTGCGCCGGCCGCTGCTCGGGGGCGTTGTTGTTGTTGTTGTTGTTGTTGCTGCAGCTGTTGCGGGCTGCGGCGTCGTCGCCGTCGTAGCTGCAGCAGCGACAGCAGCACTCGCCGCTCTCGTCGCCGCCTTCGCAGCTTCCCCTTTCGCCCTCGCCGAGGCCTCCCTCGCAACCACGAGCTCGCGGTTGGCCTCTCCCAGGGCCAAGCGGAGGCCTCCCAGATCCTCGGCGAGGGCGGCGACGCCAGGAGCGGAGGGAGAGAGGAGCTCTTCTCCGGCGCCCGCCGCCGCGCCCGCCCCCACCGCGCCGCAGCTCTGGCGCCGCCTCCGCCCGCGGGCGGCCTCCAGCTCGGCGTGCGCCGCCTCGAGCGTCGCGCGGAGCTCGTAAAGCTCCGCGACGGAGGCGGCGCTCATCGCCGCGGCCTCGGCGGCGGCGTCCTCGGGTTTCGCTCCCGCCCCTGTCCCTGCCGCCGCCGCGGCGGCGAGCTGCCGCTGCTGCTCCTCGGTCCGCCTCCCCGCGACCCTCGCGAGCCCGGCGAGCGCCGCGGTCTCGGCCCTGGCGGCCCGCAGCGCCGCGGCGAGCTCCTCCGGGGTGGCCTCATTGAAGTCGAAGTCGTCGTCGTCGTCACCTTCTCGCCGGGGGCTCCGTCCTCCTTGCTGCTGCTGCTGCTGCTGCGGCCTCCTCGGGGCGGCGGCGGCCGCGGCGGCAGAGAGCGCCGCGGCCCTCGCCACCGCCGAGGCGCGCCACCGCGCGTTCTCCCCGATCGCGTCCTCGAGCGCCGAGACCGCGTCGCGGACTCTGACGAGGTGCGCCTGTTCCTGGGCCGGGGAGCGAGGCGGGGTGTTGTTATACTTGCCAGTGCCGGTGCCGGTGCCGGCGGTCGAAGGCCGGTCTTGTCGCGGAGGCGTCGTTTCGCCGCTGCCGGCAGCAGCCGACGGAAGAGGAGGAGGAGGAGGAGCGAGAGGAGGAGCAGCACCGGAGGAGGAATGCAGCGACGCGGCCCTCTCGAGGGCCTCGAGCCTCGCCCTGGGCACCACGACCTCATCCTCCGCGACCGGCACGAGGCGCCGCGGCGGGAGCGACCCCGGGCCCGGAGAGCGGGCCGTCTCCGCAGACGCCGCCGCCGCCGCACGAGAGGAGCCGCTGCCCTCCCTCTCCGTGCCCGTCGTCTCTCCCGCCTCGGCGGCCTCCCTGGGCGTCGGGAGCGGCTCGGCCAGCGGCAGCGCCCCGCTGCGCTGGCGCTCTCTGAGCTCGCCGATCACCGCGTCCATCCCCGACGACGAGGAGGCGTTCGAGGCCTCGGAGCCTCCGGAGCCGTCCTCGCAGCGCGGGGGGAGGTGGAGGAGAAGAGGGGGTACGACGCCTGCGGCGGCTTTTTCTTCCCCTTCTCCGGCCGTCGCTTCCGCCGTCGCCTTTCGAGAAGAGCCCGAAGGAGGCGGGAGCTGCGGCGAGGTCGCCAGCCCTGGGCCGTAGAGCCTGCTCACGGCCTCGAGCCACGCCTGCCTCATCCAGCCGAGGCCCTGATGGCTCCTGTCCTCTTCGGCAAGGGAGGGCAGCGAGGAGGAGGACGAGGGGAGAGAGGAGGCGGCAGAGGCAGCGGAGGCGGCAGAAGCGCCAGCGACCTCGAGCTCCAGCTCGAGCCTGAAAGACTCGGCCGCCGCGGAGGAGGAAGCAGCAGCAGCGGGAGAGAACGCCCCGCGAGCGAGGATGTCGACCTCTGAGGCAGGCGCAGAGATGACGAAAGGCGGCGGGCGCGAAGGAGCGGCACTTTCGCCGCCGCCGCTGCCGCCGCAGCCGCCGTCGCCGCCCTCTCGCTTCCCTCCTCCCTCGAGCGGCACCCACGCCGAATGGAAGCCGTATGCCAGCGCCGGCGGTCTCGACAGCCTCTCCCCGAGCCCGGCGCCCGAGGCCGGACAGAACCAGATCCCTACGGCGACGTCGCCCGAGACGGGGACCCCGATGGCGGCCGTCGCGGAGAGCGGGCGGCGCGAGGGGCGCGGGCGGGCGAGGCCCAGGCGGCGGCCAAGGCGCTCTGGCGAGGAGGAGCGCGAGGTGGAGGCGGACGACGCGGCGCTGGCGCTGGTGCTGCCGCCGCCGCCGCCGCCGCCCTTTTCGGCGGATACCGTGGCTGCCCCGGCCCAGACCCTGCGCCCCTTCTCGTAGACGACGAGGAATGGGACGATGGTGTCGTCCTCCCGTCCGGTGCCGACTCCGGCCTCGCCGCCGCCGCCGCCGTCGCCGCTGCCGTCGCCGTCGTCAGAGGGAGAAGAAGCTCCGGCGCTTCCTCCTCCTCCTCCTCCTCCTCCTCCTCCCCCTGCTGTCGCCTCAAAGGCCGCGGAGAGCAATCCCGCGGCGTAGGACCCGGAGGCGGTCAGGGAGTCGGTCAGCGAGCCCGTGAGCGCCGCCCCCACGCCGCCGAGGCCGAGGCCAGCCAGCGACCCTCCTTCGCTGCCGCTGCCGCTGCTGCTGCTGCTGCTGCACGCCGCGAGGTCGAGCGCCTCGAAACCGCGGAGCCTCACCGAGCGCAGGCACCTCCGCGCCGTCGCCTGCGGGCCCTCGAGCTCCTCGAGAGACCTGGAATGGAGGAGGCCGTCAAAATAAGATCCGTAGCGCGCCTGCGCCGGGCCGGAGAAGACCTTTCTCTCGGCACGAAAACCCGCCGCCGCTGCTGCTCGCGGAGAGGGGGCGCCCATTTCTTCCGCGCCCCCTGGAGGCAGCGGAGGGAGGCCCCGCTGCTGCTGCTGCTGCTGCTGCTGCTGCTGCTGCTGCTGCTGGAGCCGCGGGGGCGTCGCCCCCTCCGTCGGAGGCGGCGGCACGAAGAACGTCGACCATCCCCGCGCCCTCGGCGGCGGCGGCGGCAGCAGCCCCAGCGCCTCCGCCACCGTTCCTGCGTCCGCGTTGTAAACGGAGTGGCACGCCGCCACGAACCGCGCCGTCGCGGCCTCCCCCCCGGATCGCGCCCTCACGCACAGCAGCGCCACCGCGTCGGGGGACGTCGACAGCCACTTGGACGTCGCCTCGGCGGCGGCGAAGAGCACGTCGAGCGGCGGCGAGCAGAGCCCCGGGGGGCCCTCCCAGTCGCGGAAGGGGAGCTCGATGACGGCGTCGTCGAAGAGGGCGTAGGCCGAGGGCGAAGACCAGGCCGGGCCCAGGTTGAGGACGAGGGCGGAGCCGGCAGGCGGCGGCGGCGGCGGCGGGGGAGCAGCAGCAGAAGAGGAGGGAGCGGCCTTTTTCCCTCCGCCGCCGCCGCGGGAGGCGGTGACGGCGGCGACGGCGGTCCTCAGCGCCATCGCCGCGCCTTCGAGGGCGGCCCGGTACCTCGGCGAGAGAGCGGAGAGGTGCACGGCCTCCTGCCACGACGCGGCGTCCTCCTCTGTTTTTTGTTTGTTTTGTTGTTGTTGTGGAGGTTGAAGGTTGAAAAATCGACGTCAGCGGCGGGAAGGGAGGAAGAGTAAACGCCATCGATCGAAAGAAGACTAAGAGGAGCTACGCTCTCTCCTTTCTTTGTCACTCTTTATCCCTCTCTCTCCGTCATTTCCGCCATCGAACGCACCGTACACGAACGCGAGCACGCGTTCAGTCAGCTGGAAGACGGCCCCGGACTGCGGAGCGGCCCCCGAGGACAGCGGAGAAGAGATGAGCGCCGTCGACGCATCCGTCGTGCCGTTGCCGTCGATGCCGCCGCCGCTGCTGCTGCTGCTCCCGAGCCCGCCTCCGCCCAACCACGACCACATTCGGCGCCGCTTCTCCCTCTGCCTCCGTGAGCTGATATGAGAGGCCGCGAGTCAGCGACGATCGGGTCGGGTTCAGGTGATCAATGGAGAGAACTCGGAGGCATCTTTTATGTTTTTTTCCTCCGAAGAAATCGAGGCGCGCTCTAAAAACAAAAATTATGGAAACGGCCGACCGACAATCGAGGCACTAGTCCATTCCCCTTTCCTGCTTCTTCCATCGCGGCCCCCTCATTCCCGCCCTTTAGATGCGCTCTATCCTGAGCAGCTCGCTCCCACGCCTCGCTTTCGTGTCTTCTCTAGCCTCCCGAACGAGCCCCGCGGTCGCCCGCGCCGCCAACTGCTGCAGTAGCAGCAGGCTCAAGATCGCGCCCTCAATCGGTCGACTGCCGCCCTCGACCTTTTCCTTCTCGACCTCGTCCCGCCCCTTCGCAGCAGCAGCAGCAGCAGCAGTCATGGCCTCTTCTTCTCTCCCCGCCCTGCCCTGCGACAAGATCATCTGCCTCGGGAAAAGTGGGTTTTTTTTTGCAGGTCGAAAAAGGAAGAGAAGAAGAAAGGGAAGAAGAAACTAGCTTTCCCCTCGGTGCTCACCGAATAAAACCAGAAACTCTCTCAAAAAGACTACGTCGAGCACCAGAAGGAAATGGGGGGACCCGCCCTCGCCATGCCAATCGTCTTTCTGAAGCCCGCCTCGTGTGCTGTCTTCGCCAAGAAGCAACAGGGAGGACAAGAAGGAGAACTGCCCCTCGCGGTCGTCAAGGTGCCGCGCGACAGGGGCTCGTGCCACTACGAGACCGAGTTGGTGCTGCGCGTCGGCGCCGACGGCAGAACGTTCGACGCGGTGACTATCGGGCTCGACCTGACGCTGAGGGACGTGCAGAACGAGTGCAAGAAGACGGGCCACCCGTGCGTGTTTTTTTTTGCTGTTTTGGTTGCTTTGAGGAGGAACAAGAGAGAAGACGAAAAAGAAAGGGAGAAGACGAAAAAGAAAGAGAGAGAGAAACTCACTCGACTTTGTTAAAAACCAAAAAAACCTCTCCAAAAAAAAACCACGCAGGTGGGAGAGCGCCAAGGTCTTCCGAGGCGCCGCCGTGCTCGGAGACTGGGTCCCCCTCCCGGCCTCCTCGCCCCCTTCTGCTTACCTCGACCTCCCCTTCGAGCTCGACCTCGCCGGGCGACGCAACGTCCAGACCGGCGCCGGCGCCGAGATGATGGTCCTCCCGGAGGAGGCACTGCGGCACGTCGACTCGCTGATGGAGGTCTGCCCCGGGGACTTTTTTTTCACGGGGACGCCCGCGGGCGTCGGGCCAGTGCTTCCGGGCCAGAACGCCGAGGTGAGGCTGCTGGAGAAGGAGAAGGACACGGAGGGAGAAGGGGGTGCAGCAAAGGCGCTCGTGAGATATCGAGTTCGGTTTGAGTAGTTTTTCCCGCTTTCCCTCTTTATTTTCCTTGCGCTCGTTCCTCTCTGCAATCTTGCCGAACATCGGTGTTGATTCAAGTCGCGCCCCCTCTTCCGTGCCGATTCTCGCGAGTTGGCATGGAAGAGGGGGAAAGAAGAAGGAGAAGAAGAGACAACGAAAAGGTCTGGGGACTTGCTTCACAAAAACAATATGAGACAGAAAAAGGCTTCTCCCCTCGCCTCTTTCACTCCACCAGAAACCGCCCCTCCGCCTCGCCCTCCCTCGTCCACCTCTCCTCGCCCGACCTGCCGAACAGAGAGTACCTGCTGTCCGCGACCGCGTCGTACGCCGAGTCCCTCGCTTTCAGAGGGACCGGCCCGGCGAGCGCGGCGGCGAGGAGCGCCGGAGGAGCGCCTATCGCCCTCGCGGCCCTGACGACCGCCTCCGATCGGACGAAAGCGATGTCGGCAGACTCCACAAAGACCACGGACGAGATGTCGTCGGCGTCGCGCCCGGCGGCCGAGACGAGGAGCGCCCTCCCCGCCGGAGACTGCAGCGCCGCGAAGCGAAGCCTCGCCGCGTCGCCCTTCTTGTCCATCGCTCGCGCGACGTCGACGCCCCCGTTGCACAGATTGCAGCGGGCGTCGTAGAGGAGGATCGGGCGGTCGTCGCCCTGGTTGAAGAAGGAGGCCGCGAGGGCGGCGGAGGCGGCAGAGGCGGAAGAGGTGGAAGGAGAGCTTGCTGCTTCCTCGTCGTTCCGCGGCGCCGTGGCGAATCTCGCCACCGTCGAGTTCGTCGCGCTGGGAGCTCTAGCTGTCGTCGGTGTTCGCCTCGAGGCGCTTGCCTGAGGCACGCAATTCCGAGTTGCGCATCTCGCATCAGGCACAGAATTGACAAGGGCGCGGCGCTGGAAGCAGCGGGGCGACATCGTTGCTCGTCTTTTTGAAAGCGCAAGGCAAGGTGTGATTTCTCTCTTCATTTTTTTCGACGAGAGAAGCATCGAGCTCGAGGGGGGGGGCATTTTCGTTCTCATTTTCGCCACTTCTTTTTTCCCCTTGCTCTTCGCAGCATGGTTCTCGTTCTCGCCATTCACACCGTCGGCGCGGTCACGGCCAAGGTGCGCTGAGCGCGCGTGCGCTCGAGAGAAAGAGAGAGAGAGAGAGAGAGAGAGAGAGAGAGAGAGAGAGAGAGGAGAGTCGAGAAGGCGTCGGAGCCGAGAGCGCTGAGAGCGCGAGAGGTTGCAGAAGAAAAAAACATCCGCTCTTTTTCGATGCCGCGGAAAAAACTCATCGACCTCGAGGCCTCTCCCCAACTCCCTTCTCCACACCCCCCCCCCCCCTCCCCCCCCTCCCCCCTCCGTTCCCCCGCCGCCCCCAACAAAAACCTTTCCCGCCCCCGCCCCCCCCCCCCCCCTTTCCCCCCCCCCCCCTTTGGTCAACCCCCCCCCCCCCCCCCTCCCCGCCGGGGGGACCG
>Ga0114918_10002426_pt1 | contig 16696 bp, 9 predicted proteins | sample LantaG_FD_87015 | JGI IMG/M metagenome (GOLD analysis project Ga0114918, IMG submission 87015) | Deep subsurface microbial communities from Baltic Sea to uncover new lineages of life (NeLLi) - Landsort_02402 metaG | ecosystem: Environmental > Aquatic > Marine > Oceanic > Sediment | place: Baltic... | reverse complement strand
GGGTGTGTTGTGGGGTGTGGTGTTGGGGTGGTTGTGGGGGGGGGGGGGGGGTGGTGGTGGGGGTTGGGGGGGGGGGGGGGGGGGGGGGGGGGGGGGTGGGGTGGGGGGGCGGGCCGAAGGAGGGGGAGGTGAGCACCTCGAGGTTCCTTCGTTGCTCTTTCTTCTTGATGGTGTTGTTGTTCTCCTTCTTCTTCTTCTTCTCTCGCCGCCAACCAGCTCCAGCTCTTCGTTCGTACCTTGTCGAAGAGGACCAGGTTGTTAACCTTCTCCTTCATCTTTCCCTTGGACCATTTCTGTTTTTTTTTTTTTAGTGGGGGCGGTGGGTTGAGAGACAAAGTGGAAGAGGGGAAGCGAGGGTGAGCAAAAGAAAAAAGAAGAGAGAGCGAAGCTCTCTCGCTCTCTCTCTCGCAGCCGCCGCATCCGCCGCCATCGAACGAAATCTTCATCGCCGTCTGTTGCGCTGATCTCCGGCCGAAGAGTCTCCTTGAAGCGCTCAGGCGATAAAGTGATCCCATCTCTCGGCATGACGCGAGCTTATTGCCCGTGAAACAGCGGCAGAGGCCGCGCGAGACCGACGGCGAACGAGCAAGGGGTCGATCGCAGACTCTCTCTTTTTCTGATCGCTGCCGCCGCCGTCGTCGTCGCTGCTGCTCCATCGAATGCTCCTCGAACCGTCGTACCTTCTTCTTTCCCTTGGAAGAGTTGGCAGCGGCAAGCGCCTTAGCCTCCTTGGACTGCTGGATCTTGGGCGGCTGTTGTCGAGTGGTTTGTTTGTGGTTTTGAGCGGAGAGAGAAGAGAAGAGAGAAGGAGAGGACGATGAGAAAGCAGACGTTCACGAGTCGAAGGCAACACATCGACTCTTGCGCCTCGCTCGCTCTCGCGCGCGCGCGCGCGGCGTGACGGTTCCAGCCCGCTCAGGCTCTTGCGTCGATCGACGGACTCTCCAGCGGCACCATCCACGTACCATGGCGACGCTCTGTTGCAAGGGCCGCGGGGGTGTTTTTTTCTATTTCGAGTTGTGAGCAGCAGCAGAAGTTTGGGCAGTGAGCGTGTTTTTTCTTCTTCTTTGTGCCCTCTTCTGCGATCTCGCAGCCGTCATCCACAACGTTCTTCCCCTTCTCCACCCCCCTTCCTGTACCTTGTCAACCCTCTGGAGCTTCGGTGAGGGCCGTGTGTGTGCTTTGTGCGAATCGGCGCCGTCCACAGGGCGGCACAGCGAGCGTAGCAGCGAGGAAAAAGGAGGAAAGAGCAAAGGCTTTGCTTTTCGGGGCCGCCGCTGCTGCCGAAATCGATGCGACGGCTGCTGCTGCTGCTGCTCTCGAGTCCCTTTCTCTTTTCCCTCACTCACTCATTCCATCATCGTTCAATCCATTTCCCCTCACAGGCTGCGAAGGAGGTCCTCTCAACCTACACAAAAAAGAAATCCAACAATGGCTCCCGCGAAGAAGGCTGTGAGTGTTTTCTTTTTCCTTCGAGTTTTCGGTCTGCGATCGAGGAGGCCGATCGCTGGGGTGATGCTTGCCGCGGCCTTGTCGGCCCGAATCAACCGTTTCGCGCTGCTTCTCTGCTTGCCGCGACGCCAGGAGGTCTCGGCCGTAGCCGTAGTAGAATGCAGAGAGATATTGAGCAAGGTGACGGTAACAGCGAGTCTCAAACGCGCGACGGCTTTTTGAGCGCTCGGCCGCCAAAAAAAACACGAAAAACGGAAAAACCCAACCCCCCTCTCTTTCCCCCTCTTTCCCTCTCTTTCTCACCCGCGGCGCCTCCCTCCATCCAAACGAAACGAAACCAAACCAAACCACCTCTTTCTCTACAACAGAAAAAGTCCCAGGAGAACATCAACTCCAGGCTGGCGCTCGTCGTCAAGTCCGGCAAGTACACCCTGGGCCTCAAGACCACGCTCAAGTGCCTCCGCGGCGGCAAGGGCAAGCTCGTGATCATCTCGAACAACTGCCCGCCCGTGCGCAAGTCCGAGATCGAGTACTACGCCATGCTCTCGAAGACGGGCGTGCACCACTACGGCGGCAGTAAGTAGTCGGATTCGGTTTTGTTTTGGTTGCGTTTTTGGCAAGGGGAAGAGAAAGAGAGAGGCTTTTTTTCTTCTTCTTTTGCTCACCGCCACCTCCTCTTTCTTTCCTTCCCACCACCACCACCACCTTCCAACAGACAACGTCGAGCTCGGCACCGCCTGCGGAAAGCTCCACCGCGTGTGCGTGCTCGCGATCACGGACCCGGGAGACTCGGACATCCTCAAGGCGACGCCCGGGGCCGAGTAGAGTGGAGAGAGAGGGTAGCTGATGAGCGAGGGCGGCGGCGACGGCGAGATCTCTTTTTCTTGTCGTTCACCGATGTCCTTCTCTTTCTCTCTTTCTAGGGCGGCCATTTTTCTTATTTTGCTTTCGTATCGTGTAAAGAGAGAAATGAAGAGAATCGCGGGAGATATGGGCCCTTTCTGAACCAAAAAAACGAAACTGTTTCTTTTTTTCTCGAGCTCGCGCGCGCCCAGGCTCGGCCTCGGACTCCTCGTGCGAGCGCGCGCCTCCCCCCCGCGGCCGTGGCGCGTGCTCTTTTTTCGCCATGCTGAATGCGCCAGTGTCGTCTTCTTGTGCCGAGTTCTCGTCCCGGAGCGCTCGAAGATCGCAACTCCTCGTCGGCCGCCGCCGAAAGCGTCCCGAGAACCTCTTCCGTTGCGGCCGCCGGCGACCGGCGCTGCGTTGCTCTTCCGAGCGACAGCGTCCGCCGCCGAGCGGCCTCGTCTCCGCGGCGCTCCGCTCTCTCCCCGACGCGCGAGCGTCGGTCGCCTTGGAGAGCTTAGGAGGCCTTGCTCTAGAAATCTAGGCGGCTCCGAGCCTCTTGGCGCGGTTTTGTGTTTTGCCGCGAGCGTTCCGAGGCAAGCGCGTCGACGGAAAAAAGACCCGGCCGATTTCTGGCGTTGCTGGCACTTGGCCGAAAAAAGAGTATAAAACCCGTTTTTCCACTGCCGTTTCTCACAATTCTTCTTTTTCCTCTGCTCTACGGTCCGCTTTCTTTCTTTCTGCCTCTTACTCAACAACCATGATGTCGCTGCGCCTCGCTCTGCTCGCCCTCGTGGCCGTCTCTGCCCGCTCCGCGCTCGGCGACTCGTCGCGCAACCTCCAGGCCGCCGCAGCCGCCGCCGCCGCCTCCGGGGGAGGCCCCTTCGGGGGGAGCTCGTCGACCTCGACCGCCGCGGTCGGGGGAGGCAACCCGTTCTTCTGGGGGAGGCGCCTGCAGGATTCCAACCCGGAGAAAAACGCTGCGAAGGTTGCAAAGTGGACCGGCGAGGTGAGAAGGTGGAACGAAAAAATCGCCGCCAAGGTGGAAAGGCGGAACGAGAAGACGGCCGCCAAGATTCAGAAAGTGAACGCCAAAAAAGAGGCCAAGGCTGCCAAGCTGCGGGCAAAGTACGGCGTGGTTATTCCCTCCATGTGAGAGCGCAAAAAGACGAAAACAGATGTTTACCTTGAACGAGGTGTAAAAAAACGTTTGAAACAAGTTTTAAGGAAACGGGTCTCTCTCTCTCTCTCTCTCTCTTCGTTCTCCGTGCCCGATTCGGAAAGAAAGCAGACCTACTCTTGCTCGATGCTCAATCCCTTGGTTCGTCCGTTTCTCGCTTTGGGACGAGCGAAGACAAAGCCAAAGGAAGTAAAGAAGAAAGAAGAAACACCTCTCGAGCGAAAAAAAAACCTCTCTCTCTCTCTCTTGCTCTCTCTCTTTTGCCCCTTTCTTGAAACCTGGAAGAGAAAGGCGCCTTCTTGTTCTTGTTTTCTCTCTTTCTCTCTCTCTCTCTCTCTCGCGCGCGCGCTCTCACTGCCCTCGATCTCTTTTGATCAACAAAGAAGAAAATAAGAAAGCAACAAAACTCCCCTCCCCCCCTCTCCCCTCTCCCGGGGGACCCCCACCCCAAAATCAAAAGTCAGACGGGAGAAAAAAGAAAAAAACCCGTCTTTCACAAAGCTCACTTTTTCTTCTTTATTTTTTTCCCCAGGCACTTGAGAGAAGAGAGTGTGGAGAAAGCTCAGTTTTCTTCGCTCTCTCTCCTCGCTCGCTCCCTCCAATGGCGGCGCTCGGAGAGGCATGGATGCCTGGCGCCGTTTTGGCGTCCGGGAGGTATCGCGTCGTCGCGGATATCAGCGGTAAGGAGGATGAGAAATCAAGAGAGGGATGGAAGAGTCGCAGCAGGGCGTTGACGCTCGAAAGCTCATCTTGCGGTCCTTGGCCGCCCCCGTGGGGATGCTCTGCTGCTCCCCCTGTCCGCGTCGGACGATACGAAGCCGTCTCTGGGAGCGTTTGCCGGCAGCTGAAAATCGTTTCGTGGCCTGCGTCCTGTCGGGCTCGGCGATGGTTTTTGTTGTCGCTGCTGCTGCGAGAGAGGAGCAAAAATAATAATCAGCTCACGAAATTTCGACCGCCACCCCTCCCCCCTCCGACATACTCTCACTCCACGCAGCCGGCGCCACTTCGACCGTCCTGGAGGCCGAGGACTTGACCAATGGCGAGCGTCGCGCACTCAAGGTAGGTTTTTGACGAGCCTAGAGAGAAAGAAAAAGGCGAATGCCTTTTCTCTCGTTCCTTCTCGCGCGGCGGCGGAGGCGGAGAGACCGAGCTCCCTTCGGGAGCAAACTGCCGACGACCTTTTTTGCGTGCGAGTCATTGCAGCCTTTTGGCGCCTCGAGCTCGCCGGCGAGCCCTTTCCTCCTGCCTCTGACAGCGCGCCGCGACGAGGGTCGACGTCTTCGAGCCCTGCGAGGAGACGGAAGCGTGAAACAAGGCGCAGGCGGCGTATTTGGCGCGCGGCTCCTCCTCCATTGGAGGAGGAGGAGGCGGACGACAGAAACGCCTGAAGCTGCTCTGCTTTGCTTTGCAACTCTGACAAATTGAGCTCACCCCATCTCTCTTCCTCGCCCGCCCCCCGTTCACTCCCTCCGCCTTCCCCTCTTCCGCTCGCTCCGACGCACACACAGGTCGTGCACGCCGACAACACGGGGAGGCTTCGGACGCCGTTTGAGTGCGTCCAGCGCGAGGTAAGGGCGCAGAACATGGGGCGCATTTTGTTTCAGTTTTTTTTGGTTTTTCTTTTTCCCCCCCCGCGTTGGAGGAGGTCTTGGGGCCGTCGGCGGCGGCGGGGAAAGCCAGCCGTTTTCGCAATTGACGCCCTCGCGCGCGTTTACCGCGCTCCAACCGTGCTCTGGATCGCGACTCGCACGTTTACATTCTCTCGCGTGCGTGCGGAACGGGAGGCTGAGGCGCGGCGGGCGAGTTTCAGGAGGGGAGTCGACGATGATCCCTCGATTCTTTTTCAGCCGCCTTCCTCGGCGGTGCACGACGAGGAGGGTCGAGGGCGGCTAAGAAGGAGAAAAAACTCACTCGCGTTCTTTCTCTCTCTCCCTCTCTCTCCCCACCCGTCCTCAACCAACAAACAGATCGAGTCAGCGTCGGCGCTGAGACACCCGAACCTCGCGAGGCTGCTCGACGTCTTCGCCGAGGGCGCCGACTTGGTGATGGTGGTGAGTTATTTTTGAAGGTTTTCATTATCGTTTCTCCGCGCTCGAAAGCTTTCACCCCGCGCGCTCCTTCTCTCTCCTTCCCTTCTCCCCTCTCCCTTTCCCACTCACCGACGACTGATCCTCCTCCTCGCTACCTGAAAAACACCCCCAAAACCAAAACAACAACAGTGGGAGCTCATCCGCGGGCCCGATTTCCTGACGCTGATCCAGCGCTCGCCCGACCGCCGCATCCCCGAGCCGCTCGCGGCGCGCCTCTTCCAGCAGCTCGCGTCGGCCGTCGCGGCGATGCACGGCGCCGGCTTCTGCCACCGCGACCTCAAGCCCGAGAACGCCGTCGTGAGCGCTTCCGCTGTCGGTCCCGATGCTCCCTCCAACGCGGCGTCGGCTCCCACGACGCTCAACGCTCTGAAAGTGATCGATTTCGGCCTCGCGCGCGCCGTCGACGCCGCCGCGACGGCGCGCGTCGGCACGCCAGAGTACATGGCCCCGGAGATGATCGCCGGCGGCGTGCTGGCCTCTGCTGCTGCCGCCGCGGGTGCTCTGTCCTCTTCTTCGAGCGAGGGAGAGGAGCGGGAAGCCGCGGCAGCTGCTGCTGCTGCCGCCTCGAAGGACGCGGCCCCTCGACCAAGCAGCAGCAGCCGACGGCAGCAGCAGCAGCAGAAGCAGCAGCAGCAGCTCCCGAACGACGACGACGACGAGGACGAGGGGTCCACCTCCTTTTCCGGGCAGCAGCAGCGGCTGCGGCGGCGAAGGCGAAGGAGTCGAAGCTCCGGCAGGCGAGAGAATCTCACCGCCGCGGTCGCTGCTGTCGCCACTGCTGCTTCCGTCGACGATGACCTCCACGAGCAGTTTCCAGACCTCCCGCTCTCGGCCTCGACGTCGTCGCTCGCTTCTTCCTCGCAGCAGCAACAGCAGCAGAGGCAGCAGGAGGCCGCTCGCCGCCTCCCCTACGACGGCCTCGCCGTCGACTCCTGGGGTCTCGGCGTCACGCTCTACGTCATGCTGACGGGAGCTCTCCCCTTCCGCGACCGCGCGCACCCGCGCTCGCTCGCACACACGCTGCGCTCGATCGTCTCGGGCGACCCGCCGCGCGCGCGGCCGCTCGCCGCGGCGGGCGTGTCGCCGCTGGCCGTCGAGCTCGTCCAGGCCCTGCTCGCTCGCGACCCCGGCTCCAGAATTTCTGCGGAGGAGGCCGCGGGCCACCCCTGGGTGATCGAGATGACGCAGGGAGGCGAGGGGGGGAAGAGGTCGGCCGAGGAGCTCGAGAGGGCGGCGGCCGCGGCACTCGCGACGGCGCTCGAAGGCTACGAGTGGGACGCAGCGCACGCGAGCCCCGAGTCGCTCGCCGCGGCCGCCGCCGAGGCGGTGTCTGCTGCCAACGCTTCCGCCAACGCTTCCGCCTCCGCCACGCACGCCTCGGCGTCGGCATCCGTCTCGTCCGACCACGGCTCGGACGAGATAATCATCGGGGACATCTACGCGACCGAGGCCGCCGCGGCGGCGATGTCGGCCGCGGCGACGGCGACGGCGGCCTCGGCCGTCGTTGCTGCTGCTGCCGCCGCCGCCGCCGCCGCTGCCGCCGCCGCCGTCGTCGCAGAAGCCAACCAGAACAGCGGCAACACCAGCGACAGCGACGCCAACAGCAACGCCTCCAACCCGCGGGTCCCGCGCTCGTCGTTCGAGGCCACTAGGGCCCTGCTGAGCGTGCGCAGGTCTGCCTTTGGCTCGTCGGCGTCGCTCGCCGGCGGCGGCGGCGGCGCCGAGGCGGCGGGCGCCTGCCCTTCGTCCACGGCGGCCGCCGTCGCCGCCGCCACGGCCGCGGTCCTCGGCGCCTCTTCCTCCCCCTCGGGGGCCTCTTCACCGCAGGCCCCTCCCGCCCCCGCCCAGCTGGGCCTGCCCCCGCTGAGCGGCGGGCTCGCGGCGGCGCTGGGCACCCGGAGGTCGTCGTCGGGCGCGTCGCCGCGCGCGGCCGCGGCGGCCGTCTCCGCCGCGCTCGTCCAGCAGGCCGCCGCCGCCGCCGCTTCCTCCGGGGCCGCCCTGGGCGGCGCCCTGAGCGGCCTGCCCTCCTCGTCGCCCTCCCGGCTGGCCTCGCCGGCCCCCTCGCGCGCGATGTCGGCCGGGCTCGCCGCCGACGAGCTGCTCGGCCAGGGGCTGACGTCGTGGCTCTCGGACCTGGCCGCCGCCGAGGCGCCGCCGGACGACGGGGGCCCCTTTGACAGCGACAGCGACGGCGACGGCGACGGCGACGACGGTGCCGGCAGCGACGACGGGGGAGGGGACGACCTCTCTGCCTCCTCGACGTCCTCGTTCGAGGCAGGCGCCGCCGCCGCCGCCGGTCCTGCCGTCGACGGCGGCGGAGAGGCCGCCGCTGCTGCCGCTGCCGCTGCCGCTCCTGCCCTCGCTGCCCCTCCGGCTCGCTTCCAGGTCCCGACGCCGCCCAACTCGGGGCCGCTCGTTCCGGCCTCGGCCATGCCCTCCCCCTCGCACAACAACCTCTCTGGAGACCTGAACGGGGGAGTAGGCAACGGCAGCGCCAGCGCCAATGGCAACGGCAGCGCCACCGGCGCCCCCGCCACCGGCGGCAGCGACTACTCGTACTCGTACTACGATGACGCCGGCGGCGAGCTCGGCGCCGAGTGCGCCGACGACGACCCGTGGCTCTACGGCGACGACATCGTCGAGACGCCCTGGGGCGTCTCCTGCGGGCCCTCGAGCCACGCGTCCGCGAGCGGCCCGCTGAGCGGCCCACTGAGCGGCGGGCTCAGCAGCGGGCCGCTGAGCGGGGGCTCGTGGGCGAGCGGCGGCGGCGGCGTCGCTGGCGTCGTCGCTGGGGGCGCGGGCGCCGTCGCCGGGCAGGCCTCTTGGTACGGCTCGGGCGCGGCCACGACCGCGGTCTCGCTGCAGCAGCAGCAGCAGCTGGGCCAAGTGCACCAGCAGCAGCAGCATTTGCAGCAAGCCGCGCCGCTCTCTGGCGGCTCCAACGGCGGCGCCTTCGACGCGCCGCCGGACTCGGGCAGCAGCGCCGCGACGACGGCGACGGCGGCGACGGGGGTCTCGCTCTTCTCCAGCGACGACGGCGCCTCGCCCCCGGTCTCTGGCGGCAGCCTGCGAGGATCTGCCGCCGTCGCTCCGGAGCCCGCCGAGACTCCCGAAGCGAACGCCGCAGCAGCGGCGGCCGCCGCCGCTTCCGCCAAGCCCGCCAAGCGCCGCGGCGGCCTCGGCGTCGCGGCGACGCTCGCGCAGCTCAAAGCCGCCGTCGCCGCCGCGGCCGTCGCGCCTCCTCCTCGCGGGAGCGGCCCGCTCGCCCACCTCAGGCACTGCCACGCGCTGGCCGCCGCCGCGGCCGCCGCGGCCGCCGCTGCGCACGGAAGCGGCGGCGGCGGCGGCAACGGGGTCCCGCCGCCGGCGGGCAAGACGCCCTCGCCGTCGTCGGGCGACTTGGCGACGACCTCTCCGCCGAGGCCGCCGCCGGCCCGCGGGGGCCTCGCCCCGCGCCACGGCGGCGCCAACGGCGCCTCGCCCCCGCCTCCCGCCTCCGTCCCCCCCGCGCTCGCCCGCTCCCTCGGCAGGCTCGTCGGCGGGCTGAGAGGAGGAGGAGGAAACAGCGGCGGCGGGAGGCCGCAGCCAATGTTCAAGATCGAGCAGGTTCCGATCTAGAGGAGAGGGGGCGGCAAAAAAAGGTGCCCTCTTTCTCTCCCCCGGAAGACAATTTTGCGTTGTATATTCCGCCCCCTCCTTTTGAGCACAGTCTTCTGCGTCCTTGTTCGGAATCAGTCAGGCCTCCGTAGAAATGAGAGCGGGAGAGAGGAACTAGAAAAGAATCCGCCTCTGGTTAAAAAAAAAACGCGACCCCCCCACCGAAAAATTCATAGAAAAGTCACTTTTCTTTCCCCACCCCCACCCTATTGATCCTCCGACGCCAGGCCTTTTTATTAGGAGAGATTCTAAACGCGCGCGCGCACACCGTGAGAGAGAGAGAGAGAGAAAGGACAGCGAGAGAGAACCAGTCTCGTTTCCTCTATCTTTCGCCACTGGTGTTGCTGCTGCTGCTGCTGTTGCGAAAAAAAGGGAGCGGGACGAAGAAAAAGAAAACAAAAACATTTTTTGTACTTGTTTTTTCGAAATGCCCACCCTTCCTCCCCTTTTGCTTGCTCTTTCAACCCCCCTCCCCCTCCCCTTTCCCGCGACTCCCTTTATGCACTCCCTCTGTACCCTTTTCCGCAAAACGCAGCTGGATTTTAACATCAAGAAACTTTTGAACGATTCGTGTCAACAACGCTCCAAAACAAAATTGAAAAAAAGAAAAAAAACGTCTCTCTCTTTCGCTTGTTTTCCCTTTCTCCTCGCTCCAAGAGCGTGGCGTCAAAGAATTCGTCGAAAAGTCAGAAGCGTCGCCGCGGCCTTGCACTTGCCGTCGAGGGAGCAGGTTGAGAGTCGACTGTTTAGGGTTCATTTTGAGCAAAGGGCGTTTTGGAAAAGGGCGGCGTTGCGTTCGTTGCTCTCTTTCGCTCTTCACTTTCTCACTTTTTGTCGCCCGCGCCCGAGATCTCGTTCCATGCGTCCCATCGTCGTCGCTCGACGCCCGCTCTCTCCTTCTCCGTCTCTCTTCTCCAGCGGCAGCTCTGTTAGTCGTCGGCCCGTGCTCTTCGCGCTCGCGAGCGGGATCTCCGCGGCGGCCCTCCTGCTCCTCTTGACCTCGAGAACGCCGCACGCGATGGGAACGCCCCCATCGACCTCGACCTCCTCCGCCGCCGCTGCTTCCGCTGCCGCTCCCGCCGACCCTGCTGCTGCTCCTCCTCCTCCTCCCGCCTCCTTCTCCTCCTTCGACTTCGAGGTCTTCGGTAAGGTTCAGGGCGTCTACTTCCGTCAGCACCTGACGGACAAAGCCGAAGAGATCAACGAAAAGGCGAAAGCGGAAACCGGCGGGAACCAAGGCCCCGTCCTCGTCGGCTGGGTCCGGAACACCGCCGAGGGCAGCGTCGAGGGCGTGGCGCAGAGCTCCTCGCCTTGGGCGCTGGCCGAGTTCGAGCGCTTCGCGACAAGGGTGGGCTCTCCGGCCTCCCGGATCGACAGGTTTGAGGTCACCAACAAGCGCGAGGTCGGGAGGCCCGAGTTTGACGTGTTTGAGCGGCGGTACTGAAAGGGAGGGAGGGAGGGAGGGAGGGAGGGGGGGACGGAGCTTCTTCAGCTTCTTCTTTGAAGCGCCGCATGTAAACAGTAGGGTTGCCCTACATGTAAACAGTAGGGCCACGAATCGAAAGGTCGACTGGGGGGCTGGGGAAGAAAGGAGGCGGCAGGAAAGTGGGGTATCAAAAGCGAAGTGAGGTGTCAAGGGCGCGAGAGTCAAGAAAGAAAAGACAAGACCTCTTTCACTTCCGTCTGCAACGTTCGAAGAAAAAACCCCGGTACTCGAACTTTGCACGAGAGAGATGCGCACCTGATGCGCTCTCGCCTGTCCAAGAAGCTCACTCGTCTGGTCTCGCTAGTAGCAGCGGACTCCGCCAACATCAGCAAGAGCTCCCTCCTTGGCAGCAGCAGCAGCAGCAGTTCTCCGCTGCTCTCTCCCTTTCCGCCGTCGTCGTCGGTTCGCCCATCGATTGCCGCCTGTTTCTCGTCGACCGCAGCAGCGATGAGGATTTCGTCGTCGACCGCCTCGGCTTCTCCTGTCGCCTCAGCTTCGGTCGCCGCCTCGGCCCCGCAGAGGCCACCGCGCGCGACGTTCGCAGCGCGTACGGGGATGCGCGGAAGCAGCAGCAGCAGCAGCCCTTCCCGCGGCGCGGCCGCGAGTGCGCTCCTCAGATCGGCGTCGATCGGTTCCCGCCAAACTTTGGCGACGTCGACGCCAGCGCCCTTCTCCTCTTCCCTTAGCTCTCTGCTTCCCTCGGTCGCCTGCGCCGCCTCGTCGCGCCGCAACTCGTCCTCCTCTGCCGCGACGAGCAGCAGCAGCTCCCCGCACCCGCCGCCGCTCCGCACCGTCCCCGGCATCGGCGCCAAGGCAGAGCTCCTCCTCGCCGCCGCGGGCATCGGCACCGTTGCCGACCTCGTCAGGGCCTTCGAGGCGAGGGCCGCGAGCTCGAAGCCGCAGATGGTCTCCTTCTTGCAGGTAGGGGGATGAGTACTTGTTTTTTCGCTTTTGATGGGGGGGAGAACGGTTCGAATGAGGGGACAGCAGCAGAGGGCAGTGGGCAACTTCCCTTCCGCGGGGAATTGGGAAAAAAGCAAAAGATCGATCGTCCGTTCCGCGCCGCATCGATCTCATTTTTCCCCCTCAACCTCCTCTTCTTCTCCCTTCCCTTCCTCTCGACCCCTCCTCTTCCTCTCCCTTCCCCCCTCAAAACCTCTTTCCAGGACGAGGTCGGCATCCGCCACGGCCGCTACGCCAACAAGATCGCCGACCACGTCGCAGACATCCACGGAGAGACCAGCCGCGAGCAGGAGGACGCCGCCAAGGCCGCGGACGAGGGCGACAGCGGAAGCAGCGCCGAGCGCCGCCTGCGCGCCGCGGCCGCCGACCGCCGCGTGACGCTCTGCGTCGAGGGCAACATCAGCGCCGGGAAGAGCTCGTTCCTCAGGTTCATCGCCGACGAGTGCGTGGAGCTGCAGGACGTGATCGAGGTCGTGCCGGAACCCGTGGACAAGTGGCAGGCCGTGGGGCCGGACAGGGTCAACGTACTGGAGCAGGTGCGGCGAACGCGTTTTTTTCCACTTGCTTCTTTTCCGGGGTTTCCGACTTCCAACCTCGCCTTTTTTCCCCTTGAAGTTTTCTCACCTCGTTTCGTCTTCCTTCCCTTCCCCCTTTCCCCCTCCCTTTTCCCTCTCTTTTTCTCTTCCCCCTTCTAGTTCTACGCCAACCCCGAGCGGTATGCCTACACCTTCCAGAACTACGTCTTCGTCACCCGCATGATGCAGGAGAGGGAGAGCGCCGCGGGCGCTTCGCCGCTGCGCCTCCTCGAGCGCTCGGTCTTCTCGGACCGAATGGTCTTCGTGCGCGCGGTGCACGAGGCGCGCTGGATGTCGGACATGGAGCTCGACATCTACGACTCGTGGTTCGACCCCGTGGTCTCGGCGCTGCCCGCGCTGGCCCCCGACGGGTTCATCTACCTGCGCGCGACGCCCGGCACCTGCGCCGCGCGCATGGGCAGGCGCGGCCGCGGCGAGGAGGGCGGCGTCTCGCTCGGCTACCTCGAGGGGCTGCACGAGAAGCACGACGCCTGGCTTGCGGAGCCGAGCCTGCTCGGCCTGGGAGCTGCCGGAGCCGGCGGCGCGATCGGGGGTGGGGGGCGGGAGATCAGGCTCTCGGCGTCGGCCGTCGGCGGCGGCGGCGGCGGGCGTGGCGCCGACTTCCTGGGCGCGTTCGCGGCGCCGACGTCGTCGCCGGCGCTCGCGCTCCCTCCGGCGGTGCTCTCCCCCGACGGCAGGGGGATGCTGTCGTCGTCTCTGCTGCTGCCAGGCAATGCGCCGTCTTCCTCTCCCCCGGGGCTGCTCGACATGGGCAGCCGCGTCCGGGTCGGGGGCAGCGGCGGCGGCGAGGGGCTCGGGGGCTCGACGCGCCCGTCGGCGCTCGACCCGGCCGCGCTCATCCCGGAGCCGCCCGAGATCGCCGGCCGCGTCTACTACCTCGACTCGGCGCGACAGGCCGGGCTCCACGCCGCCGTCGACCGCGTCCCCGCCCTCCTCCTCGACTGCGACCGCGACATCGACCTGAAGAATGACGCGGAGGCGAAGGCGCACTACGGCAGGCAGGTCGCCGCGTACTTTGGCCACGTGCGCAGGGTGCGTGCGGCGAGGAGGGCCGCGGCCGCCGCTTCGGGCGCGGGCGGCGCGGGCGTGGTGGCGCCAGTCTCGGCGGCCGAGGCCGGTAAGAGGGCGACGGCGCTCGCCGCGGCCGCCGAGGCCATGTTTGGCGGCGGAGAAAACGGCGGCGTCTCTGGGGGCGTGCTGCGGGCCGACCCGTCGATGCTGCAGAGGGTTCTCCGCGAGCAGCAGCAGAGCGGAGGGAGGCGGCGCGCGTCGGGGTGAAATGACGATTTCTTGTTTTTTTCGCGTTTTTTTTCAACAACAAAAACTTTTTAGCAGCGTCGTTATTTTCCCTCCTTTTCTTTTTTCCCCCAAAATCGAAGGGGCGATTTCGAAACGAGTCAGATAACAGCTCAAATAGACGGAGACGGGTTTCAAGGAACGCTTTCCATGGAGAGAGAGAGAGAGAGAGAGAGAGAGAGAGAGAGAGAAGAGAGAAACAAAGAGAGAGAAAATAAAATCAAGGTGCTCAGACCTCTCCCCCCTTCCCCCCTCCACCTCACACCGTTGTTTTTCGTGCCCTTTTAGCCGCCCTTGCCTCCGTCTCACGCGTGTAAAAACAAAATCCAACAATCCAATCAATCACAACAAAAGAAATCGAAAAGGAAAGAAACCAACGAGAGAACGAAAGAGAGAAACGCGAACGATTTCCCCTTTTTCCCCCTTCCTCACTCGCTCGATGCCGACTTCGAAGAGACCCTCGCGCCGGCCTCGCTGGCCCACCGCGCGAGCGTCGCGACGCCGAACCCTGTCGCGCCGCCCTCGCCGTCGCTCCAGGCCGGTCCTGCGATGTCGATGTGGGCCCACTCGACGCCCTGTGCGGGAAGATTTTTTTTTGGGGGGGGTCGAGGAAAAAAAGAGGAGACGGAGAAAACGGGCGTGTGAGAAAAAGAAAAAAAGGAGAAGAGAGAAAAAACGCGACCGCGGGCGAGCGTCAAAGAAGAACAAGAGAGAAAACTCCCTCTTTTCTCTTCTCTCTCTTACCTCCTCGATAAACTGTTTCAGGAAGAGCCCCGCGGTGATCGCGCCACCGTAGCGCCCCCCGGAGTTCTTCATGTCGGCGACCTAAGAGTTTTTTTTTCTTCCCGAGCGGATTTCAGTGGTTTTTTCTAGTCAGCTTTTTCTTGGTGCCCCCGCTTTGTTTTGCTCCTCCGCGGCCCCTCGTCTTCTCCGCCTCTCTTCTCCTCTCTCTCCCTCCCTCTCCCCTCTCACAAACAAACAAAAAAAAACCACCAGCACTACTCACGGGACTCTTCAGCTGCTCAAAGTACGACTCCTCCAGCGGCAGCCTCCACACCTTCTCGCCGGTCCTCCTAGCCGCCGCGGCCACGGCCTCGGCCGCGGAGTCCTCGCTCGCCATCAGACCGGCCACGCCGCTCCCCAGCGCAACCATGCACGCGCCCGTCAGCGTCGCCACGTCGACAACCGCGCAGGCCTTCGCCTTGTGCTGCGCGTACCACAGCGCGTCCGCCAACGTCAGCCGCCCCTCGGCGTCGGTGTTGTTGACCTCGATCGTCTTGCCCGCGGCAGTGGTCAGGATGTCCCCGGGGCGCATCCCCTTTCCGTCGACCATGTTCTCACAGGCGGCGACGATGACGTGGATTCGCCCCTGAGTGAGCAGTTTTGATTTGGAGAGGGCGTCGGCGGCTCCGAGGACGGCTGCGGCGCCTCCCATGTCGAACTGTTTTTGGGTTTGATTTTTTTATTGTTGAAGATTTTCGAAAATCATTCGAGGTTAGTTTTCTTTCGTCTTTCTTTCTCTGGTCTCTCTCACTCTCTCTCTTTCTTTTTTTGCTCAAAGAAAATGAAAAATGAAGCTAGCTTTACCTTCATCATCTCGATCATGCCGCCGACCTGGGTGTTTTTAAAAGGGAGAAAGAAAAAAAAGAGAGGGAAGAAAGAGAAAAAAGGTCGAGAGTGTGAGCTTGCGGAAATCAGAAAAAAAAAACACTGCATTTTCTTTCTCTCTTCTCGCCCCCCCCACCCCCGCTCCTCCACCTCTCTCACGCCGCTTCCAGCTCTCTCTCTCTCTCGCCGCCGCTTCCACCCCACGTTTCCCACCTTCAGGTTGTAGCCCCCCGAGTCAAAGGTCAGGCCTTTCCCGACCAGCGCGACGTCCCTCGACCCGTGCCCTCCTTCCTCGAAGCCCGGCGGCGTGTACGTCAGGTGGATGAGCTGCGGCTCGAGCGCCGAGCACGCCGAGACGCCCAGGAATGCCCCCATGTTCATCTCCTCGCAGGCCTTCTGCCCGAAGATCTCGACGGCGAAGACATCGGGCGCGGCGGCCGCGACGCTCTCGGCGGCCCTGGCGAGGTGCCGCGGGGTGCAGACGTTGGGGGGGGCCTCGACGAGGTACCGGGCAAGGAGCACGCCCGAGGCCACGGCGCCGCCCTCCGCGGCGCCGGCGAGCAGCTCCGCGGGGGACGACGAGGCGGCGGCGGAGGGGAAGAACAGCTCGGCGCCGGAGACGCGCGTCGCCGCGGGGCCGTGCTTGAACCTCGACGACTCGTACGCGCCGACGCCGAGCCCTTTGGCGACGCCCTCCGCGGCCGCCCTCCCGTCGACACCGTCTCCGTTGAACACGGCGATCCCGGCGCTGATGGCCTTGTGCTGCTTGGCCGCCGCGGCGACCGCCGAGCCGAGGCCGGCGAAGGGCGATTTCCCCCACATCTTGTCTCCGGTCGCGGCCTGCGTCGACCCGAGGCCGACGAGCCCGACGGAGCGGTATCGGATTTTCTGTTTTCCGTCGCTCGCGCTCACGATCGCCCGCGGCACTCGGATAAAAGCAGAGGAGCCCGCTTTGGCGGAGAAGTCCGAGTCGAGGGCCAGGTCCGTCAACAGGCCCGAGAGGGAGGCGTCGACGGCGGCGGCGCCGGCCGCGGCAAAGGCGCACGGGGGCGCCGGGCCCGAGAGCGGGAATTTCGGCTTCTTCGGCGAGTCCTCGTCTTCCGACTCTTCTCCGTCTTTCTCCTCCTTTTTCACGAGGTCCTCTTCGAAGAGACCCAGGACCAGGAGGTCCCCCTCGAACTCGAGCAGCGCGGCGCCGTCGTCGGAAGAGCCGCCGACGGAGAACTCGGCGAGCGGCGTGGCCGGGCGCAGCGCGACCTCCTCCGGGTCCGACGCGAGGAACTTGGTCGGCTTCTTCGGCTTCTTCGAGGGAGACATCGGAGAATCTCCCGGGGCTCCCGCGGCGACGCTGATGTTCCTGCGCACGGGGGCAGCGGCCGACGGCAGAGGGAGGGGTTTCGCGATTCGCGGCGGGCAGCTGGAGAGAGAGAGAGAGAGAGAGAGAGAGAGAGAGAGAGAGAGAGAGAGAGAGAGAGAGAGAGAGCGAGAGAGAGAGAGAGAGAGAGAGAGAGAGAGAGAGAGAGAG
>Ga0114918_10002424_pt1 | contig 16699 bp, 12 predicted proteins | sample LantaG_FD_87015 | JGI IMG/M metagenome (GOLD analysis project Ga0114918, IMG submission 87015) | Deep subsurface microbial communities from Baltic Sea to uncover new lineages of life (NeLLi) - Landsort_02402 metaG | ecosystem: Environmental > Aquatic > Marine > Oceanic > Sediment | place... | reverse complement strand
ATAATATCAATGAAGCTCTGGAAAAAGAGTTTCTGGAACTAGCGAGAGAAGCTGATGACCTGTTCGGTACCGGAGAAGAAGATACTTCTGGGACCAGTCTGGTAGATGATGACCTGATAGATAACGATCTGGTAGATGATCTTACTGAAAACCCTAAGAAGCTAAATTCCTAGTTAAACCCTTTTCTTTTTGCTTTCCGCTGATTTGAGTGACATCTTATGAAAACTGCTTTTTCCCTCAGATAGAAAATTATCAGAAAGGGGATATAATCAAAATCTTTACTATTGACAAATGGTATTTCCGTATTACAATAAATACGTATTACTGATAATCTGAAATAAGGAGGTGCTTAGATTGGCTGAGCATGAAAAACTTATGACTAAAATTGTTAAACCATTATCCAGGGGTCAGATCACCATTCCGATAGAGTTTCGCAAGAAACTCGGAATAGGATCCAATACTATTCTAAATCTTGTTCTAAAGGGAAATAAAATAGAGATTACACCTGCTGTGGTTCGAGAATTTAATGAGGAAGAGATAAGAGAATACACTGATAAGGAAATTTCCCAGTTTCTACAAGATGATAAAATAGACAAAGATACAGCAAGAACTGTAAAAAGGCTTCTTTCTGAGGGAAAACTATAATATGGCTGGAAAGAAGAAAGTTTTTTTGGATGCCTCTATTTTTGTTGCCGCCGCAGGGTCTGCCAGTGGCGGTTCTTCTTTAATTTTGGAAGTTTGCAGAGGACTTCTTTTTTCTGCAGTTACAACCCGAAGGATTCTTTTAGAGGCTCAGAGAAATATTCGAAAAAAGCTACCTTCTGAAGCTATCCTTCGTTTCTATAAAGAGATAGCTAAACTTAATCCGGAGATTATTGGACTACCAGCTAAAGAAAGCCTAAGCAAGTATGATGACATTATCGCTCTTAAGGATCGCCATGTGCTTTCAAGCGCTCTGGAGAGTAAGGCCGCTTTTCTTATTACTTTGGACCGTAAACACTTTCAGACAGAAGTTATAAAGCAAGCAAACCTACCTATAACTATTATGACTCCTAAAGAATTCTTAGAATTGGTAAAAAAATATAAGGATTTTAAAAAATAAATAATCTTATAGATAGATATATCAATGAATGTGTGCCTATCATAATAATAAAAGATTGAATGACTCTTAAAAATCAAGATAATGGAAATTGTCTCGTGCTCCTGTGTCATACATCATATAACGTCTTGCGTGTATGAGAAGTTCCGTTGAAGGCATTTGGGGAAATCTTTTATTTCCCTTTTATCCGCTGTTGTGCGAAGTAGCTACACATTATTTTGATTTTTTAATTACTATCTAAAGCAACAGTATCCAAAGATAATTTAATTATTAGAACCGATAATATAATTATAATTTAACTTAGAATTTTATTCTCAAACGCTTCTTCAAAAATTTTTTTCAATTTTTCGTTGTAAAAAGGCAATCCCATTAACTTAAAGTGCTTATCTTCAGCCTCCATAATTAAATCCCTTTTAAGTTGCACTTTTTCTTCCATCTCAAGTAAAAATTTTTGCTTCCATCCCTCTTTAGAACTTTCAAACCTACCTTGATTATCTTTAAATTGATCTCCTTTTGATTCAATAAAAATCTGATAAATACTTATGGTTCTATTTCTCTTTTTCAAAATCATTATAAAATCCGGCTCAAATGCTCTGCCCTCATTAAAGTCAAAAACTTGAAAGAATTTTTCATTGCGAAGCAAAGCAATATCTGAATATTTTTGTCTTAATTTCTCTATAGCTTCATCAATAAATTTAATGAACTCTCTTTCTTCGCTTGTTCCATATAAATCGTTTTGTGCATACCAATCTTTTTCAACTAAATTTATCTCTATCATCTCCTGCGCTCTCTCACTGTCGCTATCCAATTTTAGAGTCTTCCTGCCTTCATTTTTGCCGAAAATATCTCTAAGCAATTGTGCCTTAAATAATTCAGTCCCTATAAACTCTGAAGTATTAATTCTTATTTGTTCTGATATCTTTTTAACTACAAATAAAGCTATTTCTAATTTTTGAGTTGGAGTTAATTTATTTATTTTGTCTTTTGGTCCTAAAACTTCTATGACAATGCTGCCTAAATAATTGAGCGATAAAATAAATTCTTTAACTGATTTTATATAAGGGAAATATTTTTTTAGTGTTTCAAATTTATAGAACTCAAATCTATCTAATGCATTTCGCACTATATTTTCTCCAAAATCATCAAGTTTATATTCTTTTTTGCCACGCGCAATATCTTTTGATAATTTTGGTTTCTTCATTTCATCTAAAATAATTTCTTCTTTAATTTCCCCGGTTCTCAATTCGTATCTATGATTTTTTTCAATTTTTGCGTCCTCTATGCTCTTAATATCAGTTCTCGGATTTTTCACCCTATCATTTATAAAAATCATACCCTCTTTCCAAAAATCAGTTTTCTTAAAGGAATCTTTAATAAACAAATCTTTCTGAATATACTTTTCCGGTAAAATTCCGATTTCAGTAAGAGCGGTCTTTATTTCTTCAATGTATTTAGGATTTCGAAGACTATGATAATAAAGAGTTTCCGAAATTCGCAATTCATTTTCTATATCCTCATCAAATTTCCGTTTGTATCTATCCTGTGTTTCATCAAGTTGAAATGGGAAATATCTTGCTCCTCTGCCAATAAGTTGCACTTCACCCATTGTTGTATTGCCGGGCTTATACTTACCGTGGACCCATTTTCCGTCCCGCGTATCATATAACCTTACAATATCAAACAAATTAAGAACGTCCCAACCTTCATTTAGCATATTAACCGCAAAAATAGCCCTTATTTCATTATTCTTATTCTCTAAAGAATTAAGTTTTAATTGCTTTTCTTCATCAACATTTTTGGAATCCAAAAGCATACACTTTTCTCCAGAAAAATCCTCTTGCAGTTCTCTAATTAAATTGTCAAAAGTTATATTCTCTTTTTGGAAATAGTTAAACACATTTTCTAAAATTGTGCCTTTTGCCCGTGAATGTATTTTTTGAATATTTTTAGAAGACAAATTTTTTATTTTTGATAAAAAACCTTCATAATTTTCTTTCGACTCTTTAATACTTTTGGATTTAAAAAGAATCACCGGCTTTAACCTTATTTTGTTTTTCTCGGCAATCTTTCTGCGATATTGGCTTAAAACGACTGTTTGCAAAGCCCTATCAATTGGCTCTAAATCTGCCTGTAAAACCTCTATTTCTTTTGAATATTTATCCAAGCGAAATTGCTTCAAATCATATTGGAAAATAATTTTGTCTTCGTATTTTTGTCTGACATTTTGATTACCCAAGTCAACCGTTGCTGTAAATTCCAACAAAATATTTTTAAGATTGCTTCTGAAAATCCGCTCAACTGTGTACTCCCAGCTTCTTTTTTCTTCCAATTCCCTTCCTGATAATTTAGATTTTGTCAGGGTTTGTAAATGATGCGCCTCATCAGAAATAAGAACAATCTCTTTCTCCTCAAAATCTTCATAAGTTAAAGCGTTTTCTTGAGGATAATTTAAACGTGTGTGCAATCCCTGAATAGTGGTAAAAATAATATTGATATTCCGCGGATTCGCTCCTTCAAAATTTTTGACCTCCTTAATTTCAACCTGCTTTTCATCAAACTTTATTTTGTACGCAAAAAGATATTTTTCAGATAAAGGATTTAAAAAATTATCCCGTGTTTTTTCAATAATGTTTGTGCTGTTTACAAAAAAGATAAAATTGCAGTATCCGAGTTTATATAAATACAAAATATTCGCCGCCATTATAAGCGTCTTGCCGCTCCCGGTTGCCATATGGAAAAACAATTGTGCCGGGAATTGTCTTTTTTGATAACCGTTAAAATAAAAATCAAATCTTCCTAATGCCTCTTTTTGATACTCACGCAACTCAAATTTCGGATTAAGATTTTGGGCTACATCATTATCTATCCGCGAGGTAAAATAATCCTGTCCAAATGATTCTCTTATTGAGTTAAATGTTTCGTAAAGCATAATCTTTAATTTTATAATGAATCTTCCATTTCTTTACAATGAGGCCCGTCTTCTTCTCTCATTAATTTCAGTACATCTAGTATATGATTTTTGGATGTTGGTTCAATAATTTCTGGAGAAAACCCTTCAGCTTCTTTAAGGGTTCCATGTGATTTTAAGTTAGTAAATCTATAAACAGATTCTTTGATTCTTTTATCTGCTTTGGTTGAATCAATTTTATCTTTATAATTTGGTTTACTCGGAAATCTGAAACTCAAAAAAGTCTCTATCACCCTTCTTGCTATGTTTGGATAAGGATAGATATGAGTTAGGTCGTTTTTCTCTTCATCAGTAGCCTTCTCAAATTCGATCAGCTTGCTAAACAAATATTGGTAATCGGAATCAAAATCTTTAAGTAGATGATCAAGTTCATAAATGTTTGATATTCTATTGTTTGATGAATTAATGTTAACTCTGAGCATATAAAGTCCGCATTTGTTTTTCTCTATTCTATTGCGGTACTTTTTCTTAAATAGATTTAAAAAATCATAATTGTGCGTTAAAAGAAAAAACTGCCCGACCCGTAAATCATTACTAGAATCTTTTTCAATTGATGAAACAATAAATGAGTACGCATTGTACAAAAACTGTGAGTCCAAGCTTGAAATCGGATCATCAATAAAAACCGTACCCCCTGTTAAGTTAAATTCATCTTCATTGAGCTTTCTCAAAAAGTATATAAGTGATATTGCGGTTTTCTCGGATTCGCTCAAGTTAAAAGCTATTTCATCTCCTCTTTTTATTTCATAATAAACTTCTCCATGTTCATCTGTTTTGGCTGCAAAGTGTAAATCAGAATATCCTAAAAAACGCTTTAGGTCATTATTGATATCTTCTGCAGGCAATTTAAAATCTTTGATATCTCTTTCTTCCTTTTTTATTTTTTCTTCCAGCTGATTAATATCAGGAATAAGCTTCCCTTTTTTTTCTTTTAAATCAACTACCTCTTTTATCTTTTGTTTGTATTCATAGAAATTATCTGCTATGAGAGAAGATTCTAATTCTTTAGCCAAATTAGTAAATGAATTATCAAGATTAATAGTGGCATTCTTTATTTCATCTACTTTTTCCAAAAGAATATCTTGTGTTTCTCCTGATAGGGTCCGACTGGAAAGTATATTTTTTTGTTTTCCAATCAATTCTGTAAGTATCGTTTCTAAAAGATCATTCAATCTCTGGGCTAAATTCTTTAATTCATCATCAGGAATCCTTTCTGTTTCCTTTATTTTCCAATCTTTAATTTGATTTATCTTTCTACTGATTAAATCACTCAGTTCTGTATAGTCCTTATTAAAATGAGCTTCAAGGTCACTAATTCTTTGATGGGGGAGTTGTTGATCACAAAACTCACAACTCATACTTTCTCTTTTTTTGTGAAGTAACAAACCTTTCTGAACCCACGAGCTTAATTCCCAGTCATCCTTTAATTTTTCAATTATTTTCTGCAAAGAAACAGTTTTGAGTAAAATTTCGCTGATATCTTCTAAATAACTCTTTGTGATGTTACCTGATTTTTCCTTGATATCATTAATCCAAACTTGAAGGACCTCGGCACTCTTAATAGTTTTGAGCTTCTGATTAAAAAAGCTCATTTCTATTTTTAGCTTTTCTATAGTCGTTTCACCATTTTTAATTTTTTGTTGTATTGTTCGAAAAGCATTAATAAAGGAGTTTTTATCATAAAATTGAAATTTTTTTATACCCAATAATATATCCTTAATATGCTTGGCCGTGTTGCTTTCAAACCTTTCTTTTGCTTTTTCTTTCTCCAGCAGGTCTCTTTTGGCATCGTCTAAATCTCTTTGCTTTCTCTCCTTCTCTTGGCGCTCTTTTATTAGTTCAATCTTTTTATCTCCTAAATAATAAATTGGCATCACACTTCTCCCGTCCTGTTCTATATCCTGAAAAATGTTTTCCTCAATAAAATCTTTATTAAAAACTCTTATATTCTTTTTGTACCCAAGATCTAAATGTGATAGTTTTGAGTCATCTGTGAGCTCAATTTCATATTCACTGTTCTTATATTTTTCTAGTTTTTTACAAACTTTCCCCAATTCAAAATTTCTTAAAACTCGTGAAAGGGTCGTCTTGCCGGTTCCATTCCATCCAAAAATCATGTTGATCTTTTTAAAATCAAGATTGGTAGTATTATTTTCCATCGTAATCTTTAAATTACTCCAGTTAAAATCATGTAAAATACCTGTATTTTTTATCTTTGTAATTTTCTTGATTATCATAAGCACTCAATTCTTATAAAACTCCTTATTTAACTTCTTATCCTCCTCACTTACCCTATACTCCTCATCATCAATCTCGCTGTAATTGACATAAAGATGATTTTTATCTAAACACTCCAGCAAAAATCTTTTTTGTTCTTCAATGAATAAATCAGAAAAATCTTTGGCATTTTCGTCAACTGCCTTTATATCTACCTTATAGCTTAAAAACGCTTTCTTTTTCATTATCTTCCAAAGTCTTGCCAATTCGTCTTTTGTTTTCGCTTTCTGTATTTTCTCCACAAAATTTTCATTCCATTTCATTAATTCTAAATAGACAAAACCACCGCCACCTTGCCAATTAACGGATTTTGAAATACCTCCCTGTTCGCCTGCAATAACTTTTTTCAATCTTTCAACCGTAACTGTTTCGATATAATCCATTTGTTCTACACCAATATATTGTCTTCCCATTTTATGGGCTACTGAGCAAGTTGTTCCACTACCGAGATGATAATCAAAAACTATATCGCTTGATTTTGTTGACATTTCAATAATTCTTTTCAGGGTTTCTTCAGGTTTTGGATTATCAAAAACCTTGCCATCAAAGAGTTCCTTTAGGTGCAAAGTTCCTCTTTCGGAGTTTACTTCTTTGTCCCACCACACAGACCGAGCCATACGTGATTTCTCTCGGTACTTTTCAACTATTTGATAATTACCATTCTTCATTCCTTTACCACATATATTTACGTTTAAATTTCCTTTCGCTCTTTCTTTGCCCCACCGCCATACTGTCTGAACCCCTTGTGATTTAGCTGGTAAAACTTCAACCCATCTATCTTTTTTGTCCAATGAAATTTCATAAAAGCCATTCTCATCTTGCTTTTTCGGATTTAGATAAAAAGGATAAAAAAGATTAGGTCTGTTTTTGATGTTAAACTTTATATTACGATTTCTTAATTCTCTAATCTCAAAACCACCTAATTTATCTTGGTAAGGAAATTCTTTATTTTCATCAACAAGTCTATATAGGGTATAGGCAGTAGTTTTAGAATACACATTGATAAATTCATGCATATTTGCAACACCGCCATAATCTCTTCCACGAGGATTATTAACAACTGTTATTACTTCTATGAAATTTTCCCTTCCAAAAATTTCATCCATCAATACTTTTAAATATGCTTGCTCGTTGTCATCACAATGTACAAAAACTACCCCATCATCCCGCAATAACTTCCTTGTCACTTCTAGCCTATTTTTCATAAAAGTAAGCCAAGTTGAATGATTGAAACTGTCGTTGTATCTAAAACTGTCATTGCCAGTATTATACGGAGGATCAATATAAATAAGTTTTACCTTGCCAGTAAAGTGTTTTTTGAAGGAGCAGAGGGCCAACAAGTTGTTGCCTCTAATGATAAGATTGTCTTTAATATCACCGTTTTCATCGGTTTTGAATTTATCCAATTTATACTCGCCTTTTTTATCAATACGTTTTACGCTGGTAAAAACTTTTGGATCAAACAGACGACTGATTTCATCTGGTGCTAAAATTTCGTTCCAAAAAATCTCATCTCGCTTTTGGTCTTCTTTTGTCATCCCGCCTTCTAAAACACAATCTTTGTAGGGCCAAGAAATCACAACCTCTTTTTTCTCGCTCAAATATTCATCTTCCGCTGTTAATCCAATTTTATTCTTAAAAGCAGTATAAGAATCCGGTAAAAATTGCTTGTTGGAAACAAAACGGACAAATTTATCTTTATCAAAAATAAGCGCTCCATCTACATCAGCAAAAAACACCTCTTTCATCTTTTTATCAGATAAAAGAAGTTTAATGAGGTCTTTGTCTAACTTCAAAGCAAGCTCAATAATCTTGTTCTTCAAAAGCTCACCTTCACTGGTCAATCGCTCATCTTTTTGAAGTAGAGATTTTAAATTGTGTAATAAATTTTTCATAGCCAGCTCCTTTTAACAAGTATTTGAAGGAATTTCCATCGGTAATCCCTATGTTTTAAAAAAGCATTTGTACAAGATATTCTCATTCTACTACCCCATTTGTAAAGGCTATTTCGCACAATTTCCAGCATATACAACATTGAGACCGAAGGGATCAATGTCCCGAAGAGCAAGGGCGATAGCCCACAGCGTATATGCTGTGTTATGAAATAGCGGTCCTTTTTGATTACTCTTCAATTTTTACCTCCACATCAGGTAATTCATCCTTGAGTTTCTTACAGAATAATCCTGCTCTAGCATATAGAAAATCCTTATAATCTTCAGGTCTGAACTCTTCTCTTTCTATGAACTCTTTGGGAATCAAGTGTGATTTTAGAATGTTATCAAAGTTATCTACATCTTTAAATTCACGGAAGTAGTGTAAAGGATTTTTGTCTCCTATTTTGATATTAGTTTTTGCACGTAAATAACAGATATTCATTAGACTGTCTATCGCAATACCTTCAGGCAATCCTTTGACTTCTTCCAAGAAATTACGAGGATAAATATGGTGTAAATTAGGGGCTTGTGATAATAAGAGATATACATTATCAAGTACTTCTGCGTCAGGATCTGAGAAATCAAGAGGATTTTGTTTTGCAAGAAATGCAAGCACTGCGCGGCTTAATGCACTTCGGTAATAATAGCTTGTTTTCACAAGTTTTGTTCTTGAGAGAACAAGCTTAGGGATTATAGGTTTTTCACCTTGTTCAACTCTGATGGAAAAATCTCCGCAGTAATCATAAACCTCGTCTGCTCTTCGAAAGTCTTCAACTCCGAATGCAGTTCTCCAAAACCACTGCTTAGAAATTTGATGATCGGGTGAAGTATTTTTGTGAAAATGATAACACAAAGGAAAAAGCAAGTATCGGTATGGTAATAAATCAGGACCATGAATTTTCATGTCAGATAAAAACTTAATCGTATCAAATATTGTCTTTTGACAAGTCTCCCAATTATCTTCAAAATCTTTTGTTTTTAAATTATCAAGAGCCTTCGGTGTAATCCCAAATGACTTTCGAGCACCTGTTTCCTCTTTACGAAGACAAATTGATATCATTTGAATGGTTGTCAAATCTTCAATATTTTGGAATCTGTTTCCTTTAGATGATAATACTTTCTTCAATCCTTGTAGATTGTCGCGTAAATAAAATCCCTTGATTCCTTTTTCTAAATTTTCATTGCGATAGGTTCTCGCAACAATAATGTCAACAGGGTTTAATTTTTTCCCTTCCTGATTTACCCGCTCGAAAATCTCACAAACTTCATCAACATCCACACCTTGGATTCTAATGAGAACTAATTTATAATCTGAAAATATTCGTTGGAGTTGCTCCAAGTTATGTTCTATATCTTTATTAAATCCGTCTTGAGCTGATATTTCTTTATAAAAACTAAAACTCCATGTCGGTACATCTTTAAGTCTAATAAGGAACGCAGGGTTAACTTTAGATTTGCGCTTCTCTAATTCATTAGCAAAGAAGAAAGTTGCATCTGTTGCATCAAAATACAGGGTGTAATCGAAATTCTCCTCATCTTTAACTTTACCCTTTCCACCTAATATGGAGACAAGTAAGGATGTTGCCCGCTGTTGTCCATCGAGAATATAAGCCCACTCTTTGAACTTTCGCACAGTATCCTCGTCATGTGGAAATTCGAAACCACCAAGTTTCCGATGTGTATGTAGATAACTATCTGTTACCCAGTAGAGGATGCTACCAATTGGGTAGAACCTAAAGATACTATCCCACAGTTTTAGGATATTCTCAGGCTCCCATACGAATTCTCGTTGAAACGTAGGAATAAGAATTTTATCTTTGGATAACTTCTCCTCAACAAGTGTATTAATCTTAACAACCTCGGATTCTATTTCACGATTTAGATTTGTCATATTTTTCTCCTACTTATTTTTATTCTTGGTTAGACCGCCATTTCATATAACGTTCCGAGCGTATCTGAAGTTCTGCGAAGCAGGATTTGGGCGAAGTGCCGAAGGCACGAAGCCAGATACGCTCTGCTAAGTGAAGTTGCAGCCATATTTTATAGCTTTCCGTTGATCTTTTTATCAAACTTGTAGAGCAACCTATCAATGGTTTGAAAATCAAGCTCCTTTGCTTTACATAATTCTATAAGTTTATCTAAATAATCAAAATAAGTTGAAATCTTCTGATTAATCCGACTTGCCCTATTAAGTGGATATTTTTGCCCATAAACAGCACGATAAGCATGGCGGTCTATAATTTGAAATACCCTTGGATTGCGAAATCTAAGAAATGCTGAAGTCATAGGGAGATCAACGCCGTGAACTTTTAATAAGATTTCGAGTACGGCTTGCCCTTCTCGATGTTGGCCTTGATTTATATTTTTGACGCTTTCGATCTTTTGTAGAATTTCAGCAGTAAAAGAAACATAACGGTTAACTTTCCATAACACTATCTCATTAATGAGATTCTGGCTAAATGGTGTATCATTAATTTTATCAAGTCTATTCGTCAAATCAGACTGATAATTGTACTGTCTTAAAAACTCTTTGAGGTCGTCATTATATTCAATAGCTTTCATAATTCTACCTATTTATCTTTCTTCGGCTGCAATTTCACCTAACGTTGCGCATTTTGCCGAAGTTGTCGGCTTATCTTAAATCAACTTATTATATTAAACAAAAATCGTTGAATTAAATCAACAATCTCATTCAAATTACTAAAAATCTGCCGACAATTTGGGGAAGCAACTGCTAAGGAGCGGAACCGGTAACTTGCTATTATATGCCGTTGCCAGCCAATATTATTCCTTTAATTGTAAATAGGTCATTTTTGGATAAAACCCAAATTTTTCGTAAAATCTAAAAACGGATTCATGTCCTTCTGCAACTGCGACCATTATTTTATTGCAATTATTTTCTTTAAACCATTTTAAACTATTTTCAACTAATTTTTGACCATAACCATATTTTCTATATTCTTCTTCAATAAAGAGTGAGTCTATTTCTCCAACACTTTTTCCCTTTGTTGAAACGCAGTAACCTATTGGAATACTATTTATTTCATTTTTAATAATTTCAATAAACACATTACAGTTATCTAACTTATTAAACTTTTCACATCGTTTTTCAAAAGTAAGGTTACTGTAGTATTCTTTAAAATAGTGGGAATTATTCAAATGTAAAATATTTAGTTTCTCCCACAGAGGTTTAATGATACTTATTTGGCTTTTATCAATTTGTATAAAAATACAATTCATATTACTAAAACTCCTTTTATTGGCTGGCAATAGCGTATAATGTTTCGAGTATGTCTGAAGTTCCAAGTGAAGCGAGGAATTTGGGTGAGGACATAATTCGAGCCAGATATACTCTGTTATATGCTCCCAATAGAGACGAGGAGCGAATCGATGAAGCGTCGTGAGTGAGGGGCCAGGTATTTCGTTGTTTTATGGCATATGTGTCGCCATTTCCCCAATCGCTACCCACTCTGTTGTGTGTCCACGGTTAAGCTCCCCCTCTTTCTGCTCAGAACATCTAAGGATAAGGTAAGGATGACTTTTTTATCATGTCTATTGACATCTTAATATCACTAATTATTGGGGGAAAATCGTAATCATCATCAGGGAGATCGCTAATATCTATTCTTTTTTTATGGTCATAAAATTGACCTTTCAGATATATGTAGTATTTAGCTTCTTTTTTGAGGAATGATGTAATACTATCTTCCATCATAACCTTAATATAAGGGAAAATGCCAAACTTGGAAAGCGGTTTAACAGAAATATGTTTATTTGCCCATTTATTCATCTCATTCCTAATTCCCGAGTTACCATTGCTTAAAACTATTGTCACTGAAAGAAATTCATCGGTACGCCCGCTGTTCGATTCCAAAACGATCAGCTTAAATTTGTTTCTTCCAAATTTATCAATCGCTTTTTTTAATACTATCTTTCCAAACTTTAACTTTCGCAATGAAATGATGGATCTTTTTAACTCTTCTTGTTGTATTTTTATTTTACTCAGTTCTTTTGTCCTTTTGATCCATAATTTTTCTATCTCAGGAAGCACTTTAGAATAGAATCTTTCTACATATCCTTTATTGATATCACATCCGATGAATCTACGATTCATGCATTTTGCTTGAGCTAATACAATCCCAGAACCTGCAAATGGATCTAACACTATGTCTTTCTCATCAGTTGACAGTAAAATTACTCTCTCAACCAATTTTGGGGAAAACGGGCATACATGCTGAATGTTTCCATTACCCCAAGAACCTTGATTTGGGATCGGCATTCTCCAAATGTTCTCAGGAACCTTTCCTTTAGGATTATATCTCTCCGGATATTTTACCCACCATTTTTTAAGAGTATCTATCTCTCTTATCCTATCAATATAATATTTAAAGTTGTTCGTTTTAGAAAATAGAAGGACGTATTCAAAATTGTTTCTAAATTGACCTTTTCGTGAATAAGGAAGATTTTTTACCTTGTCCCAAATTACAATGTCTTGTGGTATCCAGCCATCTTCTTCGATAGCTCTCATTATTTCCAAAGGGAGTAATTTTAACCGCCCACCTCTCCTATAGGTATCTATGACAATCCATAACATCCCAGTATCTGTAGTTGCCTTGAGGCATTTCTGAAAAACGGTCTTAACATCTGACAGGTAATCTTCGAAATCTTGGTTCCATCCTATCTGAGAAGGGTTTTTATCATAGTTTTTGACATCAACATAGGGAGGGGATGTAATTATGACTTGTACAGAGTTTGGTTTTATAATCTTGTCGATTTTTCTAGCATCTATACAAAAATAATTATTGAGATTGCCCAAGAGAACCCCCTCAAGTATATTTTATATAATTTCTTACATCTTTCCTTATAAGTCCTAACTGATCTGCGATGTCACAAGGATCACCATCTAAGTGATTTCGTATATAATTTTCCTCTAAAAATGTCAGAACAGGCAAAGCAAATTCTTCCGCTTGTATAGTCTCAAGTGGGGCAACTTCCTCTTTTCTGTCTTTTATAAGATAACCAAAAACCACCATATTTGCCGTATCACAATAGAACACCTTAAGGACCTCCTGTAAAACTTTTTTATATCCATATTTTCTTTGGACTTGATACAACATTAGATTAGAAAATTGTTCAGAAAGCCAAGTCTTAAAAGCTTCTAGTGTCCTTATATTATTAGGTATGATTTCTGAGACCTTAGAAGTCAATTTATTTCCATTAAAACCTCGATTAAATGTAATAAACAATAAGGAGTTTTTGTCAAAAAATCCCGAAGAAAAAAGAGCTTCCAAATCGGATATGATGATATCGTTGAATCTAGATTCATAATCGAGATATATGACTTTTTTGGTTCCAATTACTTTTTTATATTTTTCATCTATGAAATCTGCGATTCGTCCTTTTATGATATCAATAAACCTATATGGCCTATTAAATTTAGCTCTTCTGTACAACCTCTCCCTATTCTCTATTGAATATATATTTCTAATATTGAAACGCTTATAGAATTCTATTGAATCTATGAAGCTATATCCAGAGAAGGTTATGTATGAAAGCTCTTCATACGGAACATGTTGTGGACGAAAAGTTTCCTCTGTGATGTCAAAAATTCGGGAACGAACTAAGCTTTTATTTGGTCGGCTTGAATAGTCTACATCAATCTTCGTCAATGCTCCTAACCTCCTTTAGAACTTTATTAAAAACAAATAAACCTACAGCTTTTTTAGGTTTGACTTGGAGTCCAAAATATTCAACTAATTCGTTGTAGTCCTCCTCAAGAACTTTAAAGGAGGTAATAGTAACCTCCTTTTTTGGTTCACGATACTCTTTCACAACTTTACGAAATCCCCTACTGTAGTCGAAAATTATATCTTCAATGTCTTTCTCATCTGCTCTATTCCTAAACAGCTTCGATGTAACAACATAATTTTTCCTTAAAAATGAAACGTATTGTCTTGATACTTGAAAAACCAGATCAGCTATATTGACATAAATTGGATGATTAGGATTTATGTCACTTTTGGCCGAATTCCAGGGTATGTCTCGACTATCACCAACAACTCGAACAACTGCTTTGAATCTATTTATTGTTGGATGGGCAAGCCCCAATCTTTCTTTCTTAAAGCCCATCCTCCAATCAAGATTATTCTGCAAAATAATTCTCCCATTTCCAATAAAATCAATACCATATGAATACTCCTCACCGGGCTGAGCCATCACCCCGAGTGTAATTTCTACATGAACTTTTCTATCAGAATGGGGAACAGGAACGTCTGTAATATATCTTGAAGGTGGTGCATAATCACTTTTTGACCATGGGATTTTTGGAACAATTTCAACGATCTCATCATTAAATATTATCCGAAGCGTTCCCTTTTTAATTTCGTCCCGATATATGCTAGTAATATACTTTCTAATTTCTCTTATTAAAAACGGATTCAATATAATCTTTAAGTTCTCAATAATGATTCTAGTAACTTCCTCTGGCATCGAGTTATCTATGCTGTATTCAATTTCCCATTTGTCACTACCTTCATCTTTGGTGAACCAGTCCTCATCTACCTCGAGTTTTAGTCCATCCTCATTTTTTTTACGAGTAAGAATTGTAATTTTTTCCCCAAGAAAGAATAAGGATCTTTTTGCTCCAACTCCCCATATTCCCTTAATTTCCTCACCACCACCTCTGTTTGTACCTCCCGGCATAAGTAATAAGGGAAGTGTTTCTAAATCAATACCACCAGCATTATCTTTTATTTCAATCTTACTCTCAGATATTGAAATATTTACCTTAAGTAGTTCAGTTTTTTTGAGAATTTTCCAATTATCAATTGAATTGTCTATGAGATCACAAATCGCTTTGTCTCCTGAGATATCTTGAATTAATGCATCATAAATACGCTTAGATGGCGTTACGTTAATTTTTGGCATTCGATTTTCCTCCTATAATCGTTTCTCTTAATTAACTAGGTGTACATTATAGTTAATACCTCTAGGCTTCTCTATCTATTGGCCGTCACCTTTTTTGCCTAGCGGACTGTTTTTATCGTGCATATACTTCATTTTCTTAATATCACTCTATGCCTTAAATCCTTTGTTCACGATTGTGTATAACTCGTTTTTATATGAAATATTTTTAAACAATACATATTAGTTGAATTATAAATATAATATATATTCTTCTCAAGTATTATATCAAGCACTTTTTAATGTGATGTATTATATAAGCTGCTTTATGGGATAAAGTTAATTTAATATTTGCTTCACTGTTACTCATTTTTATCTACTTCTTTCTTTAAACATATTTGAAAAAAGGGCACAGTTTTATATAACGTTTCCAGCATATACAACGTTGCAACTGAAGGGAACAATATCCCGAAGGGCAATGGCGTTAGCCCGCAGCGTATATACTGTGTTGTCCGAAGTGTCATGACAATCAGTGCTCCTTTGACTTATACAGAGAGAATTGTGGTTTTAGCACCGCTTTCGCAAATCCTTCTCTCATTTCTCGTTCTCGATAATCATGAACAACGTCAAAACGTACAGTACAGAACTTCCTTAAGTAGTCCTTTGCCAAACGCAAGTCCTTTGCTCGCCCATGCTCAATAAGTGCTGTTTTGATTTGGGAAGCCATTTTGTCACCTTGAAGTTGATTTGTGTAGACTCTTTGTGAAAGATTGCTTGATAGACCAATGTACATAATTTCCTCATTTCTTTGCGATAAATCAGAAATGAAATATATACCTCCATCCGGAGGAACGGCAGATGGTGTAATAGAATCGAACTTAACTGGGTCTCGCCTAAGAACCTCATCAAGCCATTTTGTCAGATCAAATATTCTCTGGTGATTAATCATTGCTATCCTTCTTTAGAATGGACGGCATTTCGGACAACTTTAAATAAACGAAGCATTTCGTTTATGCACCCAGATTGGCATATTTTGCGAAGTACTTTGTTCATATTTAAATATTATAACTTTTATTTCACATATTAAACACAAAAATAAGGATTTTTTATTTTTTAACCTTAAAATCCAGCAATCTTCCTTCCGGGCCGGTTACATCAACAGTTACTTTATCCCCTTCTTTTATCTCCCCACTTAAGAGCTTTATTGCCAGTACATTCTGAACTTTATTTTGTATGACTCTTTTTAACGGTCTGGCTCCATATACAGGATCAAACCCTTCTTTTGCCAGAATCTTTTTTGCTTTATCTGTTATATCAAGACTTAACTTCTTGCCTTTTAGAATCTCCTTTAATTTTTCAATCTGGATTTCAACAATTTTAGTTATCTCATTCATCCCCAGCCTGTGAAATATAACGATGTCGTCTACCCTATTTAAAAATTCCGGTTTAAAGTTATTTTTCATTGCTTCTGTAATTCTTTTTCTCATTTCTTCTTCGTCCTTCTCTCCAAGCTCAGTT
>Ga0114918_10002423_pt1 | contig 16703 bp, 9 predicted proteins | sample LantaG_FD_87015 | JGI IMG/M metagenome (GOLD analysis project Ga0114918, IMG submission 87015) | Deep subsurface microbial communities from Baltic Sea to uncover new lineages of life (NeLLi) - Landsort_02402 metaG | ecosystem: Environmental > Aquatic > Marine > Oceanic > Sediment | place: Baltic... | reverse complement strand
TCCTGGAGCAAGTTGAGCGTCTGACCCTGAATCGACACATCCAGCGCCGAGACCGGCTCGTCGCAGATCACCAGCTGCGGATTCAGCGCCAGCGCGCGGGCGACGCCGATGCGCTGTCGCTGCCCACCGCTGAAGGCGTGAGGATAGCGCGTCATATACTCCGGACGCAGCCCCACGACCTTGAGGAGCTCGGCCACCCGATCCTGCAGCTCGTGACCGCGAGCGACCTTGTTGACGAAGAGCGGCTCTCCCACGATCTGGAGCAATGTCATACGCGGGTTCAGCGAGGAGTAGGGGTCCTGGAAGATCATCTGGGTGTTGCGGCGCAGCGCCTTGAGCCCCTTCTTGTCCAGGTCGGCCACGTTGACCCGGCCCATATCGCGGTCGTCAAACCACACCTCACCGTCGGTAGGCTCATACGCGCGCAGAACCAACCGGCCGGTGGTTGTCTTGCCGCAGCCACTCTCACCAACCAGGCCTAATGTCTCACCCTTGCGAATAAAGAAACTCACACCATCGACGGCCTTGACATAGCCAACCGTCTTTGTCGAGAAGAACCCTTTCTTGATGGGAAAGTGCTTCTTCAGATTGTTGACTTCCAATAGGACTGGTGCATCGTCCAGGGACTGGGCATTGGCCATAATCTCTTCCTTAAATGCATGAGAAGTGAGTGCGGACAGCGTATAGCGTTCTAACAGCGAACCAAGTTCCGGCGGTCCGGGATAGGCCCAGCACGTTGCTCAAACGGCTAAGCCGGCGTCAGTCGTGGGCGCTCCGGGTGGCCTTCCGGCCAGGCACCAACCCCCTTCAGGGCTTCAACAAAATCCTCATACTGCATCGGCTTGTGCAGCACGATTTCCCTTTCCGAAGTATCACAATACCGGTGGCTATCCGGCCAAAGACACAGCACGATGGGTGTACTCTGAGTAAGTGGCTCAGATCGCAAATCCTGCAACAGCTCCCGCCCGGTGATCTCCGGCAGATCCCACTCAATGACGATAACCGCCGGGTGCTCCTGCTGGGCCAATGACAGCGCACTCAGGCCAGAGCTTGTGCTGACGACCGAGAAGCCACTCTGCTCAGCATAAAGCCTCAGCAGATAAATAAAATAAGGATCATTTTCGACCAACATCAGCTTGGGCTTCAGCGCCGCCATCGTTGACCTCTGGAGAGTCCGGGTAGTCAAGCGAGCCAGGCCAATTGTCAGGTCAATCAGCCTATTATACTCCATGAGTATATCAAAAACCAGGCGGTTTGTCTTGCACGCGATGGACGCGCTATATGCACAGATTGGACAGATGCAGCAGGCAGACTCACTCGACAACAAAGCGTACAGCGCCGGGCTATCGCACTTGGAGTCAGGCTGCACAGTGCTTGTCATCCCGAGCGGCTTGAGTGGGCATGTCCGTTGGCAATTCGAGACAGCGAGGGATCTTGTCACCGGGCGAGATACTGGCTCGCATCAGCTAACCCCTTGGGTTCGCAGGATCCCGCGAACTCTGCGAGTTCGCGCTGGCGCTCTTTGTCGACGAGGTTGACGTGCAAACACGCTTGGGATGACCGGTGGGCTTGAGGCATCAGCCAAATGCAGTAGCCCTGGAGTACAGCGCGAGCGCAAGCTATGTCTGGGAACGATGCGGACGCTGTACGCTCAGCTATGCGTGCGGCGATACTCAGAGGGCGACATCCCCATATCCCGCCGGAACACACGACTGAAGTACCCGCTGTCCGAAAAGCCCACGGTCGCTGCGATCTCACTGATATTCAGAGGGCTGGACACTAACAAACGCCGCGATTGGCGCAAGCGGAACCGGTTCAAGTACGCCATAGGGGTGATCCCCATCTGCTCGCGGAAGCAGCGATCCAGGTGCCGCGCACTGAGATTAGCACCTTTAGCTATCTCCTTGCGCGTCAATGGCTCGCCATAGTGCCTGTGGATATAGACTATGGCACGCCTCACGATCTCCCGCGTCTCTTCCGTTGTGGAGCGATTGTTCCGGCGCAGCGCAGCCTCAATGTGCTCCAGCGTCTCCTCTGCGCTGAAGAGTCCTTTCCCCAGCACCGTGGTCACGCCCAGCGTCAAGCGATCCATCTCATCATCGGACAGCGTTTTGGCCGTGAGCACAACCACCGGGATATTGCAGAGGTCGGGGTGTTGGTGCATCTTGACGAGCACCTCAAACCCATCCATCTCCGGCATCATCAGGTCCAATAACACCAAATCGGGGCGCGTCTGAGCCATTTGTGACAGCGCCTGGCGACCGTTGTTCGCCTGCATAACACGGGCATGGGGGAGCTGCGACTGGATCAGCCACGTGTGCGTGGCCACGATGCCAGGCTCATCGTCAACCACCAGGATCGTCGGGACACTGCAGGCATCGCTCCCCGCCCCATCACATATCATTCCCTGCCGATCAAGCACCTGGGTGAGATCATCCACACTCACCGGCTTGACCAGGTAATCCAAAGCGAGCATAGAGCCGCTGCCGTCCTCTTGCAGCAGTGAATAGAAGAGTACGGGAACGTTCTGCGTCTCGGGGTTCTCCTTGAGCAGTCGCATCAGCGTCCACCCATACTCCTTCGCCGGTTCCGCATCCAGGATCACCGCCCCCGGCAGATTCAACAGCACCTGATTCAACCAATGCTCCGGGTCGTCGGGGGATCGCGCATCCGTGATAGGAATCTCCTCGACGATGTATCCGCGGTCGGAGAGATAGACACCCAGATTCGCGGCACTCCCGGCTTGGGATGAGAGGATTGTGACCCGCCGCCGTTTCTCCCGTGTCCTGTCATCGCTCGGACTACCCACCTGCTGCGTCAGAGCCATTGTGGGCAGCATGAAGTAAAACGTCGCGCCGTCACCTTCTTTGCCGGACGAATGCACACCGATCGTGCCACCGTGCATCTCAACCAGCCGCCGGCTGATGGCCAATCCCAACCCCAGACCGCCATATCCCCGCTGGGCAGTACGCTCCGACTGCCGGAACTCATCGAAGATGACGTCCTGGTCATCCGGCGGTACCCCGATGCCGGTGTCACGCACCGAGACCGTGATCCACCCCGGCGCAGTCTCAACCCGGAGAGTGACCTCCCCTTCCGACGTGAACCGGAAGGCGTTGCTGACCAGGTTAAGCGCGACCTGCCGCAGTCGGGTCCTATCCCCCCAGACACTGGGCAACGCCTCGGGAATCTCGGTCACCCAGCGCAATCCTTTGTCCTGGGCCATCTGTGCGCCGATCTGTGTGACGATTTCCAGCACTTGACGTAGATCCAGGGGCTCCCGCACCAACCGCAGTTGTCCGACCTGGCTGCTTGCCAGGTCCAGGACATCCCGAATCAGACCATCCAGGTGCTGCGCGCTGGCGTGAATGCGCGCCAACTCTTGCTGGAATCCGCCCTGCTCCCAAAGCAGCATCTCGCTCACGCCCACAATCACGTTGAGCGGTGTGCGCAATTCGTGACTCACCATCGATAGGAAGCGGCTCTTGAGCCGATCCGCTTCCTCGGCCTGCTGCCGCGCATGCTGCGCCTGTTCATACAGAAGTATCCCATGCAACGCATCGCTGATGTAGTTACGCAGGGCATCGTAGACCGTGGCATCATCCGGCTGGTTCTCAAAGATGAGATCGCGTGGACCCACAGCCATAAGAAGGAAGCCAAACTGCTTGTCGCGGACAAAGAGAGGCTCGGCAACAAGACGATACGGACCATCTGATGCCAGGCGGCTCAGGATCTCTCCCGGCAGCAGACTCTTGATCGGGAACCGGATTCCCTCCTGAGGGACAGCGACTGCTCCTTGCGAATAGCACGCATAGTGTAGACGGGCCCACCCCGAAGACTCGCCCGGATCCTCATATAGCGCCAAATAACAACCTGTGATCCCCAACTTGGGCAACTGCTCTGTGAGAGTCCGGCCCAGTTCATCCAGGTCGGCCACGGTTGTCAGTGTATGTCCAACGCAGTTCAGTAACACAGTTTGACGACTGCTGGCCAAAGTCGAGGCCACGTCCATACGCCTGACCGTCTCGGCAACCAACACCCGTGCCTGGCCGAGCAGATCCTCAACCACGAACCAGGACCCTGCCGGCGGCACGCCTCCGGCGCCCTCTCCCAGCGTCTCCAAGGCCACCTTACGCAGATAGGAGATCATGTCCTGGAAACAGGCGACGGGGATGCGTCGCCCGGCGGCCTGGGTCAGTACCGGCTTCAACGTAGCTACGAACGCCGACTGCCACCCCGGGGCAGCAAGCTGCCCCGGGCCTAGCTGCGCTACATCCGCGATGAACCCGTCCACCAAAACGGGGATGAAAGCCAACAGCAACGCAACATCAGGTTCTGCCTGACTGTTGGCGATCGAGGAGAGGGCGCCGATGACAGACTCGCGCTGAGCTCCCAAGTTCACCGGAATAACCGAGGACAAAACCGTGGACCGGTCTGCCTGGCCGGGATGGCGGGGCTGAACCACTAACGGATGAGCCAGGAGGCCGGCACGCAGGACACTATCGCTGGGACAGCCACAGGATTCCCGTACCACAAGCCTGGCGGGTGTCATAACTTCCAACGGCACAGCTTCGCCGTGCATCTGGGCAATAAGCATATTGATGGCGCGACGCCCCATCTCGTTGAAAGGCACGCGGGCCGTGGTCAAAGAAGGAACCTCACCGGCATGCATCGGGAAGTCGTCAAAACCGACCGCAGCGACATCCTCCGGCACCCGGATATTGTGAGTGCGCAGCCACGTCATGGCCTCCTGAGCCAATCCGGCGCTGGTGCCGACAATCGCGTCATAGGGCAGAGGCGATGATCGGCTCAGCTCACCCAGCATGTGGGCAATACCGTCCACATTGCTCCACGATGCGGTTGCGGGACACACGAGGCCCGGATCGAGCGCGATACCGTGCTCATCCATCGCAGCCCGGTAGGCGCGGTAGCGCTCCCTTGCGCCGCGATGGTTCACAGGGCCACGCAAGAACACAATACGTCGGCAGTGATGGGCTTCAATCAGATGCTCGATGACCTCGCGCATCCCCCGGTAACTGTCCGCCAGGATGCTGGGCACGCCGGGCAGCCCCATCTGCAGGCTCACCAGGGGGCGGTCGCCAAATCGCGCACAGAACGCTTGCATACCGTCAGGCCCAGCATAGAGGCCCAGACCACTACTCATCACAACAGCCCCACTGAGCTTCTCGGCGCTGACAAGTTCATAGATGGCGTTAGCCTGCCGTTCCAGGCTCTGGGGAGAGTCAATCTCACGCCCCACGAAGGTTACGACGTTGAGGTCTTGTTCTTGGGCAGCCTGGGTCGCCCCCAACCACATATCATAATCCGGCCGATTGAAGGACCGCATCACGATGCCGATTGTGGAACGCTCAACCACCGGGTCAGGAAGCCTGTAGGTCTTCATTGCGTTTGCTCAAGCCCTGGTCTGAGGCAATCTCTACACATTATGGCACAATCCAGGATTTTCTACAACCAACTCTGCAATCACACCCAGGGCGTACGCATCTCACACGAATAAGCGCTGCAATTGTCATCCCGAGTGGCTCTGACTCCCAATCTCAACCCCGAGCAGCGCAAACGAGGGATCTTGTGATGCTAATGCCCTGACCTTAGCGTCACAAGATCCTTCACTACACTGTCTTGCCCAGTAATGTGGCTGCAGAATCCGTTCAGGATGACAACGTACGCCCTGCAGTTTGCGAGTTGCGTACGCCCTGGTCACGCCATCAATAGACAACTCAACACATGAGAGTACAATCGCTGTGGAGCGACGAGCCCACCAGGACTCGCGGCCCCTTGATGAAAGGAGAAAACCTTGCCACTGACCAAGATTGTCTGCACCCTTGGCCCGGCCACCGACGACCCCGAAGTCATACGCGCGATGATCAAAGCCGGCATGACCGTGGCACGTCTCAACTTCTCTCACGGAACCAGTGAGGAGAAACGCCGCACTGCACAGATGGTTCGCGCGGTTGCGAAACAAGAGGACCACCATATCGCCTTACTGGGAGATCTCCAGGGCCCGAAAATCCGGGTGGGCACGCTGCCCGAGGACGGGATCGAGCTTATCGAAGGTGAGTCTGTCATTCTCACGTCCGGTGCAATCGCTGACCCTCAGCACGAGATTCCGTTTCCCCACCCTGATATTCTCGCAGATGTCGCGGCCGGCGATCGCCTGCTACTCGACGATGGCACACTCGAACTGATTGCCGTGTCGGCCGAGCCCGGACGGCTGACCTGTCACGTCTGTGTTGGAGGAGTGCTGACGTCTCACAAGGGCGTCAACCTACCGGGCGTGCAGCTCCGCATCCCGGCACTCACCGAGAAAGACAGACAAGACGCCCTTGTAGCTCTGGATCTCGGCCTTGACTATCTGGCGCTCTCCTTCGTGCGTCAGGCAGCCGACATAAGAATGCTGCGTGACTATCTGCAAGGCCACGTCACAGAACACGGGCCCCGTCGGGTTGGGGAGGACCCCCACCAAATCCCGGGACTGGTCGCCAAGATCGAGAAACCCGAAGCCCTGGAGGATCTGGATGCCATTGTCAGAGCCTCGGATGCCGTAATGGTTGCACGCGGCGATCTCGGCGTGGAGATTGCGCCGGAGCGGGTGCCGCTGGTCCAGAAGCGGATCATTCACCTCTGCAACAAGTTGGGAAAGCCCGTGATCACTGCCACGCAGATGCTCCAATCGATGATCGAGCTCCCGCGCCCCACCCGCGCTGAGGCATCGGACGTCGCCAACGCCATCCTCGATGGCAGTGACGCCGTGATGCTCTCCGGGGAGACCGCAGTGGGCAAGTATCCCGTCGAGGCCGTGCAGATGATGGCCAGGATCGCGGCGCGCGTTGAGGGCTCGGATGTGTTCCCCTTTGACCAACTGCTCAATCTCCCGGTCGACTACGACCAACCCAGCACCCAGATCATCACCAGTGCCATCAGCGGCGCGACAGTCACACTGGCAAAGGCTTCCAATGCCGCCGCTATCTGCTGTTCCACAGAATCCGGGCGCACCGGGCGCATGGTGGCGCGCCACCGCCCCAAGGTCACCGTATTGGGCGTGACGCCGTTTGAGACCACGGCTCGTCGCATGCAACTCATGTGGGGCTTGATACCGATTGTGGTGAATCCCTTCCATACAACGGACGAGATGATCCTGAGCATGGTGCAAGCGACGTGCCGGCGAGGATATGCCGGTGCCGGCAGCAACGTGGTGTTGACCGCGGGGATTCCCCTGGAGGTCCATGGGGTCACCAACATGGTCAAAGTGCACACGGTTCGGAACGCCGACCTGGCGTAATTTCGCAACCGGGACTACGATAGAAGACGAAACACCGGGACGATACCGTCCCGGTGTCATTTAGCACAGCGTGTCTGCCAGCGCAGACGGGGTCTAAAGCTGGGCCGGCTCCTCGGCCATGGGCGTCATCTCGACCTCACGGTCCATCACCGGTTCGACGACTTGGCTACCCTGCGACGCGCCACAGTACGGGCAGATATTCCAATCCAGCGCCAGAACAGCATCACAGGCAACGCACTTCTTCTTCAGATGCGTATGGCAGTAGGGGCAGTAGATGAAGTCATCCTGGACCTTCGCTGCGCAGCCGGGGCATACCTCCGGCTCCTCGATCGCCTGGAGCAGCGCCTCTTGTTCCAGGGCATGCTCGTACGCTTCCGAAAGCGTCTCGCGCGGTCGGATCAGGAAATAGACAATCAGTCCCGGCAGTGTCAACACTGCCACCATAAATGTGGCCAGAATCTGCACCACGATATCGCGCGTGCGGGAACGGATATCGCGGAAGGCCCACAATACCGTACCCAGCCATAGGCTTGTGACAAAGATAGCGGTCGCAAGCGTCAAGATCGTTACGACTTGCGGTAGGATCTCGAGGGCTTGATCAATCATACGAGTGGAGCTCCTTTTCGACATCCGGCGCGGCCCACCGGCTGCCCGGGATATTTGCTGGTTCAATCGCGCACACGCAACACCTCACGAACAACCCGCCACCGTGTACGCTCAGACACGGGAATTATACCATCGCCTAACTGGGAGGCAAGCATATGACATACGTAACCGTCAAAGAGATGCCGCCTGAGGAACGCCCTCGCGAGCGCATGGCCAGGGTGGGAGCACAGGCATTGTCGTCCACAGAACTCCTGGCGATCATCCTGCGCGTCGGTGTCGGCGGCGAGAACGTGCTCTCGATGGCCCAAAGAATCCTGGCCAACTTCGGCGGGCTGGGCGGCCTAGCCCGCGCGGACTTCTCACAGCTGGCAGCCGAGCGCGGTCTGGGGCCGGCCAAAACGGCACAGATCCTGGCGGCCCTTGAGCTTGGACGGCGCCTTATGGCAGAGAGCCCGGAGGAGCGGTGGCAAATCCGCGCCCCCAGCGATGCCGCCCATATCCTGATGCCGGTCATAGGGCACCAAGAACAGGAACACTTCGTTGTCCTGTATCTGGACACGCGCAACCGCGTCACCGACCGGGAGACACTCTACAAAGGCAGCCTCAACACGTCGCTCGTGCGCACCGCCGAGGTTTTCCGAGGGGCAGTGCGCCGCAACTGCGCCGCCGTCATCGTCGCCCACAACCATCCCTCCGGCGATCCCAATCCCTCGCCGGAGGACGTAGCCCTGACACGCCGGTTGGTGGACGCCGGCAAGCTCCTGGAGATACCCGTGCTGGACCACGTCATCATCGGTGAGAACCGCTATGTCAGCCTGCGAGAACGAGCATTGGGGTTTGACACAGACTAGCGCAGGCGCGCCACCGCCTATGCCGGCACATCCTCCGCATACGTCGGCGTGAGCGGGTAACTAACGCGGAAGGTTGTGCCGTTGCCCGGCTGCGACGCAAAGGACACCGCACCCTCAAGATAGCGTTCGGTCAACAGCTTGATGCTGTAGGTGCCGATACCCCGCCCCCGGCCCTTCGTCGAGAAGGAGCGCTCGGAAACTTGCATCCGCACGTGTTCGGGCATCACGGCGGCGTTGTGCACCCAGAACTCAACCCGATCCATCTCCACTTTGCTGCAGCCGACAGAGATGGTTTCACCCGGCTGAGAGGCCTCGACCGCGTTCTTCAAGAGGTTGCCCAGGACACGGCCGAGGAGCGCTTTGTCCACCACAAACTCGATCTCATCGCTATCAGGCTCCAGCTCAAGGACACGGCCGGCTGCCAACTCGTGGACCGCGTAGGACAACAGCAAGCCCTCCAGAAGTATACGCGCTTCAACTGTGTCCGGCGTGGGCTCAAGCGACTGATTCTCCATCTCCGATAGAGCACGCTGCATCACAAACTCGTTGATCAACCGTTCGGAAACCTGGCCGATGATGTCCTTGACCACAGCGTCATCCTCACCCGGCTCCATCGACAACATAAGCTTGGTCGCGCCATCGATAACGGTTGCTGTATTGAGAATGTCGTGGAAGAAGGTCCGCTCCAGAACCTGACGCCGCTTCTCATCGCTGATGTCCTCAGCTGCCATCAGGACGAAACTCTCATCGTTGAGCATCAATGGCGTGGTCCATACGCGCAGGTCCAAAGCAGGGGGATCCAGATCCGTGTCACGCACAATGCGGCACTCCTCTGCACACACACGGCCCACCAGAGCGCCGGCTAGCGCCTTGTTAGCACCGCAGTAACGACAGAACACCGTCGTTCCACACGCAGCGCCTTCCTCCAGGGCATGCTGGCACATCAGTACCTCGCCCGGATATCTGCCGATCAACTCCGACGCCGGAACACCCAGAAAGGCAAGCAGGGACCGGTTTGCATAGATGACCTGGCGATGCGCGTTGACCAGCATGGCGAAGATCGGCATGGCTGACAGCAACTTGTCAACCATTTCCATGTCCTGAATGTCACGCACCTGGCACTCAAGCTCACCCACGTCCATCAAGTCCTGCGGCACAGTTTCCCGGGCCGGCTCTCCCTGACCAACAACCATATCACCGCTCCCCGTCTGAATAGAATGCCGGATAGTTGTCTCGAACCTCGGCCAACATGTCTCCGAAGACCGTCGGGGCATGCGGGGTTAGCTTCTTGAGTACCTCCAGAGCGACACAGCGGATCTCCCACTGCGCCTCCGGCGCCAACCGGAGCCTGAAGAAGTGCCGTAATTCGCGGAAATTCATCGTCATCACGATGCGTGTCTCAGCTGCATTGGGCAGGACAAAGCGGGCATCCTCTTTGCGAATTCCCAGCGCCCGCAGCTCGCTGTAGACATCCTTCACCTGGTCCACGAACGAGGACCACACCTCAGATGCCTCGGGCGATGCCTTGATAGCATCAGGCACCACGAGATCGGGATCGGACAGATCCACGTACCGCTGGCTCTCCTGGCTGTACGAGGCCAGCCGGTGGCGTACCAGCTGATGAGAGCACGCCCGGCTGATGCCGGAGATCTCAAAAGTCGCGCTGGCGTGCTCGATGATGCTCTCATGCCCATCCCTCAGCCGGGCCCGCAGGAAAGCAGCCGGATTGCCTCGGCTCTCACTCCGATAGCAGACACGCCCGGCATGCTCGATCAGGGCTTCCGGCGTGCCATCACCCCCGAGGTACTGTGTCATAGCAATCAACTCGACCTTCATCGCTGCAGGCTCCTTTGTGGCCCAACCATCTATGACATCCTGGCTGCGCGCCGCGCCATCTCGGCACGCAGCTTCACCGCATCTCCTGGATAGACAAAGTAGAAGCCGGAGTAGAGGATGCCGCAGATGAGCCACGGGAAAGGGATCGTCCACAGCAAAGCGCGGGTGAAGCCAATCCTGTCAGCAAGTGATCCGGCGATGTAGGCAGCCACTGCGGCAAATCCACTCTCGATGAACGTCGTCACAGCGAAGGCCGTCGCCCGCAATTCCGGTGGCACGGCCCCCAACATCATCGGTTCCTTGGCGCCCTTGCCGGGCCAGCTGATCAGCAACGCCGTCAGAAAGCACAGTGCGAAGACGGCCCTAAAGCTCCAGCTGTCGGTCATCGTGAAGAGCACATAGGTCAACGGAATGCCGCTGAAGATGGAAACCTGGCCGACGATGGTCCGGCCATACTTGGGGCTCTTCCTCTCGGCCCAGTCACCCAGAATCCCACCGATGATATTACTGAGCGCCGTCCCCACGACGATACCGGCGAAAGCCAGCGTCGCACTTCCCTGAGGGTGGTCGAACGTGATGGCTTCCGTCATACCCCGCACATCCACAAACCAGGAGATCAGATAGAGGCCCATCACCACCCAGGGCATACTGCCGGCCAATCCCTGCAGAATCGCAACCCAGATGGTGGGGATAGCCAGAACTTTGGGCATATCGGAGAACTCAGCGCGGTATTTGTTCGCCTCCTCCTCAGTGATCTTGCCCTGAAGCTCGGGCTCCGCACTGCCGCGAACGGGTTCCTTGACCAAGAGGGCGACCAGCAATCCAGAGACGATGCTGAAGCCGCCCAGTACAAAGAATCCCCAGCGCCAGAGGGCCGGCGTCGCCAGCATCCCCAGGCCCAGTGTGCCAATGATAATACCCAGCACGCCGATGGCTTCCAGGATACCCAACGCACGTCCACGCCGGTTAGGGGGAAATATATCCGACATCAGGGAAAACGTCGCGGGCATCAGGCAGCCCAATCCAATGCCAGAGATAGCCCGGATCGCCAACAACTGCCCGAAGTTCTGGCTGAGCCCGCATGCCAGGGTCCAGATGCCCCAGATGCCGGTGCCGAAGATAATGACCTGCTTCCGCGACAGCCGGTCGGCGGCAAATCCCCAGAAGGGAGCGCTGATCGACTGCAGGATATTGCGGATCGTACCGATCATGCCGAGGGCCGTATAGTCAAGCCCCCACAACGCCCTGATCGTGGGAAAGAGCACGGACAGGGCCTGCCCCTCGCCCTGATCGATGAAATAGCCAAAGGCCAACGCAACAAGAGTCCAGATCCGAGATCGCTTGGTTGGTTCGGTTTGGGTCGCCATAGTTCCTCGTCACGGGTGGAGAGATCGATGGCAGGATTATGCCACAGGCAGGGTGCTACATCTACGGCTATTTCACCACGATACTGACCAACTTGCCTCGCGGTACAATAACCTTCACAACTTGCTTGCCTTCCAGATGGCGCTGCACGTTTTCATCCGCGAGAGCGGCCGTCTTGATGGCTTCCGCATCGGCGTCCGCACTCACCCTTACGCGACCACGCACGCGACCGTTGACCTGCACGGGGACCTCGCGCATCTCCTCCACCAGCATCGCCTCGTCCCAGGTCGGCCACGATTGCGTGTGGACACTATACGGCTTGCCCAATAGTGCCCAGAGTTCCTCAGCCATATGCGGCGTCACAGGCGCCAACATCAACAGCAGCGCGGTAACAGCCTCATCCCAGACCTCGGTGGACCAATACGCCGGCTTGGCCTTGCTCAGAGCATTGGTCAGCTCCATCAGGCGCGCAATGACGGTGTTGAAGCTAAAGCTTTCCATATCCGTCGTCACACTCTTGATAGCGTAGTGCACAGCTCGCAACAGCTCGCGAGTGGCACCGTCGCCGGCTGCCTCCGGTGCACGGGGCGCCTCGGTAATGATGTTCCAGATTCGGTTGGTCCAGCGGATCACACCTTCCATACCCTGACCATTCCACGGGCCACCCTGTTCCCAGCGCCAGCCGAACATCAAGTAGGCGCGCACTGTGTCCGCACCATACTTGGCAACCAGGCTATCCGGCGCCACGACATTCTTCTTGCTCTTGGACATCTTCTCGACATCCAGGTGATAGAGAATGTCGGCAATGTCCCCACGACCTTCCTTGCCGGGGACCACGACGGGCATACCCTCATCCACCAACACCACCGTGATCGCGCCATCCTCAGACGTGCAGACCTTCAGGCTGACGTCGTCACGATCCATCAACTCACCGCAGACACGGGTGTCGCTGCTCGCCGAATCGGGCCAGCTCCCCTGATCCTCAAAGCTGTAAACGGTCAAGCTCTCCGCACGGAAGGCCGAAACCTCCCGGGTCCCCTTGACATCGACGCAATCACCGGACCGCGGCTCGCCCAGGATAATACCTTGGTTCCGACACTGCAGCATCGGCTCGTCGAAGTCTACCAAGCCGGCATCGCGCATCGCCTTGGTAAAGAAGCGGGTGTACATCAAGTGCATCACGGCATGCTCCGCGCCGCCGGTATAGGTATCAACCGGAGCCCAGTGCGCCATCTGCTCCGGGTCAATCGGCGTCGCATCACCGGTCACCGATTCGCCCTCGCGGTAGTAGGGGCTCAGATAGGCATATTGGTACCACGACGAGCAGACAAAGGTATCCATCGTGTCGGTCTCGCGCGTCCCCGGGCCACCGCACTTGGGGCACGTCGTGTTCAGGAAGCCCTCGTGGTACTTGAGCGGGCTCTCACCCGTGGGGCGGAAGTCCACATCATCCGGCAGCAGCACAGGCAAATCCTCGTAGGGCACCGGGACCGCGCCACACGTATCGCAATAGATGATAGGGATTGGGGTTCCCCAGTATCGCTGGCGGCTGATCAGCCAGTCGCGCAGCCGGTAGTTGACGGCGGCCTCGCCGACGCCCTTTCCGGCCAACCACTCGGTCACCTTCTCCTTGGCAGGATAGGGCGCCGGGGTGCCATCGAAAGCACCGGAGTTGATCATGTTGCCGTCGCCGGGATAAGCGTGCGGCAAAGGCAGCGGGCGACCATCCTCGACCCACTCCGCAGCCTCGATGACGACGGGGATATCCAGATCGAACTTGCTCGCGAACTCGAAGTCACGCTCATCGTGCGCAGCAACGCCCATGATCGCGCCGGTACCGTAGCCCATCATCACGTAGTCCGCCACCCAGATCGGGATGCGGGCGCTATTGACGGGGTTGATCGCGTACGCACCGGTGAAGATACCCGTCTTCTCCTTGTCGGTGCTCAGACGCTCGATCTCAGTCTGGCGGCCCGCCTGGATCTGGTATGTGTGAACCTCTTCATGGTGCTCGGGCTTGGTGATCACATGGACCAGCGGATGCTCCGGCGCCAAAACCATAAACGTGGACCCCCAGAGCGTGTCCGGGCGGGTCGTGAAGACCACCAGATCGCCCATCGCCGGATCGACATCGTCCGGCAGATCCTCCGGCGCGACCTTAAAGACGACGCTGGCGCCCTCACTGCGCCCAATCCAGTTGGTCTGCAGCAGGCGAATGCGGTCGGGCCAATCGATCTTGGAGAAATCAAGTAGCTCGTCGGCGTAGTCCGTGATCTTCCAGAACCACTGCTTCAGATCCTTCTTGATAACCTGTGCGCCGCAACGCTCACAAATGCGCTCGTCGCCGATCACCTGCTCTCGTGCCAGCGTCGTCATGCAGGACGGGCAGTAGTCGACGGGCGCCTGCTTGCGGTAGGCCAGTCCCATCTCATAGAACTTGAGGAAGAACCACTCATTCCAACGATAGTAGCCGGGGAGACACGAAACGGCCTCCCGATCCCAATCGAACATCGCGCCCATAGAACGGAGTTGCTGACGCTCACGGTCGATATTCCTGAGCGTCCATCCCTTGGGATGGATGCCACGCTGGATCGCGGCGTTCTCAGCAGGTAGACCAAAGGCGTCGAACCCCATCGGGAAGAGCACATTGTATCCCTGCATCCGCTTGAAACGGGCCCGAACGTCACTGGGCGCCATGGCGTACCAGTGGCCGATGTGAATGTCACCGCTGGGATAAGGAAGCATCGTAAGGGCATAGAACTTGGGTTTATCATGATCGATGACAGCCTTATACAGCTTGTCATCCTCCCACTTCTTCTGCCACCTAGGCTCGATCTCCTGCGGATTGTACTCGGGCATTGCTATTCCTCCTTGAAACACGCGGACATAGTGCCGCGTATTGTACTCTAGCGAGGTGGAAAAACCAGACGCCGTATTACCTCATGCATTCTTTTCCTTTGTGCTACACTTATCGCCGGCTGAGCGAACGCTACTACTTCGTTCTCAAGAGCGGCTGGCGGATCTGCAACTGCAGACGGCGGCACGGCTCAAGCGGGCCTGGGCGGTCTTCTGTATTGTGGCGTGGCGGCTGTTGTGGCTCACTTACGAGGCGCAGCGGGATCCGGAGCAGCCCTGACCCTTCGGCCTGGCGACCCACGAATGGCAAGCCTTGTGGACGCGGACACATCAGTCGCCGCATGCACCTGCTACCCCGCCTACCTTGGAACAGGCTACCCGCTGGATTGCCCAGTTGGGCGGATTCCTGGGGCGCACTGGCGATGGCCGGCAGGATATCATGACCGGAGGGGCTCCTCGTTCGATTGCAGCCGCTCAACAGGCACGCCGCTGAAGGCCATCGCGCCCAGCCGGCCATTCCCGCTGGGCAAAGCCTCAACCCAATGATCGGCAGGGGCAGTATACCAGAGGATCGATGAAGGGTCCGTGAACACACTCCCGGTCAGAGTTGCTTACGCCATACCTGGTAGCTTCCGAACGTCGTCTCCGGCCGGTAGTGCTCCCGGATGTAGTCGTCGAGGAGTGTCACGCCGCTGCTGATCGAGCTGGCGTTCGGCTCGCGCGATTCCAAGCTCTGCATTGTCACGACCCACTGCACATCCTTCTCTGCCAGGTCGTTCGCGATGACCTGCTGCACCGGCAAGGTCGTCGCCAAGCCCGGATGCAGCTCGGTGTATTTCGTGGGACTGCGCCGATCGACCAGGAAGGTGAGCAGCAGATCATTGACGAAGATCAGGTCGTGCCGCGAATTGCCGATGAAGACGTACTCGTCCGGGCGCGTGTTGGCCCGCAAGTAATCGGCCACCCGCTCCTCATCTTGGCTGACGAGGACGCAGCCGGCCCTCGCCAGTTGGCTATAGCATACCGTCGGCGAAGTAGGGCCGGGCGCCGCAAGCATGCCGAAATGCGCCACGTAGGGGCCGGTCAGGAAGAGAAACGCCAGACCAGCAAAGCCTACCTTGAACGGGGCGCTCCGCCAGAGCCTCCCCGGGATCCTGCCGATCAGGGCAGTGGCCAGGATCACAGCGCAGATCGTCGTAGGCAACACGTGCAGATCGTGATAGCGCGAGGTCGCCTTCACGACCAGCCCTAGTCCCGTTCCGGTCAAAGCCAGGAAGAGGGCCCCCACGGCAAGGCGACGGTCGGACGGAGGCACGGGCCGCGAAAATAGCCAGCGCAGCGACACCACGATGGCAATCGCATAGATGGCCAGCGGAAGGTACAGCCGCAGCCAGTCGTTCCATTGCCCGCCGGTGAGTTGACTGAAATCGGGGATTAGCGGCGGCACCGGCAGATGCCGGACAGCCTGGAACACGGTTGCCGGGAACACAACGAGGTCATCGAAAACGGTCGCGAAACCCGAGGCAAGCACCAGGTAGGCATACAGCGGGAGCGCGACGAGCAGCGCGCCCGCAGCCATAAGCGCTTCGGCCTTCAGCACGCGTGCCGGCCGGGTTTGCCAGGCACCGCCAGCGGCGCTTGGCTTCCGCAACTCAAATAAGGCCAAGGCCGGGCCGAACCCCAAGGCCCCGTAGCCTCCGAAATCCAGCCGGAGAAGTGCCGTCAAACCCAACGCCATCCCCGACAGGAACAGCCACCGGCTGCGCCCGCCCCATAGATAGCCCGTGAGAGCCAAAGCGGCCAACAGGAGCGTACCGGTCGCGGGGAAAGCCGGATAGGAGTAGAAGCGGATGGTGGCGAGCCAGAACGTCACGAATGCATAGGGGATC
>Ga0114918_10002422_pt1 | contig 16728 bp, 14 predicted proteins | sample LantaG_FD_87015 | JGI IMG/M metagenome (GOLD analysis project Ga0114918, IMG submission 87015) | Deep subsurface microbial communities from Baltic Sea to uncover new lineages of life (NeLLi) - Landsort_02402 metaG | ecosystem: Environmental > Aquatic > Marine > Oceanic > Sediment | place... | reverse complement strand
TGTGTGTGTGTGAAAGGGGAGGGTGAGGGGCGTGGGGGGCGTGCGAGGCGGGGTGCACGGTCCTCTGTCCAGACGTGCGCAAGGAGAGAGGGAGCGCGAGTCAAGCGGCGAGCGAGAGGAAACACGCTTGTGCGGTCACCTCTCTCTCTCTCTCACACACACACACACACACCGATCAGCCCCGGCACGGGCGCCGCGATCTTGCCGACCTCGTCATCCGCCAGCATGACGCGCCGGATGCGGGAGGCCAGGAGGGAGGGCTTGGGCTTCATGGCGCGTGTAAAGAGAGAGAGAAAAAGAGGAGAATGAGCAAGGCCTCCCCACAATCGGCCAGCCTCCGCATGCTCCCCCTTTCTCTCGCGCGACGACACAACTCTCATATGCCGCCGCCGCCGCCCGCCACGACGGCCCCGCGCCGGCGCCGGGCCACCCGGGCCGATGGCGGGCTCGCCCCGCCATCTCCCCGCACGCGCAGCCCGCGGAAGACGCCCGCGTCGCCCAAAGCCAGCAGCAAGCAAACCCCGCTCGCCGCGCTCGCGACCCTCCCGCCCCTGCTCCGCCGCCGCCTCCTCATCGGTGGCGCCGTCGTGGCCGCCCTGGCGGTCCTGTCCTGCACGCTCTGGCTCCAGAACGCGGCCCTGAAGGCGGCTCTCCTGCCGCTCCTAGATGATATATCGTTGTCCGCGGAGTCGGCCGAGCTGCTGGCCGGCCTGGCGGCTCTGTCTGCCCGCCTGCCGACCGCGCTTGGCGGGTCGGCCCCGACCCGCCGCCGCCCGGGCGTGGAGGCCCGGGCGGCGGGCCTGCGCCCGACGCACCCCGTCCTCCTCATCCCGGGCTTTGTCACGTCCGCGCTCGAACTCTGGGCCGGCCCGCCCTGTGCGGGGCGGTCAGGGTTCCGCACCCGGTTTTGGGGCGGCCTGGGTAAGAGAGAGGAACAGAGTGTAGGGATGAGTGCGCGCGCGTTTTCGCCGCCCCGTCTCCTCACAGCCTCAACAACGACTCACACGCTCTCCCTCCGCGCAGGCATGACCGCCCGCCTGGTCGCCGACCGGGCCTGCTGGATGGAGGCGATGCGGCTGGACCCGGACACGGGGCTGGATCCCGTCATCACCACGACCCTGGGCGGCGCCGGCGCCGGAGGCGCCGGCGGGCGAGGGACGGGCGAGGGCCGCGGCGGCCCCCACCCCGTCAACGTGACGCACACCGTGAGGGTGCGGGCGGTGGCGGGGCTGAGCGGCATCGACTATTTTCTGGGCAACGCGGGCTGTGAGTTAAAAGGCGGGCGGCGGGCGGGCGGCCAAGGCATGGCGGGCGGCCGCCCGCCGTGCGCGCGCGGGCGCGCCTCCCCTCCCTCCCCCTCCTCTCACTCGTCCACCTCTCCTCTTTTTTTTCTTCAGACGCCATCTGGGCGGACGTCATCGCGGAGCTGGGTGCCCTCGGCTACACCGCCTCCGACCTGGCGGCCGCGCCGTACGACTGGCGGCTGGGCGTGGCGGGGCTGGAGGCGCGGGACGGCTACTTTACGTATCTCAAAGCGAGTATCGAGGCGATGGCGGCGACGGGCGTCGCGGCGGGCGGGCCCGACGGGGGCGGGTCCCGCACACCCGCCCGCCTGGTCATCCTGGCGCACTCCTGGGGAGACACCGTGGCCCGGGCCTTCTTCGCCTGGGCGGACGACGCCGACCCCGGTTGGACGGGGCGGCACGTGGCAAGCTACGTCAACCTGGCCGGCCCCGTCCTGGGTGCGCCCAAAGCCCTGCCCGCCCTGCTGTCCGGGGAGACGCGGGACACGGCGGAGCTGGGCGCGGTGGCGGCCCTGCTGGCTGAGAGAGCCTTTGTGGGGCGGTCCACGCGGGCCGCCCTGTTCCGGACGTGGCGCGGCGCGTTTGGCATGCTGCCTGTGGGCGGGGCGGGCGTGTGGGGGTCGCCGGCGGGCGGCGCGCCCGACGACACGCCCGCCATGGCGGCGGCGGGCCTGACCTTTGGGTCCATGGTCTCTGTCCGCGGCCTGTCCGGTGGTGAGGAGGGCGGAAGCGGCGGCGGCGGCGGCGGCGGCGGCGGCGGCGGCGGCGGCGGCGGCGGCGGCGGCGGCGGCGGTACCGCCTCCCTGGACGCGGCCGGCGCGGTTGGCCTGCTCCTGGACGCGCTCCCAGCCCCCGCGGCGCGCCACGTCGCGGCCTCGGCGGCCGGGTGGGGAGCGACCCTCCCACCCGCCGCGGCGTCCGCCCGGGCCGCCGCCAACGGCAGCCTGCCCATGAGCGAAGCCGAGTCGGGCGCGCTCTTTGCAGGGCTGGCGGCAGGCGCGGCTGCGGGCGGTCCGCGCGTCTGCAAGCGGCCGGCCATCGACCCCCTGGCCTGCCCCGTCATCCCTCCCGCCTCCGCCCCGGCCGTCTCCGTCTTCTGCATCTACGGCACGGGCAAGCCGACCGAGCGCGCCTTCCGGTACGCCTGGGACGCGGACGATGGCGTCCCCGACTGGAGGCTGGACGTGGCCGCCTCCCACCCACCGCCCGAGCCCGTGGCGGGCGGTGGCGGGTCCGACGCCCCTCTGCCGGGCGGGGCGGACCCGAATGTGGCTCGGACCGCCCGCGCGGTGGGGGGGTTGGACCGGGGCGTCGCCGTCTCTGACGGCGACGGGACGGTGCCGCTCATCTCCCTGGGCACGATGTGCGCCCGGGGGTGGAGGATGCCGGGCCCGGCGTCCCTCAACCCCGGCGGCGCCCGCGTGGTCACGCGCGAAGTCCGCCACGCGCCCCTCGACGCCCTCGCCGCCCTCGACCTTCGCGGCGGAGGTCAGTCCGCGGACCACGTCGACCTCCTGGGAAACGTCAACGTTTTGGCCGACATCGTGTCACTGGCGGCGGGGAGGGGAGATGAAATGCAGGATGTCTGGGTCAGTGACGTGCGCGCCATCGCCGGCCGGGTGCGCCTGCCGACCGACCCGCCTCAGCCGTAAGTCTGACGGCTGGGGAGGGAAGGAGGAGAGGGGGGGCGCGTTCCGCGCGTGTGCGTGATCAAGGTAGTCCTCACTCAGTGAAGAAGACTGGCCCCCACCGTGCCCCGTGTCTGTCTTTCTGTTCTTTCTTCACGCTTCTCTCTCTCTCTCCGCTTCCTCTCTCTCTCCTCTGCCCCATCACCTCACACGTCCGCCCGGGGCACCCGGTGGATGGGCAGGCCCGCGCTGCCCCGGTCGATCACATCCCGCGCGAGCGGCACCTCCCGCCCCACCGCAAACACCGACACTGTGCCGCCGCCGCCAGCCCCACGGCACACCCGCCCCGCCCGCCGGATGAACTCTGACGGGTCGCGCGGCATGGAGAACAGGATGACGTGGTCGGCGTGCGCGGTGTCGATGCCGCGGGACGCCCGGTCGGTGGAGACGAGGACGAGGCGGGGCGGGGGCGGGGTGCCGGAGGGGGAGGGAGGGGGGGGCGGGGCAGATAAAGCCGCCAGGGCCGCCGCCCGGGCGGCCGGCGTGATGGCAGCGTGGTAGGCCAGGGGCGTCACCGCCCCGCCCAGGCGGCGGGCCAGCAGGTTTTCGACGCGGCGGGCGGCCTCCACGGTGTGCACGAAGACGACTGCGTGGCCGGGCGGGGTGGTGGAGGTCGAGCCGGCGGCGGGTGCGCCGGGAGGGCCGCCGCCGCGGGGGCCGCCCCCGCCGCCGCGCCCGGCCGCCGCGTCCTCCTGCAGCAGGCGCACGAGGGCGGCCGCCTTGCGCTCGAACGCCGCCTCCGCGTCCGCGGGCGCGCCCGCCGCGCTGGAGCAGTCGACCAGGCGCTGCGTCACGCCGGGCGCGGGGCGGTGCAGGCCGGGGCCCAGCACGGGCGTCAGCCCCGGGAAGGAGGCGGCCCACGCATCGTACGTGGGCTCGGGCACAGTCGCCGTCACCAGGACGAGGCGGGGGCGGGGGGTGCCGGCCTCCCGCACCCGGCCGGCGGCCTGGAGGATGGGCCGCACCTGCTCCGAAAACGCGGGCGGCGGGCGGGCGGGGCCTCCAGGCCGGCCGCCGCGGCGCTGCTGTTGCTGGCCCGGCAGGTCCTCATCCTCGTCGTCGCGCTCCAGGTTCACCGCTCCGGCCTCCGTGGGGCTGCGGGCGGCCGCCAGCAGGACGTCCGCCTCGTCCAGGACGAGGGAGGTGAGCGCCGACACGTCCAGGGCCCCGTCCGCCAGCGCCGCGGCCGCGCGCCCGGGCGTCGCGACGACGAGGTCGCACCCTTCTCGCAGCGCGTCCCGCTGGGTCCGCCAGGGGCGGCCACCCGTCAGGCCGACGGAGCGAAAGGGCAGCCCGCCCCGGGACAGGGCGCGCGCCGTGGCCAGGACCTGGGCCGCCAGCTCAGAGGTGGGGACGAGGCAGAGCGCGGCGGGCGGGCGGGGGCCCGCCGCGGGGCGGGCGCCCGCCGCCTCAGCGTCCGCAATGGCCTGGATGAGAGGCACTAGGTAGGCCAGCGTCTTGCCGGACCCGGCGTGGTCGGCCAGCAGGACGGGCGGCGGGCCCAGCGGGCGGGCGGCAGCCGAGTCGGCCCGACGCATCGCGCGCAGCGCGGCGGCCTGGATGTGGGAGGGGCGTTCAACACCTAGGCCCGCCAGGGCGTTGGCCATCGCCTCCGACACGCCGTCCACCTCGGCGAAGGAGCGTTCGGGCGCGAAGAAGGTGGCGGTGGAGCCGGGCGCGGGGCGGCGGGCTGGCGCGCGGGCGGGCGCGTTGCTGCTGCTGTTGCGGGCGGGGGCGGGGGCGGGCGCGGGCGCGGGCGCGGGCGGGTGCCGCTGCTGCTGGGCTTCCGGCGGGGGCGCCCGCTGCTTGGGCGGCGGCGGCGGCGGCGGCGTCGGCGGTGGCGCAGCAGCAGGAGAGATTTCGCCCTGCGGGCCGGGCGAGAGGATGATGATGTCGGGCGGGTCGGCCACAGACGCCGCCCGGGGCGGGGGCGGTGGAGGCGGGGGTGGAGGCGGGGGCGGTTGCTCGCTGGCAGCCGCCTGGCTAGACGAAGCAGGCCGGCGGCCCGCCAGCCGCGCCCGGGTCCGCCCGCCGGTGCGCGGGGCGGTGTGGGCGCGTCCGTCCGCCACCACCTCGGGCACATCCACGACCACCGCCTGCTGCTCCACAGGCGGCGGCGGGGCGTCCCGCTTGAAGCGGATGACCTTGCGGCCGCCCCCTTCGTCGCCGCCGTCGGGCGACGGCACGGCCGCGCATGGACCCGCTGGCGACGGGTGGTGGTGGCGGGGTAGCGTGCCGGGCGGGCGGTGCGCCATCCGGGCGGCTAGGCCAGGTGGCTGGGTGCCTGCCCGGAGTGCCGGGGCCATGGGTTTTGGCGTTCCGGGGGCGCGCGCGACCGTGGAGAGGGAAATGATGGACTGAAAGAGAGTCGGACTGCCCACCACTGGCTTTCAGTGAAAGAAAAAAAAGAAAAAAAAGGGAGGCGTCGCCGTCGCTCCCCCGGCGCCTGTCCGTAGCTTCTAACACACACGCCCTCTCTCCGCCATGTCCGGCCCACCTCCCGGCTGGCCGGGCGGCGGCGGCGGCGGCGGTGGCCCCACATACGGCGGCCAAATGCGTGCGGGGCCCGCCGCCGCTCGCGGCTGTTTCAAGTGCCAACAGCCGGGCCATATGTGAGTGAGGGGGTGCGTCCCTGGCAAGGCGGAGAGCGCTTCTGCGTCGCACGCGCCCCGTGCGAGAGGCGACGATGGCGGGGCGAGCGGGCGGGTGGACGGGCCGCGAACACTCTCTCACCTATCGACCCCCTCTCCCCACCCCGTCATCACACCTTTTCCAGCGCCCGCGACTGCCCGACCAACCCTGGCGGCGGCACCGCGCCGGGCGGTGAGCGCACCTGCTTCAAGTGCGGCCAGCCGGGGCACCAGTCGCGCGAGTGCCCGACGAGGGGCGGTGGCGGCGGCGGCGGTGGCGGCGGCCCCGGCGGCGGGGAGCGCACCTGCTTCAAGTGCGGCCAGCCGGGGCACCAGGCGCGCGAGTGCCCGGCGGGGGGCGGGCCGGCCTGCTTCCGGTGCGGGCGGCCGGGCCACCAGGCGCGCGAGTGCCCGGGAGGGGGTGGGGGTGGTGCGGGGCAGGCGGCGCCCTTCCAGGCGCCGCCGCCCCACCAGCAGCGCCCGCACTTCCCGCCCCCGCCCCACCAGCAGCACCAGGTGGCGGCGGCTGCGGCGGGGACACACCAGCACCTCCCGCCGCAGCTCCAGCCGCCGCCCGGCGCCCAGCGCCAGTACCCCCCGCCCCACCAACAGGCCCCCCTCCTCCCGCCCACAACCATCGCTCCGCCCGCCGCGCGCCAGCAGCAGCACGACCCGTCGTCAGCGCCCGCTGCCGCGGCCGCCGCCGCGGCGGCCGGCCTGCCTGTCGGCCGCGTCTGCTACCAGTGGGCGGCCACGGGGGCCTGTGCCTTTGGCAGGGGGTGCGCCTTCGTGCACGCGTCCGTGCCAGGCGGGGAGGCGGGCGCGCTCGCCCTGGCGGCCGCGGCCGCGGCCGTCCCCTCGCCCGATGATGGCGTGGCAGTGGCGGGCCTGGCGGCGGGCGCGCCGCCGTCGCTGGAGGCTGCCCGGGCGGAAGCGCGCTACGCGGCCTCCGGCGCGGCCCTGGGTCCGGCCATCGCGGCCGCCCTGGCTGGGCAGGCGCCGGCGGGCGGGCGGGGTGCCTCCCCCTCCCCCGCCGCCTCGCCCGCTGCCCCGCCCGCGCTGGCGGTCGAGGCGGCCGCGGCCGCCCTCCCTGCCCCGCTCCGCCCGCCCGCGCCCGCCGGCGTGGGCACGCCCGCCGCGGCCGCGGCCGCGGCCGCCCGGGCCGCCTGCGCCCTGCTGGCCGTCGGCGCGGGGCCGGCCGCCGCGGCCGCGACGGCCGCTGCCAACGCGTCGGCCGCGGCCGCGGGCGGCCTGCTGGCGGGGACGCCGGCCGCGGGCCTTGTCTGGCGCGTGCGTGAGGGGACCATCTTCACGGAGGCGTCCCCCTTTGCGGACCGGGGCGGGGCGGGGTGGGGCCCGCCCCGCCCACCCAGCGCCGCGGCGTGGGGTCGGTAGGGAGAGAGAGAGGGGGGGGACGGGAGAGTGGTGGTTTTTAGTTTTTTTCAACCTTCTATTTAAAAAAGCTTTCTTCCGTTTCTTCACAATTCACTCCACTGCCCCGCCACCGGCGCGGCCCCGGACGCCAGCGCCCCCTCCGTCAGCTCCGTCAGACTGGGGTGCAGGCGCGACTTGCGGGCGGACTGGGCGTTGGGCGCGGTCGCCCCAGGCGCGGGGCCGGCCGTCAGCGGCCAGCGCGGCCGCACGTCCACCCACCCTGGGAAGGGCGGCGCCGCGCCGGGGCCGAAGTCGGCTTCCAATAGGTCCGGCAGGGGCAGGGCGAGGCCCGCCCGCGCCCGCTCCACGCCCGCCCAGGCGACCATGACACCGTTGTCGGTGCAAAGAGAGGGTGTGGGGACGAGTAAGGGCAGGCCCAACCCATCCGCGACGAGCCCGAGCGCGGCCCGCAGGGACGCGTTGGCGGCGACGCCGCCCGCCAGGACCAAGGCGGTCGGGCGAGGGGGGCCGCCGGGCGCGGCTGAGGCTGCCAGGGCCGCCTCGCCGGCCGCGGCCGCCCGGTCGGCCAGGTGAGCGACCGCGACCGCCTGGAAGGCCGCGGCGAGGTTGTTCCGCACCCCTTCGTTTTCGTCACTCGGCGGCCCGGGCGCCGCCAGTTCCGCCGCCCGCCGCACCGCGGACTTGAGCCCCGCGTACGACACATTGCCGTTGCGGTCGCGGCGGGCCAGGGGTGGGCTGAACCGGAAAGCGCTCGGGTCGCCTTTGGCGGCCGCCGCCTCGACCGCCGCGCCGCCCGAAGGGTCGGCGGGGAAGCCCAGCAGCCGGGCCACCTTGTCGAAAGCCTCGCCCAGCGCGTCGTCCATGGTGGTGCCCAGCTGGGCGTACCGGCCCACCCCGTCCACGCGCAGGGTGAGGTTGTGCCCGCCCGACGCGAGGACGCACAGAAAAGGGAAGGCGGGCGGGAGTTGTGGGGCGACGCCGCCGCCGCCGCCGCCTCCGCCGCCGCCGCCGGCACTCAGCGCCGCTGGCATGCGCGCCAGCAGGGCGTGTGCCTCCAGGTGGTGCACGGGGATGAGCGGCACGCCGGCGGACGCCGCCAGGGCGGCCGCGGCGCGCACGCCCACGCACAGGCACATCCCCAGACCGGGGCCGGCCGTGACGGCGACCGCGCCCAGCTGCGCCTCGGGGCGTGTCACGCCCGCTCCCGCCAGGGCGGCGTCGATGGTGCGCTGGATAGCGTCCTCGTGCGCCTGCATGGCCAGGCGGGGGACGACGCCGCCGTAGGGGGCGTGCAGAGAAGCCTGGGGAGAGGGGGATGGGGATGGATGGATGGATGAGTGGGGGATGGGGATGGATGGATGGATGAGAGGGGGGAGGTCTAGGGAGAGGGGCAGCGGCCAGGTCGGGACCTCATTCTCTCTCTCCTCGCGCCTCGTACCTGGGTGACGATGGCCTGGCCCAGCAGGGTGCCGTCCCCGCGCACGACCGCGGCGGCGGTGTCGTCGCAGGAGGACTCGATGCCGAGGACCAGGGAGGACGGGCCGAGGCGGAGGTCGCCCAATTTGCTGGCCGCGGCGCTCGCGGCCGCGTCTAGTGCAGTCGCGGCGGGCGACATGCTGCTGCTGCGCCGCCGCCGCACTAGCGCGGAGGCCAGGGCAGGGAGGCCTTGCCGAGCGGATGCGGCCATGCTGGGCGGGCGGGGCGGGGCGAGCATGTGTGTGTCGCGTAAGAGGAGAGAGAGGAGAACGGCGGCGAGAGCTGGAGCCGTCGCCGCGCTCACGCGAGTGAGCGCGAGTGAGCGCGGCCACACTCGAAAAAACCGCTCTCCCCCCGTCTTCTCAAACATGGAGCCTCTCTACCTGGCCCTCGCCGCCCTGGCGGGCGTACTGCTCTACGCTCTCGTCGGTCAGCGCCCGACCCGTGGGCCTGGTGAGTTGGGGGCGTGCAGGGGGCGCGTGGGTGAGGCGCGAGGCGCGAGAGGAGAAGGTGCTCTCTCGCGCCGCCAAATGCGCTCCATCGAGGAAAAAACAAAAACAGACGCAGCCGCGGGAGTGGCATCGCCTGGCACTGGCTGGGCTCCGCGGGCACGCGGGCAGGCCCGCAGGGCCGAGTATGAGGGCCTAGGCATCTCATGCGCCCGGCAGCGTGGGCGCCCGGGTCGCCCCGGGCCGTCAAACGGTGGCGGGCGCCACCTGCTCAACTCACAGGGTTGCCCCCTGCCCGCATGTGGTGCGCCCGCCGCAGCTCCGGCCGGACCACGAGAGGGGGGGGGGGGGGGGGGGGGGCGCCTCCCCCCCCCCCCCCCCCCCCCCCCCCCCCCCCCCTTTTCCAATCCTCTTCCTTGGCTAATGATGGTGGCGGGGGAGGGGGGGCGCGGGCTTCGTCCCGCGCCCCTACCCCCCGCCACCCCACCAAAAGATAAAAATATAGATAGTAGATCCTGAGGGACCCCCCCCCGCCCCAGCGGCGGGAGAGGGCCAGTGCCGATCAACCCTTTTTTCAATTTTGAAGCCGCGCCCCCTTTTCCTTTTCCTTGCGTCAAAAAAACCGCCCTCCAACCACCGCGCGGCCTCTTTACTTCGTCACGGCCGCGCGGCAAGCGAGTGTGCGCAGAGCTGCATGGGTTTGCTGCGGGCTGCGCCCAGGCCCCCCTCTCGCCCCCTGCCACGCCCGCCCCGCCTTGTTCTGGCGGGGGCCGTGGTGCGGTGGGCGGGTGGGAGGGCGGGCCCGGGCGCGGCACCCTCCTTTTCGGTGGGCGAGTGCCTTTCCTCTTTCACACGCCCCCCCGCTTCCTCACCGCGCCTCCCGACATGCGCGCCACAAAAAACACACACCCACCAGACGACCATCCAGGCCATCGACATGCCGCTGCCGCCCGGCCTGGCGCCCGTGGGCCCGCCCCCGCCGCCTCCGCGAGGCGGCCCCCCAAACTGCGTCGTCACGGGCCGCCCGGCCCGCTACCGGGACCCGGCCACGGGCGCGCCGTACGCGGACGCGGCGGCCTTCAAGGTGCTGCGTGCCCAGGCGGCGGCGGGGGTGGGCCCAAGTGGTGGTGGGGAGGCGGTGGCGGCGGCGCCGCCGCCGCTGCCGCCCGCGGTCGCGCGCGTGCCGCCGGGCCCGCCTCCCGGGCCGCCGCCCTCTCTGCCGCCCGCCGCCGTCCCGCCGCCACCCCCACTCCCACACGCCCCGCACCAGTCGACGACGGGCGCGCACCGGGGCCTCCTGCCCGGCGCGGGCCCCCTGCTGGGCTCGCTCACGCCGCGCGGGCCGCGCGGCGGCACGCGCGGCGGACCCAAGGCGGCGGGTGGGGGCGCCCCGCCCCTGCCCTTCCGCCCGGGCGGTGCCGCCGGTGTCGGGTTGAGCGGCGGGGGGTTGGCGCTGGTCGCGGCGGCCCCGGTGGCGCCGCCGCAGCCACTCCCGCCGCCCGCGTCGGCGCCCCCGCCGCCCGCACCGGCGTCCGGGCCGCCGCCGGCCAAGAAGGCCAAGCGAGGTGAGAGAAATGATAATGATGAAAGAAAGAGGAATAGGGGGGGGGTCCCACGTTTTGCGGCCCTAGTGTACGGCCGCGCGGGGTTTTTATTCTCTCACCCGCGCTCTTGCCGAAGTGGCGGGCTCGCTAAATCGATATGGTTGTTCTGAGGGGGCCGCACTGTTTTCCCTTCTCCCTTACGGGGGAGAGGGGGGAGGGGCGTGGGAGGGCGGTTTTTCACGCGCCCTCGCACCCCTGGCACCCTCCCTCCGAAAAACACCCACGCGCACACTCACACGCGCACTCCCTCCCCTCTCCTTGACACACACCCAACCAGCCTCCGGCAAGCGCAAGCCGGCTGCCGCCCGGGCGGCCGCCGCCGCCGCCGCCGCTGCCGCCGCCGCTGCCGCCGCCGCCGCTGCGGCCGCAGCCGCGGGCGCGGGCGCGGGAGCCAGCCCGTTTGTGGATCCGTTTGCCCGCCCGGGCTCGGGCGCTGCTGCTGCTACCGCGCCGCCGCCGCTGCCGCCGCCTGGACCGGCCGCTTCTGGCGGTGGCGACGACACCACGCCCACCGCGGGCGGTCGCAGCCGGCGGGGGTCGGCCGCGGCTGCGTCGCGCGCGTGGGCGGGCCTGGCCGGGCGGCCGGCGAGCGGGGGCGGGCGTGGAAGTGGTGATGCGGCCGCCGCGCCGCCTCCGCCGCGGCTTCCACCGCCGCCGCCGCTCGCTGGCACCCTGTCGCCCCTGGTCCTGGCCCCTGTCGGCGGCGGCGGCGGCGCGGCCGGCGGCGAGGCCACGCTCTCCCCGCCCGCTGGCTTCTCGCCGCCCGGCTTTGCAGCTCTGTTTGCGGTCGGGGGCGCCGCGGCAGGCGTGCCTGCCGGCGGGGTGGACCCGCTGCTGCTGGGCCTGGCGCCGCTGGTGCCGCCGCCGCCGCCGCCGGGGCCGGGGGCGGGGCCGCCCGCGTATTGAGAAGAGGGAGCGAATAGAGAGGAGCGGGTTCTGTGCAGTTTTATGTTAAGGCTAGCGAGAGACGACGCACACACTTTTATCACGCCCCGCTCCAGTGGAGAGAGAGCTCTGCACAGAGCGCGCGCACCGTTCAGCCGACGCCCAGACACACTACGCCAATGACGACGGAAGCACCCACCGAGCCGGCCCCCGCAGCAGCCACGCCGGCTGAAGCGCACGCCGACGCGCCGCCGCCGCCGGCCGCCGCTGCCGCCGGGCCTGCCGATGCGCCGCCCGCCCCGGCCCTAGCCCCGGCCGCGGCCGTCACTCAGGCGGAGAAGGGCGTGGAGGAAGTGCCTGGACCCGCTCCTGCTGGCGAAATGCCGGCCGGCGAGGGCGGCGAGGCAGGGAAAGAGGGAGGCAAGCCCACTGCGGATGCCGCAGCCGTCGCCGCCGACCCGACCCCCTCCCCACACTCGCACCTCAAAAAGCGCAAGGTCGCCCTGTTCGTCGCCTACGTGGGCGCCGGCTACTACGGCATGCAGTACAACAAGGCCCTGCCCACCATCGAGCGCGCCCTGCGGGACGCCATCGCGGCGGCGGGCGGCATCGCGCCCGCCAATGTGTGCGACGACTTTTCAAAAATTGGGTGGTCGCGCGCCGCGCGCACCGACCGGGGCGTGTCCGCGGTGGGGCAGGTCGTCTCCCTGCGCCTCCTCCTGGACGAGGTGGATGAAGACCACCCGGCCGACCCCGTCCCCGCCATCAACGCGGCCCTGCCCCCAGCCATCCGTGTCCTGGGCTGCGCCCGCGTCGTCGCGTCGTTCGACGCGCGCAAAGCCTGCGACCGGCGGCGCTATGAATACCTTCTCCCCGCCTGGGCGCTGGACCCGACCGCCGCCGTAGCCCGCACGGACGCCAAGGAGAAAGGAGGGACAGGAGGGGAAGGAGGAGGGGGAGGAGGAGGCGGAGGGGCCGGCGCCGGCGCCGGCGCCGGCGCCGACACGCCCGCCACGCAGGCCGGGGAGGCGGAGGGGGCCGCTCCACAGCCACCGCCGCCGCCGCCGGCGCCCTTTGTCTTTGACGAGGCAGCCCGGGCGCGCGTGAACGCCGTCCTCCGCCAGTACGAGGGCACGCACAAGTGAGTGGATGGAAGAGAGAGAAACGAGGAGAGAGAGAGGGGCGGGGTGGTTTTCCTTTCCTCGCCCTTGAGGGAGCGCGCGGCTCCCTCAACCCTCATCTCACCTCATCCCTCCCTTTCGTCTTCCCTCTCTCTTTCTTCCCTCCTCCCTTTCCTCCTCCTGATATAGCTTCCACAACTTCACTGTCCGCATGCCCGGCTCCGACCCGACCGCCAAGCGCTACATCCTGTCCTTCACGTGCGAGGGGACGGTGCGCATCGGGGGCGCGCCCTGGGTGCGCCTGGTGGTGGTCGGCCAGTCCTTCATCCTGCACCAGATCCGCAAAATGGTGGGGACGGCCCTGGCGGTCGCCCGGGGCGTCGCCCCGGCCGGCGCCATCCCCGCCGCCCTGCGTCCCGGGACAGACGTCACCACCCCGCTCGCGCCGGACCTGGGCCTGTTCCTGGATGAGTCCATTTTCGAGACGTACAACCGGCGGTGGGGGTCCGGGCGGGGGGAGGCCCTGGACTTGAGTGCCCGCTTTGGCGACGCGGCGGCCGCCTTCAAGCGGGAGGCGGTGTACCCCCACATCGCGGCCCGGGAGGCGGCGGACGGGACGATGGCCGAGTTTTTGCGCGGGCTGAACGACCGCAACTTTCGTTTTTCTAGCTGGGAGACGGCCGGCAAGCGGGCGGCGAGTGGGGGGGGGGGCGTGCGGGGGCGTTGGCCTGCGATCGGTGAGGCGGGGGCGGTGGCGGCGCCCGTGGCGAAGAGGGTCAAGGCGACGCCGGTGGCGGCGGTGGTGAAGCCTGCTGCTGTCTTCGTGCCGGCGGCCGTGCCGGCGGCCGTGCCGGCGGCCGTGCCGGCGGCCGTGCCGGCGGCGGCGGCGGCGGGCGCGTGGGATCCGGAGTACAGCGAGTGAGAACTGGAGAGAGAGAAAAGAGGTGGGGAGGTCTGAGTCTCTCGCAGCACTCTCTGCAATTTTTCTAGCCAATTCGTCACGCACTCTCACGGCGCCCGCGCCCGAGACGGATAGGCTCGCCGCGTCGAAATACGCACGGCAGTGATCTCGTACACTCGAGCTCCAATGACGTCCGCCTTACGGGCGGCGTCGGGGCGGCCCCGCCCCGGGAGCGACCGCCCCGCATGCCTGCGGCGCGGCGCGGCGACCCGCGCCTCCGCCCGCGCCACCACGCCTCAACCCTCCCTCTTCATCTTCGGCCTCGGCTACCTGGGTGAGGGCCTCGCCCGCCTCGCCCTGGCGGACGGCTGGTAAGAGAGAGGAGGAGAGAGGGAGAGAGAGAGAGAGCGACCGAGATACGCCGCACGCCCCACCGGGTCCCATCATCATTTCCCTCAAACCTTCTCCCCCTCCCCTCCTCCAAGGTCGGTCGCGGGCACCGTCCGCTCCCCCGCCAAGGCCGACGCCCTCACCGCCGCCGGTATCTCCTGCCACGCCGCGGACCTGGGGATCGCGGGCGCGCGCCTGCCGCCCGCCGCGGTGGCCGCCCTGGCGGGCGCGAGCGCGGTCGTGGCCACCGCGCAGCCCGTGGCGGGTGAGGGTGGGGCGCCCGCCGACCCCGTCCTCGCCTCCCTCCCGGATTTCCCGTCCCTCACCTCCCCTACCCTCTCCTTCATCGCCTACGTGTCCTCCACCTCCGTGTACGGATCCGACCGGGGCGGGGCCTGGGTGGGCGAGGGCGAGGAGCGCCCGTGCAACGCCACGGGCCTGGCGCGGGTCGAGGCGGAGGCGGCCTGGCGGGCGGCGGCGGGCGGCGCGGGCGTGCGCGCGGCGACCTTTCGGGCGGGCGGCATCTACGGCCCGGGCCGGTCGGCCCTGGACATTGTGTCCGGGGCGCGGACGTCCCGGCGGGACGATCCGGACGCGGCAGGCGCGCCCGTCTCGAGGATTCATGCCCTCGACCTCGCGCGCGGGCTGCTGGCGGCCGCCCAGGCGGCGGACGCCGCCGCCGCCGCCGCCGCCGCCGCCGCGACGTCCTCATCATCAGCCGCCGCCTGGACAGTGTACAACGCGGTGGACGCCGATCCGGCGCCGCGCGGGGAGGTGCTGGCCGCCGCCCGGGCGCTGCTGGCCGGGGAGAGGCCGGTGGAAGGGCCAGGCGACCGGCCGGAGCCGAGCGCGGGGAAGCGGGTGCGAGGGGCCGCGTTTGCGGCGCTGTTGGAGGGAAAGGGCGGGCTAGCGTTCCCTACCTACAGGGAAGGGTTGGCGGGCATCCTGAGGGGGGAGGGTGGGCCGTTTGGCGTGTAGAAGAGAGGGAGAGAGCAGGTTGAGTGAGATGGAGAGGATGAGGAGGGGGAGGGGATGAGTGATGGTCTCTCGCGCGTCGCCCACGCCACACTCCTCTCGCTCTTTTTTTTTCTCTCACATCATTCCGCCGCACGGGCGCCCCCAGTTCGCACCCTTCCCGCACCCAGCCCGCACCGATGTCTGCCACGATCCTTTTTACGGCCCCCGAGGGTCACGGTGGGCCCCCCGAGGGTGACGGTGGCCACCCCACCCCCTCCACCTCGGCCCCCCCGCCCGACGCCCTTGCGCAACCGCCGCCGCCGTGCGCCGGTTCGGCCGCCCCGTCCACCCTGGCGGCCGTCTCCTTGGCCTCCACCGTCACCGTCCGGCCCCCGCCTCGCCCAAACGCGACGTCCGGCTGGAAGGGGGTCACCCTGCACAAGTGAGTGGCGTGTCCGAGGGGAGTTTGGGTCGGTTGGGGAGAGAGAGAGAGACAGGGGTGGAACGCTCTCACTCGAAAAAAACCGCTCGCTCACACTTCCCTCTCATCTTTCTCTCTCTCTTCTTCTTCAGGCGCACCTGCAAGTGGGAGGCCCACGTCTGGCACTCCAAGAAGCAGGTCTACCTGGGCGGCTTCGACTGGGAGGAGCACGCGGCCAAGGCGCACGACATCATGACCCTGAAAGTGAAGGGGCCGGGCGCGGAGGTGCGCGTGGACAGGGAAAGGGAGGAGAGGGCCGCTCACCCTTCACCTACCTCGACCCCCGCCCCACCTCGTCACTCCACCCTCCCCTCTCTTTTGCTCCATTCACAGCTCAACTTCCCCGCCTCCACCTACGCTGAGCTGCTGACCATCCTGCCCGGAATGACCGAGGAGGACGTGATGACCATGCTGCGCGTCTCTGCCAAGCCTCCCGCCGGCGGGCGGCCCGCGCCCCGCCCCCTGCCGCCCAAGAAGAATAAGAAGGCGTGTGGTGGTGGTGGTGGTGGCGGGGGCAGCGCGTACCCGCGCCCGCGCCCGCCTGGCGTCGCGGGCGGCAAGGTGACCAAGGCGGCGGCGGCGCCGGCGGAGCGCAAGGTGACCCGGGCGGCCGCCTCCGCGCTGGCGGCGGCGGAGGCGGCGGCCGTCGCACTCGCCGCGGCCGCGGCCGGCCCGCCGGGGTTGCTGCCACCCCTGCCCGTCGCGGTCACGCCGCCCCCGCCGCCCCGCCCCGCCGCTGCCGCCGCCGCCGACTCTATGCAGCTATTCGCTGCACCCCAGGTGAAGGACGCGGCCATGGCGTGGGCCGGGACGGTGACGGTCGCGGCGGCTACCACCACCACCACCACCCCCGCTCCCGCCCCGGCCCCCCCCTCCTACACTGCCATGTACTTCTCGCCCGCCGCCGCGGCCGCGGGGCGCCTGCCCTCCCTGCTGCCCCTCTCCGCCACGACCGGCGGTGGTGGCGGCAAGGCCCGCCCCAGCGCCGCCGCCGCCGCCGCCGCCGCCGCCGCCGCCGCCGCCGCCGCCGCCGCCCCTGCCGCTGCCCCGCCCACGCAGTCCGCCCCTGAACTCCTCCCGCCCGGCCCGCCGCCGACGCCCTGGTGGCAGGCCGGCGGTGCTACACCGGGCGCGGACCTGGGAGGCCTGGCCGGCGGCGACGGCGCGGCCGCGGCCGCCCTGGCGGACATGTACGGCACACTGGCCCGGACACCAGGGTGGTGAATGGGGTGTGCGTGAAACGGAGAAGAGAGAAGGGGAAGAGAAGAGGGGAATCAACCCCTGCCTTGCCTTGCCTTGCCTCGCCTTGCCTTGCCTTGCCTTTCAGTTCGCCCTGCCCCCCCCCCCCCCCCCCCCCCCCCCCCCTCCACAAAACGCCACCCCACCACCCCCCCCCACCAATCACCCCCCACCTCACCAACACACCCACCCCCCCGCACGGTCCCAC